>ENA-ORCR01000616-ORCR01000616.1-marine-metagenome-genome-assembly--contig:-NODE-616-length-16540-cov-6.648302_pt1 | contig 16540 bp, 15 predicted proteins | sample MGYA00237782_ERZ508514 | MGnify/ENA primary metagenome ERZ508514 (study PRJEB26185, sample SAMN06268960) | marine metagenome | isolation source: Eden Landing Ponds, San Francisco, CA, USA | place...
TCGTCGAAGACGGCGAGCCGAGAGCGTTCGTTGCCGTACAGACCGACATTACCGAACGCAAAGAACTCGAAGGTCGGCTCTCGTTGTACCGCAATATCATCGAACGGCTTGACGATCCGATCATGATCCAGACCTGTGAAGGGGAGTTTCGGCTGGTCAATGACGCGTTGTGTTCGTTCGCCGGGCTGTCGAGAGACGAACTGCTCGGCGACGGCGAATACGCGTTTATGGATGAAGAAACTGCCACGACGATCGCCCGACAGAAACAGCGCGTGATCGAGACGGAACAGCCGGTCGAATACAGCGTTGAGCCGACGTTTAAGCACAGCGACAGAGAGGCGATCTTCTATACGAGTCGGTACCCCTACTACGAGGACGGAGAGCTCGCGGGGACGCTGGCGATCTGCCGGAACGTGACTGATCTCGAAGAGCGGACCCGACAGCTCCACGTCCTCGATAATATCCTGCGGCACAATATCCGCAACGAACTGAACGTGATCCATGGTCGGGGTGAGCAGCTCCGAGGCGATCTTGAGGGCGAACTCGAAGCCGCTGCCGGCACCATCGTCGACCGAGCCGAAACCCTGTTGACGACGAGCGAGAAGTCGCGGGAGATTACGACTGTTCTCAGTGACCCACGCGAGCCGATCTCAGTAGATATCGGGCAGGTGGTTCGGGTTCTCGCCGAAGAGACAGCCGACGACTGGCCCAACGCAGATATCGACGTTACAGGCCCGACACAGCTCCTCGTCTCCGCGGCCGAATCGATTACTGCCGCACTCGAAGAGCTGTTGACCAACGCTGTGATCCACAACGACAGCGAAGAACTCCGTGTGCGTGTCAACCTCGCTGTCGAGGGTTCGTGGGGCACTCTTAGCGTGCGGGACAACGGCCCGGGTATCTCAGAATTCGACAGGGATGTCCTCGAATCGGGAGAGGCTATCGAAACACTCTCACACGGTAGCGGACTAGGGCTGTGGCTGGTCTACTGGACAGTAAACCATTCTGGAGGGAAGATCCACGTCGACGAGCGTGAGCCGCGCGGCACCGAGATTACAATCTGGCTTCCACTGGCAACTGATGGGTAGCAGGTTAGCGGAGTAACTATTCTGAGGGTACTATAGAATCATTATCACTGTATGACAATTGTGTTTCTCGACTTTCGGCCTGCGTCGAGACAGTCAAACATTAACGCTATCGGTGGCATTGGTATCATCGTTGTTGGGTTCCTCGTTTTGCCGTGGATTGCTTTGCCAGCCAGTATCCTTACTGGAACGCTCTACGAGCGCTCGCTCGATGAGTGAGTCGGGGACCGCTCCGATGACCGTCTGGTAGCTTTCTGAAACTATTGGACATGAGATGGCTGTCCAGTGAGCTATGAATTTCGGTTGAAGTCACACTTCTGTCTCTTGACGAATCCATCCTCTGTATCTCGCACCGTCGTTCTGAGATAATGCGAATAGATCGGCCTTCTAGATAGACGTGTGTCTACAGTATCGACGTCAACCGGGTCAAGACGTGTCACCTGTGGGGATCTGCGACGGCGCCGTTGACGCTCACTCACGAGCGACCGCGACGCGCCCCTCGGACGCGTCGAGCGCGAAGCCCGCCTCGCGGAGCCACGACGCCGCTCGACCCTCGCCGTGGATCAGCACCTCCGCGAGGTCCGCCGGCTCGTCCACGTCGGTCGCGAGGCGGTGGGAGTCGACGACCGCGACGCTCGCGCCGATCCCGTCGGCGATCCGTCGGTGGTCGAGGTAGGAGGTGCCGTGGTAATCGGTCTCGAACTCGGGGTGGCCGGCGACGAACGCGTTCGTGCCGCCCCCGCGGCCGGGGGCGATCGCCACCTCGGCCTCGCGGCCGGCCGCGAACAGCTCCCGCAACGCGTCCGGCGTGGCGAGCGCGAGGTCAGCCATGACGACCGCGACGCGGTCGGCGACGGTGTCGCTCTCCCCGAGCCGCGCGTCCAGCGCCGCGTTGACCGCGTCGGTCAGGGGCCGGTCGTCGACCGTCACGGGACAGGGGAGGTCGGCGTCGACCGCGCCGGTCGCCAGCACCCGCGGCTCCCCTCCGGCCTCGCCGATCGCGTCGAGCACGTCTCGCAGCATCGCTCGCGAGAAGGCGGTGCGCTCGTCGGGCGTGAGGACCGCTGAGAGTCGAGACTTGGGGCGGTCGGTCGAAAACGGGACGAGGACCTCCATCGGGAGGGTCGCCTCAGAACAGCGATTCGAGTTCGTCGCTGTCGTCGCTCACGAGGTCGTCGAGGTTCTCGTCGCTCTCCTCGCGGATCTCGTCGAGGTTGTCCTGCGCCTCGATGGCGACCTGCTGAAGCTCCTTGATCCGCGGGACGTTCGTGACGCCCGCGAGCAGGATGACGGTCGCGACGAAGCCGGCGCCGCGGTACGGGTAGTCCCCGCCGCGGACCTCCATCGAGCCGGTCTGCTCTTCGAGCCACTTCCGCCCGCGCTCGATACCCTTCCGGTTGAGGTACTCCGGCGGCCCCGCGAGTACCAGCAGGGCGCGCTCCGCACCCTCGATCTCACAGGGGAGCGTGAGTCGGCCCAGCGCCGCCTTCCGGACCAGGCTCGTGATCCGGTTCGTGGTGTGTGCGCTGTCGAGTTCCTCGTTGTCGTCGTCGTTGCGGAGCCGCGAGAGCAGCCCGCCCGAGGTGCGCTCTTCGACCTCCTCCTCGGCGTAGCCGACCGTGGAGACGCCGCCGCCGGAGAGCGTGTTGATGATCTCCGAGGAGTCGACGACGCTCTCGGCGATCTCCTGGCCCTGCTGGATCTCGCCCGCGCCGAAGAGGATGCCGAACCGCCGAACGATCTCCTCGTTGATCTCCTCGTAGCCGCCCTGGACGGACTCGCCCGTCTTCCGCCAGGCGTCGTTGTCGAACACCATCAGGTTGTCCACCTCGCGGACGAACGTCTGGAACGAGCGGGCCGCGTTGAGGGTGTAGATACCGCCCTCGTCGCTGCCCGGTAAGATCCCGAGCCCGTAGACGGGCTCGGTGTAGATCCGCTTGAGGTGCTTCGCGAGAACCGGCGCGCCGCCGGAGCCGGTGCCGCCGCCGAGCCCGGAGACGACGAGGAACGCGTCGACCTCGTGGACCGGGATCGAGTCGATGGCTCCCTGCACCTCGTCGATGTCCTCCTCGGCGATCTCCGCGCCCAGTTCGTTGTCCGCGCCGACGCCGTGGCCCTTCACCCGCGACTGGCCGATGAGCACGCGCTGGTCCTCGGCGATGTGCTCGAGGCCCATGAGATCGGCCTTGGCCGTGTTGACGGCCGCGGCCGCGCGAACGATCTCCGACCCCGTCCGCTTGTCGTACTCCAGGAATTTGTCGACGACTTTCCCCCCCGCCTGTCCGAATCCGATCATTGCAAGTTTCATCGTGTGCTCCCTCCGCGTTTGAAATGAACAGAACGTGATCGCATATTTAAATCTTCGGTTGCGGTTATTACCCGTGATATTCGACTCGTTGACACGAGTCTCCGGTCAGCGATCCGGTCGGTGCGTGAACTGGCGGCGGCGCGGCGCTGCCGTCCACCGGTTCGGACCGCTCTCGCCCCGATCGTCGACGCCATCACTTCACCCCGAGGTGCGCACCGAGGGTGGTCAGCTCGGCGGAGTCGACGCCGAACGCCGCCACGTCGTTGTCGGCGGTCGTGTTGTCGAACTGCAACGACCGGTACTGGTCGGAACCCATCGGGAATCCCGGGACGGCGCCGAGCACGCTGAGCCCGATCCGGGCGAGCGGCATCGGGAGGGGAACGATCGTGACGTCCTTCTTCTCGGCCTCGTACACGAGGTCGGTCACCTCGCGCAGGGTCAGGACCTCCGGGCCGCCGACCTCGTAGGTCTCGCCGACGTGCTCGTCGCCTTCGAGCGCCGCGACCAGCATCGGGACGAGGTCCTCGACGTGAATCGGCTGGAACCGAGTCTTCCCGCCGCCGGGAAGCGGGTACAGCGGAACTCCGGGTGCGAACATCCCCTTCAGCCGCTTGGTGAACGAGACGAACTCGCCGCCCTCGCCGAAGACGACCGAGGGCCGGAAGATCGTCCAGTCGAGGCCGCTCTCGCGGACGATCTCTTCGGCCTCACCCTTTGCGCGGATGTAGGCGGTGTCGCCGTCGGCGTCGGCTCCGAGCGCGCTCAACTGGAGGAACCGCTCGGCGCCGCCCTCCTCGGCGGCGCGCACGAGATTCTCCGTGCCGCCGCGGTGGATCCGGTCGTGCATGACGTTCCCGCCCTTCGGCTCGAACAGCGGCGAGAGTGCGACGAGGTTCACCACCGCGTCCTGTCCCTCGACCGCCCCGGCGATCGAGTCGTAATCGGTGACGTCGCCCGTCGCGGACGCGACCCCCTCAGGAGTGTCGCTCGGCGACCGAGAGAGGGCCGTCACCTCGTGACCACCCTCCGCGAGCGCGCGACAGAGGTACGACCCGATGAATCCGGTTCCGCCGGCTACCAACACTTTCATGCACAACACCTCGGACGGAACGCCTGTAAACCTACCGCGGCGTCAGACGCTGGGACGGTGACGTGCGTGGAAAGTCGGGCGATGGCGGAACGGGGCCGAGATCCGAGTCAGTCCTCGTCGACCGAATCAGTCCTCGTCGACCGAATCAGTCCTCGTCGACCGGGTCGGGAACCGTCAACACCGGCACCGGGGACGTGCGAACGGTTCGCTCGGCGACGCTCCCGAGGAGGTACCGCTCGATCCCGGTCCGCCCCTGCGTTCCCATCACGACGAGGTCGATCTCGTTCTCGTCGACGTACGACCGGATCCCGCGCGCCGCGGACGACCCGACCTCGACCGCTTCCACGACCTCGACGCCGGTCTCCTCGGCGGTCGCCGCCGCCTCCGCGACCGTCTCTTCGGCCCCCTCGATCATCGCGTCGACGCCCGAGTACCCCTCTTGACCGACGGTTCCGACGCCGACGACGTTGAGGACGTGCACCGTCGCGCCCGCGTGGTCGGCGAGGGTCAGCGCCCGTTCGAGGGCGTCGGTCGCGCGCTCGCTCCCGTCGGTCGGCACGAGGACGTTCCGATACGGATACCGCGCCTGCTCGCCGTCGGGACGGATGCTGAGAACCGGCACCGTCGACTCCCGAACGACGCGTTCGGTAGTGCTCCCGAGGAGCAGGCGGTCGAACCCCGTCCGGCCCCGGGTCGGCGTGACGACGAGGTCGATCCCGTACTCGTCGGCGTACGCGACGATCGTCTCGGCGACGCCGCCCTGCAGCACCTCGGTCACCGTCTCGACGCCCCGGTCGGCGGCGCGGTCGGCGGCCGCCTCGACGACCTCCTCGCCCTCGCGTTCGAGCACGTCGACGATCTCGCCGTCGATCCGCGTGATGCTGTCGTGGGTCGTGTCGGCGACGTTGAGGACGTGCACCGTCGCGCCGTGGTCGGCCGCCAGATCGAGGACGTGGTCGAACGCGTCGCTCGCCCCGTCGCTGCCGTCGGTCGGAAACAGAATCCGGTCGAACATACGCCAACGGTCGCGGCCCGCGAGTAAAAAAGGGACGCGGCGGTTCGCGGCCGGAGAGAAGTGGACGGGGGGCGGTCGAGCGGGGTGGTCGGACGGGGTGGGGCGGTCTGGTGGGGCGGTCGGGCGGGGTGGGGCGGTCGGGTAGGGCGGGGCGAGGTGATGTGGGGCGGTCGGACAGGGCGGAGTAGGGCGAGGCGGTCTGGCAGGGTGGGGGGTCGGCGTCAGGCGTCGGTTTTCCCGTCGTCCCCGTCGGCAGCGCTGTCCCCGTCCCCGCCGTCGCTCCCGTCGGCCTCCTCGATCCGGACCGTCGAGATACGGGCGCCGTCGACGGCGGTGACCTCGAAGACGTAGTCGCCCGCCGCGACGGTGTCCCCGGCCTCCGGCGTGCGACCGAGCCGGTCGAGCACGAGTCCGCCGAGCGTCTCGAAGCCGTCGCCGTCGAACTCGGTCCCGAGCGCGTCGTTGACGACGGACAGCGAGACCGAGCCGTCGGCCTCGTGGGTCCCCGCGCCGGTCTTCCGGATCGCGTGCTCGCCGCGGTCAGCGTCGAACTCGTCGCGGAGTTCGCCGACGAGCGCCTCGACCGCGTCCTCGACGGTGGCGATCCCCTCGAACGCGCCCCACTCGTCGACGACCGCGGCCATCTGGCGGCGCTCGTCGCGGAACTGCACGAGCAGATCGCTCAGCGACGTGGTCTCGGGGACGACCACGAGGTCGCGCGCGAGGTCCGCGGCCGTGACCGACTCGTCGCCCTCCTCACCGGCGCGAAGCACGTCCTTCACGTCGACGAACCCGACCACGCGGTCCGCGTCGTCGGCCGCCACCACCGGATAGCGCGTGTGACCCGCGTCGAGCACGACCGCGCGGATCGCGGCGAGGTCGGCGTCCGCCGAGATGCTCGTCACGTCCGGCCGGGGGACCATCGCCTCTCGGACCACGGTGTCGTCGAGTTCGAAGACGGCGTTAACCATCTCCACCTCCGCGTCGGCGACGTGGCCGGCCTCGCCGGAGCGCGCGAGCACGCGGCGGATCTCCCGCTCCTCCATCGTCTCGTCGGTCTCCGAGGCCGGCGGGACGCCGAGCATGCGCGTGAAGGCGTTGGCCGCCCCGTTGAACACGACGATGCCGGGCGAGAACAGGTAGTAGGAGAGCTTCATCGGGGGCGCTAACAGCAGTGCGACGCGCTCCGCCTGCGCGATGGCGATCGTCTTCGGTGCCAGTTCCCCGAAGACGACGTGGAGGAACGTGATGATGCTGAACCCGATCGCGAACGCGACGAGGTGGACGAGGTTCGCGGGGAGCAGCGGTCCGAGCGCCGGCTCGATCAGCGCCACGATCGCGGGCTCGCCGACCCACCCGAGCCCGAGCGAGGCGAGCGTGATCCCGAGCTGCGTCGCCGCGAGGTAGTCGTCGAGGCTCGTCATCACGCCCTGGAGCGCCCCCGAGCCGGGTCGCCCCTCCTCGGCCAACTGCTCGACCGAAGTGGAACGGACGCGGACGAACGCGAACTCGCTCGCGACGAAGAAGCCGTTCAAGACGACCAACACGAGCGCCGCGGCCACCCGCGTGACGGAGACCGCGACGTCTACCATCGATGCCTCCGCGGCGCGAGAGCGGCGTGCTGGCTGTGACGAGCGTGAGGGATATCGACGGCCATGCCCTCGGTTCCACGCGAAGCCACTAAAAAGGGAGTCAGCCAGAACCCGCGCCGTTTATTCCCTGTCGCGCCGGAACGCGACTATGCTGATCACGCTGGAGGGGCTCGACGGCAGCGGGAAGACCACCGTCTGGGAGGCGCTCCACGACGTGTACCCCGACGCGACGTTCACCCGCGAGCCCACCGACAGCTGGTACGGCGAGGCCGTCGACCGGTCGATCGCGGCCGACGACGCCGACCCGCTCGCGGAGCTGTTCCTGCTGACGGCCGACCACGCCGACCACCTCTCGGGGACGATCGAGCCCGCCCTCGCCGACGGCGACCTCGTGATCTCCGACCGCTACTCCGACTCCCGGTTCGCCTATCAGGCGGCGACGCTCGCCGCCAGCGACGTCGACATCGATCGCCCGCTGGAGTATATAAAAGGGATCCACGCCCCCTTCTCGCGGCCGCCGGACGCGACGGTCTACCTCGACCTCGACGCGCGCGAGGCCGCCGAGCGCGCCGGCCGGACCAACAAGTTCGAACAGGACGGCTACCTCGCCGCCGTCCGGAGGAACTACGAGCGCCTGATCGAGGCCGAGCCGGACCGGTTCGTCTGCGTCGACGCCTCGCGCCCGCCGGAGGCGGTCGGCGTGCGGGTCGAGGAGGTCCTGGCGGAGCTGATCGACGAGTAGGAAGCGGCGATGGCCGGCGGCCGGTCGAACGAGGCGTCCGCGGCGATGGCGCCCGCGGCGACGCCCTCAGTTCGTGTCCGGCAGTTCGACGTCGTCGGGAGACGGCACGTAGAGGTAGTCGATCGCCGCACCGAGCACGACTGGGAGCCCGATGAGTAGCGCGGCGAGCAGCGTCGGACTGCCGATGTTGATCCCGGCGCCGACGTTGAGGACGCCGGTGAACACCAGCATCGAGAGCAGAAGCAGCATCGGCGTCAACACGAGCGTGTACACGACCGATCCCCACGAGGTGTTCAGTCGGAGCCTGAAAAAGCGGGTCGCCACCCCGGCGATCAGCGTGTGGAAGGCCACGAGGGCGACGAGGCTGACGAACCCGAACAGCGCGAGCATAGTCGGCCTAGGGACTCCCGGCATTTCCCCCTATCGGCTGAGCCGGCGACCGCGTCGACGGGTGGTCTCGATCCGGCTGCCGACCGACCTAGAACCCGCCGCCGCTGTCCCCCTGTCGACGCGCCGCCGAGAGCAACCCGTCGAGCGGCTCCGTGTACTCGTAGCCGGGGATGACGCCCTGCACGTAGGTTCCCTCGACGAAGTCGATCAGCGCGCCGGCGTCGTCGACGCCGCGTCGCTCGTTGATCTCCGTCAGTTCGAACTCGATCGCGATCTCGTCGTCGCCGACCGCGACGGCGGGATCGAAGTCGTGGTCGCCGCGGGTGACGCCGCCCACGTCGACGACGCGCAGCTCGAACGTCTCGATCCAGCCCTCTTCGACCACGTCGGCGACGTCGTCGGCCGCCGTCGCGGAGAGGGTCGGCACGCGAACGGTCACCGCGAACCGGACCCGACCGTCCGCGACCGGCTCGGCGCGCACCTCGGCGTCGAAGGGAGTCGTCTCCGCGGTCCAGACCCCGTCGCCCGCGGGCTCCAAGGAGTCGTGGTCCGCGAACGCGCGGCGGACGCGGTCAGGGAGGTCACTCATACCGAACCGAAGGCGACACGCGAGTAAAAACGCGTTGTGTCGGGTGCCTCGACGATATCGGTGGTTCGGTCCGCGAGACGGACTGACCGATCCCCGTCACCGGTAGTGGCACGCCGGGCCGGTACTGGTGCGCCTTTGTGTCCGGACCGACGAGAGCGGGTATGACAGCGCAGTTCCGTTCGACAGAGGCGCTGATCGACGCGCTCGCAGACGCCTCGTTCGACCGGCCGCCGGCCCTCGTCAGCAACGCACACGTGACCGGACTCGCCGTCGCCCGCGCGCTCGACGCCCACGGCGTCCCGGTGATCGCGCTCGACCGCGCCGGCGACGACGCGGGCGGTGACGGAGGCAAGGGAGTCGGCGCCGACGGCACCCGCCGCCACGACGGGTTCGCGCCCCCCTCAGACGCGGTCGACTTCGCGGGCGCGGTGACGTACCCGCTCGACGACCTCGACGGGTTCCGCGAGGACGTGGAGGCGGTCGTCGACGCCGTCGGTCGCGAGGCGGTCGCGTTCGGCTGCATGGACGAGTGGGCGCTGGCCTACGCCCGGGCGGACCCCGAGGGCGTCCGCCTCCCCTTTTCGGGGATCGACACGCTCGACGAGGTGTTGAACAAGTCGGAGCTGTACGCGACCTGCGAGGCGCTCGGCGTGCCCTACCCGGAGACGTACCGGCTCGCGGAGACGGCGGACGCGGCGACGGGGACCCCGGACGCCGACGCCACTCTCGACGAGGCGGCCGAGGCGCTCGGGTTCCCGCTCGTCGTGAAACCCGAGCTGAAACGGGACTTCGAGGAGGCGTTCGGCACCAACGTGCTGGAGGTCGCCGACCGCGAGGAGTTCGCTGACGCGGTCGCGGCCGCCCGCGAGGAGGGGATCGCCGTGATGGCCCAGAAGCGCGTCGACATCGCGACCGGGAGGGACCACTCGCTCGCGTCGTACGTCCCACCCTCGGGCGTCGAGGACGCGCTCGGGGTCGTCGGCAACGCCGCGGTGCGGTACCCGCAGCAGTTCGGCACCTCCTGTCTGGTCGAGACGGCCGACGAGCCGGAGATCGAGGCGCGCGCGCTGGCGGTGCTCGACAACGCCGGCTACCACGGGATCAGCGAGGCGGAGTTCGTGTACGACGACGAGCGCGGGGAGTTCCTCCTGCTCGACGTCAACACCCGACCGTGGAAGTGGATCGGGATGCCGGTCGCCGCGGGCGCGAACCTCCCGATGGCGGCGTACGCCGCCGTCACCGACGCCGAGTACGAGTCGACGGGCGTGGAGCCGACGCGGTGGGTGTACCTCCGCGACTACCTCGCGCTGCTCGCCGGGGACGACGCGTTCTGGGACCAGCTGTCCGGCGACGACTGGCGGCGGCTCGTCTCCGGCGACTTCGAGCGCGAAGGGGACCTGACGACCGGCGTCTACCTCCCCTCTGACCCCGCACCGGCAGCGAAACTGTTCGAGACGGCGTTCGTCGACCGCGACTACTACTGCGCCTGTTGAGCGCGGTCGAGAGTGGGATCTCAGCCGGGTGTAGGATCTTGGCCGGGTGTGGGATCCCAGCCAGGCGTGTCGAACGCGCCGGAACCGACGGCGCCGTTCCCTCGGTGTGAGTCCCAAGACGCTTGCCTTTGCGTCCGTATCCTGGGAGTATGGCCGGGAGAGACGCGGTCGCGCGCTGGAGTGTGACAGCCATCGGCCTGGCCGTCACCGCGCTCTCCCTCTTCGCGTTCTCGATCGGTGACGACGGTATCGTGCGGAACGGACTCGAAGTTCTGCTTCCGGTGGCCGTCGGCGTCAGCATCCTCGTCCTCGGTGAGAATCTCCGCCGACAGGAGTACTCGGATCGAGAGATCATGATCGTCGCGGGGAGCGCGGTCGCGGGCGGGGCGCTCTTCCTCGCGATGGAGGGCTGGATGGACCTCATCGAAAAGCCGAGGCCGAGCGGCGGGCCGGAGCGCCTCGTCGTCGTCGTGTTCCTGATCAATCGAATCTCCGCGGGGATGATGGGGTCGAGCCTCCTCGCGACGCTATACATTCGGACCCGCCGACAGAACAGGGAGCTACAGCAGTTAAACCACCGTCTCAAGGACCGGAACGAGTCGCTCGGCACCCAAGCGGACAAGCTGATGACGCAGAATCAGCGGTTGAAACAGCTCGCACAGATCGTCAGCCACGACCTGCGGAACCCGCTCAACGTCGCGATCGGTCGCGCGGAGCTCGCGCGGGAGACGGGGGACGCCAGCCATTTCGAAGCGGTCGAACAGTCGCTCGCGCGGATGGAGACGATCATCGCGGACATGCTCACGTTCGTCTCGCAGGGCCAGTTGGTCACGTCGAAACAGTCGATCAGCCTCGGGGCGATCGCGAAAGCCGCCTGGGAAACGGTGGACACCGGCGACGTCGAACTGGACGTGACCGCCGACGGATACGTCGACGCCGACGAGGAGCGCTGCCGGCACATCTTCGAGAACCTATTCCGGAACGCGGTCGAGCACGGCGGCCCCGAATTATCGACGATTCGAGTCGGAGACACGGCCGACGGGTTCTATATCTCTGACGACGGGACCGGGATTTCGCTCGACGATCCGACCGAGATATTCGATCCCGGAGTCACGACGACCGACGGAGGGTCGGGGTTGGGGATGAACATCGTCCAAGCCATCGTCGAGGCCCACGGCTGGACGATCGAGGTCTCCGAAAGTGAATCCGGTGGCGCCCGGTTCGATATCGAGACGTAGCGTTCGGCCGCCTGAGTCATAACTGGCGCCCTTTTTCAGTGCGCGTCGCCTTGTGCGAGTATGGACGCCGCAATCGTCACCGTCGGGGACGAACTCCTCGTCGGTGACACCGAGAACACGAACGCGACGTGGCTCTGCGGCCGGCTCGCCGACCGCGGCGTGACGGTCCGCCGAGTGACCGTCGTCCCGGACGAGGTCGGCGAGATCGCGCGCGTCGTCAACGAGTATCACGCGGAGTACGACGCCGTGATCGTCACGGGCGGACTCGGACCGACGCACGACGACGTGACGATGGAGGCGGTCGCGGCCGCGTTCGGGCGCGACCTCGCCGCCAACGACGAGGCCGCGGACTGGCTCGCGGAGCGGGGGTACAGCGCGGACGACCTGGTCGCGGAGACGACGCACCTCCCGGTCGGCTGTCGACCGCTCCCCAACGAGGAGGGCGTCGCGCCCGGCGCCGTCGTCGAGTCGGTGTACGTCCTGCCGGGCGTTCCGGCGGAGATGGAGGCGATGTTCGAGTCGGTCGTCGAGGAGTTCGAGGGGACCCCGACCCACACGGTCGTCGTCGACGTCGACGAGCCGGAGAGCGCGCTGTTAGAGCGGTTCACTGATCTACAGGAGGCGTTCGACGTGACCGTGGGATCGTACCCCGGCGAGAGCGTGCGGGTGAAGATCACGGCGACGAGCGCCGACGAGGCGGAGCGCGCCGCCGAGTGGGTGCGGGAGCGGTCGGTGCTGGTCGATTCGGAGAACTGAGGGAAAGCGCCGAGATCTATCCCGAGGGCTAGCGGTACAGGTATGCGAGCCACATCGCGGTGATCACGAGGCTCGCGACGAGCACGGCGGTCGCGGTCGCGTCGATCGGGAGCGGCTCGACTGGGGCGGCTTCGAGGATCATGGTTCGCGCTTGTTCTGGGGGCGTCTTAAGTATTGATTGTCCCGCGGCGAGACGCGTCCCGCTTAAGGGCTCGCCGCCGAAGGACCGGACATGCACGTCGGATTCGCGGTGAACCCGGTCGCCGGGATGGGCGGCCGCGTCGGGCTCAAGGGTACCGACGGGAAGGTGGCGGAGGCGGTCTCTCGCGGCGCCGAACCCCGGGCGGCGGACCGGGCGCGGCGGGCGCTGGGTCGGCTCGCCGCGATCGCGCCCGAGACGCGCGTCTCGACCGCCGCCGACCCCATGGGCGAGCGACTGGTCCGCGACGCCGGCTTCGAGCCGGTCCGCGTGATCGACCCGTTCGGCGGCGCGACGCCCGACCCCACGGAGACGACCGCGGAGCACACCGCCCGAGCCGTCGAGGCGTTCGTCGGCGGCGAGGACCCGGTGGACCTGGTCCTGTTCGTCGGCGGCGACGGCACGGCGACGGACGTGGCGACGACGCTGGAAGGGATCGGATCCGAGGTCCCGATGCTCGGCGTTCCCGCCGGCGTGAAGGTGTACTCGTCCGTGTTCGCCGTCTCTCCAGAGGACGCCGCCGAGGTCGCGGCCGCCTTCTCCCGCACCGAGCGCCGCGAGGTGATGGACATCGACGAGGACGCCTACCGCGAGGGCGAGGTCCACCCGGAGCTTCGGGCCGTCGCGCGCGTCCCCGTCGCCGACGACCTCCAGTCGTCGAAACAGACCGCGAGCGGGACCGTCGACTCGCTGGCCGAGGGCGTCGCCGCCGACATCCGCGAGCGGGAGGGCGAGGGGGTCACCGTCGTGCTCGGGCCGGGATCGACCGTCGGCGCGATCAAGGCGGAACTCGGGTTCGAGCCGTCGCCGATCGGGGTCGACGTGTGGCGCGACGGCGAGGTGATCGTTCGGGACGGCACCGAGCGAGAGATCCTCGACGCGCTCGGCGAGGAGAACGTGATCGTCGTCTCGCCGATCGGCGGGCAGGGGTTCGTCTTCGGTCGCGGGAACCCGCAGCTGTCGCCGGCGGTGATCCGGCGCTGTGACCTCCGGATCGTCGCCTCGCGAGCGAAGCTCGACGACGTGCGGGCGCTCCGCGTCGACACAGACGACCCCGACCTCGACGCGGAGCTTTCCGGGTGGGTGCGCGTCCGCGTCGGCAAGTTCGAGACGCGGATGATGAAGATCGCGTGAGGGATCGAACGCCGCGGTGAGAGCTCCGGACGTCCGGCGCAGCTTCGCCTGCGATCACGCCGAGGCGTCGTCGGCCGCGGCGAGCCGGTCGCGTCCGCCGACTGGGGAGAGACGTCCCCGGACGTGCTCGGAGTTCGGTACCGGGTTAATTGTCAGTTCCCAACACAGCTTTATGGGTTCTTGATAACGAACTGTACATGAACGGCGATCACCACCGACGTCGGGTACTCGGCGCCCTCGTCGGGGGGGTGAGTGCGGGGTTGGCCGGCTGTACCGACTTGGAGACGATACTGCCGGATTCGGGCCCGGACGGCTTCGAAGTTCCCGAAGACGGCGAGGGTGCCGAGCCGGTCGACCCGACGGGAACCGCGAGCCTCACGCCGTCGGCGTCGGAGTGGGCGACGTTCGGCGGAAACGGAATGAACACCGGTGCGACCGCGGTGAGCGCCTCGGACGACCCGCTCGTTCACCGATGGACGGCGGAGTATCCCGACGACCTACTGGTCGGGACCACGGAGCCGTTCGCGGCGACCGTCGCCGACGGGCGCGTCTTCACCTATCGGCGGGAGGTCGAGACGACGGACAGGACGGAGCGAAACGTCATCGTCGTGTTAGACGGCGAGTCGGGTGACCGCCTGTGGACGGCCTCGATTCGCGCGTTCGACAGATCGGGAGCAGTCCCGGACGCCTTTCACGCCGGGACTGTCGTCGACGGAACGCTGTACGTCTGCTCGTCTCGCCCCGGCGAGGAGCCGGACGCAGTGCTGGCGATCGCCGCGGATTCGGGCGAGCGCGAGTGGACAACCGAGATCGGAGGCGAGGCGCGGGGATCGCCGGCCGTCGTCGACGGCGTGCTGTACGTCGGCGGAAGCGCCACCGCGTACGCGCTCGACGCGGCTACCGGCGAGAAGATGTGGGCGGGCGACATCGGGTCGTACACGGGGAGCGTCGCTACCGACGGCGACCGCGTGATCGCCGTTCCCGGCGACCGCCTCGTCGCGTTCGATGCGAAGACCGGCGAACTGTCGTGGGAAACGGCGCTCCCGTCCGTCGTCAACGACCGCGAAAGCCCGGTTCTCGCGGACGGCCTCGTCGTGTACGTCCACGAGCACACCGGGTTCGCGGTCGACGCCGCCACCGGCGACGTGGTCTGGCAGACGGACTCGGAGGCGGTCGACGGCCCGAAGCCCGCGGTCGCGGACGACGTTGCCGTGTTCGTCGATAACGGTGACGGGGAAGCGACGGTTCGGGCGCTCGCCGTCGCCGACGGGAGCACCGTTTGGGAGACGACGCTCGGGACGGAGGTACGGGCTCCCCCGGTGCTCACCGCCGACCGCGTGTACCTCGCGGCGGCGGGAGAGACGCTGTTCGGTCTCGATCGCACCGACGGGAGCATGATCGACGAGCGGTGGTACCGCGGTGGCGGGACCACCGGCGAGCCCGCCGTCACCGAAGATCGTCTCTTCGTCGGGCACGTTCGGGGCGTGACCGCTTTCGCCAGAGGCGAACTCGAGCCGCTCCCGGATATCGGCGGGTGGGTGACGTCGGGCGCCGATCGGCGGAATAGCCGACGCAACGCGGAGGCGACGCCGCCTCAGTCCGAGGTGGACGTCGAGTGGACGGTCCGGAGCAACGACCCGAACCGCCCGGTAGTCGCGCAGGGCCTCGTCGTCGTCGGTGATCGGGGATCGCTTCGGGGTATCGAGGCGGACTCCGGAGCGGTTCGCTGGCGGCGACGGCTCACTGACACGACCAGTTTTCCGACCACGTCACCCGTCGCCATCGATGGACTGATCTGCGCGACCACCCGTGGGGGACGGGTCGTCGCAGTCCGTCCGGAGGACGGTTCGATCGCCTGGGAACAGGACGTCGACGGGGAGTTCCCCGCCCCCATGACCGCCGTCGACGGCCTCGTGTACGCGATCGCTCGAGCCGGTTCGGTTTACGGTCTCGATCCCGACGACGGAACGGTCGTGGTGACCGGAGAGATCGGCGGTGGGGTAGCGGTCGCACCGGCCGCCGGACACGATCGGCTCTTCGTCGCAAACGGGGGGCTGTCCGCGCTCGACACGAGCGGCACTCAGCTGTGGGGTGATACGCCCTCTCGGTTCCCCGCGTTGAGCCCGTCCGTATTCGGAGACGGCGTCGTGGCCGCGGTCAACGATGGCACCGTTCGCGCCTACGAGCCAACGGGGCGACCGCTTTGGCGGGCAGACGTGTACGACGTCGAGGAGGGTATGCCCATGCTCCCCACTGCCGTGCACGAAGGGAATCCGATCGTCGCGGGATACGGAACCGACACCGAGCCGCCCGTGCTTGCCGCGATCGACGGCGGGACAGGAGCGGTCAACTGGCGCGTCGAAGTGGACTCCATCGGGACCGAACCCGTCGTCGGCGGCGGTCTCGTCTGGGTCGTGACCGGCGAGACGCTCGGAGGGTTCGATCCCGAAACGGGTGAGCGAGTGGTTTCAACGCCCTTGCCGTCGGCTGTGGGGTTCCGGTTCAATCTCGTCCCGATCGGTGACAGGCTCTTCGGGGTCGACGAGGAAACCGTGTACGCTCTCAGGTGACGATCCGGCCTCGTCGTCGGAACGTGCGACATCGGATGTCGCCTATATAACCGACGGCGAACACTCGACCATGAGACGGCGAAAACCCGTCCATGAGGCGGCGAACACTCGACCATGAGACGGCGAAAACCCGCCCATGCGACGGCGTTTTAAATACGGACGCCGTATCGTGCTATATGATGACACAGATCGCCGCGTCCCCCGAAGCGATCCGGGGGACGGGCGTCGCCGGCAGGGGCAACAGGCTTATTCCCGAACCGGAAGGAGATACTGACAACCCCCGCGAGGAACCATGAACGAAGTCCAACTCGAAGTGGCGAAGGCGTACCCGAACGACTC
>ENA-ORCR01000617-ORCR01000617.1-marine-metagenome-genome-assembly--contig:-NODE-617-length-16537-cov-3.389550_pt1 | contig 16537 bp, 17 predicted proteins | sample MGYA00237782_ERZ508514 | MGnify/ENA primary metagenome ERZ508514 (study PRJEB26185, sample SAMN06268960) | marine metagenome | isolation source: Eden Landing Ponds, San Francisco, CA, USA | place...
CGGCCGTCGACCTCGGTGACGTGTTCGAGCCACTTCTCGACGGTCGGCTGGCCCCAGTAGCGGACCGTGTCCGAGCGGTCGTCGTAGTCGACCACGCCCGCGGCGTCGAGCCGCGGGAGGTGCGTCTCGACGAGCTCCGTCGCGAACTCGTCGTGGCTGCGGCCGCGGGGCTCGCCCAGTCCCGCCGGCTCGCTGGCCGCCAGCAGCATCGCCAGTTCGTCCACCGTCGCGGTGCTCACGTCGCACTCCCGGAAGAACTGGCAGACCTCGCGGCGCCGCCAGTCCGAGAGCGCCTCGAACACCGTATCGATGAACGGCCGGTCCCCCTCCAGGTCGTCCACTGCGGGCTCTGCGCGACTGCGTCCGTCGTCCGTTGACCCACTCCGTTCACTCATACCCGTCTACCACATCGTTGGCCGGTATCCATCAAGAATATCGGCCCTAGAAGTCTAGGGTTCCTGTTGTCCAGTTCACCTGTCTGCAGAAACGTATGTTCTACGGGGGGACAAGTGGGGGCGGGCGGGGGTCACTGGGAGTCGAACATGGCTTCGAGGACGCGGCGGTGGCCCTTGCGGAGGTGCTGGAGGAACGTGGTCGAGGCGATGTCCAGCGAGTCGGCGAGCGTTTCGGAGTCGGCGGCGCGGGGCCACTCGTAGTAGCCGTTGTAGTAGGCGGTCTTGAGGACGGCTCGCTGGCGGTCGGTCAGTCGGGTGCCGATGTCGCCGTGGCCCGGCCACCACGGGGCGTCCGTGCGGTGTTGCTCGCGTTTGGCGGCCAGCGTCACGTCGGGGAACCGCGCGGCCATCGCCTCGGTGACCCGCCGGACGTCCAGGTCCGCGGGCGCCTCGACGAGCATGTGGCCGACGCCGTCTTCGATGATCCCGCGCTTGCCGCGCGCCCCGGCGTCGGCGAGATACCGGAAGACGGAGTCGGTCACCGTCATCTCGAAGTGCGGACCGTCCTCGCGGTCCAGTTCGCGGATCTCCTCGAGGTTGGGCAGCTCGCGGGCGGCCGCCTCGCCGACCGCGGGGTCGGCCCCCTCGACGGTGAGGTAGTTGACGACGCGGTCGTCGCCGGTTCGGACCGCGTGGTCGATCTCGAACCGGCAGTCGTGTTCGCGACTGGCTGCCAGCAGCGGCACGTCGCCGTGGACGTCGAACTCCAGTTCGAGGACCGAATCGGCCTCGACGAGCCGGCGGTACTGGGCGGCCGCCAGCGCGAAGCCGACCGCCTTCCCCAGCGTCTCGAACCCCGCGAGCTCGCGCTTGCTGAAGGCGTTCGGGCGGTCGGCGTACACCGCGAGCAGGCCGTGGGTCGTCGAGCCGTGAGTCAGCGGCACCGCGACCATCGACCCGAAGCCGTTCTCGACGGCGGCCTCCCGCCAGGGCTCGAACAGCGGGTCGGCCGTCACGTCGTGGACGACCTGTACCTCGCCAGTGCGGTAGGCCTCGCCGGCCGGGCCGCCCCCGCGGTCGCCCGCCGCGACCGTGACCGTGATCTCGTCGAGGTAGTCGTCGGCGATCCCCGCCCAGCACTCCGGCCGGACCTCCCGTTCGGAGGCCTCCCGCTGGCCGATCCAGGCGAACTCGTAGTACTCCGAGTCGGCCAGCCGCTCACAGACGGTCTCCTTGATGGCCTCGCTGGTCGTCGCGCCCGTCAGCGCGCGCACGCTCTCCTGGACGAGCTCCTGAATCTCCGCGAGCGTCTCCAGCTCGCCGCGCTGGCGCTCCAGCTCCGTGATGTCCCTGGCGATGCTGACGGTCCCCTGCACCTCGCCGTCGGGGCCGTTGTACGGCGCGACGGTCAGCTGGACGACCAGCTCGCGGCCTTCGGCCGGCAGCTCCTCCTCGACGGTGCGGGCCCGGCCGGACTCCAGCACCGCCCGGCGCAGCCCCTCTGCCCGCTCGGCGACCGGGTCGGCGAACACGTCCCTTGGCGTCGACCCGACCATCGCCTCGCGGTCGAGGTCGACGTTCTCCGCCATCGCCTCGTTGACGACCTGATAGCGTCCGTCGGCGTCCTGCATAGCGATGGGGTCGGGGCTGCTGTCGATGACTGCCCGCAGTTCCTCCTCGCGGGCGCGCAGTTCCGCCTCCCGGCGCGTGCGGTCGGTGATGTCGATCGCGACCGCGATCGCGCCCCCGTCGTTCGCGCCGACGGACGGCGGCGTCTCCGCCCCGGTGACCGGCTCGAAACACGTCTTGTACGTCCGGCCGTTGATCGTCGCCGTCGCGACGGTCGCCTCGCCGTCGAGCGCCCGGTCGAACCCGGCGACCAGGTCCGGACACACCGACTCGAACGCCTCGACCGGCTCGCCGAGGAACTCCGAGCGGTCACAGACCAGCGCGTCGAAGTCGATCCCCTGGCAGTGGTCGATCCGCCCCTCGCCGTCGAGGACGACCATCATCACCGGGAGGTCGGCCATGATCGTCCCGAGCCGCTCGCGGTTGGCCGCCAGTTCCTCCCGGCGGCGCTCCCGGTCGGTCACGTCGCGGACGACGTTGACGACCGCGACCACCTCGCCGTCGCGCTCGATCGGCGCCATGCGGTTCTCGACGTACCCCATTCCGCCGTCGAGCCGGACGTGTGAGGTGACGTGCCGTTCGTCGGCCTCGCCCGAAAACAGCGCCCGCAACGCCCGCATCCCTTCGTGGAAGATCTCCCCGTCGATGACCCCGAGCTCGCGCAGGCAGTCCACGTCCCGACCCTCGACGCGCTCGGTCGGGATGCCGGTAAAGCGAGTGAACCCGGCGCTCGCGGCCCGGATCGTGTGCGAGCGGTCGACTACGTAGACGGCGTCGGCCGCGGCGTCGATGCTGGCCTCGTACAGCGCCCGCTCGGTCTCGAAGGGGTCGGGCGACGCCGTGAACGTCACCACCGTCGAGACGACGCGCCCGTCGCGCTCGACCGGGCGGACGGCGACTGTCACCGCACGACCGCTCGACCGGAGCGGGCCGCTGCCGATCGTCCGCTCGCCGGTCTCGACCGCCCGGGCCACCGGATCGCTCGGGCAGTCGACGACGGCTCCCACCGAGGCGTCGCGCGGGTCCGTCTCGACCCGCTCGGCGAACGGCTCGTTCCAGGCGCGAACGGCCCCGTCGGGGTCACAGACCACCGCCGGGTCCGCGACGGCGTCCAGCAACTCGGCGACGATCGGGTCGACCGCCTGCCCGCGGTGTCCGGTCCGCTCGCTCACGCTACTCCCACCCGCTCCTGTTGGGAACCCATGACTATTGGGAGATAGATACTGCGTCGAGACTCATAACTTGTGGGCCTGAGCCGGCCCGCGTGGGCTCACTCCGGGGCGACGGCCCCGGCGCAGTCCTCGGCGACGGCGACGAGCGACAGCCAGGTGTTACAGCCCGCCCGCAGCGCCACCAGGTCGGCGGCGGCGACGGTGACGGTCAGGGTCGCCCCCTCGCGGTCGAGACTGGCGGTCGTGCGGTCGCCGTCGATGTCGCCGACCTCGACCGCCACGCTGCGCTCGACGCGGCGGGCGCGCTCGGCGTCGGCGTACTCACACTCGAAAACGGCCTCGTGGTCCACGGCTCGCCGTTACTGCACGTCGACTTCTTTGATGTCGCGGCTCCGCTCCTTGAGGAGCACGCGGTGGCCGCAGTACGGGCAGCGGACGCCGCCGTACTCGTCGAGCTCCACGTCGCGCTTACAGCGGGAACACTTGTAGCTCATTCGTCGTCGTCGGCCAGCGCCGCGCGGATGGACCGGGTGACCGTCCGGCCGCCGGGGGTCGTCGGGCTGTACGCGCCGCCGGTGAAGGTGTGCCCGCAGTAGCCACACTCCCAGATACCGGTGCCCTGGCGGTCGACGCGGTCCTCGCCGCAGTCGGGGCACGTGTGGTCCTCGTTCATCTCGCCCTCGATCTCGGCGACGCGGCGGCGGGCGACGCGGCCGTACCGCGCGCCGAACCGTCCCGCGCTCCCGGTTCGTCCCTGCTGTTCGGCCATAGTATCGTACCGTCCGGCTGTGGACCGTATAAACCCTGCGAGTCGCGCCGATGCGGTCACCGGCCACTCCGCACGCCCGGACCGGAGCAGGCGGTCAGTGGTGGTCACTCCTGGAGGTCCGCCTCGCGCAACGCGTCGTTCAAATCCTCGCGGACGACTTCACCGAGTTCGCGTTCGCGCGCCGTTGTGACGACGCGGTTCTCCTGGACGGAGGATCCGTCGCGGATGAGCAAGCGGACGTTCCCGTTCTCGCCGGCACGGGTGGCTTTCGCGCGAACGCCCGAGCGAGAGCCCGACCCGCCGGCGTCGATGGGACCGGGGATGATCTTCTTGACGTGTGGATGGCCGGCGACGGTCTGGATGGCTTTCTGGCCCGCGCGGCCGCCGACCAGTGTCGAGTGCGAACCACCGATCTTCTCGCGCGGGGCCGTCTCGACCACTTCGAGTGGGGCTTCGCCGCGACGGGACTGGACGGCTTCGATCGGGTCGTCGCTCTCGCCGATGCGGTAGAACTCGTGGTGTAGCTGACTGCGCACCGCTCGCAGCACGTCACGGTCGCCGGTGGCGTACACCTCTTCGGGTCGTTTCCGGCGGACCTCGTCGGCGACCAGGCCCGCGAAGTTCCGCAGTTCGATCACACCGGTCTCGTCGCCGTCCTCCGGCGTGGTCGTCACCTCGCGGACGCCGGCCACGTCGTCTTCGACGAGCGTGGTGACGCGAGCGCGTTCGCGTTCGAGTTCGAGGACGACCGCGTCGGCGTTTTCCGAGCGACAGACCAGGCAGTAATCGCCCGGTCGGTCAAGCGACGAGCCACACCGCCGACACTCCATACCCGGTGGTAGGCCGCTGGAACGGCAAAAGGTGCGCGGAACCGCCCGTCCGTGCGGATCAGTGACAGGCTGGTGCCCCGCCGTCACCGGGCCACCACCGTCGCTCGGGCCGAGGGACCGTTCACTCGGCCGTGATCCGGTAGGTGCGACCGTCGTAGCGGATCGGCGGTTCGTCGTCCTGGACGCCGAAGGGTGGGACTGTACTGGTCGTCGTCTCGACCCTGACTTCGCGCACCGCAGCGTCCGCGTGGGCGAGCGCGTCACGGAGTGGCCACTGGCGATACACTTGCTCGGTGATCAGCTGTTCGGGATCAGCGGCGTCCTCGTCGCGGGTCAGCACGTACGTCGCGGGGTCACCGCCGTCGTCGGGGTTCTCGGCACTCACGACGACGGTGTCGCCGTCCCGGCGCGTGTCGGTCACCGCGTCGGAGGCCACCAGTTCGAGGTCCGGTCCGTCGAGCCGGAATCGAGCGGCACAGACGGTCTGGTGCTTGTAGACGGGCGTCGCCGACTGGTTCTGCCACCAGCCACCGACGCCGAAGGCGTAGCTCCCACCCCCGACCGGTCGGACGGTGATACGTTCCGTTCCCTGGCTTCGGACTCGTCCGTCCCCTGGTTCGGTGTCGTCGAGCGTGAGTGTCCAGGTGTGGGACTCGCCGGGTTCGAGGCTCATGAGCGGTTCCGGCACTGCGAAGGGTGCGATGCGGAACCATCGACCGGCTTCCCACCTGTAGAGCGCCCAGTCGTAGAAGTTCGTCGCGAACGTGCGATCGGTCCCGTTGGTGAGCGTGAACGAGATTTCGGCCTCGGGCAAGGCGACCGATCCAGCGGAGTGTTCGAGGACGAGTGCCGACTCGGGGTCAGACACCTCGCGGTACCAGACGACATCGTCGACATCGTCGCGCTCGGGCGGGAAGGGCGCGTCGTGGGGCGGCGTCGGCCGGTCGGTCACGGTGTCGGTCGGTCCCCCGTCCGTCGTTCCTGGCTCACTCGGTGTCGAAGTCGCGGTGTCGGCACCGCCGTCGGGCGACCCGACACCGGCCGACCCCGAGAGACAGCCAGCGACTGCGGCGGCCGCGAAGGCGCTTGCACGTGTGAGGAGGGCGCGCCGGTTCATACCAGATCGGAGGCACTGTCCGGATATACCCCTTCCGTAGCGTCAAGTGCACCCTTGACCGAATAAGTTACCGCGCGGGTCGTGGGCATCGTCCTTCGATCAGAGGTCGTCGGGGTCGCACTTGCAGAACTCGCGGAGGACGACGGTCGCGTAACTTCCTTTCGGCAGTGCGAACTCGAAAGAGAGCGCGTCACTGGTGTCGTCACTGCCATCGGTACTGTCGCCCTCATCGTCAGCGGCGGTGACAGATAGATCCGTCCGCAGCAAAATTGCTCTGCGGGTCCCCGTGGACTCGAACTCCTCGGGGAGCGCGAAATCCGCAGGTTCGAGGTCCAACTCTTCGAGCACCTCGCGTTCGATGTCGCCGGGCTCACCGTCGGCCAGTTCCGTCTCGGTACCGACGAGTGGTGCCGTGACGAACGCTCGTCCGCGCTCGCAGTGGCGGCGGACGGTCCGCAGGCGGTCCTCGGTCACGCGCTGGGACCGGTCGGTGTCTGGAAGTTCGAAGCCATCCGGCGCATCGCTGTCGCTGAAACAAACGACGTCGCCCGCGACCGGCTCGTGGAACGGGAGCCCGCGCGCCAGTCGCTCCGAGAGAATCCTGTTGAACGCGTAGGACTGGGCGGCGTTGACGAACAGTCGCTGGAGATTCGACGGGACCGCTTCGAGGGCGGCGCGGTAGTCCTCGTCGTCGAGTTCGCCGTCCTCGCTTGCTTCCTGGCGTTCGACCAGGCGGTGGCACATCGACCGTTCGAAGCCGAGGCGTCGGGGTAGCCGGTCGAGCGCGCCCGCCCAGTCCTCGGTTTCGTCGACGTATCTACGGGCCTCCCGAGTCGATTCGGGTTCGCGCTCGGCCGGACTGCCGACGTAGGCCAGCACCGCACCCTTCCAGTCGCCGCGGAGGATTTCGAGTCCGACCTCGTGGGTGACCGGGCGCTTGCTGCCGAAGCGCTGCTGGCCGAAGTAGTTGGGGACGCCGACTGTGGCCTCGATACGGTGGTCGGCGTCGATACCGGATCGGTCCGCGTCGCCAGCGGAGAAGGCGCGCAAATCCTCGGAAATCGCCGCAGCTGTTTCCAGTGGCTCAGAATCGTCGCCGGGTTCGACGTCCCGAAGGACGATTTCGAAGGCGTTGCCGGCGAGGTCGCCGAACAGCACCGGCCGCCCGGTTCGACCCAGGAGTTCGATGTCGGCGTCACTGATGTCGACTGCGCGGAGTTCGTCGGGGTCGGCCTTGGCGACGGAGAACAGTTGCGTCGTGACGGCGTGTTTGTCCTTCGTGCCCGCCCAGGAGACGCGTTCGCGGGAGATGCCGAGTCGGTCGGAGAGTTCCGACGCGAAGTCGTTGGTGTCCCAGCGGTGGAGGGTGACGCGGGCGAGGAGGTGGGGGTAGCCGCCGGGGTCCGAATCGAGCGGGTCGGGATCGAACGCTTCGACCTCCGTGACGCGGAAGTCCTCGGGGCGCTCTCGGAGGTGGCCACCGAGGCCGGACGCGTCGCTGACGTAGTACTCCATCCCGACCGCCCGCTCGACGGGGTGTCCCTGGCGCATTGACTGGTCGAGACTCGCCGTGGCACGAGTAAAGGCCTATCGACCCGGGGCCTTCGAGGGTGCGACGACCGAGTCCCACTGACCCCCGGTCGGGCGCGAAACTGGTAGGTAGTGGGCGGTCGTTCGTGCACGCGATGGCTGTTACGCGAGTCAGCGTCGCGGTGGAGACGCGCGCGCCGACCGGGCAGACGAACGCGTATCTGGTGGGCTCGGACCCGGCACTACTCGTAGATCCGCCCGCGGTCACCGACCGCCTGGACGCGCTCGCGGCCGAGCGTGACGTCGGGCACGTCGCGGTCACGCACCACCACCCGGACCACGTCGGAGCACTCGAGCACTACGCAGACCGCCACGATGCGACCGTCTGGGCCAGGACGGGTCGTGCCGACTCGTTCGAAGCGGCGACTGGCGTCACGCCGGACCGCTCGTTCGCCGAGGGGACGCAGATTCCGACCGGTGCGGGGGTGATTCGGGTCGTCGACACTCCGGGCCACGCACCAGAGCACGTCGGGTTCGCCGTGGAGACTGCCGATCGGATCGACGCGCTGGTCTGTGGCGACCTCGCGGTCGCGAACGGGAGCGTGGTCGTCGGCGCCCCGGAGGGCGACCTTCGCGCCTACCTCACTTCGCTCCGGCGCGTGCACGCGATGGCCCCGCAACGACTCCTTCCTGGGCACGGACCACCGATGGAGGGGCCGGAGGTGCGAGCGACGGCGACACGGCTCGTCGCACACCGGCTGGAACGCTCACGCAAGATCCGGGCAGCGGTCCAGTGGGGTGCGGAAACCGTCCCCGAGGTCTGTGACGCCGCCTACGACAAGGACCTGAGCGGCGTTCGCGACCTTGCCGAAGCCACGGTCCGGGCCCATCTGGAGACGCTGGCCGTCGAAGGCAGACTTCGCTGGGACGGCGAGCGAGCGCGCCCGCCTGAGTGATGGTGCGGCTCGCGACGTGTTCGAGAGTCCTCTTGCGGGTCGCTCGCGACGTACTTTTGCCGCTCGGTCCGAAAGCCAGTGCATGGAGAGTCTCGAAGCCGAACGCGAGCGGGCCGCCGCGCTCGACGTCGCGGCCCTGGCCGACGCCATCGAATCCATCGGCTTCGAGTGTACGCGCTGTGGCGCCTGCTGCAAAGCAGTCGAGGGGTGTGGAAGCGACGACGACGCCGACGCCGACGCGGCTGATCCGGACGCGGAGTCAGAGACCAACGAGGGCCACGACCACACGGCGACGGTCTTTCCCGACGAAGTCCGGCGACTCCAGGAGACCGACGACTACGACTGGCGGGACGTGGCGCGACCGATGCCCTACGGTCTGGTCGAGGGCGAAAACGGCCCTGCAGGTGAGACCTTCGAGTGGGCGCTCCAGACTGACGACTGCGGTGATTGTACCTTCTACGCCGAGGACGATGACGGCATGGGCGCCTGCACCGTCCACGACGACCGGCCGCTGGTCTGCGAGACCTATCCGTTCAGCGTGGCGCTCGGGGGAACGAGCCAGCCCATGGGCGAGGCCGTCGACGAGGAAGGGATGGTCCGCGCCCACGAGTGCGAAGGGCTGGGTCGCGATATCGCTCGCGAGCGGGCCGAGGAACTGGCGAGGGCGCTCAAAGAGCGAGCGGTCAGGGAACTCGACGAAGCTATCGCCGTCAGGGATAGCTACAGGCCCGTCGAACGGGAGTCTGGGTCGGTGGTCGTCTACGACTCCGAAGGCCCGAAGCACCCGGACGGGACGCGGGTCGAGGAACGGTAGCGGCCCCGGCGTCTGTCGGCATCTGGCCGTGGTGGCGAGAGCGAAAGCGCCGTCGAGGCCCTGGACGGAGACTGGAGGGCCGGAGCGCGGCGGAAACACCGCGGAGACGGGGTCGCCTGTGGAATACCTTCATAACAGAGGCCGCCTATGTCCCGACCGGAGGTCTACATCGTGGAAATCTCAGATAAATTGCTTTGTTTGTTCAGTGCGGACGTGTCGGCCGACGGCGACCGGTACGTCGTCGAGGTTCCAAAGCGGGAGATCGAGACGGGATCGGTCGACCCGGGGGACACCTACCGCGTCGCGCTCATCTCCGCAGACGTCGAAGAGCCGACCGAGACGGACGAGAACAACGTCCCCTCGGAGCCCCAGCCACCGGTCGAGTCCGGGGAGATCCGCTACGTCGAGATCGAAGACATCGGCAAACAGGGCGACGGCATCGCCCGCGTCGAACGCGGCTACGTCATCATCGTCCCCGGCGCCGACGTCGGGGAACGGGTCAAGGTGGAAGTCACGGAGGTCAAATCTAACTTCGCCGTCGGTGAGATCATCGAAGAAGATCTCTGAGTTTTCACCCGCGTCCGACGCTCGGTGCTCACTCGGTCGCCGCTGAGAGGTCACTCCTGAGTGCCTGCTCCGCCTGTCCTCCGTGCTATCCCACTGGTACGGCCGGTTAACCAACAGCACCAACACCCCCTCGATACGCTCGCTCAGTCCCCTGTCAGGGCGCCTCGCACCCTCGACGATCGCAGGACTGCGTCGGTCTTTACCGATCGTACCAAACCCGCTTTAGTAGTACAGTCCGTTTCCATAGCTATGAGCGCGACCACTGCAGCCACGACCGCCGACCAACACACCCTCTCGGAGAAGCAGCACCGCATCCTCCAGTACCTCCGGAACAACGCCGACACGCAGACGTACTTCAAATCGCGGCTCATCGGCGACGAACTCGACCTCTCGGCGAAAGAGGTGGGGTCGAACATGAAAGCCATCCAGCAGACCGAGACCGAACTCGACGTGGAGAAGTGGGGCTACTCCTCCTCGACCACGTGGAAGATCACCGCCTGAACCCCTCGAACGCTCGCGCTTTTCTCGACTCGCTCACCGGTAGTCCGTGACCACCTCGTCCCTTCGCAGCGGTCGCTCCGTCGCGTTGCGTCACCCCTCGCTCGATACCGCTCCCGCGGCTGCTGGCGAGCATCGAGTTCGGCGAAAACGGGTCGTGGCTTTCCGTCCCGCTCAGGGGTCGTAGGAGACGATGTCGTCGGCGTCCGCGGCCAGTTGTGCGGCCTCGGGACCGAACGAATCGGCGTGCTGGACGAGCAACAGCAGCAGGGTCTCCGGACGCTCTAGCTGATAGCCATCCTGGCGTGAGAGGAGACCAGCGTCGTCCAGTTGGCTGGCGTACTTGCTGACCGTCGGCGCTGAGACGCCGAGTTGGTCCGCCAGCGCAGTCCCGGACGCGTCTGGCTCGCGCAGGAGGGCGAGGACCATCCCGCGGGGGGTCTCCCGCCGGAGATAGCCAAGCGCCACCTGCTCGAACTCCGAGAAGCGACCGGCCGGGAAGTACCGACGGTACTCGCCGTCCTCCCGGCTCTCGAGGGCCCCCTCGCGTTCGAGTCGGCGGAGGTGGTGCTGGGTCTCGCCAGTCCCGAGTTGCAGGTCGTCACGGATCTTCGAGAAGTGGGCGCCAGGGGTCGCGGCGACGTACCCGAGGAGGGCGTCCGGGGCGTCACTCTCGCTTTCCCTGGCGAATCCGACGAGCGGGCTGCTCGCACCGAGCGCCGCGAAGCGCCGGAGCGTCGCCCGTTTGCTCTCGTCGACCTCCCCATCCCCAGTCATTGAGATGTGATTTCGTGTGGGAGGGTAAAATGCCTTCGCCTCTGCAGTCACTTCTGATACGGTCGGAAACGGCAGCGTCGGTGGCCGAGGCCACCGAACTGCGACTTATTCGGTTTCGGGTTCCGCTTCCCGCTCGCTCTCGCCGCCACCGTCGCTGCTTCCTTCACCACCGGGACCGCCGACCGGACTGCCCGAGGGGTCCATCTCTGCGTCCATCTGCTCGATGACCTCGTCGGGGTCCTGGATGTCGTCTGGGTCTTCGCCCATCTTGATCGCTTCGGCCTCCTGTTCCATCGCGTCGACGTCGACGTCGGCCTCTTTGTCGATTTCGCCGAGGATGCGCTCGATGTCGTCGAGGCCGAGCATCTCGCGGGTCTCGGCGTCGAACTCCAGGCTGTCGAGTTCACCCTCGCCGTTGGCCTTGGCCATGTCGGTCACGTCGCTGCCCGAGAGGTGTTTACCGTAGCGGCCGACCAGCGACGAGAGTTCCTGGGGCAGGATGAACGTCGAGGACTCGCCCTGGCCGATGGCTTCGAGCGTCTCCATACCCTTGTCGATCACTGCGCGTTCGCCCATCGACTCGGCGGATTTCGCGCGGAGGACCGTCGAGATGGCGTCACCCTGCGCTTCGAGGATCTGGCTCTGCTTTTTCCCCTGTGCCCGGACGATGTCGGATTGTTTCTCACCCTGGGCCTGCTCGATGGCGGAGCGGCGTTCACCCTGGGCTTCGAGGATCATGGCACGGCGTTTACGCTCGGCGGAGGTCTGTTGCTCCATGGCCTGCTGGACGTCCTTCGAGGGGTTGACCTCGCGGACCTCCACGCTCTCGACGCGGATTCCCCACTCGTCGGTCGGTTCGTCGAGTTCCTTGCGGATCTTCGCGTTGATCTCCTGGCGCTTGTTGAGCGTGTCGTCGAGTTCCATGTCGCCCAGCACGGCACGGAGCGTCGTCTGGGCCAGGTTCGAGACGGCTTTCTTGTAGTTGTCGACTTCGAGGAACGCCTTCTTGGCGTCCATGACCTTGATGTAGACCACGGCGTCGGCGGTCACCGGCGAGTTGTCACGGGTGATCGCTTCCTGTCGGGGGACGTCGAGGGTCTGGGTCCGCATGTCGAAGGGGTAGGTCTTCGACACGAACGGCGGGACGAAGTTGATACCCGGTTCGAGGAGTTTGCGGTACTCCCCGAAGACCGTCAGTGCCCGTTTCTCGTAGGCGTTGACGATCTCGACCATCTGGTAGACCATCACGACGGCGAGCGCCAACAGGATCACCGCCACGATGGGGAACGCACCACCGAGACCTTGCAGTACTGATGCGGGGAACATACGTTCGAATTTGGCCCCACCCCGTCAAAAGTGTTGGGTGACCAACCACAGATAGGCCCCACTCCCGTCGCAGAGACACAGCCGCTACCGGGTAGGTACGGCCTGTTGACCGGCGACTGGCGGATCCGGGGCACGCCGCACCGACACTCGTGGCTCGCTCAGGCCGGGTCGGTCTCGAATTCCTGGTCCCGGTCGTCGTCCCGGTCAGAGGAGGAGTTCGTCTCGGTCTCGTCTGTCGAGTCGTCCGCGTCGGTGCTGGACCCTGCGGACCGCTGTCGCTCACGGGCGAGTTCTCGGTCGATGTCGTCGATGCCGCCACCGATGGGTTCGACGGTGACGACGTTGCCGCCGCCGGGGTCGACGACCATGACTTCGGACCCCTCCTCGATTTCGCCGTCGACGCTCTGGGCCCGGTAGTAGGGGTTGAAACCGCCCTCGTCCAGTTTCACTTCCCCGCCGGTCGCAGTCACGCGTTCGGTGACCCTGCCGGTCTTGCCCCGGAGCGAGTCGGAGTCGCTGGTCTGCTCGCCGCCCTTTCCGCCGTAGAAGTCGAACTGTCGGTAGACGTAGAAGGCGGTGGCGCCGGAGACGAGGACGAGGCCGGCGAGGATGAGCGGGGCGACCACGCCGAGTCCCGGCGGGAGGAAGACGCCGACCAGTCCCGCGACGAGGAGGGCGACCCCGAGGACCATGAAGTGCGCGCCGGGCGCGAACGCTTCGGCGATGACCAGCGCGGCGCCCGCGAGCAGGAGGAACAGCGAGAGGTTCTCCCCGATCCACGTCAGGACGGGGCTCTGCCCGATCCACTCGATCATACCTGGAATTTGGTCGCCTGCCCGAAAACACTTCTGCTCGTCACGATATCGCCTGCCGGCGACCCGAACCGGTCAGTACCGAACGTACACTGCGTAGACCACTGCGGTGAGGACGGCGACGCCGAGGGTCACGCCCCCGATGAACTGGGGGGTCAACGGCGTGACGATACTCGCGAAGACGAGTAACACGAGCAGGGCACCGGCCGCGACGAAGACAGCGCTCTCCAGTTCGGGCCTGTCGGTCTCGACGGGGACCTCCGGCGTAACCGTGCCCGCGACGTTCCCACCGCTCGCTTCTTCGGTCCCATCCGCGTCGGAGCGGCCTTCGGTCTCCTGGTCCGTGCCGGCGAACGTGACAGTCGGACCGTCGTCGTCGTCGCCGATAGAGACACCACCGGTCGCGCCCTCGTCGTCGAGCGTATCGGCTTCGTCCACGTCACCGGTGTCTTCGCCCACCTCGTCGACCGAGAAGCGCCACTCGCGCTCGTCGTCCCCGTCCCCGGCGTCGTCTGCCATACCCGACCGTAACGCCTGGGTGCCAAAAGGGCTTGCCGTCCGCCCCTCCCACGCCGAAGCGCCGCGTCGGCGACGCGTCCGATTGCCCCCACTCGGGCGTATCACCCAGTGGATAGAAATTCCGTTCTGGCAACCTTTTTACAGCGACCCCTGCAGCACTCGCTCATGTGTGTCCGCTGGTGGTGGACCCGCCCACTGCGAATCGGTTCCCGCATCGCTGCCGTGGCACGGTTCCACGGCACCAGAGGTGTCCGGCCGTGAAAGACGCGGCGATCACCGCGACGGAACTGACGAAGCGATACGACGACGAGGTGGCGGTTGCCGACCTCTCGCTGTCGATCCCGGCCGGCGACGTGTACGGCTTCCTCGGCCCGAACGGCGCGGGCAAGACAACGACGATGCGGATGTTGACTGGGTTGACGCGGCCGAGTGCTGGGAGCGCGACCGTTGCTGGTGCGGCTGTCGACGACCGCCCGGCGTTGACCGAGCGGATCGGCTACCTGCCAGCGGATCCACCGGTGTTCGACGAACTCACTGGTCGCGAGCACCTCCGCTACGTCGCGCGCCTGCACGAACTGCCCCCGGACGAGTCGGGCGAGCGGATCGACGACCTGCTCGCGCGATTCGACCTCGCCGACGACGCCGACCGCCGGATCGGTGGCTACTCGACGGGGATGCAGAAGAAGGTCGGCGTCATCGCCGCGCTGCTCCACGACCCCGAGGTCGTCTTCCTGGACGAACCGACGAGCGGACTCGATCCGCGGGCGGCGCGCACGATGCGCGACACCATCGCCGCGTTCGCCGACCGGGACGTGACCGTCTTCCTCTCCTCGCACGTCCTCTCGGTGGTCGACGAACTGGCCGACACCGTCGGCGTGATCGACGACGGGACACTCGTCGCCGAGGGGCCGCCCACCGACCTCAAGCGGCGGGCCCACGACGGCGCGGAGACCGACCTGGAGACCGCCTTCCTCGCTATCACGGAGGACCAGGATGTCCCCGAAAACCCGGTCGAGGTCTGACGTGTCGACCGAGAGTCGCCGGGGACGGTTCCCCTCGCCGTCGATCAGTGCGGTGATCGCCCGCGTGGAACTCCGTCGGATGGTCCGGCGGGTTCGAGCCCAGGACGTCTGGCTGGCGCTGGTCGCAGTCAGCAGCCTGATCTTCGTCGCGATACTCCCACTGGTGTTCGACATCGGTCGCGACTGGGGCGCGGCCTTCGCGAGCGGCGATGCCGGGCCGGCCTCGACGGTCGGCCTGGTGCTGGCGACTGCGTGGGTCTTCCAGGTCGCGATGGGCGTCGTCGCGGGCGTCGGTTCCTACGGCGAGGTCGACAACGAGGCCGCGATGTTGACGATCCGACCGCCGAAGGATGTCGCAGGCGGGATGCTCCTCATGAACGTCGCGGGATACGCGCCGTACCTGTTCGTTCCCGTCACCGCCGGATTCGCCGGGATAGCCGTCGGTGCCGGCACGCCCGCGCCGCTGGTGGGCGGGGTCGTCGCCACTGCCGCGATACTGGCCAGTGCGATGGCGCTCGGCTATCCCGCCGGGGTGGCGCTCAAAGGCGCGATCCGCCGGTCGGCGTGGCTCTCGCGGCTCAAGCCAGTGCTCGGTGCCGGTGTCGGCGTGGCGTACTTCTGGGTGATGTTTTCCGGCCGCCTCCCCGCGGTCGTCGACGCCCTCGAACCGGTGTTGCGCGGGCCACCGCTGGGCTGGCTGGCCGACCTCGCGCTGGCGACGACGCCCGACGCAGGTGCAGACCCGCTCGGTGTCGCGGCGGTCCTCGTCCTCACGCTCGTGGCCGTCCCCGTCGGGACGCTGGCGACAGTCGAGGCTGCCACATTCGCCTGGTTCGTCGACGAGGCCCGCGAGACAGACGAATCCGTGGACGGGAGCGCAGGCGCGAGTGCCGATTCGACGGCGGCCGAACCCACCGGTTCCACCCGGCTGGGGGACACACTCGGGGCGCTCGCTCGCCGCCAAGGGACCGTCGGCGTCGCGGCGGTGACGCTCGTCCGCGCCTACCGGGCGCCGCTGCAGTTAGTGTTCGCCGCGCTGCCGTTGTTGTTCGCACTTCCGATGGTCGAGGGGATGCTCGCGACCGGCAGCGTCCCGTCGTACGCGCCGTGGTTCGCCATGTGCTACGGCGCGTGGGCCGCTGGCGTGGCAGCCCCGCTGAATCTGCTGGGCAACCAGGGCGCCGCGCTCCCGGCATTGCTGACCACTCGCGCTCGCGGGCGTGCGGTCGTCCGCGGGACGGTGCTGGCCGTCGTCGCTCCGCTCGCCCCGCTGACGGCGGTGCTCGCTGGCACTGCCGCCCACGCAACAGGTCACTCGCCGGTCGAGGCGGCCCTCTTCGGCGGTCTCGGACTGGCCGTCGTCACAGCGGGGAGCGTCCTCGCCGCAGCGCTCGGCGCGCTCTTTCCCAGATTCGACGGTGTCGACGTGACCGGCGACCGGACGGCGACGCCCCCGAGTAAGGCTGCTTTCTCGCTGTTCTCGGTGGTCGTCGTCCTCGCCGTCAGCGCCGCCGGTGTCCTCACGGACCGGTTCTACCGACTCGCCATCCACGCGATGGTGACCCCGCGACTCCCGTTCGGGCTCTCGCTGACGGTCGCTGGACTGGAACGGCTCGCGTTCGCCGTCGCTGCCCTTCTGGTCGTCGCGGTCCCGGCAGCCTACGTACTGGCGGTGCGGCGCGTCGACGGGTATCGGCTCGCGTGAGAACGGACTGACCCACCCCGTGAGAGAAAACGGGAACCGATTATCGGATCTTCGTGCCCGGTTCGGCGTCGCCGTGGGTCGTGAGGAGGTCGGCCTCCT
>ENA-ORCR01000618-ORCR01000618.1-marine-metagenome-genome-assembly--contig:-NODE-618-length-16469-cov-3.428075_pt1 | contig 16469 bp, 12 predicted proteins | sample MGYA00237782_ERZ508514 | MGnify/ENA primary metagenome ERZ508514 (study PRJEB26185, sample SAMN06268960) | marine metagenome | isolation source: Eden Landing Ponds, San Francisco, CA, USA | place...
GGCGCCGTTGAAGCCGGCCTCGACCGTGTAGATGACCCCCAGCGCCCAGTAGCCGTAGGCGAGGATCTGGAGGTACAGGACGGTGTACGAGAGTGCCTGCCCGGAGAGGTCGGGGACGAACACGTGCGCGATGGGCGCGGGGACGACCCACTGGACGGCGCCGAACACGGTGAGCCCGACCGCCGCGATGGCGACGCCGATCCAGGTCGCGCGGCGAGCACGGGCGGGCTGGTCCGCGCCGAGGTTCTGCCCGACGACGCTGGTCGCGGCCTGGGCGAGTCCCTGGGCGGGGACGAACGCGACGGTGGCGACCTGCGATCCGATGTGGTAGGCGGCGAGCGCGGCCGGCCCGCCGACCGCCGAGACGACCCAGATCATCGCGCCCCGCGCGACCTGTCGCCCGCCGTACTGGCCGGCGATCGGCAGCCCCACGTCGACCACGTCGCGGGTCGTCTCCAGACGCGGGCGCACCGCGTCGCGAGTCAGCCGGAACCCGCTGCGGCCGCGCGCGGCGAGCGCCAGCGCCAGCGCCGCGCCGGCGCCGTAGCCGACGGCGGTCGCGAGCGCCGCGCCGAACAGCTCCAGCCGCGGGAACACCCCCCAGCCGAGGATCAACAGCGGGTCGAGGACGACGTTGACGACGATGGCGGTGAGGTTGACGTACAGCGCCGCCCGCGTGTCCCCCCACCCGGTGAAGCCGCTCTCGAGGGTGTCGCTGGCCGCAGTCGTCACGAGCGCCAGCGCGTAGGCGGTGAGGTAGCTGGCGGTCGCCGACGCCACCGCGGCGTCGTCGGTAAACAGCGCCGCGACCGCGTCCGCGCCGACGACGAGCCCCCCACCGATGGCCACCGCGAGCGCGACCGCGGCCGCCGCCGCCGTGAACGGGACCCGCCGGGCGGCCGCCGTCTCGTCGGCGCCGACCCGCTGGGAGGTGAGCACCTGACTCCCGGTGAAAAACGCACGCAGCGGGACCGTCAACAGCCCGACGACGACGGTCGCGATCCCCACCGCCGCGACCGCGGTCCCGCCGAGCCGACCGACCCAGAACAGGTCCACCACGGACTGGGCCACCAGCGCGAAGTTCTGGGCGACCAGCGGCGCCGCGAGCACCACGAGCGACCGCGACAACGACCCGCCGACGATGTCGTCGCGCGTCACGTCGAACATACCCTACTATCACCCACCGATACATGTTAAATATTTGTACCGACGTGTTGATTGTTTCACCGGATCGTTCGGTGACATTTTCTCGGTCGGGCTCGTCACTGGGCGCGTGAGCCACGCGGTCGCGGTCGCACTCCACCTCGTCGTCGCGGCCGCCGTCGCCGCGGCGGTTCGGTGGCGCGGCCGGTCGGCCTACGAGGGGCCCGCGGGCGACGCCGCGGCGGCGGCCGCGCTCGCCGGCGCGCCGGAGACGCTGGCCGAACACCGCTACGTCGCCGAGAGCGGCGGTCCCTCGCGCCTGCTCCCGTACCACCCGCGGCTGGACGAGCGGATCGAAGGGTATCGGGGCGCCTCGCCGGGTTCTCGGACGGGGTGACGACCCTTCGACTTCGCCGGACGGTTCTGTCAACCCCGCACAAAGTATATTTCACACCCGCCAGCGATTCCCGGGCGTGGACGACCCCGAGACGTACTACGACGACCACGACGAGGCCGAGTGGGACCGGCTCACGTCGAGCCTCCACGGCCGCCTGGAGTGGGAGGGCACCGTCGAGCGTCTGGCGTCGGACCTACCGGAGTCGGGCCGCGTCCTCGACGCCGGCGGCGGCGCCGGTCGATACGCCGTGTGGCTGGCCGAACGGGGCTACGACGTGACGCTCGTCGACCCCAGCGAAGGCCAGCGTGCCCTCGCTCGTGAGAAGGTCGCCGAGCGCGGCGTGGGCGAGCGTGTCACCGTCGAGCCCGGCGACGTACGCGATCTCGATTTCGGTGCGGGGGATTTCGACGCGACGCTGTGTCTCGGCGGCCCGCTCTCACACGTCCTCGACGACGACGATCGGGCGACCGCCGCGAGGGAACTCCGACGAGTGACCGCGGACGGCGGCCCCGTGTTCGCCTCGGTGATGGGCCGGCTCAACTGGCTGGTCCTCTATCTGGTGAGCGGCACGGAGCACCTGACGCGCGCGGACGAACTGGCCGAGACGGGCGACTACGACCGGGCGTTCGTCGACCGGCTCGACTACGAGTCGATGTTCACCGAGACCCACTTCTTCCGCGCCGACGAGTTCGAAGCCCTGCTGGCGGGAGCGGGACTGGACGTGGAGCGACTCGTGGGCCTGGAGGGACTGGCGTCGGTCCTCTCGGCCGGGCCGCTGCGCGAGACCGCCGAGGACCTCGACGAGGCGCAACTGGCGGGCGTCCGCCGACTCGTCGACGCCCTCCGCGACGATCGCACCGTCGCCGACATGTCCGCCCACATGCTCGCCGTCTGTCGGGCGTAGAGCGGAGCGACCCGCTCGGTCACCGACGAACCGGAGCCAACTCCCCAGGCTTTTGCCCGATCGAACCCAAGCGTCGCCAATGAGTCGCGCCCGCAAGCCCGAGTGGCTGAAGACCCGGCCGCCGTCGGGCGAGCGCTTCACGGACATCAAGGAGAGCCTCCGCGAGCGGGACCTCAACACGGTCTGCGAGGAGGCCAACTGTCCGAACCTCGGCGAGTGCTGGTCCGGTCGCGACGGCCCCGGGACGGCGACGTTCATGCTCATGGGCGACCGCTGTTCGCGCGGGTGTAACTTCTGCGACGTGGAGACCGGCGGGATGGACGCCCTCGACGACGAGGAACCCGAACAGGTGGCCGACGCCGTCGCCGAGATCGGACTCGACTACGTGGTCCTGACCTCCGTCGACCGGGACGACCTGGCCGACCAGGGCGCCGACCACTTCGCCCGCACCATCGAGGCGATCAAGGACCGGGACCCCGGCATCCTCGTCGAGGCGCTCGTCCCCGACTTCCAGGGCGAGGAGCGACTCGTGCGCAGAGTGCTGGACGCCGATCCCGACGTGTTCGCCCACAACGTCGAGACGGTCGACCGGTTGCAGTGGCCGGTGCGCGACCGGCGAGCGGGCTACGAGCAGTCGCTGTCGGTGCTTCGCCAGGCCGCCCGCGACTCGGAATCGTACGTCAAGACCAGCCTCATGCTCGGGGTCGGCGAGTACGACCACGAGGTGTATCAGACGCTCTCGGACCTGAAGAGCGTCGGCGTCGACGTGGTGACACTGGGCCAGTACCTCCAGCCCTCGCGGTCGCATCTGGAAGTGTCGGAGTACGTCCACCCCGACGCCTTCGACACCTGGCAGCGCGTGGCCGAGGAGGAGCTGGGCTTTCTCTACTGCGCCTCGGGCCCGATGGTCCGCTCGTCGTACCGGGCGGGCGAGCTGTTCGTCGACGCGGTACTCAGGGACGGCGAGAGCGTCGAAGGTGCGCGCGAGCGAGCGCGGGCGAGCGACGACTGACGAACGGACCGCTGGGTACGGCTATAGACCCGAACGCGACCGACAATAGGGCTCTTAGTCACCATCTTCAGTCCGCTCCGCGCCACACGCGTATGGCGTCGCTCGCCGACACCGACATCGAGGACCGACTCACCGACTGCATCCTGCCCTCGCGTGCCCGGATCCCCGAGAATCCACCCGCCGGGAACTACGTCGTCATCGACGTGACCCACTTCTCGACGACCGTCGTCGAGCTGTTCGAGAACGGCGCGGAGTACGTCCACGTCACCGAGGAGCGCGGCGACGAGCACGCGTTCAAGGAGGACGTGCCGCGGGCGCGGATCGGCGGCGGCTCCAGCGACGACTACACCCCCACCGAGGGCTACGACTTCTTCAACTCGCCGACGTGGGTCAACGACACCGACGTCGCCGGCCGCCCAGCGGCGCTCACCTCGACCAACGGCGGTGCGGCGGTGACGGACCTCCGACTGGCCGGCGGCGACGACGTGGACGTGTACGTGGGCACGCTCGCCAACGCCCGCGCGGTGGCCGACCACCTCGACGGGAGCGACAAGCCGACCTACATGGTCGCCGCGGGCTCGAAGGGCAAGCCCTCGCCGGAGGACACCGTCGGCGCCGTCGTCATCGGCCGCCACGTCTACGACGAGGCGCCGACCGACGACGAGCGCGCCCTCTATCGCCAGGTCGCCAAGCTCGGCAAGGCCCCCAAATACGAGCAGAAGGCCGACATCCGGCTGAACGACCTCCTCGAGTACGACCTGCGGTTCAGCGAGAGCGCGGTCGTCCCGGCGCTGGACGGGCAGAAACTCTACGACGTGAGCGACGACTGATGGACGCCGACCTCCACGCTCACACGACCTACTCCGACGGGTCGTCGCTGCCGGCGATGTGTCGCGCGGCCGAGGCCGTCGGGCTGGACGCGCTCGGCTTCACCGACCACCTGATCGTCGTCGACGACGACTTCGGCCGCCGCGAGCGCTACGACCTCGTCGAGACCTACGAGCGCCGCCGAGAGGCCATCGAGCGGGTCCGCCCGCGGACCGACCTCACAGTGTGGGACGCCGCCGAGGTGAGTTACGTCGCCGACGCCGAGGCCGAGACCGCCGACTTCCTCGCCGCCGCGGACTTCGACTACACCATCGGCAGCGTCCACTTCGCCGGCGAGTACGACTACACCACGGCCGCGGGGTACGCCGACGCCAGCGACACGGAACGACGGGCCGCCGTCGAGCGCTACTTCGACGCCGTCGTCGCGGCCGTCGACTCCGAGCTCTTCGACGTGCTCGGCCACCTCGACCTGCCCGAGCGGATGGCCGCGTTGCGCGGCCACGCCCGCCGGAGCGACTACGAGCGGGTCGCCGCGGCGCTTTCCGACTCGGCGACCGTCCCCGAGATCAACGCCGGCCGCGTCCACGACTCGCTCGGGCGCGTGCATCCGGACCCCGCGATGCTCGACGCGTTTCTGGACCGGGACGTGCGGTTCGTCCTGGGGTCGGACAGCCACGCGCCGCGGGAGATCGAGCGCCGCGCCCCCGCGCTCCGGGCGGTCGTCGAGGAACACGACGTTCCGCTCGCGGGTTTGGAACCGACGGCAGCGGTCGTCCAGTAGCCGCGTGGCGATTTTCGAACGGGAAACGGACGGCGACCGTCAGGTGAACGCCCAGACGGCCGCGACGAAAAGAAGCGAGCCGAAGACGAAGGATACGTCACGGGTGCGGACCATCATCCCCTCGGTCCGGAGGGCACGGCTCCGCTCGTCGCCGAGCGAGCGGGAGAATCCCTTGGTCTCCATCGCCTCGACGGTCACCCGCGCACGCTTGGCGACGTTGAAGATGAGGGGGTAGAACGCCTTCACCGAGAGTGTGAGCAGGTAGTAGAAGTATCGCCACTTCAGGAAGCCGGTCTCCTCGGGCACCTCGCTGCGCAGGCGGAAGGAGTTGACCAGGGCGTGGTACTCCTCGACGAGCAGGGGCATCATCCGGTAGCCGTAGGCGATGGCGAAGGTGAGCTGTCGGGGGACGCCCAGCCGGAGCATCCCCTTCGAGAGCTTCTGCGGGCTCATCGCCGAGAAGACGGCGAGGCTGATCACCGAGATGATCGTCAGTTTCAGGAAGAACGGGACGACGGCGCCGACGGCGTCGATGCCGACCGACTGGCTGGCGGTCGCCGTGTGGACGCCGCGGGCGACGGCGCCCGCGAGGATCGACCAGCTCTCGCCGAAGACGGCGGGGTCGAGCGTCGCGAGCGCCTCGGTGACGCGGCCGGTGTTGTCCCCGAGGTAGCCGACGGCCCGGATCGTCCCGCCCATCGCCGGGACCATCACGACGAAGAAACCGACGTTCGTCACCTGCCCGAACAACAGTAACGCGAGCAGGTACTTGCTGACCTGCGAGAGCGCGGCGAGGGCGAACGCCGCGGCCAGCAAGATCGCGAGCGGCAGCGGGTCGTAGAACAGCCAGGGGACGATCATGAACAGGACGGTCCACACCAGGACCACCCGCGGGTCGAAGCTGTTCAGCAGCGCCCGGTCGTTGTCGTAGGCCGTCCGCATCAGGTCGACCTTGATGTCGGCGATCGAGATGTCGGTGACCGCGTCGACGTACTTCACCGGCGGTCACCTCGCGGCCCCGTCCCGGTGTCGGCGTCGGCGTCCGGTCCGCCGCTGGCGTCCACGTCGACGCCCGCGGCCGCGCCGCCGTCGGCGAGCGCATCCGTCGAGGCCGCGGGTGCGTCGGCGAGCCGGTCGACCATCCCCTCGGCGGTCAGCGCGGCCGGGTCGACCCCCAGCCGGTCGCTCAGCTCGACCACCTGCGGGCGCCGCAGGTCGGTCCGCGCGAGCAGGTCGGGGTCGGCGAACACCGCCTCGGGCGGCGCGTCGGCGAGCACGCTTCCCTCGCCCATGACGACCACCCGGTCGGCCCACTCGGCGACAAGCTGGAGGTCGTGCGACGCGATGACGACCGTCTCGACGCGGCTCTCGGCTTTCCGGAGCATCCCCGTCACTTCGCGGCGGCTCTGCAAGTCGAGACTCCCCGTGGGTTCGTCCAGCAGGACGACCGTCGGGTCGGTCGCGAGGCCGATCCCGAGCGACGCGCGCCGTTGCTGGCCGAGGCTCAGCAGTCGGCCGTCGCGGTCGGCGAGCCCCTCCAGGTCGAGGTAGTCGAGGATCTCGTCGACGCGCTCGTCGGCGTCCGCGGCGCCGCGATTTCGCAGGTAGTAGCCCACGTCCTTGCGGACGGTGTCCTCGACGAACATCTCCTCGGGGTTCTGGTGGATGTAGACGGTGTCGTCGGCGAGCGTCTCCGGCAGCGTCTCGCTCGTGTCCTTCCCGAGGACCGTCACCGTCCCCTGGTCGGGGGATTCGAGGCCGGTGATCAGCCGCAACAGCGTCGACTTGCCGGCGCCGTTGGCGCCGACCAGCGCCACGCGGTCGCCCGCGCGCAGTTCGAGGTCGACGCCGTCGAGCACCCGGTTGTACCCCTCCCGGAGCGTCGGGTAGCCGTGACCGACGCCGTCGAGGGTGACCAGCGGGTCGCCGCCGCCCGCGTCGGTCGCCGGCCCGCGTCGGTCCGCTCGCTCGCCGCCGTCGGCAGCGCGCGGGCGGTCGTCGCTCCGGTCCCGGACCGCCGGGAACGCCGTCGCCGCCTCGTCGACGGTGACGGGGTAGCGCCCGCCGACCAGCCGGCCGGACCCGTCGGGCAGGTCGGCGGCGATCTCCGTGACCTGCGGGGGGTGGATGTCGTTGGCCTCCAGGTCGTCGATCCTGTTGAGCCCGACCTCGACGGGCTCTTTCCAGGCGACGCCGCCGTCGGACACGAGGACCATCTCGTCGCAGTAATCGGCGACGAACTCCGAGTGGTGTTCGATGACGATCACCGTCTTGCCGTGGTCCTCGTGGAGCCGGCGGAGCTGCTCGTAGGCCTCGCGAGCGTTGTGCGGGTCCAGCTGGGCGGCGGGCTCGTCGACGAAGACGAACTCCGGGTCCATCGCGAGCACGCCCGCGAGCGCGACGAGGTGTTGCTGGCCGCCCGACAGCTCCCAGACGAAGCGGTCTTCGAGGTGGTCCAGCCCCACGAGTTCGAGCGCGCGGGTCGCCCGCTCGGCGTAGTCGTCGAGGCCGTGGTTCAGCGGGGCGAACTCCACGTCGTCGCGCACGGTCTCCTGGACGAGCTGGTTCTCGAAGTCCTGGAAGACGTAGCCGACGGTCTTCGAGAGCTCGGCGACGCCCGCCTCGCGAGTGTCGGTCCCGGCGACCGTGACGCGGCCGTCGAAGCGGCCCTCGAAGAAGTGCGGGACGAGCCCGTTGAACGTCTTGCACAGCGTCGTCTTGCCGCTGCCGTTGCCGCCGACGATGGCGGTGAACTCCCCCGGCTCGATCCGCAGGTTCGCCTCGCGCAGTACCGGCTCCTCGCCGCCGGGGTAGCGGAACGTCAGGTCCTCGACGACGATATCTGATGCACTCATAAAAGGGGAATCGCCCGGTTAGACCCCGCCTTCGACCTTGCGCTGCCGGTAGGCGACGAGGCCGAACACGATCACGGCCGCGGCGACGATCGGCACGAACAGGAACGCCTGGCCGTAGGTCTCGACGAACTCCGGCGTGAAGGTGATGATGCCGCCGCTGGTCTCGCTGAGCGTCTCCGCGCCGAACGCGAGCGGCAAGATCGCGACCCAGGCGAGGAAGCGCTTGAGCGACGAGCCCGTGAACGCAGGCCCGTCACGGCCCTCGACCGAGCGCATGCCCAGTAGCGGTTCGATCTTCCCGCGCAGGCGCGGGTAGAGGAACAGCGTCGGGACGGCGCCGAAGACGATGCCCGCGACGACGATCTGGATGAGCGCGCCCATCCCCTCGGTCGCCCACACCGTCTCGGGGAGCCAGGAGATCGCCTCGAGTTCCTCGACACCGATGTAGAACTTGCCCACGTCGATGAACCACGCGGCGGTCTCCTCCATCGCCTTCGCGAGCAGGCCGACGCCCGCGATCTGTTTCGGGTCCGTCGGGTCGGTGATCAGCGACATCGCGAAGAACCACGACGCGGTGATGACGAGCAGCCCCTCGACGGCGCCCAGCGCGCTGAAGTCGCCGATGAGGATCTCGCCGAAGACGATCCCGCCGACCGGAATCGCCAGACACGCCCAGAACGAGCGAAAGAGGAGGACGACCGACATCGCGACGAACCAGAACGGTCCGATCGAGACGCCGAGGCCGCCCACCGAGAACTCCGGCAGTAGCTCCGTGATCATGCTCTGCAGACCGTGCAGCGACATGACGAGGATGAACACCATCATGTCCCTGTGGTCGAAACTGAACACCCCATCCGACTCCGCCGATGCGGTCGTTGCCATACGGACTGGGATCCACCGACTCGTCCCTTAACGGCTGGTATGAGCCCTATAGCTCCGGATTGACGGATCGATACCGGGACGTTCGCCCGGTAGGCCACCCAACGGCTATTGAGATATCATTCCGCGACGGACTGACCGCCAGTCCGAGCGTGACCGCCCGGTGGGACGGGCCCGACTCCGACGGTGCCGTCTGCCCACGAGGGTACGAATACCGTGGCTGGACGAACGACCAGTTTCGGCCCGTTTCGGACGGTGATATCTCGGACAGTTCGGGCCCGAGCGCGACGGTTCGCCCACCGCGACCGGCAAGAATGGACCACAGCGAAAGCTATTTACGAAAATCCTTAAGCCGACAGCCCACCTTGCTCCGGGTATGTTCCCGAGGAGGGAGTTTTCGTGAGTTCCTTACAGCGCGACCCGGGGGACCGGGTCGGTATCCTGGACGAGGACGGCCAGGTCAGGGACGGCGCGACCGTCCCGGACCTCTCGGAGGAGCGCCTCGTCGAGATGTATCGGGAGATGAAACTCGCCAGGCACTTCGACCAGCGGGCGGTGAGCCTCCAGCGCCAGGGACGGATGGGGACCTATCCTCCACTCAGCGGCCAGGAGGCCGCCCAGATCGGCAGCGCCCACGCGCTGGCCGACGACGACTGGCTGTTCCCGAGCTACCGCGAACACGCGGCGATGGTCCACCGGGGCCTGTCGCTGGAGCAGACGCTGCTGTACTGGATGGGTCACGAGGAGGGCAACGTCCGCGAGGAGGTGAACATCTTCTCGGTGGCGGTGCCCATCGCCACGCAGATCCCCCACGCCACCGGCGCGGCGTGGGCCTCGAAACTGCAGGGCGAGCAGCAGGCCTTCCTCTGTTATTTCGGCGACGGCGCCACGTCCGAAGGGGACTTCCACGAGGGCCTGAACTTCGCGGGGGTGTTCGACGTGCCCGCCGTCTTCTTCTGTAACAACAACCAGTGGGCCATCTCGGTGCCCCGGGAACGACAGACGGCGAGCGCCACGCTCGCGGGGAAGGCCGACGCCTACGGCTTCGAGGGCGTCCAGGTCGACGGGATGGACCCGCTGGCGGTCTACCAGGTGACCAAGGCCGCCGTCGAGAAGGCCAAACATCCCAACCCCGACGAGCTGCGACCCACCCTGATCGAGGCGGTGCAGTACCGCTTCGGCGCTCACACCACCGCCGACGACCCCTCGGTGTACCGCGACGACGAGGAGGTCGAGCGCTGGCGGGCGAAAGACCCGATCCCACGGATGGAAGCGTTCCTGCGGGACCAGGGGATCCTCGACGACGAGCGGGTCGACGCCATCCAGAGCGACGTCGAGGACGCGGTGGCCGAGGCGATCACGGCCGCGGAGAGCGTCAAGCGGCCCGACCCCTCCGAGATGTTCGCGCACGTCTACGAGGGGATGCCCGACCGACTGGACGAACAGCTCGCGTACCTGCGACAGCTGCGAGAGCGACACGGCGACGAGGCACTACTGGAATGAGCCAGACCACGGACTCCGACACCGACGACGCATCGAGCGAGGAAACGCAGAGCCTGACGCTAGTCCAGGCGGTCCGCGACGGGCTGGCGACGGAGATGGGCCGCGACGACCGCGTGCTCGTGATGGGCGAGGACGTGGGCAAGAACGGCGGGGTCTTCCGCGCGACGGAGGGCCTGATCGACGAGTTCGGTGACGACCGCGTGATCGACACGCCGCTGGCGGAGTCGGGCATCGTCGGCACCGCCATCGGCATGGCCGCCTACGGCCTGCGGCCCGTCCCCGAGATCCAGTTCATGGGCTTCATCTACCCGGCGTTCGACCAGATCGTCTCGCACGCGGCGCGCCTGCGCACGCGGTCGCGCGGCGAGTTCACCTGCCCGCTGGTCGTCCGGGCGCCGTACGGCGGCGGCATCCGCGCGCCCGAGCACCACTCCGAGTCCAAGGAGGCATTCTTCGTCCACGAACCCGGCCTCAAGGTCGTCATCCCGAGCACGCCGTACGACACGAAGGGCCTGCTCGCGTCGGCCATCCGCGACCCGGACCCGGTGATCTTCCTCGAACCCAAGCTCATCTACCGGGCGTTCCGCGAGGACGTGCCACAGGGCGAGTACACCGTCCCGCTCGGCGAGGCGGCGGTCCGCAAGGAGGGATCGGACATCTCCGTGTTCACCTGGGGCGCGATGACCCGGCCGACGATGGAGGCCGCGGAGAACCTGGCCGGCGATATCGACGTGGAGGTGGTCGACCTGCGGACGCTCTCGCCGCTCGACGAGGAGACCATCGTCGAGTCGTTCAAGAAGACCGGCCGCGCCGCCGTGGTCCACGAGGCGCCCAAGACCGGGGGACTGGCCGGCGAGATCACCGCGACCATCCAGGAGGAGGCGCTGCTGTACCAGGAGGCGCCGGTCGAGCGGATCACGGGCTTCGACGTGCCCTACCCGCTGTACGCCTTGGAGGACTACTACCTGCCCGAGGCCGAACGCATCGAAGACGGCATACGGGACGCCGTCGACTTCTGACACATGGTCCGCGAGTTCAAGCTCCCCGACGTGGGAGAGGGCGTCGCCGAGGGCGAACTGCTGGAGTGGCACGTCGAACCGGGCGACACCGTCTCCGAGGATGGGGTCGTCGCCGAGGTCGAGACCGACAAGGCCGTCGTCGACGTGCCCGCCCCCGTCGACGGCACCGTCCGCGAGTTGCTCGCCGAGCCCGGCGACGTGGTCCCCGTCGGCGAGGTGATCATCACCTTCGACGTGGAGGGCGAGGCGCCGACAGGCGCCTCGGATAGCGAACAGGACGCCACCGCCGAGACGGAGACCGAGGCCGCCGAATCCTCAGCAAACGGCCAGGGCGGCCGCGTCTTCGCCGCGCCGAGCGCTCGCCGACTCGCCCGCGAACTCGGCGTCGACATCGCCGCCGTCGACGGCTCGGGCCCGGGCGGTCGCGTCACCGAGTCCGACGTGCGCACCGCCGCGGAGGGCGACGAGAGCGGGACCGCAGAGGACGGCGAGGCGAGCGACGACGGCAATCAGCTCAAATCCGCCGTCTCGCGGATCGATGACGGCGACGACGGCAAGTCCAGCGTCGGCGACGGGCTGAAATCGGCCGTCACACGCGTCGACGACGACAGCGACGAGGCGGGCGACGCTGCGGCAGCGTCGGGCGCCGCGGGGGCGGTCGAGGCCGCCGGCCGCGAGCGGACGCTGGCCGCGCCGGCTACCCGGCAGGTCGCCGCGGACCTCGGCGTCGACATCGACGACGTACCGACCGACGAGGTCCGGGACGGCCAGGCGTTCGTCGACGAGGCGGCCGTCCGCGAGTACGCCGACGCCCAGCAGCGAGCGCAACAGGCGGACGCCGAGGCGCTGGCCGACGCGAGCGAGGCCGGCGAGACGGGAGCGGCCGCCGGGTCCGACGCGGCGGGCGAGTCCGGCGCCACCGAGGCGGTCGAGACCGCCGAGGGCGACCGCCGGGAACCCTACTCGGGGATGCGCCGGACCATCGGGCAGGCGATGGAGCGCTCGAAGTTCACCGCGCCCCACGTCACCCACCACGAGAAGGTCGACGCGACCGCGCTGGTCGAGACGCGGGAGAGGCTCAAAGACCGCGCCGCCGACCGCGGCGTGAAACTCACCTACATGCCGTTCGTGATGAAGGCCGTCGTCGCCGCGCTGGACGAGCATCCGGTGCTCAACACGCAACTCGACGAGGAGAGCGAGGAGATCGTCTTCAAATCGGACCGCAACGTCGGCGTCGCGACCGCGACCGACGCCGGGCTGATGGTCCCGGTCGTCGACGACGTGGACGGGAAGGGACTGCTGCAGCTGGCCTCGGAGACGAACGAGCTGGTCGCGAAGGCTCGCGAGCGGTCGATCGCCCGCGAGGGGATGCAGGGCGGCACCTTCACGATCACGAACTTCGGCGCCATCGGCGGCGAGTACGCCACGCCGATCGTCAACTACCCCGAGACCGCCATCCTCGGCCTGGGCGCCATCGAGGAGCGGCCGGTGGCCGAGGACGGCGAAGTCGTCGCGCGGGACGTGTTGCCCCTGTCGCTGTCGGTCGACCACAGGGTGGTCGACGGCGCCGACGCCGCGCGGTTCGTCGAGACGCTCAAGGAGTACCTCGAAGACCCGACGCTGCTGCTCCTGGAGTAGGTCACAGGCGGGCGAGCAGCGACTCGGTGTACCGGTGAGCGAGGGCGACGCCGACGGCGCCGACGGCGGCCACCGTCGCGAACGTCCGGACGGAGACGCCCAGGTCGCTCTGTCGGAACGGCCCGGCGCTGGCCGTCTCGATGTACGACGCGAGCATCGGTTCGCCGCCGAGCCCGAGCGCGAACAGACAGACCGTCACGAGCGTCGCGAGCCCCCCGGTGCCGAAGCCGACGTAGGTGGCGAACGTCTCGGTCGTGAACAGCCGCTCGGCGGCGCGCTCGGTCAGCGGTTCGTTGCGCGCCCGGTAGACGACGACGCCGAGCAAGAGCGCCGCCGTCCCGAGTTCGAGGGCGAGCGCGAACAGCCCCACCACGAGGACGATCGGCGACGCCGCCGCCGGGTCGGCCGTCGGCAGATACGACGCCGCGTCGGCCGGGTACAGCAGATACAGCGGCAGCGCCAGCGCCAGCGCGCCCAGCAGCAGCGACTGGACCAGCAGCTTCCGCGGCACCGGCTGGGTGAAATGGGAGAACCGCTCGATGCGAACGCGCTCGTACGCCGAGTCGCTCAGCACCCGCCGGAGGACGGGGTCCTCGGGCAGGTCGTCCGATTCGTCCGTGGTGTTGCCGGTCATGTGCGATCCCGTGTTTGCTCCCGGTCGACGGTACCGATACAAGACCTTTGTGTTGTGCGAGCCGGCGGCAAAATTCGCGAGCGAGCGCCGCGCTGGCGGCCCGTCAGTCGACGGGGAACGCGGTCGCACCAGCGGGGAGCCACCGACCGCGAGCCGGGCGACGTTCGCGTGCTTGCGGACGCAAGCGCGGTCGGTCGAGCGGCGGAACGCGGGGCCGGCGCGCGCGGGTCGCGACGGACGCCGGCAACCCGCCTCTTTTTAGGCGGGCACTCCACCCTCCGACAATGGTCGTCGGAGACGTGACTACCGGAACTGACGTACTGGTCATCGGCGCGGGGCCGGGCGGCTACGTCGCCGCCATCCGCGCCGGGCAGCTCGACCTCGACGTGACCCTCGTCGAGAAAGACGCCTACGGGGGCACCTGTCTGAACTACGGCTGTATCCCATCGAAGGCGATGATCACCGCGACGGACGTCGCCCACGACGCCGGCGACGCCGAACACATGGGCGTCTACGCCGACCCCGCGGTCGATCTGCAGCGCATGGTCGAGTGGAAAGACGGCGTCGTCGACCAACTGACGGGGGGCGTCGAGAAGCTCTGCAAGGCCAGCGGCGTCAACCTCGTCGAGGGCCGCGCGGAGTTCGCCGGCGAACACACCGCCCGCATCGTCCACGGGGGCGAGGGCCAGGGTTCCGAGACCATCGAGTTCGAGCACGCCGTCGTCTCGACCGGCTCGCGGCCCATCGAGGTCCCGGGCTTCGAGTTCGACGGCGAGCACGTCCTCTCCTCCCGGGACGCGCTCGCGCTCGACGCCGTCCCCGAGAGCATGGTCGTCGTCGGCGCCGGCTACATCGGGATGGAGCTCTCCACGGTCTACCAGAAGCTGGGCTGTGACGTGACCGTCGTGGAGATGCTCGACGACGTGCTGCCGGGCTACGAGGACGACGTGGCCCGCGTCGTCCGCGACCGCGCCGAGGATCTGGGCGTCGAGTTCCACTTCGGCCAGGCCGCCGACTCCTGGGAGGAGTCGGGCGACGGCATCACCGTCCGCACCGAGAACGAAGACGGCGACATCGCCGAGTTCGGCGCCGAGACGTGTCTGGTCGCCGTCGGTCGCCAGCCCGTCACCGACACCCTCAATCTCGACGCCGTGGGGCTCGAACCGAACGACGACGGCGTCCTCGAAACCGACCACGAGGCCCGCACCGACGCCGAGCACGTCTTCGCCGTCGGCGACGTGGCCGGCGAGCCCATGCTCGCCCACACCGCCAGCGCCGAGGGCGAAGTCGCCGCCGAAGTCATCGCCGGCGAGCCCGCCGCCCTGGACCACCAGGCCATCCCAGCCGCCGTGTTCACCGACCCCGAGATCGGCACCGTCGGCATGACCGAGAGCGAGGCCGAGGAGGCCGGCTTCGACCCCGTCGTCGGGCAGTTCCCGCTGCGGGCCAACGGCCGCGCGCTCACGCTCGACGAGAGCGACGGGTTCGTCCGCGTCGTCGGCGACGACGACAGCGGCTTTTTCCTCGGCGCCCAGGTCGTCGCCCCCGAGGCCTCCGAGCTGATCGCCGAACTCGCGCTGGCCGTCGAGATAGGCGCCCAGCTGGAGGACGTGGCCGCCACGATCCACACCCACCCCACCCTCTCGGAGGCCGTCGGCGAGGCCTGCGCCAACGCGCTCGGGAAGGCCATCCACACGCTGAATCGGTAGCGATCGCGGCCGGCCCGTCCGTTTCTGCCGACGTACGTTCCGTTCCAGCGCGCGCTGTCGAGCGTGTCCGCCTCCTGGCGGACCGCTCGACGACATCGTGCGAGGGATGAGCGAGCGACCATCGGGAGCGAGCGAATCGGCTGGGGAGGATTGTGGCCCGCGACGGTTGTGGTGCGGAGCGGTTGCGGTGTCGTGTCGTTCCTGGTGGACTGAAAGGGCGAGACACGGTCGCGCGGTCTGCGCGGGCACTATCCGAGCGACCACCGGGAGCGAGGATATCCCGCACAGACCGCGCGAGCGGGGCGAGGGCTTTCAGCGCGTACTATCTCTGTCGGTCGATCCGACTGCGAGCGAGCGGGGCGAGGGCTTTCAGCGCGTGCTGTCCCCGTCGATCGCTCGAACTGCGAGCGAACACGTACCGACACGCAACCGAGCTTCCCCGAGACGAACGACCAAGACCCGCGACGCCGACAGACGATCCGGATGCCAACCCAAGACACGCACACGCCGGTCACGGTCGAAGACAAGACGGCGGTCCTGATCGGGGCAACGAGCGGGATCGGCCGCGCGATCGCGCTGGCGTTCGCCGAAGAGGGCGCGGACGTGGTCGCGACCTCCCGCTCGGAGGAGCGCGTCGCGAACACCGCAGAGGAACTCCGCGACCGCGGCGCCGACACGCTCGAAATCACCTGCGACGCGACCGAGCGCGAGGACCTGATCGACCTCCGCGAGGCCGTGATAGCGGAGTTCGACGCGGTCGACACCCTCGTCTACGCGCCGAGTTACATCGCCCGCGAGCCGATCGACGAGGTCACCGACGAGCAGTGGGACGAGGTGTTCGACGTGCAACTCAAGGGTGCCTACCGGGCCACCCAGGTCTTCCCCGAGGCGATCGCGGAGGGGTCGATCCTCCACGTCGCCTCGGAGTCGGCGCGGTCGGCCATCCCGAACCTCGCGGCCTACTCCGTGGCGAAGGGCGGGCTGGACACGCTCGTCCGGGTCGCAGCCGAGGAACTCGGGCCGGAGATCCGGGTCAACGCCGTCCGACCGGGCTTTATCGAGAGCGAGCAGACCGAGGGGACCTACACCGAGGGCGAACCGCGCTTCGAGACGATCAAAGAACGGACGACCCAGGAGCGGCTGGGCCGGCCCGAAGAGATCGCGGGG
>ENA-ORCR01000619-ORCR01000619.1-marine-metagenome-genome-assembly--contig:-NODE-619-length-16443-cov-2.748197_pt1 | contig 16443 bp, 14 predicted proteins | sample MGYA00237782_ERZ508514 | MGnify/ENA primary metagenome ERZ508514 (study PRJEB26185, sample SAMN06268960) | marine metagenome | isolation source: Eden Landing Ponds, San Francisco, CA, USA | place...
GTGTTCTGCTTGAGGCCACGATCACCAGCGAGATGCCGGGCGTACTCGCGGAAGACGCGTTCGTCGAGGTCCTCGAAGGTGGGCTCGCGGTCGGCGTTGTCAGGGACGATCCCGTGCCAGTCGTCGCCGCGGTCGCCGGCTGCCCATTCGGCGAACCGCTCGAGCTCGCGGGCTGCGTTGCGTCGATAGTTCCCACCGTCCCCACCGCGGCCTTTTCCTTTGTCCTGGAGGTAGCGCTCGAAGCTGTCGTCGAGAGGATATTCTGAACCCGAGGAACGGCCGTCGATCATCGATCGTCACCTCGGGGCTGCGTTATCGAAATTCGTTGGCTGATCGTCTCGAGATACTCGACGCTGACGTACCGGAATTCGATCCGGTCGCTGAAGCCGTGCTGAGGGGGAAGCGTTTCGGCCGCCCGTCCCGCCGGTTTGTCGGTCGTCAAGAGAACAACGTGGTCCGCCTGCCCGGTGCCGAGTACTTCTGCAGCAAGCCCCACGAGTGCCGTGTCCGCTTTCTCGGTAATGTCCTGGTCGCGGTCGGTCTCGTTTGCGATGAACCGGCGTGCTTCGTCCATTACCGTCGAAACGAGCGGATTGGTGTGGTCGAGTTCGTCGGCGACGACGATCCAACCCTCCTCGAATCCATCGGAATAGGGAATATTCCCCGACGGGTACTCGTTCGCTGCAGGATCGCCCCCGAGTTCTTCGTAGACGCGCTGGGGTACACGCAACGCGACACCTGCCTGTCGGAGTGCCCGACGAAGCCGTTGAAATTTGTCCTTGTTCGGCCCACCACACCGGACAAGGACGCCGGTGTCGGCGATGTAAACCGTCGTCATGCAACATCGTCGGCGTACTCGGTGGCAACTGGTTCCAGCGCCTGGAGGATGATCTCAGCTTCAAGCGGTGAAAGGTCAAGTTCTCGAGCCGCAATCCGATGATTGACTGTGCCGTCGATGTACTCGTAGGCATACTCGAGGGCGACAGCGAGACCGTCGAGGCCATGACGCTCGATATAGACGTCGATGTCCTCGTCCTGGTCGCGGCGGGCAACGGCGGCGATAAGTGCCGGCGTGATCGTTTGGGTTTCTCCGTCCGTCGAGAGCGTGAGTGCAATCGACTCTGCAGCATATTCGTACGGGCGTTGATCACGGGTCCTCTCCACTAAGCCAGCGTTTTCGAGGTTCTGCACGTAGTCGTAGGCAGTTCCCTGAGGGATGTCGAGCTCGTCGATCAGATCGGAAACGGTGACCGGACCGTGTTGCAAAATATGGGCGTACAGCCGAGCGAGAGCCGGTGTATCGAGAAGGTCGGCCACCGTCTGAAGCTGCTGAATTGGTGGTCGGCCTGACTGGGGAGGCGATTTCGCCATTCCAGTTACGAATTATAGATAATTCGTGATAAGGCTTCTGGCGATGGGCCGAAACTCGCAACCGATTTGCTGCTCGCTGAGATCCAGCCGCTCGCAGCGGCTCTACCCCAGGGGAAGCACCGTCGTGAGGCGGTTGCAGCATTCGTGCTTCACCGACGGCGGCGGGGTACTTCAAAGTGGTCGTGATTACGAGCATAATCAAGACCACTTGTTGTATTCAGCTCATTGGAAGAATTCGGGGGTCTAGAGTCTCTTAGTACCGGAAATCCGTAATACAGTAGAATGTATATCGTATATCGCTATACAAAATTTCGAGCCGTGGAAGTTGAGACTACACCGGGGATAGCGAGACTGTGATGCGTGGTTTCAACCGAATCCACAATCAGAAATTGCTTCGGATCGCCTCTCAAGCGGCCTCTCCTATCATACTCTCAACCATATCCGTGGATTTCTGGGATTGCCGACAGCGTTGCCACTCAGAGAATCGGCATTAGCCCGGATTGAGCGGTTATTTACCCGATTCCAGTCTCCTTCTTTAGCAGAGTGAGCGTATTATCGGCCGTTACAACCGGTGAGTGTTCGTACTCTCCAGTCAATGCGACCTGCACAAGCAGATCCACCGCTCTCCAGACCGAGTAGAGCAAACACGCGAACGCGAAGTAGAAGAACCGCAGCCCAAAATTCTTCGAGGTCGTCGCGGCCATGAACCGCTTTATCGATCGATATCCGCTCTCGATCTCCCACCGAAACCCGTACTCTGTGAGGTGACCGCTCCCGCAATTCGTCATGAACACCGAGTACTGCCGGTGGTCATCGTGCTCAGAGTTCTCTTTCCGGCGGTAGATAAGCGTCGTCTCGTGCCATTCGTTCTTTCCGAGATGGAGCTTCCGCTCGGTCTCATAGCGGTCTTGATCTCGCTGGAGCAACCGCTTCGCTTGGGCTTTCTCGCTGGTCTGCATCCGCTTGGGCACGACGTACGACAGGCCACGCTGGCTGAGCATCTCCAAGACATGCTGGCTGTCGAACTCTCGGTCCATCAGCACGTTATCGACGTGAACCATCTCCTCAGCAGAGTTCAAGAGGTCCTCGACGATTTCTACGCGAGATTCACCCTTCCGAACTGGCCGTGCGTCAAGCACGATCGGGACGGCGTTGCCGACTAATTGGACTGTCGCCCACTGGTAGGCATACTCGTCGGTCTTCTCTTTCGTCCCGATGATCTCGTCTTCGTAGCCCGTTCTATCACCGGTGAACGGGTCAGCTTCGGTGATGTCAATTGCGACGATCCCGGCTCGGAAGAACTGCTCTGTCTCCGCGACTTCGTCCAGCAGCCGATTCACCGCCTGACGGTACATCTCTCGGGTCTGTGGGATCGAGAGATCACGAATGTGCTCGCGATGGGAGTGCCCCAGCGGTGTCCGGTTGCGTGTCGATTCGTAGACGAAACTGCGAGCCCCTTCGTTGGCAGCCAGCCGCTCACGAAGTCCGAGATACGTCTGCAAGTCCCAGAAGGCGTTCTCGTGGATCTCACAGCTCTCACCACGGTCCAGGGAAAACGCCGGAAAAACGATGCGGCTGACGTGGTCGGTGATCTTCTCTGCTTGCTCCAACGTAGTTTGATCGTCCGGCTCTGGCTCACCAGACTCGCTCCCGTGGTATCGGAGCTTTCGTGCCGGTTGACGCGGAACCGCAACACCCGCATTCTGGGCTTTGATGAGGATCGTTCGAGCCACTGTCTCGACTGTCTCCCGGAGGTCAGCGGTGAACCGTTCGTGCCAGCTTCGCCACAGTGTTGACTGGTCCGGAATCGACTCGAACCCCAGTTGCTCGCAGAGTTCAGGGTGGTTCTCGAGGTATTCGACAAGTGCTGTTTCGTGTGCCCATCCGTGGAGTTCTTTCAGGACGAACACCCGAAAGAGGGTGTCCATCTGGTAGCGTGTCGACCCCTCATACCGGTCGTGGGCGCTGAACCGGAAGTAGGCTAGCGGGAGTGTACAAATGAACTCCTCAACCGAGTCGTGGCTCTCGTGATCGAACCACATCGCCGAGACTGTCCGAATATCTGATTCTAGCCCAGCGAGCGACGTTCGATCGTACAGCGGTGTCGAATCATACGCCGGCCACCCGGCATATTGTCGTTGGGCGATTCGTCGAAACGTAGTCCGACGGGACTTACTGGTATGGGACATTAGTGTATAGGAAAAGAAAACGAACTCAAAACGCGTATTATATATTTAATTAAACGGGGAGTGGGGGTGGGTGTGCCTCTGACGCTTCGCTGGATACCAGTCTGAGAGGTATCCAGTCTCAAACGTGTTGGCTCGATGAATAAGTATTAGGCCAATATATACACCCGTCTAATATCAGCCACACACAAATATAGGCTTTCAGAGCAGGCACAAATAACGCTATGTGAACTACCACCTGCTTGCACTGACGCGCTTCCCGGGGAGAGGCATTCCTCGCCCTACGAGATACTGTTCTACAGCCTCTAGGCTTGCGTTGATTATCTGCCTATGAACTGGAGCAGTCGTTATCAGGGGGGTTACAGCTTGGGATCAGCTAAAACAAAGAGAGAAGTATAGCAAACGAAATAAGTAATACAATGGACATATATAACAATAACCCGACGAACTCGATTAATCTCATATCCAGATGAGTACCACGTTATGAAGCGACACAGCGCTCCATATGACCAAAACTGAAAGGTATGCTACGTTGCTCCAAAGATCGATATTATGTCTCGATTGTATGACTCCGGGAAGCAGGTATTCACCAAGAAAAAATAACAACACCAATGACACTGATGAGAGGAAAAAGAGCCCGGGGATGACCCCGAGAGTCTCGATCACACGTACGACGATTGGATTGGATTCTCGCAGTCCGATACTCAGCCCATAATACGTGAGGCTCGCATCTATAGCTCGTACTAAGACTAAGCTGACGAGCAGCGGATATTTATTTTCTGCGAGTACTTCGATATTGCCGCTGGTATCATAATCGGTGGTTGTCGCGGTTCCTCGCTCCATATCAAAGCTGCTCTACAGGTTGGGATCCGATACGCTGATCTCTGACCAGCATATCGATCTGATAATCTGTCTCGAGACGCTCAAGGGTCGTATCCGCTTGTTCCTCCAACTCCCGTATTCTCTGGAGGAGATCGCTGTATCGATCATCCGCTTCAAGTTCTGTTCTGTCGAGATTCGCTTCTAACGTGGCTTTCCTTGCAGTGAGTGAGAGAAGTTCCGTGAGTGAATCTTCGTATGTAAGAACCAACTCCGCTGCTTCCACGGCTCGAGTGAGCTTTGTCCGGTCAATCGGTTTAATCAGATAGTCGTCAACATCGATGGATGCCAGTTCCTCTGTTGGCCGAACGGCCGTCACCATAATCACCTGCTGGCCATCACCGTTTTCGCGAATTGATTGCAGCACTTCCGTGCCAGAGAGTCCTGGCATTCGACGATCTAAAAGGACAATATCAATCGGTTCCTCAGCGAAGATCTCCAGCGCATCTTCTCCATTATATGCCACATGAACCTCGAACTGCTCGCGTAGCCAAATGTCAAACAAGTCAGCGAGATTTTCTTCGTCTTCGACGATCAGAACGGTACTGGAATTGGTCATCTGTTCTCTCTCACGCGTCTCGTTCGACGATGACACGCACCGTTGATCCGTACATGACCGTCACAAGTGCGTCTTGGAAGAGAAACTCCACAGAGGGCAAATGACTAGTCTCCTCGACTGTAGGAGTTTTGAACAAGCCATCTAACTTGTCTGCATCAACGAATTCGAACACGGGAGGGGATCTACTGAGTTCCGGCCAGTCTTCGACAGCTTCCATAAGTGTCTCAATAACCGCCTCCGAAACGCGGACAGGTCTGCCAAATTCACGCACTATTTGAGAATCTGTACTCCATCCTGTAGGTTCAGACTCTCGGTGCGGAGAGCTTTCAGCCATACAGAGTACATTTATTCTACAATCAAACGTCTTCTACCCGTTAATATCGGACTACCAAATTCAATGCCTATATGAATAGGATCGCTATTTGCAGCCAGTTCTCCGACTGGCGACAGGCGAGCCAGTCTGAATACCCCAGAATATGGTTCTGAGCCAGGTTACGGTTCGGTTGAATCCTGATAGAGAGTCGTCAGCAGATTAGACTCAGCAGCTCGAAGATGCTGGTTGAACGTTGACTGTGCAATATCGAGAGTCTTGGCAATCGACGTCGAATCTGTATCCCGCGGCCAATTAAAATATCCTGCGTAGAGCGCCGTCTGTAAGACTTCTTGTTGCCGGGCGGTAAGAGCTCCATCAAGACGTGCTGAGAGAGAGGTGGTAGTATCTGCCCGCTCACTGTCCAGTTTGGATAACAGGGTGAGATCGCTGTAGTTTTCCCGGAGTGAACTCAGATATTCTCCGACGTCGACTGTGAATGGCACGGTTACTGAAACCACGATTTCGTCGGACTCGGAAGCGTTTGTAATTTGATTTATCGCAACTCCTTGGTCGGTCAATTTCTCGCATAAGCTGCTGTTCTGAACCGGGATTTTACAAGAAACACCATTCCGAGAGTTGCTCAGAATGACTGTCTCCGGATCGAAACCAGCAGCTTCGAACACCTCGGGAGTCACGTTTTCTCCGGTCAATCGCGCGAACAGGAGATTATGTGGATTATCAGTCAATACATTCAAAACTTCGAGTTCAGTTTCCGTATCCGAAACAAGCGTTGCGAGGCCACTATCGTCCTTAAACTGGATCTCAAGGATTGTGCCCCCACCGGATAGAAGCGCTGCCTTTTGCCGGAGTGATGATATCCCGTGGCCTATTATTTGACCGAGCTCTATGAGGGCTGTCACTTCTTCTTCGGCGAAGGCGTTTGGCAGTTTGGAATGGACTTCTAATACGCCGAGGATCGAAGCCTCGCTCTGTAGTGGTACAGCCACAATCGAGTTGGTGCCATGTTTCAGTGCGTCTTGTTTCCATTCCGTTTCAGAGCGAGCGGTCATTAAGTCGCTCTCTACGACCGAATCTTCAATCCTGTATGCCCGTTCAGCAGGTGGCAATTTGGAGTTACTCCGTTGGGTATCGTCATCTGCCGGATTGTCGTACGTTCCCACTTTTTGATATGTGAGCGACTCCGTTTTGGCTCTGACTTCGATCGTATTCGTATTGATATCTTTTTTGCCGATCCACGCCCCACTAACCAGATCCAGATGAGCTAGAGCGTTACAGACCTGTTGTTCCAGTTCTTCTCGTGTGTTTGCACTGATAACCGTGGCACTTATCGACCGTATCAGTGTGTTGATGCGATCCAGTCGTGTCAGCCGTTCGTTTTGCTCGTTTAAGCGCTGGTCGCGTTCCCGAAGGGTCGCCTCTTGTGCTCTTCGTTCGAATGCGCTTGCTGCGTTCGCTGCTAACGTCTTTGCCAATTTGTTCTTTCTTGAGGGGATCTCTGGCGTCGTGGTCATCCCCACCAACAGAACCCCCTCTGCTTCTAGTGAGTAGAGTCGCCACGACGAGAACTCCTCTGCTAACCACTTGCTCGACTGAGCATCTGCAACGTCTTCCTCTTCGGGGCTCAACTGTTCCATTCGAGTCACATAAGTCGTCCAGCCTGGTGTGTCTCAGTACCATCTTCCGTGGATGCGTGTGCTAGTGGGACCAAGCGTCCCGTGTGCTCTTCTCGTGTATATATCGCGGCAAACTCGAATCCGAGTTCCCCCACTGCGGCAGTTGCCACAGTCTCGCCGATGCTACGTTCCGAGTCCGCTGTCATCAGGTCGCGGGAAACCGCGTGCAGATCCTCAAGCTGTTGTTCATACGCGTACCGCTCTGTAATATTGTGGTAGTGCTCAATCCGCCCACCGGCATAAAGACCAGTTTGAATCGGCCCGCTCCAATATTCCAACCACTGCTGCTCTTTCGAAACCGTTTCAGGGATACGGACGATGGCTTCGACTTCGGAATTCATATTGTCTAGAGAATGAGTTACGAGGTCAGACAGTGTTTGCTCACCTGAGGGATATTCGTTGTACGATTCAGAAGCAATGCGACTGTAGTCAGATCCTTGGATATCGTCTCTATCAACTCCGAGTAATTCTTCCGTAGTTTCGTTTGCCCACACCACTTCTCCGTCGCGATCAACTACAACGATCCCTTCCTCTGATGTGTCCAGGACGTCTTCAGTGAGGGACTGGTACTGCTGTTGTTCCCTGCGCTCTGCTGCTGTTCGTTGCAGGCGCTCGATAGCCACCCGAAAGTCCCTGTCCGGCAGGTTCTGGAGGTACCGTTCGACTTTATCCTCGAGTTCCGTAATTTGGTCCGTGAGTGCCTGGTATTTCGGGCTCGTTTCGAGGGTATCTGCGTCCATGACGGCTTCCAAGGTTGATTGGCGTTCGATCAGCGAGAACAGCTCTTGCAGATCCTCGTTGTACTCTGCACGGGTGAGCATCTGGGAAATAACCTCTTCGAGGTCGTCGGCTTCAACGGGTTTTTCGAGATACGCATCGAATCCCATCTTGACGATATCGAAGTCCGGTGTCACCGCAGAGACAATAACCACTTGACAGTTCGACTCGTATTGTCTGAGTCGCGTGAGAACCTCTCCGCCGGATAACCCGGGCATCATTCGATCCAGAAGGACGATATCGACCGCCTCATCAAACACTTCTAGAGCCTCTTCGCCAGAGTACGCGGTTTCGACGACATAGCGGTTTCCGAGCCACTCTGCATACAGCTCAGCCAAACTCTGGTCATCCTCGACGACCAGGATTTTTGTGTTTCCGTTTTGGGTCATAGTTTACGACACGATACCCGGTTTTTGTGAGTCCTCTCGAGACGGTTGGGTGGGGACTTCCAGTCTGATCTCACTCCCATCGCCCGAGGTTTCAACTGAAATCGATCCCCCGGCACGAGTCACCAGTGCCCGCACCATCCACAATCCGAGTCCCTGACCGTGACTTAGCGGCGTTTCTTCGCCGGTTTCGAGGAGATTTTTCTCCATGTCTGGGAGTCCAGGCCCAGTATCGGACACACAAACCTCTACCCACCGTTCGTCGGCTTGCGAGACACTGATCTGTACGGAGGGATGCTCAGTATCGTTCGCTGTGATGGCGTTCTCAACGAGCTCAGAAATCGCCTTCTCAAGGTCACTCGGTATTTGCAATTCTATATCGTGGTCGGCTGTGATAGTGATATTCGTATTAGTATGTTCGTCTTCTTTTTTGCTTTGAATATTCTCAACAATTTGGTGAGCACTCTGGTGGGAAGTGAGACCTCCTTCGCTCGTGAGGATATTTTGGAGCTCTTGGGTCTTGGTTGCCATTCTTTCCCACTTGTCGAGAATGTCTCGGATGGTCGCAGCGCGCTGTTCGCGCGTCTCTGTATCTGTGTCCGATTCAAGCAGATCGACATACCCTCTCAGTTTCGTCAGATCATTTCGGATATTGTGCCGCATGATCCGGTGTAAGACCTGGACGTGTTGCCGACGCTGCTCTTGAGCTGTAATATCTCGTGCCTCGAATACCAGGAAGCTAAGCTCTCCGTGCTGGCTTGAGATCGGCTTGATCGAAAAGTCAAAGCTGGCGAGTCCATCAACGCCTTCTGCTTCCACGTTGAACCGAACGAATGAACCCGAAGATGCTTGAGTAACTGCCTGTCTGATTTGAGTTTGCACTTCAGACGAATGCGCGAACAGAGGACACTCCCAGAGTGGTGTGCCTCTGCTCTCCTCGACACCTGTGCCACCGAACTCTGTGAGCGGGTCGTTTAGCTCGAGGACTTCACCACTCTGGGTCAGCAGTCCCGTCAATTGGAACGTTTGATTGAATACGGATTCGAATTTTTTTGTTTGTTCTCTTATATTACTGATGTCACGTATATATAACAGAAATCCACCAATTGCTTCATCGTCAAAGAGATTCCGTCCACGTGCCTCTACGGTAATCCACTCGTCATCCGCATCCATTGCTTGGAACTCTAGCTGAATGCTTGAATCGGAATTCTCCACGGCAGCGAAAAACGCTTCCATTACACGTTCCCGATCCTCAGGATGGATAATATCAAAGATACTCTCTTGATTTAGCTGAGTTGGGTCATATCCAAGAACCCGTTCAGCAGAGCCACTAAGGTAGGTGAAACACCCATCGCGATCCAAGATAGACACGACGTCAACTGATTCCTCAACGAACCGCTCTGTTCTACGTCGCTGCTGACGCCGGTTAGTAAGATCTCTGATGACCATCCCGTATCCCAGGAACACCCCATCTTCAGTTTGAAGCGGGACGTATGAGACATCTGCAGGAAAAAACGATCCATCCTGACGGACTCGCTGTCCTTCGTGAGTACTTTCTCCTGCAAGTGAGGCCTGTTTTAATAACCGATCAGCAATCCCACGCTTTCGCTCCTGTTCAGGGTGTAACTCTGCTGCTGGCATACCAATTGCAGCTTCTTCGTCATATCCAAAGATGTCGGCTGCTCCGTCGTTCCAGCTGTCGATCTGTCCATCGTCATCGAGAAGTACAAAGGCATATTCTTCGAGACTTTCTGAGAGGATCTCAAATCGCTTCCGCTCCTGTTGAATCTGTCGAATCCGTCGTTTTTGCTCCGTTATATCCGATGCAATCGCGACAAGCCTCTCTCCAGTTTCGTTATCGGGTATCAGGACAGCATCTGTGTGTATCCATCGCATTTGTTCGTTGGCATCAATAACTCTGAAATCCGCAGACAAGTCGTTGATCTCGCCGACTTGTTCGAGTGAATCACGAACACGGTCCCGATCTTCTGGCGCGACGATCTGTACGAACTCTTCATAGTTGTCCGGATCATGACCAAGCAACTCGACGAGCGTTTGGTCGAATGATACCCTATCTGTCTCAAGACTCCATTCTGCAATACCAGTGTTCGTTCCAGAAAGAACCAAGTCGAGTTTCTGGTTCTGTTCTGCCAGTTCCCGCGTCCGTTGTCTTCGATCTGTAACGTCCTGTTGTATCCCGATGAATTTCGACAGCGTCCCATCTGACTCAGTCACGGGCGTGACTGACAATCGATTCCAGTATTCACTCCCGTCTTTTCGATAGTTTTTCAGCTCTACTGTCACCTGTTCACCGGCCGCAATCGCCTCTCGAAGCTTCGATATTTCATCTGAGTCTGTCTCGGGCCCCTGGAGGAAACGTGGATTACGCCCTAGAGCGTCTTCCTCCTTGTAGCCCGTAATGTCGGTGAATCCTTGATTGACGTACTCGATCGGGTTGTCTTCTTGCTGTGGGTCTGTGATCATGACCCCCACATTAGAGGAGTCAATCGCTCGCTCCTTGAGTTCGAGTTCACGCTCCCGTTGCTGTCTTGCAGTTTCATCGCGTACAGTGCAGACGAGGGGGCCATCATCGATGATGGTCAGCGAGATCTCGGCCGGGAACGTCGTCCCGTCCGGTTGGGACCCGGTTACTTTGCCCCGCCAGTGCCCCTCGGACTCAAGCACCGGGAAGGCTTCCGACTCAAGACGCTGTACCTCATCTTCATCATAGAGCATCCGCCAAGAGTCCCCGAGGAGTTGGTCAGTACCATCGAATCCATACATATCCACGTGTGTGTCGTCGATGTAGGTGTATTCTCCATCCTCAAGAATAGCGAAGCCGTCTTTCGCATCCTCGACAGCCTGCTGGAACGTCTCTAATTCGCGACGGCGCTGCTCACGGGGCGTAATATCACGACTGGAGATAACGAGCGATTCGACTCCTGATTCCCCTATAACGGGACGGATGGTCCCGGTAAAGAACCGAATCTCTCCATCCGGTGTTGGGTATTCGGATTGGAAACTGACGTACTCACCTGACGCCGCTCGATCGATCCAGTCTTTTAGATCGTCCTGCAGAGTCTGAGAGTGTGACCACCACTCCCCTTCCCACATCGGTTCCCCCAACAGCTCATCTTTAGTGTGCGAAACGTACTCCAGGGCTGTTTCATTCACATCGATCACTTCACCAGTGGTTTCCAGTAATCCGACCAGCATCTCAGGATCTTCGAACACCGACTCGAAGCGCCGCTCGTTCTCCCGAAGTTCCGCTTGACGCCGATGCTTTTCAGACACGTCACGGACAACACAGATGATCCGATCATCTTCCAAGCGTGTCAGAGCCAGTTCGGTCGGGAATTCTTCCTTGCCTTCTGGAGAGGCAGTTACAGTGCCTCTCCACTCTCCATCAGATCGGAGCGCAGAAAGAGCCTCATCCTCTATGCGCTCGATTTCAACGGTATCAGTATACAAATCACGCCAAGTCTGCCCCAGTAACTCATCTTGGTCCTCAAACCCGTACATTTCGGTATGCGTTTGATCAACGTAGGTGTATTCCTCGTTCTCCAAAATAGCAATCCCATCACTCGCGTTCTCGATAGCCGATTTAAATGACTCCAGGCGACGCCGGCGTTCCCGCTGTTCCGTCACATCTCTCGCAACGGTATGCATATAGGCCGCCCCATCGCGCTCGATCCGACGGTTCGAGAACTCGACATCGATTTTATTGTCGTCGCTCCGAAGTAGTTTCGCTTCGGTGGTTGCTGGTTCGCCGGCTAAAATTTGGTCGTGGTAATCCTGATAGGCATGTAAGTCGACCTCTTCGTGAAGATCGGGAATACGCATCGAGAGGAGTTCCTCTCGCTCATAGCCAGTTAACTCGCAAGCAGCCTGATTCACTTGGACGAAATTCGCATCTGAATCACTAATGAAAATGGCATCGTTGGAGCCTTCAAACAACGTGTGTGTCCAATCACGCTCAGCCTGTAACTCCTCGAGGTGTCGGATTCGTGAAATTGCAGGTTCGAGATTCGAGGCGACGAGTTTCGCCAGTTCTGCGTCTTTCTCGCTAAAGGCATTGACTTCAGTAGCTCCGACACTCAAGACGCCGAAATCTGAAATTGGCACAAGAATTTCGCTCCGAATCGGGGTGTCTGAATTATACGTGCCGTCGGCTTCGTGGACATCGTCGAACACTTCCGGACGATTCTGTCTGTACACACGTCCGGCGAGAGAATCAAGTGGAAGGATAGGTGCATCGCCGATCACCTCTTGTGCCTCAGTTGATTCGGCGATTGGGCGGAGTTCGTTTACTTTCTCATCGTACTCCCAGATTGCCGAAAGAGGCGCATCAAAATTGAGATCCAACATTCGGACCGCAACGGCAGAGACATCCTCAATCGAACCGGCTTGGTTCAGTTCCGAAGACAACTCGAGAAGTCCCGCAGGTGTGTGTTCCGTGTACGCGTCTCCCTCGCTCATACATCCGATTTTGTTGTTCCGCAGTATTATGTTTTCGCTTAGAGAAACATTTCATATCGGCCCCACTAGAATTGGATCGATAAATATAGGGTACAGCTATTCAGCCTTGAGAATCAATTGTGGTAACAAGATGTCGACGGAAGCAGTTGAGGTACTCGGGCGGAAATACAGCGTTGATATACTGCGAGCAGCAGGGGGAACCGCGATCAGTTAGCTGGCTGAGTCAAGAGCTAGACATTCCGATTGCCACTTGTTACAGACGTGTGAAGGAACTCTCTGAGAATATGTATTTAGAAGAGGTCACTGCGGACGAGAGCAGGGATAGAACACAGTACTGTCGAACGGCGGATAGTATTGAACTCAACCTTGCGTCTGACGTATTACTTAGCGGCTCTCAATCTTGGGAAACTCGAGAAGTACCAAAGGATACAATACCGTTAGATTCCGTTACGCTTGATGAGTTCTCCCAAACGATTGGTATTGTCGAAGCCTACTTCGGGAGTTTGATCGACGATGTTGCCGTTCATGCATCCATTTCACGCCGGCAACTTGTGGCGGTGCTGGCACGCGCCCAGCTCTCGGGTCGCCAACTGGCCCGCGAGGGACTGACCGATAACGGCGATATCGTCTATCAGTCGAACGACGAGACACTCTTTTGGCTTGACGGTGATTTCTGGAAGAGTCTGGGCGGGCTCCACTACTTGAGCCCAGACGAGGGACGAGCAGCCAGAGAAGTTCATCGCCGACTCATCGAGGCGGTCGCCGGAGACGTCGCCGACTACAATCGCGAGCGCGATCCGTTTATTCTCATTAACGGACTTCTTAGGCGCTAATATCGTTTCTGCCTGGTCACAAACCTCGAAGTCACTCGTAACTTCGCTCAGCCGCTGGCAGAAGCCTACCGGCGTCGGTGGGGAATAGAAACGTCCTACCGAAAAGTAACCGAGTTTCTCCCGAAAACGTCGTCACCGACGTTCTCTGTTCGATTGTTCTACTTCCTGCTTGCCGTAGCACTCTACAATCTGTGGATGTTGACGAACCTGCTACTTGCATCGGGTCGGGTGGTCGGGAGCACTGCTGTCCTCCCGCCCGCTCTGTTCCGGTAATTTCTCGATCTAATATAGTCACGGGTGTCCGGTCCCACAGGTGATCGAAACGCATAATTCCGAAGCAAAGAGAATGAGAGCTGTCCGACTACACGAGAAACGCCAGTTCCATCTACAAGGATACGAGAAACGTACCTCGCAAGAAATCACAGGCTAACCAACCGAGACAAGCACCACCCATGACGGCTCTTCCAATGATGACCATCGAGCACGACGGTGAAGAGTTCTCAATCAGTTACGAACCATGGGTCACGTGCGGCGACTGCAACGAAAGCTGGGAAACACGCCACAGTGGTGACTCCGATCAGTTCACCCAGCAGGACCGTACCTGCCCACACTGCGGAACAACAAGCGGGCACACCTACACCAAGCGCATCCACTACTACACCAAATACGACACCATCCCGTTGAACGACCCGCCACTTGACATTCAGACCCACGCAGATGCCGTCCGTCACTTTGCAGACAAACTTGACGCGCTTGAAGCAAACGGCTGGGAACTAACACAATCGGATGGCGTGCACATCTGCATCGAGAAGACCATCACCGAATCCACTGACTCTCCACACAAAGTAGACGACGAACTCCAGTAACTCGTCGTGCAGCCGGAGTCTTTTCCGGTCGCACCACGGCTACGTCCCAAGCATCGGCCCAGGGAGTGTACAAACTTGTGGAAGCCTCCACACGGGTCGGCGAATTGGTCGCTTCTTATAGGAGGAGCAGGCGCAATACCACGGCCTTCAGGCCGTGGATACGCGCCGTCACTCAGTGACACGTTCCACCGATACCGGCATGGCCGGATATTCCACGCCAAGCACAGCCTTTAATTTCCTCTGATTTATAACTGGTTATGAACACAGTACGATGCTGGAGACAACCCGCACCTACGTCGCCAAAATGACGAACCACAATCAGGTTCGTGACGACCTCGACCAGTGCGGGTTCTCCGCCTCGAAATTGTGGAACGTCGGACGCTACTACATCCAAGAACGGTGGGACGACGACGGTGAGATACCCGACGAAGCCGAACTGAAATCGGAGTTGAAAAACCACGAACGCTACAGTGACCTCCATTCTCAGTCAAGTCAGCGAGTTCTCGAAGAACTTGCTGAGGCGTTCACCGGCTGGTACAACTCTGACGACGGCAACAACCCACCGGGCTATCGGAAACGTGGCGACGACCACCCGCACTCCACCGTAGCGTGGAAGGAGCCATCAAGCACGACGACAAGCACGGCCAACTCCGACTCTCGAAAGGCTTCAACCTGAAAGAGAGTCGGTCTGACTTCATCCTCGCCGAGTACGAAACCCGTCCCGACGTACAGGTGGCGAACATCCAGCAGGTGCGTGCCGTCTACAACAGGGACCGTTGGGAACTGCACCTCGTCTGCAAGAAAGAGATTCCAGTCGAAGATGCACCCGGCGACAAGACGGCAGGTATCGACCTCGGTATCAGCAACTACCTCGCTATCTGCTACGAGGACGGCCCCTCGGAGTTGTATCCGGGGAACACGCTGAAAGAGGACAAACACTACTTCACCCGGGAGAGGTACCAGACCGAAGGCGAGAACGGCCCAAGCAAGCGTGCGCGGAAGGCTCGGCAGAAACTCTCTCAACGCAAAGACCACTTCCTCCACACCCTCTCAAAACACATCGTTGAGCGGTGTGCCGAAGAAGGTGTGGAGAAGATAGCAGTTGGCGACCTGAGCGACATCCGCGAAGACGAGAACGGTGACTCGCGGAACTGGGGTGCGTCGGGAAACAAGAAACTCCACGGCTGGGAGTTCGACCGCTTCGCCCGTCTGCTCGAATACAAAGCCGAGGAACACGGCATTCTCGTTGACCGGGTGGACGAGGAAAACACGAGCAAGACGTGTTCGTGTTGCGGGCAGATTCAAGGTGCAAACCGCGTGGAGCGTGGCTTGTACGTCTGTGAGTCGTGTGAGACGACGATGAACGCGGACGTGAACGGTGCGGTGAACATTCGCCGAAAGATAACTCAGAGTCCCCCGACGGGGGATATGAGTAACGGCTGGTTGGCACAGCCCGGAGTCTTCCTGTTCGACCGCGAGAGCGGGTCGTTCAACACGAGAGAACAGGGAGACTGCAAACCCTAATATCCCAACGCTCGGGATTCCTCCGGCTTTAGCCGGAGGAGGATGTCAACGAAGGCGCGAACGGTCCAACGACCCCGACGGCGGATTCGATCCTCACAGAGCGTGACATCGCCGTTGTTCCGGATATTCTCGCCAACGCCGGTGGTGTCACGGTGAGCTACTTCGAGTGGCTTCAGGACATCAATCGGCGGGCTTGGTCACTTGAACGAGTCAATGATGAACTCGAAACCGAGATGCGGGCTGCTTGGGATGCGGTCCGAGCGGCGTACGAACAGCGCTACGTGACCTGGCGCGATGCGGCGTACATCGTCGCGCTGTCTCGCATTGCGGACGCACACGAAGCACGAGGTCTCTGGCCGTAGCTACAGGGGCTGCCGTAGGTCTCGGCTGTCACTCGTTTCGTCTTGGATGGCTGCCGATCGTGCTGCAGCCGGACTTCCTGATTGCGTTCTCTTTGCGCCTTGTCGTTCGACTGATCAACAGTCGTTCGTATGCTGGCCAGCGCGTCAACGAGGGCTAGAAACGCGAGCCTGTCCTCGCCCGTCTCCTTGCGCCCGCCGAATTCCGACTCACTCT
>ENA-ORCR01000620-ORCR01000620.1-marine-metagenome-genome-assembly--contig:-NODE-620-length-16421-cov-3.806657_pt1 | contig 16421 bp, 17 predicted proteins | sample MGYA00237782_ERZ508514 | MGnify/ENA primary metagenome ERZ508514 (study PRJEB26185, sample SAMN06268960) | marine metagenome | isolation source: Eden Landing Ponds, San Francisco, CA, USA | place...
GAGCGAAGCGACGAGCACCGCAATCGGCTGGGGAGGTGTGTGGCTGTCTGCGGTGCTGTGCGGTGCCGCTGCAGTATCTGGTGGACTGAAAGGGCGAGGTTTGCTGGCGGAGGCTGCGCGGGCCCTATTCGAGTGAGCGTAGCGAACGAGAATATCCCGCACAGCCTCCGCCAGCGGACCGAGGGCTTTCCTCGCTTGCGGTTCCCCGCGGTCCAAGCAACTCGTAGCCAGCGCACCGAGGGCGTTCGTCGGCTGCTGTCACCCACGGTCGCCCCCGACCGAGGTCACTTCACAGTGAAATCCACTGCAACAACAACTCACCTCACCCCACGTACTGAGCGCCGGCACGGACCAATTCGCCGTCATAAAGAGTAAAGACGGAGAGTTCCGAATCGAATGCCATGACCGAGTACACCGTCGAGTTCGTGGGGACCGGGGAGGAGATTACGGTCTCCGACAAAGAGACCATCCTGAGCCGGTGTATCGAGGAGGGCATCGCGCAGGAGTACTCCTGCCGGGTCGGGATGTGTCTCGCCTGCTCGGCGAAGATAGAAGACGGAGAGGTCACGCAGCCGGCGGCCCGCGGCCTCACCGAGGAAGAGGCAGAAGGCTACGCGCTGACCTGCATGGCTCGTCCGCAGTCGGACCTGAAACTCGACCGCGGCAAGTACCCGCCGAGCATCGAAGACGACGTGGCCGCGGCCGCGGGCGCCGATCCGACCGCGGCGGACGACTGAGAACGGGTCCGCGACCCAGATGAACCCCCTTCGCGCCGTCGGTGTCGTCATTTTGAGTCTCGTCGACGCGCTGGTTCCATCTGTACTCGCCGCCCTCACCGTCTTCTTTCTCGGCGTCGACCTCCCGGGAGAGGCGTCCCAGCGGGTCCTCCTGGCCGCCGGCGCTGGCGCCGTCGTCTTCGTCGGGACGCTCGTCGTCGGGTCCGTGATGACGGTACTCGGGCACGGCCCCTTCCCGGTGACGCGCGCCACGAAACGGCTCTGGCAGTGGTGGCACAGACCGTGGTTCGCCGGCCGACGGCGTGGTCGGTGACGCGCTGACCGCGTGGTCGGTGACGCGCTGACCGCGTGGTCGGTGACGAGCTACCCGCGTGGTCGGTGACACCGTCACGGCGTCCCACACCGCCGCAAACGCTTTTCGCGAGGCAGCCGAGCCACCAGCCATGAGCGACGCCGACAGCGAGTTCGTGACGCCCCCTCCCGCCGAACCGGGCGACCAGGTCGCCGTGATCGCACCCTCCAGTGGCGCGGCGACGATATTCCCGGAGGTACTCGAGGTCGCGCTGGAGCGCCTCCGGGACCACTTCGACCTGGAGCCGGTCGTCTACGAGACGGCCGAGGCAGACCCCGACCGACTCCGCGATAACCCCGAACTGCGGGCCGCAGACGTCCACGAGGCGTTCCGGGACCCCGACGTCAGCGCCGTCTTCGCGACCATCGGCGGCGACGACCAGATCCGGGTCCTGAAACATCTCGACCCCGAAGTGCTCCGGACGAATCCGACCAGATTCTTCGGCATGAGCGATAACACCTGTCTCGCCAGTTATCTCTGGACCCAGGGCGTGGTCTCGTACTACGGCGGGCAGTTGCTCAACAACGTCGCGAGTTCGGGCGACCTCCACGAGTACACGGAGCGATACCTCCGCAGAGCGCTGTTCGAGGAGTCCTTCGGCGCGCTCGAACCGGCCGAGGAGTGGACGGACGACACGGTCGAGTGGGGCAGCGACGACTACGGCGAAGTGGACCCCGAGTACGAACCGAACGACGGCTGGCACTGGAAGGTCCCCGACGCACGCGCCGGTGAGACGGTTTCGGGTCGGCTCTGGGGTGGTTGTCTCACCGTCCTCCAGTGGCTCTTGGCCGGTGATCGGGCGGTCCCTGACCCGGGAGCGCTGGACGGGACCGTCCTCGCACTGGAGACCTCTGAGGAGCTTCCGAGCGCCGAAACGGTCCGGCGGATCCTCACCTGCTTCGGCGAGCGCGGCCTGCTCGGCCGCGTCGACGCCGTGCTCGTCGGCCGACCGCAGACCAGGAATCGCGAACGCGAGTACACCGAGGAGGAGCGCGAGACCTACCGCGCGGACCAGCGCTCGGCCATCGAAGACTGGGTCCGCGAATACAACCCCGACGCACCGCTCGTCTTCGACCTCGATTTCGGCCACACGAACCCGAACGCGCCGGTTCCGATGGGCGCCCGGGTCGAAATCGACCACACCGACCGCTCGATTCGGTTCCCGGGCGAGTGAGAGTCGAAGTCGGCCGATGCCCACCGGGGCGGGCCGGTTTCAGAACTCTTCCTCTTCGCCGAACGCCTCCTCCTCACCCCCGAAGGCGTCCTCTTCTCCCCATGCTTCCTCCTCCTCGGCCTCGTCACCGCCGCCGAGGGCCGCCGTCACGGCGCCGAGAAGCCCGCCGTCCCCGTCGGACTCCTCCTCGGCCTCCTCGTACTCCGCTTCCTCGTACTCCGCTTCCTCGTACTCCGCTTCCTCGTCGTCGATGTCGATGTCCACATCGCGATGGGAGTGGCTGTGACCGTGTTTCCCGTGCGTGCTCCCGGTCAACGCACCGAGTTCTCCGGGGTCGAGCCAGACGCCACCGCAGTCGTCGCAGTAGTCGATCGTAACGCCGTGTTCCACACGCTGTTCGAACGCCGTGCCACACTGAGGGCACTCCAGCGATCGGTTCGCTACCATACCCCCTGGTATCACACCACTACCTGAAACAAGTTACTCTTCCCACACGTTCTGGAGCGAGGGTCTGCGGGCGCGTCCGGAGGGACTCACCCCTCGTCGATGGGGTCGAACGCGTTGTCTCGGGTGGGAAAGACGCCGGTTTCGACCTCATCGACGTAGTCTTCGACGGCGCTCCGGATCTCGGAATCGAGGTCCGCGTACTGCTTCGAGAGGCTGTACGGTTCCGCACCCAGGCCCAGAACGTCCGAAATGACCAGCACCTGCCCGTCCACGTAGCGGCCGGACCCGATGCCGATGGTCGGGACGTCGACGGCCTCGGACACCTCCCGCGCGACTCCTTCGCTCACCGTTTCGAGGACGATCGAGAACGCTCCGGCCTCCTCCAGCCGTTTGGCCGTCTCCACGATGGCCTCGCCGGGGGAGGAGGTGTCGGTGTCCCGGCCCTGGACGTAGGAGCCACCGATCTCGTGTTTCCGCTGTGGCGTCAGGCCGACGTGGCCCTGGACGGGGATGCCCAGTTCCGTGAGTCGGTCGACGATTTCGATAGTAGTCTCGCCGTAGGGGGCCGTTTCCAGTTTCACCGCGTCGGCGTCGGCCTCCTTGAGGAAACGCCCGGCGTTCTGGACCGACTCTTCCATGGAGGTGCCGTAGGTGAGGAAGGGCAGGTCGGCGACGATGAACGCCTCGTCGGTGCCGCGCACGACGGCGGCGGTGTTCGAGAGGGCTTCTTCCAGCGTGACCGGGAGGGTGTCGTCGTAGCCGAGGTGGTTGTCGCCGGCGCTGTCTCCGACGAGGATCATGTCGACGCCGCCGCGGTCGACCTGCCGGGCTATCGGCGCGTCGTAGGCCGTCAGCATCGTCAGCGGCGTCCCCTCGTCGTACTTCTCGTAGAGATCCGGAATGCTGTTGCGAGACATCGCGAGTGGTCGATTATCGGGCGCCTCCCGTTTATCACTTACCGCACGGTCCCAACGGGCCAGCGGTTTGGCGAATGTCGCCTGTCGAGGTGCAGGCGTCCGGCAGAGTGCGTCGATTCGGCTCTGGAACACCCCTCTATTGTCGATACAGAGCGTGTGCTGAGTGCAGAGACTGTCTTCGACGCGCCGCCATTCGTCTATTCGACGGGCGCTTTTATGCTCCTCAGCCTTGCGGTTCACGCACCATCGGAATGAGTGGCGGCATCGTGTCTTCCTGTATCAGACCGAGGATTTCGAATCCGTGTCGGGCGTACAACGAGATATTGAGCGGACTACTCGATTCGAGATACGCCCGGACACCGTCTCGGTCACACAGTTCCAGCGCGTGGTTCATCAGTGCCGAGCCATGGCCCTTGCGCTGCTGTGTTGGATCAGTGCCGATGGTCGGTAAGTGATAGAACGGTTCAGTCGGATGATACTCGTCGAGTTGGTCCATGACCGCCCAGGTTTGCTCCTGGCGTTCCGTCGACAGGGAGTTTTGAAACAGTGCGACGAGCGAATCTTCGTCCGGGTGAACGGCAGGCGGAAGCCAGAGCGCGGCCGCCGCGAAGTCGTGGACGTAATAGGCGGTCCCGTGGTCGAACGCCTTTCCACCATAGCGCTCGACGAACTCGGGAAAGTAGCGCAGGTAGTCGTCCGGAGCGGGATAGAACCAGCGCATAACCGGGTCCGAACTGAACGCCAGCACGAGGGTATCGACGACTGCTTGTTCTTCGGCCCTCGTCGCGATCTCGACTTCGACAGGTTCTCCAGTGGTTGTAGCGGGCATGGTCTCTCCGTGTAGCACGCTCCCGACAGATCACCTCACCTGCGAATCCTCGTATCGAGCGCCAGTCTCTCTAGTCGTCCAGGTATGTTAACTATTGCCAAAGGAACGGAGTCGATAGGTGGATTACCAGTCGGCCGACGGAACGCACGAGTGAGGGTTCCAGAGACCGGTCTCTCGCCACCGGCTAAGTGAGGGTGACCATCGTGCGAGAGGAGCGGCCCGAATTCAGTAGGGCTGCGAGAGGGAGTCACCGATTGCGGGATTCGACGATCCAGTCGATTCGAGATGCGATTCCCGATCCGACTCACAACGAACTGTAGTACAGCGCCAGCTCGAGCGAGACGTCCTCGAAGGTCACCGACACCGTTCGGACCCAGCAGTAGCCGAGCGAGTCGTAGAACGCGCGGGCCTGTTCGTTCGCTGCACCGGTGTTCAGCGCCGCGGCACGGTAGCCGACGCGACGCGCCCGCTGTTCGAGTGCCTGGACGACCTGTGCCCCGATTCCCTGCGCCTGGAACGCCGGGTCGACGCGGATTCGCGTGAGTTCCACCGTCCCACCGACGGCGTCGAACTGCTCGGCCATCCAGCCATCGAGCGGACAGTAGGCTCCCATCGCCACGATGGCGCCATCCTCGAAGTCCTCGACGTCGCCGTTAGCTTCATCAGTGTCCTCTCCGTCGCCGAATTCGCCATCCGGGGGGCCATCCAGTTCTGCGACCAGAAACTCTCCGTCCTGGTCGAGGTACTGTCTCCGAACGTCCTGCAAGTCCTCGTCCGGTGCATCGGGCACCCACTCCGGCGTCTCGCGCATCGCGAGTCGGTTCAACTCGCGGACGCGCGCACCGTCACCCGGCCGATAGCGGCGCACTCTCACCCCACGCATGGGTCTCAGGCGTTGGCGACCGCCGCCTCACCGTAGACGGGGAACTTGTCACAGAGGGCCGACACCGTCTCCGAGACCTCCTCGACGACCGACTCGTCGTCTGGCGCGTCGAGGACGTCCGCGATAGCGTCGCCGAGCCGAGCGGTCGCGGCCGCGTCGAACCCGCGGGTCGTACTCGCCGGCGTGCCGATGCGGAGGCCGCTCCCGACCGTCGCGGCGCGACCGTCGCCGGGCACGGTCTGCTTGTTCGCGACGAGACCGGCGGATTCGAGGACCGATTCCGCTCGCGCGCCGGTCAGGTCCGGATGGGTCTCGCGGAGGTCGACGAGCACGAAGTGGACGTCGGTGCCGCCCGAAACGAGGTCGAACCCGCGAGCCTGGAGTCGGTCCGCCAGTGCGGTCGCGTTCTCGACCACCTGGCGGGCGTACACCTCGAACTCGGGCGCGAGTGCCTCAGCGAAGCCAGCGGCCTTGCCGGCGACGTTGTGCATGAGCGGACCGCCCTGACAACCGGGCATGACCGCCGTCTCGACGGTGTCGGCCATCTCCTCGGCACAGAGGATCATCCCGCCGCGGCCCGCGCGGATGGTTTTGTGCGTCGACCCGGTGACCACGTCCGCGACGCCGACCGGTGAGGGGTGGACGCCCGCGGCGACCAGGCCGGTGAGATGCGCGATGTCCGCGACGTGGTAGGCGTCGACCGAATCCGCAATCGCCTGCATCCGCTCCCAGTCGACCTGTCGCGGGTAGGCCGAATAGCCGGAGACGATCAGGTCCGGGTCGACCGCTTCGGCGCGCTCGGCGACGGCGTCGTAGTCGAGTCGGCCGGTCTCCGGGTCGACGCCGTAGTGGTCCACCTCGAAGTGTTCGTCGACCATCGTGTAGGGCTGGCCGTGGCTGAGGTGGCCGCCGTGGCTCATCGTGAGGGAGAGGATGGTGTCGCCCGAGTCGAGGAGTGCCTGATACGCGGCGAGGTTGGCCTGCGTCCCGGAGTGGGGTTGCACGTTCGCGTACTCGGCGTCGAATAGCTCACGGGCGCGCTCCTGGGCGAGCCGTTCGACAGCGTCGGCGTGCTCACAGCCGCCGTAATACCGGTCTCCCGGCGCAACTTCGGCGTACTTGTTCGTCAGGACCGAGCCCTGGGCCGCGAGGACGGCCTCGCTTGCGTAGTTCTCGCTGGCGATGAGCGAGAGCGTGTCGCGCTGGCGAGTCCGCTCTGCTTCGAGCGATTCGGCGAGTCCGTCGTCCACGGGGGACAGATCCGTCGGCATACCTCTCGGTGAGCCCAGGAGCGAGATACGTACTGCGCTGACAGGACGGCGACGAAATATACCGTCGACACAGTTGTCACAATGGACGGAGTGTCGACGCGGTCAGGGACGGCCGACCCGGCGGGTGACAGCGGCCCAGGCATCACTCAGGCGTCAGGACTCCAGGAACAGTTCGATGTCGTCGACGGCGTCGCCGTGGTCGTGATAGGCTTCCTCCGGAACCTCGTCGAACCACCCGAGTTCGAGGTCCTCCCACTCGCCGAAGGTCGGGTCGTCGGCGATGGGGTCCCCGTCGACTGGGGCCGTGCCGACGACTGCGTCGAAACTCGTCGTCGTTTGCTCCGCGTCGGTCGCCAGTTCGTGCGTGATTTCGGTCACGCGCACCACGTCGGCCGCGGACACGTCGACACCGGTCAGCGTCCGTCCGATTTCCTCGACGCGGTCGAACCAGTCCACACCGGTATCGACGCCGCCATAGGGGAGTCGCCAGCCGTGCGCGCTGTCCATCAACAAGACTGCACCCTCGACGTTGGTGATGCCGAGTGCGACGAGTCCGGCGGTGTCGGAGTAGTACTCGAAGGCGTCCGTTCCGTCGGTCGTCCGTACCGCGCGGAAGTCGACCGACGACTCCTCGCGGAGTCTCGACGGATCGTGCAAGGCGTCCATGTCGGGGGCGTTGGCCGCTCGGGTATTTGGTCGTTGGCACCTCGGGTCGGGTCCACTCGTGGGGTCGCTCCGTGTCGGCCAGCGAGGAACTGCGACCGATTCGGTAACAAGTGACATACGTTTGGGAGCCAATGAGCCACGTGTAGCCCGAGCTATCATGGAAACTGACAGGACAGTCCGACGTTCGAACCGAGTTCCGGTCACGGGCGGTGACCGATGCCCGACGTAGACCAGTCGACCGAAGCCCCGGGCCAGACCTACCTCTGCCGGACGTGCGAGGTGACGTTCGTGGTCCCGGAGAGCGAAACCGCGGTCTGCTGCCCGATCTGCCGGATGAATCGCATCAACGCCGTGGACGCCGGGGAGTGAGCGGGTCCCAGCGGCCAGTCCGTCTCGGCTGCCGAGCGACTCAGTCCCGGGAGCCGCCGAGTGGGTCCTGGGCCTCGTAGTCGTCCCAGAAGTCGTCTGCGCGGAACTCGTTGGCGGGGTGCATCCGTGCGGGTGGGTCCGCGAACCAGGCCGCGCCGTTGAGTTCGCCGGGCTGAATCTCGATGTGGCCGCCAGCGTAGTCGGCGTCGAAGAAGACGTAGAGCCCGTGGAGCAGTTCGTCGTGGTCACCGGCCGATTCCCACCGCATCCGCCGCAGCAGGAAGCAATCGGTGAGTTCGCACTCCACACTCGTCTCCTCCCGGACTTCGCGGACGGCGGCCGCTTCGTACGTCTCCCCGTCTTCGCGGCCACCGCCGGCCAGACCCCACTTCGTTCCGCCACGGCCGAGGATCATCAGGACGCGTCGCCCGTCTTCGACCTCGTCAGGCATCGACTCGGTGAGTTCCGCAGTCTGGTCTGGGTCGCGAACCACCCACGCGTAGGCGCCGCCGGTGTATCCATCACGAGCGTGCTCGCGCGCCTCCGCGAACTCGTCGGCCGGAATCTCGTCCTCGGCGGATTCGATCGGAATCTCTCCGTACTCGTCCTGTAACCGCTCCATCCGACGCTCCACAGATTCCCGATTGACGTGCTCGGCAGGCATGAAGTACGGCTGAAGAACGGCGAGTGGGTAACAGTTACGAGTCGTCTGCGAGCGCAGGTGCCCGTCGGGAACGAACGCGTGGGAAAACCGAATCGCGTCAGTCGATATCGCCGAGCGAGTCGAACTGGCTCCAGCACTCACAGTCGAGATCGTCGATCGAGGTCACTTCGTCCGGGAGATTCGAGATGGGCATCCCGTCGTCGAACTCCTCGCAGTCCTCCCGGTGGACCGAAAAGTCGCTACTCGCCATCACGGGCATACTGATGGTGACTACGTACGCAAGTAAAAACCTCGTGCAGCAGTATCAGGATGCGAAATCAGTGGGGACCAAACTGCGAGGGGTCCCAGCGGGGCGCACAGCAGTGCCAACTATGTCAACTGTGTCGGGACAATCGTTTTCCCACCGGGGCGATACTCCGTCAGTATGGACGTCGCCGAGCGAGTGCATCTCATCCCCGTCGGCTACGAGAACGACCGGATCGTACTGCCGGCGGTCGAGTTGCGCGCCGACCGCGTCGTGTTGTTGCGCTACGAGGACGAGACCGATCACCCCTCGTACGTCGAGACAGTCCGCGAGCGCTTCGACGAGGAGGGCATCGACCACGAGACGGTCCCGTGCAACATCTTCGACTTCTACGACTCAATCGGGACCGTCGCGGAACTCGCGACCCGCTTTGCCGACCACGAGGTGTACGTCAACCTCGCCTCGGGGTCGAAAGTGACCGCCATCGGCGGCATGATCGCCTGTATGGCCACCGGTGCGACACCGTACTACGTCCGCGCCAAGCGCTACGCCGCAGAGACCGACGGCGACGTGGCCGAAGGCATTCGCCAGATCACCGAACTCCCGACCTACCCCATGGAGAGTCCGGAGCCCCAACACGTCGCAGTCATGGACTACGTGGACCGCGAGGACGGCGCTCGCAAACGGGACCTCATCGACTTCGGCAAGGACGCCGACCTGCCCTTCATCGCCGAGCGCGAGGCCGCAAACCGCAAGAGCGAGTACCGACTGCTGGACAGCCACGTCCTCGGCCCGCTCGAAGCGAATGGCTACGTCGACCTGGAGGAGGTTGGCCGGTCGACCCGCGTCTCGCTCACCGAGAGCGGCCACAACACGCTCCGAGCCTTCCGATATCTCATCGACGAATCGTAACGCCTACTGCCGTTCTGGAGCAGCAGTGCTGGCGCTTACCGGCCACCGTCCTCGCTTCGCCAGGTGCGCGGATGCCACCGAGAGTGTCCGGACGCGAGTCGCGTGTGGACTTCCGTCCAGACGGTCAGCATGCCGACGATTGCGACGAATGTCCCTGCGTCTCGCAACGGCTGTTCGTCAGGGACGAGTCCGAGCAGGACCCACAGAATTCCCATGAATCCGAGCCAGACCGCAAGGAGGACGACGTATCGGAGGGGGCGAGACTCGATCGGAGACGCTGCCATACCCGAAGGCTCGATTGCGTGCGTGAAAAGGATTTTGTCGTGACAGGAACAGCCGTTCGGAATTGGCGACAGATCCGAAACGCAATTCAACCACCTGCGTGAGTGCCATTGTATGCCAGTGGGCATGCGGCACGAGCAAACGCACCGACGCGTCCGCCGCCTGGGGAGGGGGTGGCGCTTCCATCTGGGAGCCGTCGAGGACGGTGCCGACCCGTCGCTCGACGACTCCGACTGGCAGCGTATCGACGTGCCACACGACTGGAGTATCGAGGGACCCTGGGATCCGGACAATCCCGGCGGTCAGCAGCAAGGCTTCGCACCCGGCGGCATCGGCTGGTATCGCCGGGAACTCCCAGACGACATCGACGGCCAGCCGACCATCCGGTTCGACGGCATCTACCGGAACTTCGACGTCTACGTCGACGGCGAACACGTCGCCCATCGACCCTACGGCTACTCGACGGTCACCTACGACCTCTCCGAGTACGGCGTCGGCGGCGGCGAGACCATCGCCGTCCGCGTGAACAACGAGGAGTATCCGCACAGTCGCTGGTACACCGGCTCCGGTATCTACCGGAACGTCTACCTGATCGAGACTGACTCGCTCGCTATCGCGCCGATGAGTACAGACGTTCGCACGACGACGGCGACCGACCACCGGGCCGAAGTGCGGGTCATCACCGAGGTGGAAAACGACGACGACGCACCTGCCGAGTGTACGCTCGTGACCGAGATTCAGGATTCGGACGGACAGGTCGTCGCGACCACCGAATCGACCGCGACGGTCGACGCCGCTGGGTCGCGCGAGTTCGACCACAGCGCCAGCATCGCCGACCCCGACCGCTGGACGCTGGACGACCCGACCCAGTACGTCGCGCGCTCGGTCGTCCATCGTGGGACGGGGGCCGACACGCATCCGGTCGACGACGTCGCGACGCCCTTCGGAATTCGGACGTTCGCCTGGACCAGCGACAACGGCTTCTACCTCAACGGCGAGCCGGTCACGATGAAGGGCGTCAACCTCCACCACGACGCCGGCTGTCTCGGTGCCGCGGTACCAGAACGGGCCCTCGAACGCCGCCTGGAGACCCTCCAGGACATCGGCTGTAACGCCATCCGCACGTCGCACAATCCGCCCCAGCCCGAACTGCTCGAGTTGTGCGACCGGATGGGCTTTCTCGTCGTCGACGAGGCCTTCGACAAGTGGCGCCACGAGGGCGCCGACGAGTGGTTCGACGAGTGGTGGCGTGCGGACCTGCGGGCGATGATCGACCGGGACCGCAACCACCCGTCGGTCGTCTGCTGGAGCGTCGGCAACGAATCCTACGACCAGGGCGAGGACAGCATGCTCGCGGACCTGGAACAGTTGGCGGAAGCCACCGCGGAACTCGACCCGACGCGCCCCGTCACCTACGGTGCCGCGCCGTGGGGCGGCGACACCGAGGGCATGATCGCTCAACTGGAGGCCATCGGCGAACACGTCGACGTCATCTCCTGCAACTACCAGGAACAGTGGTTCGACGACTTTCGCGAGGCGGGCATCGACCACCCTATCGTCAGTTCCGAGGCCAAACCGTTCTTCCTCGGTGGTGAAGACGAGGACATCGGCTTCATCACGGAGAACCCCTGGTTCGGTGTGAGCGAGTACGACCACGTCGCCGGCCAGTTCGTCTGGTCGGGCGTCGATTACCTCGGCGAGTCCCGTGAGTGGCCGAACAGGGGGTGGGCAACTGGGCTGATCGACACGACCGGGGCGCCCAAGCCCGAGGCGGGCTTTCACGAGAGCGTCTGGTCGAACGATCCGATGGTTCAGATCGCGACCTTCGACCGCGAGCGCGAGCGCCCGGACGGCCGCCCCAACTGGAGCTGGCCCGCCGTCTCCGAGCACTGGACGTTCCCAGACAGGGAGGACGCACGCGATTTCGTCCACTGCGTGACCTTCACGAACTGCGAGACCGTCGAACTTTACCGCAACGACGAGTGGGTCGGCGAACAGGACCGCTCTGACCACCCAGACGGAATGATCGAGTGGTATCTGCCGTACGAAGCCGGAACCCTCCGGGCCGTCGGGCTCGACGACGGGGCGGTCGTCGCCGAACACGAACTCGTCACTGCGGGTGAGCCCGCCCAGGTCGAACTCGATGCGGACAGGGAAGCCCTCGACGCGGACGGCCGCGACCTGGTCTACGTCGAGGCGACTGTTGCAGACGGTGACGGCGTTCGCGTCCCCCGCGCGAAGCACGAGGTGGAGTTCTCGGTGGCCGGCCCCGCTCAGATAGTGGGTGTCGACAACGGTGACCTCGACAGCGAGGAGGCATTCGTCGCCGACGCCCGGTCCGCATATCACGGCACCTGCATCGCCGTCGTTCAGGCAGGCCGTGAACCCGGTAGTCTCGAGATCCAGGCCCGTTCGGACGGCCTCGACGGCGATAGCGTGCGCATCGACCTGGGTTCGGCTGACTGACGCCACCTCCGGCCCGAAACGCTCCAGATTCTCACTGGGACGTGTTTGCGTGGGTCGCCCGTCGTCGTGGACTCCCCAGCGCGTCCAGCAACCTCCCAGTGGCTGGCTCGAACGCCCGAATCCGCTGTCCGGGCCATCACCCGTCTCGAACGACCCCCAATACTGAGGTGAACTGTGGCAAGAGTTACCACCTTCCACTTCGAAGGTGTAACAGAACGGAGTACGCCGTTCGGGGGAATCCGATGGCAACTGACACGCCACACCACCACATCGACGAGCGGGAGGAACTACTGGAGGAGTCCTACGACGCACTTGCCGATACCGACCAGCCGTTCGCAAGCCGGGTCGACGACCTGTTCCATATCGTTAGCGAGCGACTGGGGACGGACTACGCGACGCTCTCGCGCGTCGACGAAGCGGCGGGCGAGTACATCTTCGAACGCGTGACCTGTCCCGACGACGTGGACATCGAACCGGGCCATCGGGCGGCGCTTTCGGGCCTGCCGAACTGTGCACACGTCGTCGAGGCAGAGGAGACGCTCGTCCTCGCAGACGTGAAGACCGGGCCTGCTGTGTTCTCCACCGGTGACTGGGGCATCTCGTGTTATCTCGGGGCACCGGTCGTCGTCGACGACGAGGTATACGGAACGTTCTGTTTCTACGATACGAAGCCCCGGGAAGAGTCCTTCTCTGAGTGGGAGGTGACGTTCGTCGAACTGCTCGCGAAGTGGGTGAGCTACGAACTCACACGGGAGCGCTACATCGACCGCATCCAGGCGCTCAACGAACTCAACGGCATCGTCAGGTCGACAGTCGCCGCGGCCATCGAACAGACCTCGCGGTCGACGATGGAGACGGTCATCTGCCAGAGTCTGGCGAACGCCGACGCCTACGAGTTCGCCTGGATCGGTGCGGTCGACCGCACGTCGGATTCACTCACGGTTCGAGCCGAATCGGGGGTCGAGGGGGTCCTGGACGACGTGTCACTCTCCGTCAGTTCCCTCGACGGACCACCTACGGCCCCAGCAGCAGCTATCAGAAACGGCGAACCCGTACTCCGACAGGATGCACGCCTCGACGGTAGCGAAACGTGGCAAGCCCACGCCGAGGCGTTCGACTACCACTCCTCCGTGAGCGTGCCTATCGACCACGCCGGTGCAGTCTACGGCGTCCTGACCGTCCACGCCACCCGTGATCGGGGCTTCGACGACGAGGAGATTCTCGCACTCGAACACCTGGGTGAGATGCTCGGGCACGCTATCACGGCGGTCGAGCGCAAGCGGGCGCTGACGAGCGACACAATGGTCGAACTCACGTTCAGCATCCCCGACGCACTCGACGCGTGGGGCGTCTCCGAGTCGCCGGACGGTGCAATCCACATCCAGGACCTCATCGCCGTCGACGGCGACACCTACAACGTCTACGGGACCGTCTCCGAGTCTGAGTACTCGGGGCTGGAAGGAATGGTCGACGAACTGCCGTTCGGCGGGTCGATCTCCAAAAAAGGGGGGCGCCAGGACGACGTGGCCTTCGAGGTTCGTGACCTCGTCTTGCCGGCGGTCACCGAGATTTCTTCCCTCGGCGGGAGCGTCTACGACCTGATCATCGAAGGGAACCACATGCGTGCTACCGTCCACGTCTCCCCGGAGTCCGACCCCCGTCGCATCGTGGACGTGCTCGAAGAGCGGTATCGGAGCGTCGACCTCATCTCGAAACGCGAAATCTCGCGGAAGACCGACGAGGCGCCGTTCCTCGTGGACGGCGTCGACGAACTCACCGAACGTCAGCTACAGACGCTCAGGACTGCGTACCTCGCCGGCTACTTCGACCGCCCCCGACAGACCTCCGGCGAAGAGGTCGCGGACCGCCTCGGTATCGCGAACTCGACGTTCTCCCAGCATCTCCGCACTGCCCAGGAGAAACTGTTCAGCTCGCTGTTCGAGGAGTCTGAGGAGCGCCCATCCACGCAGTGATCGCTTTCTTCGGGCCGGTCCGTCCACACAGTGATCGCTCTCCTCGGGCCGGTCAATCCACACAGTGATCGCTCTCCTCGGGCCGGTCCATCCACACAGTGACCGCTCTCCTCGGGCCGGTCCATCCACACAGTGACCGCTCTCCTCGGGCCGGTCCATCCACACTGATACTCCGGGAGGGCCCACGCGACCCGTCGCTGCCGAGAGGTTGACTCGGAATTGGATTCGTAATTGGCGGTTCTCACGGGCTGAGTCGGTCGGATGTCAGCTTGCGTGGGATCAAACCCAAGAGGGTGCCCGTCAAACACGGGCGTATGTTCGACCCCGACGACCTCGCGACCATCCGGGAGGGTCGTGAGGAGTGGGAAGCCGAAACGCGCGGTCCAACTGTCGAGCGCTTCGGGGAACGGAAGGAACCCTTCGAGACGGACACCGGCGGCCAGCCCGTAGAAGCGCTCTACACGCCCGCCTCGGTCGCCGACCTCGACTACGCGGAGGATCTCGGTTTCCCCGGCGAGGAACCTTACACGCGGGGGGTCTACTCGACGATGTATCGCGGGCGCCTCTGGACCATGCGCCAGTACGCCGGCATGGGCACCGCCACGGAGACCAACGAGCGCTTTCACTACCTGATGGACGAGGGCCAGACCGGCCTCTCGATGGCGTTCGACCTGCCCACGCAGATGGGTTACGACTCCGACGCCGCCATGGCCGCCGGCGAAGTCGGGAAAGCGGGCGTCGCCATCGACTCGCTGCGGGACATGGAGACGGTGTTCGACGGTATCCCGCTGGACGAAGTGAGCACGTCGATGACCATCAACGCCCCCGCGAGCGTGCTACTCGCCATGTACATCGCCATCGGCGACCAGCAGGGCGTCCCCCGCGAAGAGTTGCGGGGCACCATCCAGAACGACGTCCTCAAGGAGTACATCGCCCGCAACACCTACATCTACCCGCCGGAGCCGTCGATGCGGATCATCACCGACATCTTCGAGTACTGCGCGGCGGAGGTGCCCAACTTTAACACCATCTCCATCTCCGGCTATCACATCCGCGAGGCCGGGTCGACGGCCGCCCAGGAAATCGCCTTCACCCTCGGCGACGGCATCGAGTACGTCGAGGCCGCCCAGGAGGCCGGCCTGGCCGTCGACGAGTTCGCTCCCCAGCTATCCTTCTTCTTCGCCTCCTACAACAACATCCTCGAAGAGGTGGCGAAGTTCAGAGCCGCTCGCCGGATGTGGCACTCCATCATGGAGGAGCGCTTCGACGCCGAGAAGGAGGCGTCGAAACAGCTGAAGTTCCACACCCAGACCGCCGGGTCGACGTTGACGGCACAGCAAATCGAGAACAACGTCGTTCGCGTGGCATACCAGGCACTCGCGGCCGTCCTCGGCGGGACCCAGAGCCTCCACACCAACGGCAAGGACGAGGCCCTCTCGCTGCCCACCGAGCAGTCGGTCCGGACCGCACTCCGGACCCAGCAGATTCTGGCTCACGAGTCCGGCGCCGCCGACACCATCGACCCCCTCGGCGGGAGTTACTACGTCGAATCCCTCACCGACGACATCGAAGCCGAGGCCCGCGAGATTCTCGACGACGTGGATTCCCGCGGCGGGATGCGCCAGGCCATCGAGAACGGGTGGGTCCAGCGCCAGATCCAGGACGTCGCCTACGAACGCCAGGAGGAGATCGAATCCGGCGACCGGATCATCGTCGGCGTCAACGAGTACACCGTCGAGGAGGACGCCCAGGACCCCGACATCGAGGACGTCTCAGAAGAACAGGAACAGGCCCAGATGGAACGGCTGGAATCTGTGAAGGCCGAGCGCGACGACGCGGCCGTGGAGGCGGCGCTGTCGGCGCTACACGAGGCCGCCGAAAGCGACGAAAACCTCATGCCCTACCTCGTCGACGCCGTCAAGGCCTACGCGACGACGGGCGAGATTTGCAACGAACTGCGCGACGTCTTCGGTGAGTATCAGCCCGGCGCCGCGATGTAGGAGAAGGTGCTGGTTTTCGATTCCGGATAGAGCATGGCCCCTGTTCGACCGCAGACGACTGTAAGCGTCGAAAGCCCTCGGTTCGCTCTTTCTGTGTCAGTTCGACCGCAGACGACTGCAAGCGTCGAAAGCCCTCGGTTCGCTCGCTATGAGTTTCCTCGACCGCAGACGACTGCAAGCGTCGAAAGCCCTCGGTTCGCTCGCTATGAGTTTCCTCGACCGCAGACGACTGCAA
>ENA-ORCR01000622-ORCR01000622.1-marine-metagenome-genome-assembly--contig:-NODE-622-length-16401-cov-3.226109_pt1 | contig 16401 bp, 15 predicted proteins | sample MGYA00237782_ERZ508514 | MGnify/ENA primary metagenome ERZ508514 (study PRJEB26185, sample SAMN06268960) | marine metagenome | isolation source: Eden Landing Ponds, San Francisco, CA, USA | place...
CCCCCGCCGACGGCGGCGCCGAGGCCCCCTCTACCCCGGAGAAGCTCGACGACCCCGAACACCCCTACGCCGAGGGCGGCTTCGCCGACGACGTGTACGTCGAGACCGCCGACGGCGAGGTCGTGGTCGGCGGCGGGGAGGAGCCCGAGGACGTGTCCGTCAAGGAGGCGCCCGGTGTCGACGGTGACGAAGTCGACGCGTAAGCCCCGACAACGGCTACTACCGGCTGGGAGACGGGGTCACCGCTCGCCCGCGATCAGGTCCGCACAGGCGTATCCCGCCTCGATCCCGCCGTTGAGCGAGCGCTCGGGGTACTGCGCGCGGGAGGCCATCCCCGCGTAGTAGATGCCCTCGGCGACTTCGTCGCCCAGGTCGTAGGGGACGACCATGTCGAGATAGCCGCGCTCGTAGATGGGCGCGGTGCGTGGATTGCGCGCCGTCTGCACCCAGTTGACGTCCTCGCGGTCGAAATGGGGGAAGAGATCCTCGATCCCGTCGGCCCAGTGGTCCTCGACTTCCGCGTCGTCCATCCCCCACAGGTCTTCGCTCGGGTCCTGAATGTAGCTGGCCGTGTAGTAGAGGTGTTCGCCGCCGTATCGCTCGGTCGGCACGAAGTTCGTGTGCTCGATGAACACGCCGAACGGCGCCTCGTCTTTGATGTTGAGCCAGTAGGTGTCCGACAGCGACTCCTCCATGCTCCAGACCGTACAAACTGTGCCCTGGAAGTCGATCTCGCAGGGGTAGCCCGTCAGGTCCTCCAGCACGTTCGGCATCGCCGCGACGACGACGGCCTCGGTGTCGCGGGTCTCGGTCTCCCCGTCGCGCTCGACGGTCATCGACTCGACGGCCCCGCCGGCGGTGTCCAGCGCCGTCACGCGCGCGCCCGTCGTCACGTTCTCCTCGCCGACGGCCGCGAGCAGTTCGTCCAGCAGCACGCCGAACCCGCCCTGCAGGTAGCCCAGCTGTTCGCCTTTGATGGGGTCGCGCTCGCCCCGGAACTTCACGCGGCCCAGCAGCCACGCCGCCGACACGTCCTCCTTCCGGGAGCCGAACTTCGCGTCCAGCAGCGGCTCCCAGAACGACTCGTAGACGTGGCGGGTGGTGTGGTCGAGCAGGAACTCCTTGATGGGCACGTCCTCGAAGTCGGTGATGTCGTCGTAGGTGTCGAACTTCGGGACGCCGCCGCGCACGTCGATCTCCTTGACGAGCATCGCCAGGCGGAACTTGTCGTAGATGGAGAGGTGGGGGTAGGCGAGGATCTCCCACGCTTTCTCCATGGGATGGACGACGCCGTCGACGTAGTACGAGTCGGTCTTGTAGCGCCACTCCAGGTCCTCGCCGAGGCCCAGATCGTCGATCAGCTCGACGATGGTCCCCTCGGAGGCCGAGAGGTGGTGGTAGAACTTCTCGATGGGGTCACCGGCGGTGTCGTAGACGGCGGCCAGCCCGCCCACGTCGTCGCTCGCCTCGAACACCTGGACCTCGTGGCCGCGTTGCTGGAGGCGATACGCGGCCGCGAGGCCGGCGACGCCGCCGCCGACGACTCCGATCATACCCGCAGGTTCCGCGGTGACCGGAAAAGCCCTTTCGTTCGGTCGACCCCGGCGGCCGTGGTCACTCCTCGGTCGACAGCTCCGGGGCCTCGTCGGCGAGCCTGAACTCCAGCACGACGACGGTCCCGCTGGGGTCGTTGTCCTCGAACCAGACGTTCCCGCCGTACAGGTCCATCATCACGGAGACGAAGTAGAGGCCGAAGCCGTGGGCGGTCTGACTCGTCGCCATCTCCCGCTGGAAGACCTGCGTCTGCATCTCCTCGGACAGGCCGGGCCCGTTGTCTGCGATCCGGACCTGGACCCACTCGCCCATCGCTTCGGTGGTGACGGCGATCCGCGGCTGGGCGCTGTCGTTGTGCTCGACCGCGTTCGAGAGGACGCCTTCGGCCACGTCGGCCACCAGGTCGTTGGCGGCGACGGTCAGGTCGTCGGGCACGTCGAACTCGACGGCCACGTCGTACCGCTCGGAGAGCGCGAGCACCTCCTCGTGGAGAACCTCGGAGAGCTCGGCCCGCTCGAGCCGTTCGTCCTCGGTCGCGGTCACGGTGTCGTTGACCGCGCGGATCTTCTCGGTCATGTCCGTCAGATCCGAACACCAGGCCCGTATCGTCCCCAGCTTCTCGGCGTCCTCCGGGTCCACCCGCGACTGGAGGTGCTGGGCGTGGCCGTCGATGACCAGCATGGCGTTGCGGATGTTGTGCCGGAGCACGCCGTTGAAGAACTCTATCTGCTTGTTGCGCCGTTCGACGGCGATCCGACTGGCCCGGAGTTCCCCCTCGTGGTCGACCCTCGTCAGCGCCGTCTCGGTCGTCCGCGCGAGGATCTGTCCCAGCTGCTCGTCGGTCTCGGTGTAGCCGCTCCCCTCTTCGGTCCCGATCACGAGCACGCCCTGGTCGCCCAGCGGCAGGAACAGCGCCGACGCCGATCCGAACGCGTAGGGCCCGATCACGAGGTCGCGCTCACCCTCGAACGCTCTGAGTTCGCCGCTTTCGAAGGTCCCCCAGACCGGGCCGGACCCCCGCGGGATCCGGACCGACTCCTCGGCATCGACATCGAGCTCCTCTGCCAGCTGCTCGGTGACCGCCTCGGAGACGAGCTCGTCGGTGCTCGGGTCATACCGGAACAGCGCCGCGTACGCCTGGTCGTGGACGTCACTGGCGAACCGGACCGCGATGTCGGCCACCTCGGCGGCGGTCCGGGCGCTGATGAACTGCTGGGTGGCCGCCTGCATCGCCGTCAGCTGGTCCAGCCGGCGCTGCTGGTCGGACACGTCTCGGAGGTGGACCAGACGGCCCTGCTCGATCCCGTACTGGTCCTCGACGGCCGTCGTTCTGACCGAGAACGAGGACACCTGCCGGTCGTCCCCGGGCGCGTCGATCGACACCTGCACACCCCCCGCCAGCCGCCCGGAGAGCCCCTCGGTGACCGCGTCGACGTGCCGGCCCGAGAGCGTGTCGCCGTCGACGAGCCGCCGCGCCGCGGGGTTGTGGTCGATCACCACGTCGTCGTCGTCGAGGACCATCACCGGGTCGTCGAGTTCCTCGGCGAGCAAGTCCGTCGCCACGGGCGCGACGCCGAGGAAGTTCCAGCGGAACAGCGCGACCCCCGCGACGACCCCGTGGACGGCGAACATCGCCGGTGCGATCGATACCCCCGGGTGGACGCCGCCGGCGGTCGAAACCACGACGGTCCCTGCGGTGGGGAACAGCCCCCCGAGGACGAGCGCGCCGGTCTCGGCCCGATAGACGTTGCGCGAGTCCAGCAGGAACGCGATCAGCAGGAGATACCCCGCGAGGATCAGCCCGTACGCCAGCAGTGAGTGAACGGCAAAGGCGAGCGTCTCGGTCGGGGCCGGCGCGGTGACGCCGTTCGTTGTGACCGACCGCACGGGCGCGAGCGCGACCCCGTGGAGGGGTGCCGTCAGCTGGACCAGCGAGTACGCGGTCAGCGGCGTCCACAGGGCGATCAACCGGCCGCGGGTGAGCCAGCCGGCGTGGCCGATGTAGACGACCGAGAAGACGACCCAGAGCATCGGGATCTGCGCCGAGACCGCACTGGAGAGACGGTAAACCCCGCTCGCTACTGCGGTCGACGGTGCCATCAGGGCCGCGATCTGCAGGAGCGCCCAGCCGCCGGCCGCGAGCGACAGCCAGCCGAACGCCGAGGTGCCCGGTCGCTCGCGTCGGCGGTAGGCGACCACCGCGAGCGCGAGCTGGACGACGCCCCCGACCGCCGTCGCTCCGACCAGCCACCCGAGCGCCTCACCAGCCATCTGACGGGTTCACGACACCGTAGTTTCAACTTATCCGTATTATAGATTGTGTCGCATTATCGCGGGAGACAACGGGAACCGCCGCCAGCAGCCCCGTCACTCCGCTACCTTTTTGCCGGCAGTCCGGTAACTCGGTCGATATGGTGACGGTGCGGGCGCCGGCGACGAGCGCGAACCTGGGGAGTGGCTTCGACGTGTTCGGCGTTGCCCTGGACAGGCCCGCCGACGTGGTGCGCGTCTCGCGGGCCCCCGAGACCACGATCGACGTGACCGGCGCCGGGAGTCAGTTCATCCCGGAGGACCCGGCGGACAACACCGTCGGCGCCGTCGCGGAGGCGCTCGACGCCCCCGCCCACATCGAGATCGACAAGGGCGTCCGCCCGGCCTCCGGCCTGGGCTCGTCGGCCGCCTCCGCCGCGGCCGCCGCGGTCGCGCTCAACGAACTCTACGACCGGGGACTCACCCGGAAGGAACTCGTCCCTATCGCCGCAGAGGGCGAGGCCGTCGTCTCCGGCGACGCCCACGACGACAACGTCGCCCCCGCTATCCTCGGCGGATTCACGATCGCCACCCCCGGCGGCACCACGAAGGTCGACGCCGACATCTCGCTGGTCACGTGTCTCCCCGACATCGTCGTCTCGACCCGCGACGCCCGCGAGGTCGTCCCCGACGGCGCCCGCGTCGCAGACATGGTCGAGACCGTCGGCAACGCCGCCACGCTCACGACGGGCATGCACCGCTCGGACCCTGAACTCGTCGGCCGCGGCATGGAGGACTCGGTCGTCACCCCCGCCCGCGCCGAACTCATCGACGGCTACAGCGAGGTGCGGCAAGCGGCCTTCGACGCCGGCGCTACGGGCGTCACCATCAGCGGGGCCGGCCCGAGCGTCATCGCCGCCTGCTACGAGACCGACCAGCGGCCCATCGCCTCGGCCATGGTCGACGCCTTCGACGAGGTGGGCGTCGACGCCCGCGTCTACCAGACCCGTATCGGCGAGGGCGCTACCTTCCACTGAGCGACCGCGCGCCTGCAAGTGACGCGTCTTTGCCAAGGTACTTGAGCCGAGGGGCACTCCCTAGACATACGCGTGTCTTCTTTCCCATCTCGCCGACAGCGTATCGCTCCCGCATTCGTCCGCCCCGGTAAGACGGCCGGTGAACGGTGAATCCGAGCCGCGTCGACTCGATCGTCGACCTGTCCTACGGACTGCTGATCGCCCTCTCGGTCGGACTCATCATGGTCGTCGGGAACACCGTCGGCCTGGCCTTCGGATTCGGCGTCCTCATCTCGTATCTGATCCACGTGGTCTGGAAGATGGCTCGCTTCGACCCCGACTGGATGACCACCGCGGTCAAGGAGACCGTCGAGGAGACCGTCGACGAAACCGTCGAGGCGAAAGTCGGCGAGACCGTCGAGGAGACGGTCGGTGAAACGGTCGAGCAAACCGTCGACGAGACCGTCCAGAAGACGGTCGGCGAGACCGTCGAGGAGACCGTCGACCGCACGGTCGAGGAGAAAGTCGGCGAAACCGTCGAGGAGACAGTCGAGGAAACCGTCGGCGAAACCGTCGAGGAAACCGTCGGTGAGACCGTCGGCGAGACCGTGGAGGCGAAAGTCGGCGAAACGGTCGAAGAAACCGTCGAGGAGACCGTCGAAGAGAAGGTCGGCGAAACGGTCGAGGAGAAAGTCGGCGAAACCGTCGAAGAGAAAGTCGGTGAGACCGTCGAAGAAACCGTCGAAGAGACGGTCGGCGAAACCGTCGAAGAGACCGTCGAAGAGAAGGTCGGCGAAACCGTCGAAGAAACTGTCGAGGAGACCGTCGAAGAGACGCTGGAGGAACAGCTCGACGGGGTCGAGGGCGACGGCGAGGAGTCCGACTCGGAGTCGAAGCGACCGGCCGACGGCGAGGAGAACTGATGGTCGAGCTCCTGCTCGTCGTCGGCGTCCTCGTCTCGATGTTCGTCGCGTACAACATCGGCGGATCGACGACGGGCCCGGCGTTCGGTCCGGCCGTCGGCGCGGACGCGATATCGAAGACGACCGCAGCGGCGCTGATGGGCCTGTTCTTCTTCGTCGGCGCCTGGACGATCGGCCGCAACGTCGTGACGAAGCTCGGGTCGGAACTGGTCACCGACCCCGGCGTGTTCACGCTGGAGACGTCGATCGTCGTCCTCTTTTTCATCGGCGTGGCGCTGCTCATGGGCAACGTCTTCGGGGTGCCGGCCTCGACATCGATGACCGCGGTCGGCGCGATCGCGGGGCTCGGGCTCGCGGGCGGGGCGCTGGATCTGGCCGTCATGGGCGAGATCGTCACCTGGTGGGTCGTCTCGCCGATCATCGGCTTCTGGGTGTCGCTGGTCATCGGCCGGTACTTCTACGCGCGACTCAACCGCATGGTCGCGATGGAACGCAGCACGGGGCCGCTGTTGGACGTCGACCGGTCTGGCGCGATACCGATCCCGAGCGTCCACGAGACGACCAATCGCCGGGAACTGGCCGGAACCGCCACCGTCGTCGCGATCGGCTGTCTGATGGCGTTTAGCTCCGGGACCTCGAACATCGCCAACGCGGTCGCACCGCTGGTCGGGAGCGGCGAACTCGCGATGGACCCGGCGATCATCATCGGCGGAGTCGCCGTCACGATCGGCGCGTTCACGATCGCTCGACGGACGCTGGAGACGATGGGGAGCGACATCACGGAGCTGCCGCTGACGGCCGCGATCGTCGTCGCCGCGGTCAGTTCTACCCTGGTCGTCTTTCTCTCGGCGCTGGGGATCCCCGCGAGTTTCGTCATCATCGCGACGATGTCGATCGTCGGACTGGGGTGGGGCCGGGCGACTCGCCCGGTGACCGTCCCGGAGGCCGTCTCGTCCGAGGACGCGCCACCGGTCCGCGTCGACGCGCTGGCTGCGGACGAGCCCGGCGAGGAGTTACCCCCCATCGGCGAGGAGGACGCCGAGGACATCCCCGAGCCCGGGGACCTGTTCAATCCCGCGACGACAGCTCGCGTCGTCCTGATGCAAAACGTCGTGCCGGCCATCGCCACCGCCGGAGCCTATCTCACCTTCCGTCTGGTTCCGGTCTTCGGCCTGTAGCGGGGGGTTCCCCGGCCCTACAGCGACGTCGTGTTCACGCCGCTGAGCGTGCTCGGGACGGTGAACGACTCGGTAGTCGTCGCGCCGGACTTCGTCGTGATCCGGAGCGTCACTGACTGCCCCTCCTTGAGCCTGGTGTCAACACCGCCGAACTCCACGTCGCCGCTGACCAGATTCCCCTCCTCGTCGGTCCAGCCGACGGTGTTGTAGCCGGTGTCGTCCTCGCCGATGTCGAGGGTGAGGATCATCCGGTCGTCCGGGGAGTTGAGCACCGGCTTCGAGCCGTCGGCGTCCTTGAACGACGTGACGTTGAATCGCCCGTCGGTCGCCGCCGACTTCGAGTTGACCGTCGTCGCGATGAGGTTGTACGTGCCCGAGGAGCCGATCCACTGGACCGTCGCGTTTTCGAGGTCGACGTTCGACGCGCCCGGAGACTTCTTGACCGTCACGTTCACCACGCCCACGTACTCGTGTTCGGAGGGCGGTTTCGGCTTCAGGTTGGTCCCGACTACCGCATCGACCTGCAGTCGGTTGGTCACCTGCTGGCCGCTCTGCTGGCCGGTCTCCTCGGATTTGGTCTGGAGAAACCCTGCAGTGTTTATCAACACGCCCGCGGCGATCGCCGCCACGAGCACCATCGCGATGAACACGATGAGCGTCCCGATACCCACCTGCCCACGGGGATCACCGCGGGACGATTCGCCGACCTCGTCGATCATATCCGGACCTGCCGCCCGGAACCACTTAGCCGACGGGGGCCAGTTATTGGAGGTGATACCGGTTTCCGCCGCGAGGGAGTCGGGTCCGCTCGGTTGCTCACCGCCCGAACCGCCGCTGGCGATTCTGATAGTCCCGGAGCGCTCGCAGGTAGTCACGCCGGCGGAAGTCCCGCCAGTTCACGTCGGTGAAATACAGCTCGGAGTACACCGACTGCCAGATCATGAAATCCGAGAGCCGCTCGGCGCCGGTCTTGATGACGAGATCCGGCTGGACCGGGAAGACGAGCTCACCCTCGATGGCGGACTCGTCGATGTCCTCGGGGGCGAGCTCGCCGGCATCGACCTCTTCGGCGAGCCCCTGGACGGCCGCCGCGAACTCGTGTTTGCCGCCGAGGCCGATACCGACCTGGATCGGCGCGTCGGCCCGCTCCTCGTCGTCGGGCCCGCGGACCGCGAGCTCGCGGGGGGCCTCGACGTCGGCGAGTTCCCGGCGGATGGTGTCGACGACCTCGGTGTCGAGGACGCTGACGTAGACGACGACCCGCTCGGCGCCGAACTCGAAGGCCCACCGGAAGCAGGCCTCTAGCGTCTCGTAGGCGTCGGCCTCCAGCAGGTCCCGCTCGGTGACGATGACCGCGACCGTCTCGGGGAGGGCGGCGTCGCTGTAGCGGAGGCGAAGCCCCAGATAGCGGTCGTACAGTCCCACAGTCGCCTGTCCCGCGGACGCGTCCTAAATCCCACGCTCGGCGGTCGCCGTCGGATCCTCCCCCGAGTCGGGGTCGGTCGGTGTCGAGCGAGCGGCGAGCGGACGTGTCACGCCGCCGCCACGGGGCGAAGTGGTTCGGAAACGGTAAGTAGCTCACCGGGGACAACGGATAGTAGCGTGACATCGACAGTCCGACGTGCGGGCGCGTTCGCCCTCGTCGGGACGCTGGCGCTCGCCGTCCCACCGATCGCCAGCCGAACGAGTCGGGCGCTCGCGACCGTCCTCGCACCGGGCCCGTTCCTCCTCGTCGCCGCCCTCGCGCTGTACGTCGTCGACGAGGGGTCCGTCTTCGAGCTGTTCGCACGGCCGGGCGACCGGCGCGACGGCCGGCTGTACGGTCTCGCGGGCTTCGCCCTGGCAGCCGCCGCATTGGCGCTGCTGGCCGTCCGCTTCTCGCTGCCGATGTCTGTCTTCGTCGGCACTGTCTCACTGCTCGCGTGGGGCAACTTCGGCGGCCACCTCGTCCGGTCGGTGCGCGACGAGCCGTTCGTGGCGACCGCGGGGTTCGTCGTCGCCGGCACCATCGCCGGAAGCGTCGGCCAGTACGCCGCCGCGGTCCTGATCGGGGCCACCGTCGAGTGGCCGCTGGTCGCCTTCCTCGCCGCCAGCGGCGCGCTGCTGGGCGCGTTGCTCCGCGCGGTACTCTTCGAGCGCGACGACCCGCTCGTGATGGTCTCGATCGGCCTGTTGCTGTGGCTGTTCTCGGACCTGCCGCTGTCTATCGACCCGACCGGCGTCGTCATCGCGCTGGCCGTGGCCGTCCTGTTCGGCTATCTCGCCTACGCGCTCGAGACGGCGTCGCTCCCGGGCATGATAACCGGCGTCTTCCTCTGTCTGCAGACGATCGTCCTCGGAGACTTCGGGTGGTTCCTCCTGCTGGTGACGTTCTTCGGCGTCGGCGGGCTCTCGACGAAGTTCCGTTACGAGGAGAAAGAACAGCGCGGGATCGCCGAGGAGAACGAGGGCGCCCGCGGCAGCGGGAACGTCCTCGCGAACTCCCTGGTCGGCCTGTTCGCCGTCCTCGGCTGGTCGGCGAGCCCGACGCTGACCGGGCTGGACCCGGAGCTGTTCCTGTTCGCGTTCGCCGGGTCGGTCGCCGCCGCGATGAGCGACACCCTCTCCAGCGAGATCGGCGGCGTCTTCGACAACCCCCGGCTGATCACCACCTTCGAGCGCGTCGAACCGGGCACCGACGGCGCAGTCACCTGGCAGGGCGAAGTCGCCGGGCTGGCCGGTGCCTGTCTCATCGCCGCCATCGCAGTCGCCGCCTTCGGCCGGGTAGACGCGGTCGGCGCCGGCATCGTCGTCTTCGGCGGTGTCGTCGGCATGACCGTCGACAGCCTGCTGGGCGCCACCGTCGAGGGCGTCTTCCTGGAGAACGAGGGCGTCAACTTCTTCGCGACGTTCGCCGCGGGCGTCGCCGCCGCGGGCGTCGCCGCCGCCGTCGTCCCCATCGCCGTGTTATGACCGGCGGACGCATCCGCGAGGGACGCCGGAGCGACCTCCCCGCGCTCAGAGCGATCCAGGCCGCCGTGCTCGCCGAGCCCTGGGAGGAACTGTTGGCCGTCGCCGCCGACGGCCCGCCGCTCCTGCTCGTCGCGACGCCCGGGCAGTCCGCGAGGACGGGCGTGATGGATGGGGCAGGTACCGATACCGGTGCGGCCACGCCCGTCGGCTACGCGCTCGCGGTCGTCGACGGCGACGACGCCGCCTATCTCGCCGAACTCGCCGTCGCACCGGACGCGCAGGGTGACGGCCACGGCTCGGCGCTGCTGGAGGCGCTGGTCGATCGGCTCCACGCGTCGGGCGCACGGGAACTCCGTGTGACCGTCCGGGAGGTCGACGAGCGGGCGCGGGCATTCTACCGCGTCCGCGGGTTCGAGCGCCGCGACCGGCTGGTGGACCGCTACGAGCGCGGCGACGGATTCCTGCTGGTCAGGGCGATAGCGGACTGAGAGAACGTGTCGGTCCGAACGGGCCGGAGCAGGTGAACTCCCGCCACTCAGACTTCGTCGGCGGTGAGCACACGGACGTTGACCGGCTGTTTGACGTACTCGCCGTCTTCGCGCGCGACCACGAGGTCGACGCCGCGCTGGGCGGCCACGTCGAGGACGCGCTGGGAGACGGCGCCGTCGAGCACGACGGCCGAGGGAACCGTCTCGGCGGACTCGACCAGGTCGAACGCCTCGTCGGCCGCCCCCTCGGCGAGGACCGCGTGGTCGGCGTCGAGGAGGCGAACGCGGCCGGACCCCGCTTTCACGACGGTCTCGACGTGGCTCCCGAGCGTCTCCGGTGTAGAGTCGTCGGTCGATTCCGCCGCGGAGACGTCCCCGTCCTCCGACTCGTCGCTGTCGGCCGTCTCGTCGGCGTCGACGGCGGGTTCGGCGTCGGTCGGCGCGACCGCGGACTCGGCAGTCAAGTCGGTGGGCTCGTCACCCTCCGGTTCGCCCGGATCGGATGGCTCGGCGGGGTCCGGTTCGACGGGCGATTCGGGGTCGGCGGTCGGCTGGTCGCCGTCCGGCGGCGAGGGCTGGGCCGAGCCGTCGGTGGCGGCGAGGCCGCCGGCGTCGCCGGTGTCGGGCTCGCCGGCCGCGGGGTCGGTCGTCCCGGTGTCCCCGTCGGTCGAGACCGTCTCGAAGGGCACCTTGTCCCGCAGCGCGTCCATGACGGCGCTACGCGAGAGGTCCTCGACGGACTGGCCGGTGGGTGCGAGCGCGACGTGGTCCACGTCGCCGACCTGCGACAGCTCCTTGAGGATGAGGTCCCCGCCGCGGTCGCCGTCGAGGAAGGCGGTGACGGTCCGGTCACCGGTCAGCTCCGCGACGGCCTCGGGCACGTCGGTGCCCTCGACGGCGATGGCGTTTTTGATGCCGTACTTGAGCAACTGCAGCACGTCGGCGCGGCCTTCGACGACGATGATGGCGTCACTGTCGGCGACACGCGGGCCCGCGGGCAGGCCCGCGAACTCGGTGATGTCCTCGACGCGGACGCTGCGGCGGACCTCCTCGACGAGGTCCTCGCTGGACATCGTGGTCGCGTCGAACTCCGCGAGCAGTTCCTTGGCGCGCTCGACGACCCGCCGGCGCTTGGCCGAGCGCACGTCCTCGATGTCGCGTACCTCGACGTCGGCCGTCGACGGGCCGACGCGCTCGATGCTCTCCAGAGCCGCCGCGAGGATGGCCGTTTCGACGCGGTCGAGCCCGCTGGCGATCGTTATCTCGCCGAAAGAACTCCCGCGCTCGGAGTCGACCTCCACGTCGATGCGACCGAGCTTCCCCGACTCCTGCAGGTCTCGGAGGTCGAGGCCGTCGCCGAGCAGGCCTTCGGTCTGCCCGAAGACCGCGCCGACCACGTCACTCCGCTCGACCACCCCGCTGGTCCTGATATCCGCGTGAACGAGATACTTCGCTGAATCGTACATTGGTGAACTGCCCCGGTCCGGGGCGTGACGGTGATGTGGGTGATGGTGAACTGCGGTCCATGAACGCCTTCATGGAACAATTCGTAACTTGTCACTCGACGACTGTAATATCTGCCGATGCCCCCATATCTACCCGTTGCGAACCACCGTGGACCGCCCCGTCGACCGGATTGAAGAGGTTTTTTCTTCAATTTGCCCCTCCGTTGGCGTTCGACGAAAGGTTAACGGGCGAGTAGCCGAACGAACGGACATGAACGAGCGCACGCGACTCGTCGGCTGGGCGGCCGTGGCACTCGCGCTGGCGGCGCTGTCGGTCCCGTGGTTCATGTGGGGCGCCGACGGCGTCGTCGCGGGGCTGCCGGTCTGGGTGGTGTATCACGTCGGTTGGCTCTGCCTGGTCGCCGTCGTCTTCTGGGTGTTCACCCGACGGGCCTGGGGGCTGGGGATCGAGGAGGTGGGCCGCGATGGCTGACACGGCGCTGCAGGTCGGGATCATCGTCGGCTACATGCTCGTCGCGCTGGCGATCGGCCTCGTCGCCTACCGGTTGACCGAGCGGACCGCCGAGGACTACTACCTCGCCAGCCGCTCCCTTGGGACCGTCGTCCTCCTCTTCACGACGTTCGCGACGCTCCTCTCCGCGTTTACCTTCTTCGCCGGGCCGAACATCAGCTACGGCGCCGGCCCGGAATGGATCCTCGTCATGGGGCTGATGGACGGCGTCATCTTCGGGATCCTGTGGTACGTGCTGGGCTACAAGCAGTGGCTCGTCGGGAAGGCCAACGGCTATCTCACCCTCGGCGAGATGCTCGGCGACCGGTTCGGGTCGCTGCGCCTGCGCCTGCTCGTCGCCGGCGTCAGCATCTTCTGGTTGTTCCCCTACGTGATGCTCCAGCAGCAGGGCGCCGGGACCGCCATCGAAGCGCTGACCGGCGGTGCGGTCCCCTACTGGGTCGGCGCCGGCGGGATCACGCTGTTCATGATCGTCTACGTCGCGCTCTCCGGGATGCGCGGCGTCGCCTGGACCGACACCCTCCAGGGCGCGTTCATGCTCGTGATGGTCTGGGCCGCGTTCGTCTGGGTGGCGAGCGCCGTCGGCGGCGTCGGCTCGGCGACGGCGACGCTCGGCGACGTTGACGGGAACTTCCTCGCGCTCGGCGGCGGCCTCTACACCCCCGAGTACGTCCTCTCGACGGCCATCTCCATCGCCTTCGGTGTCACGATGTTCCCGCAGGTCAACCAGCGATTCTTCGTCGCCGAGTCGAAGGCCGTCATCAAGCGAACGCTACCGCTGTGGCCCGTCCTCGTCGTCCTGCTGTTCGTCCCCGCGTTCATGCTGGGCGCGTGGGCCCCGGGGCTAGGCATCCAGGCCGGGCCCAACGAGAACGTCCTTCCCCTCCTCCTCGCCGAGTACACGCCCGCGTGGTTCGCGGCGCTCGTGATCGCAGGGGCGATGGCCGCGATGATGTCCTCCAGCGACTCGATGCTGCTGTCGGGGTCGTCGTATTTCACTCGCGATATCTACCGCCCGCTCGTCGCGGAGGCCTCCGAGCAGCGCGAGGCGTTCCTGGGTCGGGTCGGTGTCGCCGTCTTCGCCACCCTCTCGTTCGTCGCCAGCCTGTTCCAGCCGGCGACGCTGCTGGAGATCGGCGACACCGCCTTCGGCGGGTTCGCGCAGCTCGCGCTGCCCGTCGCGGTCGCGCTGTACTGGGCGGACACCACGAAACGGGGCATGTACGCCGGTATCGTCGGGAGTCAGACGTTCTACCTCCTGAGCGTCTTCACCGAGGTCGTCCCCGGGAGCTTCTTCGGGGGCTGGTCGTCGTCGGTCGTCGGCATGGTGCTGGGGCTGGTGCTGACGGTGAGCGTCTCGCTCGTCACCAGTCACGCGCTCGGCGAAGACACGTCGGCGTACGCGACCGGCGCGGACTGACAGAGTCGGCGGTCGGGCGGTCCGCCGTCGCTCCGGAGAGTCTGCGGACTTTATACGCCGCGGGGGCCACCTTCCGAACATGCAGACACACATCGTCCCGGTCGGGTTCGACTACGACCGGCTCATCGCGCCGCTGGTGCGCGACAGGCTCGACGTGGACCGCGTCATCCTGCTGGAGGGCGCGGTCGGCAGCGAGGCCAACGTCGAGTACTCGCAGAATCTCGCCGCCAAGCTGGAGAAAGACTACCGCAACCTCCTGGGCGCGACGACCGAGCGCTTCGTCGTCGAGGACGTCTACGACTACGACGAGGCCTTCGAGCAGGCGTTCGAGCTCATCAACGCCGAACTCGACCGCGAGGACGACGCCAACGTGTGGGTCAACATCTCCGCGATGCCGCGCACGGTTTCGTTCGCCTTCGCGACCGCCGCCCACTCCATCATGGTCGAGCGCGAGGAGGACCGCCAGCGCATCCACACCTACTACACCGTCCCCGAGAAGTACCTCGAGACCGAACTCGCCGAGGAGCTCCACCGCGGTATCGACCTGCTCTCGGATCTGGAGGGCGCCGTCGACGACCCCGAACTCGCCGAGCGGGTCGACGAGCGCCTGGCCGCCGCGGAGGAACTGCTCTCGGAGTTCGACGAGCGCGGGACGACCATCGGCGCCAAGGAGTTCGACGGCCAGCACATCCTCGAACTCCCCGTCGCGTCGTTCTCGAACGTCAAACCGTTCGAGGAGCTGATCCTCTTCACCCTCGGCGAACACGGCGAGTTCGAGTCCGTCTCCGAACTCGCCCAGGAGCTCGCCCGCGAACTCGGCGAGGAGTACACCGACAGCTTCCGGTCGAAGGTCATCTACAACGTCGACCGCCTCGGCCCGGGCGGCAAGGGGTATATCGAGCAGGAGGCTCAGGGCAAGTCCCACCGGACGAGCCTCTCGCGGATCGGCGAACTGTGGGTGCGCGCTCACTCCGACGACTGAACGGCGGTCAGAACGCCCAAGTCGGGTTCGCCCTTACTCACATTCATGCCGACGGTCCGCTACGGCGAGGAGTCCATCGAGTGCGAACGCGACGCGATACTCCGAGACGTCCTCATCGACGCAGGTATCGTCCCGCACAACGGTGCGGCGAGCGCGGCTAACTGTCGCGGTCACGGGACCTGCGGGACCTGCGCCGTGGCCGTCGAGGGGCCGACGAGCGACCCGACCCGTCGCGAGCGCTGGCGGCTGGACTTCCCGCCGCACGACGCCAGTTCGGGACTCCGCCTCGCCTGTCAGACCCGCGTGGAGGGCGACCTGACAGTCGAGAAGTTCCCCGGATTCTGGGGCCAGCGCGTCGGACAGCCGCCAGTCACGAGCACGGACGACGACGCGGGCGAACCGTTCGGTGACGAGGCCCGCGGGGACGACGAGATCCGTGGCGAGGAAATCGGGAAACCCTGAGGCTGCCGAGGGGTTTCAGCACCGTTGACGTTTTGTACCGCCGCGCGGTCCGGAGAAGCATGGACGAACGGGGGCCGACCGCGACGACGCGACGACGGCTACTCGCCGGGTTGCCGGTACTGGCGACGGGCGCGCTGAGCGGCTGTCCGCTCCGTGGATCGAGCGACCCGACGCCGACGCCCGAGATACCCACCCAGCGGTCGCTCGCGACCGGTTTCGACGACGGGACGATGGGGCCGCTGGAACCCCGCAGCGAAGTAGGCGAGACGCCGCAAGTCGTCGAAGCGCTCGACGGGGCGGGGGCCGTGCTCGAACTCGCGACGGTCGAGGGCCGCACCTGTTCAGTCAGGTCGTCGCCCGCGGTCAAAGGGGAACTCACGGCGAGCGTGCAGGTGCGGCGACAGCGCGGCGCGCCCGACGAGACGACGATAGCGCTCCGGCTGGTCGACCGCCGGAGCGGGGAGACGGTCGGGGCCGTCGTCGAGGGCGGGATGCAGAACCTCGCTCGGACCTGGCCCGACAGCGGTCGGACGGTCGCGACCGGATCCCAGGTGACGCTCGACACGTGGACGGAGCTTTCGGTGACGGTCCGGAGCGACGAGGTGGCGATAAACGGCGACGCCATCCGCTTGACCAGCGTCGACGGCTACGACGAGCGACCGCTGGCGGTCGAACTCGCGGTGTCGGCCGCGGCGTCCGCGGAGAGCGTACCGATTGTCTGGTTCGACGACGTCGACGTTTCGGCGGCCTGAGAATCGACCCCTGGCCGGCCCGAGAGCGACTGTCGCGATGACGTAAGAGTTATTTCCGAGCCTCGACCACTCTCGGGTGATGACTGGGCCGTTCGCCCGTAAGGTTCCCGCACGCGCCGGCGAGCCCGCGGCCCGCCCCGCCGTAGGCGTACGTGTAGGGGCCCCCTAGCCCCACACTACCCCATTCTCGACGCCGTTGCACCGATTCCGACCGAGCACCAGCGACACGCAGTCCATGATCCAGACCACACAGCCGACGACCGACGCGCCGTATCGCCCGACAGCAATCCCGAGCGGGTGCCGGATACCCGAGCGGACCACCACAGGGGGCCGCCGATGAGCACGGACAGCGAATCCAGTGACTCGCCCTCCAGCGTGGCGGCCGCCGAGCAGGAAGAACTCCCGCCCGAGTACGACCCCGAGGCGGTCGAGTCGAAGTGGCAGGAC
>ENA-ORCR01000624-ORCR01000624.1-marine-metagenome-genome-assembly--contig:-NODE-624-length-16382-cov-3.659982_pt1 | contig 16382 bp, 23 predicted proteins | sample MGYA00237782_ERZ508514 | MGnify/ENA primary metagenome ERZ508514 (study PRJEB26185, sample SAMN06268960) | marine metagenome | isolation source: Eden Landing Ponds, San Francisco, CA, USA | place...
AAAAATAGCCGCCGGTCCGAGCGGGCGCGCCGTGGTCGGTCGCCGAGCCGGTCAGTGCGCGTCGAGGAACGCGCGCACCTCGTCGGCGGTTCGCCCGGGCGCTTCCGAGGGGCCGGAGTGGCTGACGCCGTCGAACTCGACCAGCCGGCTCGACGGGAGCGCGTCGTGAACGGTCCGAGCGCTCTCGCGGAGGAACTCGGGGCCCTCGGTCCCCGACAGGACCAGCGCGGGCGCGTCCACGGCGAGGCGCTCGGGCAGCTCGTAGCGCTCGACGGCGTAGTTCATCCGGATCACTTCTTCGAGGAGGTCGACGCAGTCGGGCCAGACGGGCCACTCGGCCAGCCAGGCGTCGAGGTCGTCGACCTCGCCGGCGCAGACGACCTGCTCGACGTACAGCTTCATCGCCCCCTCGCGGTCGCCGTCGTCGAGTCGGGCTGCCATCCGGTCGGCGAGGTCCGCGTGCTCGGCGAACGGTTCGGGCAGGATCGCGGGTTCGTAGGCGACGACCGCCTCGATGGCGTCGCTCTCGCCGTCGGCGGTGAGTGCCCTGGCGGTCTCGATAGCCGTGAGCGCGCCGAAGGAGTGGCCCAGCAGGACCGGACGGCCGTCGCTCCCGCTGTCGGTGTCGAGGTCGGCGACGAGCGCGCGAACGTACGCGACCTCCCGGTCGAGCACCTCGTCGGGGCCCGTCTCCTCGGGGTCGTCGAGGCAGGTGCCGAATCCCGGACGCTGTGGGACGACGGCCGCGTACCCCTCGAAGTGGGGGATCACGGGCTGCCAGTACTCGCGGGGCGCCATCCCGCCGTGCAGGAGGACGACGGGCTGGCCGTCGCCGTGGCGTTCGTACTCGACGTCGATACCGTCCGCCGCTGTCGTGGACTGTGTCGTCGGCATGGGACTCCCCGTTGTGCGGTCGCTGGGCTACGCCTGACTCTCAGTCGTGCGGCCGTTTTTAAGCCAGGTCCGCGGCACCTCTTCCCGACGCCGAGTCGTGCGGGCCGTGCTGCCGGGTTCGTTGATACGTTCGATACATCGAGTACGACAATACATTCAATACTCGCGATACGCTATCGCCGGTATGCCGATCAGCACGGATCGATTCGAGCAACTGGGTGCCGACGGGGACGGGGACGGCCCGACGCCGGGCACGAACGCGGCGGCGATCGTCGCCTTTCTCCGGGACAATCCGGACAAGGCGTACACGCAGAGCGAGATCGCTGACGCGACGGACGTGAAAGCGGGGTCCGTCGGGCCGACGCTCGTTCGGTTGCGCGAGCGGGGGCGCGTCGACCACCGCGGGCACTACTGGCGCGTCAGCGACCACGAGCGGGGTGTGGACGCGGCGGCCGGCCAGTCCGCCGCCGCGCTCGCGAGTCGCGAGGCCGACGACGAGACGCCGGAGATGGCGGCCTGGCGGGACCACGCCGTCGACCCTTGCGAACATCGCGATGAGTGACCGGGTTCGCGGCCGGTGACGTGCTCTGGGCACCGGACCCCTACAACGCCGGCGGTGACCCGCGACCGTGGCTGGTGCTGGCGACCGTCAAACACGACGCGGTCGCGAGCGCGCAGGGGGCCGTGACCGAGGCGTTCACACGCCGGGTCGTCGATCGGAGCGTCGCGTACCTCACCGGTGACGTGTCCGGGGAGTACTGAGCGGCCAGTCAGGGGTAGCGAGCGGCAGGGGGACGCCGCGCGGTCGAGGTCAGAGCGGCTGCCCAGCGGGCCGCGGTCGCTCCTCGACGTGGGTCTCGACCAGGTGGGTCTGGGCCCGCCGGAGCCGTTCGGAACAGGACGACGCCGAGATACCGAGTTCCGCGGCTACGTCCGAGAGCGTCGCGGTCCGCGGGATCTCGAAGTAGCCGAGTCGGTGCGCGGTCCGGACGGCCTCGCGCTGGGCGTCGGTGAGGCCGTCACCGTCGTCCGAGTCAGCGCCGGGCCGGTCCCTGGCATCGTCGCCGACGCGGGAGAGTTTCCGGAGCCGGAAGGGGGCGTTGCGCTGCCAGAACTCCCGCAGTTCGTCGAAGGCGGCGCGGTCGGCGAACCGACCCGTCTGAACCCACCCCGTCGGGGTCGGGCGGATGCGTTCGATGTGGGTCGGCGTCTCGTAGAGCGCCCGCAGGTCGTCCAGATCGTCGAGGTCGTCGCCGAGCTGCTCGGCCATGCTCGTGCCCGGCAAGATTGTGTACCTGCTCGCCTCGCCATCGCGGGCGACGAGCCGGTACTCCCCGACGAACGGCGTGCGCTCGAACTCGACCTCGACCGCCGCGACGGTCTCGTCGCTTCCGAGCACGCGGGCGGTAAAGCGCGGTCGCTCGCTCATGCCCGGACTGATCGCGAGGTCGATCTCGGCGTCGGGCACCGCCGCGGCCACGTCGACCAGCGGGAGCGCGTCACAGCCGATCTCGTACTCGGCACGGAGCGCCATACCCACGGATCGATGCGGGGTGTCAAATCACCGTCGAAAACCGCCGTCGCGTCACCAGGTCTCGATGTCGCCCGAACGGATGTCCTCGACGCAGCCCTGGCAGTCCTGGGACTGGGGGTCGAAACAGCCCGGCTTGTGCTCGGGGTCGAGTTCGACCGCGCGGCGCTCTGCGTAGCGCCGACAGACGATCCGCGCGCGTCCGTCGTCGCCGTGGGGCAGGTCCGCCTCCGCCGAGCGGCGAGCGTGTCGGTAGGCGCGCTTGGCCTCGCCGATCTGACGGCCCGCCGACCGGAGCTTCTGCCGGAGGATCCGCTCGATACGGTCGTCTGCCATCTGGTCGTCGGTTAGTCCGGGTGGCCCTTAGCCCCGTCGGCGCTCGGCGGGATCGGGGGCCCATGATCGCGTCCTTGCAGGGCGATCAGTCGTCGTCCGCCTTGTATGCGCCACCGCGATGCTCGATAGTGTAGATGTCCAGCACTAGCTCGGTGTGGTCACACTCCGCGCCCAGCCGGAACTGCCCGATCCTGAGCTTCGAGTGCGGGGCGCCGGTCAGCGGTTCGAGGTAGTCGTCGGGGTCGCGCCATTGGTCGGTGACGATCTCGTCGAGTTTGTCGGTGATCCGGTCCTGCGCGTGGGCGTCGAGGTCGTCGTACGTCCGCTTCGCGGGCGCCCGAAACTGCCAGCGCCAGCCGTCTTCACTCATCTGTACCGACGATCTCGTCGCGCGAGAACGATTCACTCTCGCCCGTCCGACGAGCGTGTTCTACGGCCGCTATCTCTTTCCAGCTCTCGCGTGACAGATCGGGATGGCGAACCGCGTCGCGCAGCGACTCCCGGATGAATTCGCTTCGGCTGTTGTAGCCCTCCTCGCGCCACGTCGCATCGATATCCTCCAGAAACGCCTCCGTCACTCGGATATTGATGTTCGTTTTCTCCGGCTCGTCGTTGGCCGTATCCGTATTAGACATACGAATGTGTTACACACTCGGCTGTAAGAGTGTTTGGACGAGGGCCGCCGCTCAGGCCAGATCGTCGATTATCGGTTCGACGTCGGCGAGCGTCTCGACGACGTAGTCCGGTTCGCGCACTTCGCCGACGGGCGGGGTCGCGTGGGCCGTGACCTGCACGGTCGCCATCCCGACCTCGCCCGCCCAGGTGTCCTCGTCGACCCTGTCGCCGACCATCAGGCAGTCCTCGCCGTCGAACCCCGTCCGGTCGAGGAACGCCGCGAACGGCTCGACAGTCGACTTCTCGGCCTCGACGGCGGTCGAGGTCAGTACGAGGTCGAACGGGTCGGAGTCCAGCGATTCGAGCCGGCGCTCGGTCATCAGTTCGTTGCCGTTGGTGATAGCGCCGACGAACAGGTCGCGGTCGCGACAGTGTCGCAGGACCGAATCGGCGTCCTCGTCCGGTGACTCGGCGTCGAGCCGAGTCTCCCAGAACACCCGATCGAGGGCTTCGAGGTCTCCCTGGGGCGCGTCACGACCCCAGACCTCGAAGAACAGTTCGGTGTAGCGGCCGAGTTCGAAGCGCCGGTGGTCACCGTGGTAGCGGTCGGCGAACCGCTCGCCCGTCCGGGCGGTCAGGTCGTCGAAGGCCTCGCGGTCGATCTCGTAGCCCCGTCGGCGCATCTCCCGGTAGCGGGCGTCGATCGCCCGTTCGACCGCGTCGTCGCCGTGGAAGAGCGTCCCTCCGAAGTCGAAGACCACCGCCTCGAGCATCGTGAGTCGTCTCCCGACCCCACGGAAGTAAAAAGCTGCCGCGACTGCCCCGCTACGGGGCGGTCAGTCCGCCTCGACCCGCGGCCCGGTCCGGAGGTCGACCTCGACGCGGCGCCCGGACCGAGCGGATTCGTAGGCCGCTTCGGTGACGGCGGTGACCGCCAGCGCGTCCCGGGCCGTCGCCGGCGGTTCGGCGCCGTCGCGGACGACCTCGACGAACGCTCGGCCCTTGTCGCGGTACTCGCCGTCGTGGTCGGGCGCGTGTTCGTTGTTCTCGTCGTCGACGAACTCCAGGTCGCGCTCGCCCCAGTCGGTGCCACGCACGCGGAACCCGCCCGTCTCGCCCCAGACGTCGAGGTGTTCGCGCACGACCGGCGAATCGCCGGAGACGCCGACGCTCGCGACCGCGCCGTTCTCGAAGGCGATGTCCAGCGCGGCCTGGATGTCCACGCGCTCGTCGTCGTCGTCGAACTGCATCTGCGCGGTCACCGACACGGGGGTGAGCCCGGTGGTCCACAGCAGGGCGTCGAGGACGTGGCTCCCGGTGTCGTAGAGCTGGCCGCCGCCCGAGAGGTCGGGGTTGGCCCGCCAGGTGCCCCGCTGGTGGGAGATCCAGTCCTGGGTGATCGACGCGCTGAGGAACTGCGGCTCGCCGACCCGTTCGTCGAGCGTCTCGCGGGCCCGCCGGAACGCCGGCGAGAGGTGGCGCTGGTAGCCGACCATCAGCGCGGCGTCGCTCGCCTCGCTGCGGCGGACGAGGTCCCGTGCGTCGTCGAGGTCGACACACAGCGGTTTCTCACAGAGGGTGTCGATCTCCCGTTCGAGCGCGGCGACGACCTGCTCGTGGTGGAACGCGTGTGGAGTGGCGATCGCGACCCCGTCGAGGTTCGCGCCATCGAGCATCACCTCGTGTGACTCGTAACGGTGCTCGTCGGGGACGCCGAACTCCTCGGCGCCGCTCCGTCTGCTCTCGTCGCTCACGTCCGCGACCGCGACGACTTCGGCACCGTCGACCGCGTCGATTTCGCGCGCGAGGGGCATCCCGAGACCGCCTAGCCCCGTCACGCCGATCCTGACCGTGTCTACCATACCCGTTCCATGTGAGTGCCTTTCAAGACTCTTTGGTTTCCGGGGAGTCCCGACATCCGAACCGATGGCCGCTGGATACGTGCGGGGTCCCGCCCGACGAGTCGACGCCGCGAGAGCCCCAGAGACGCGTCGGCGAGATCCGCAAGCGGGCGCACGTGCGGCCCGTGGGGTGGTGCAGAAACCGCCACAGAAGCACTCAGAAGCCATTCTACACTTTCACCACGGCGTACGAGAGTTTATATATGGGGGCGACCAAGCAACGGGTGTCTCCCATCGAAACAACGCGGAGACAGGAACGACACAGATGACGGATTTGCGTACACAGGCGACAGAGATACACGAACAGTTCGAGGACCAGCTGGAGATTTCCGTCGACGACGTGGAGGAGCGTCTCGATACGCTGGTCAACGAGTACAAGGTCCCCCTCTCGGAGGCCCGTCGGAGCGTCACCAACACCTACCTCGACGAGGCGGGGATGGAGCGCGACGACCTGGGCGGCGGCGGCTCGGGCAACGAGCGCGTCCAGGTCGCCGACGTCGACGCGCCCGAGGAGTGGGTCGACATCAAGGGCGAGGTCACGGAGCTGTGGGAGGCCAACTCCGACGCCGTGGCACAGGTCGGCCTGTTCGGCGACGAGACGGGCACGATCAAGTTCACCAAGTGGTCGAAATCCGACCTCCCCGAGCTGGAGGAGGGGCAGGTCTACGACCTGCGAAACGTCGTCACCGACGAGTACGAGGGCCGGTTCTCGGTGAAGCTCAACCGCACCACGGTGATCGAGGAGCTCGACGAGGAGATCGAGGTCGGCGACGACGACGTGAGCGTCGAGGGCGCGCTGGTGGACATCCAGTCGGGCTCGGGGCTCATCAAGCGCTGTCCGGAAGAGGACTGCACGCGCGTCCTCCAGAACGGGCGCTGCAACGAGCACGGCGAGGTCGAGGGCGAGTTCGCCCTTCGGATCAAGGGCGTGCTCGACGACGGCAACGAGGTGCACGAGATCCTCTTCAACCAGGAGGCGACCGAGAGCCTGACCGGCATCACGCTGGAGGAGGCCCAGGAGATGGCGATGGACGCGCTGGACACGTCCGTCGTCGCCGACGAGATGCGCGCCGATCTGCTCGGCAAGTACTACCGCGTCACCGGACCGACGTTCCGGCGCTACGTGCTGGTCGACGACGTCGAGCGACTCTCCGATCCGACGGATGCAGAGGCCGTGCTGATCAAAGCGAGGTCGATCTAGATGGCGACGACACCCACCCGAGAGGTCGCCCGCCGCGTGTTCGCGGGCGAGTTCAACGACGCGACGTACACGTTCAAGGAGAGCGACGACGAGCGAGCCCCGGTGTACCTGCTGCTCCCGACGGGCGAGCGGGCCAACCGCGTGTTCCTCGTCGGGACGCTCATGGAGACCGAGGACGTGGGCGACGACAGCGAGTACTGGCAGGGCCAGGTCATCGACCCCAACGGCGAACGCTACTACATGTACGCGGGCCAGTACCAGCCCGACGCGGCCTCGATGCTGCGGGAGCTGGAGCCGCCGGCGTACATCTCCGTCGTCGGCAAGCCCCGCACCTACGAGACCGACGACGGCGAGGTGAACGTCTCCATCCGACCGGAGTCGATCACGGAGGTCGACGCGGCGACCCGCGACCGCTGGGTCGTCGAGACGGCCGAACGAACCCTCGAACGGGTCCGCAACTACACGGAACAGACCGGCGAGGACGGCGACGCCACCGTCGACGAGTACGTCGCGATGGCCGCCGAGGAGTACGACCAGCCGGTCGAAACCTACCGACAGCAGGTCGTCGAGGCGCTGGAGAGCCTCGAAGACGACGAGGCGGTCGCGGCCGAGCCCGACGCCTGACCGTCGCCGCTCGGTAGCGACCCCACCGTCTGCCGCGTCCGGTCGAGGACACACAAACGGACCGCCGACCGTCGGCGCTCTCGCCCTGGGCGTGCGAGTATCAGAGATGATGCGCGGCTGGCGAGTGAATCGCGACGCAGACGCGCCGTCTAGGTTTATTTCACGATATCGACCGCTCGTGCCATCGTCTGACAAACGATTAAGTGGGGCGGGAAATGAGTGGTGAGTAATGAGTAAGAACAAGACCATCTCCTTTCGCGTGAGCGAGGACAAGTTCGAGACGCTCCGCGAGATCGCCGACGAGCGGGACCTCTCGCTGTCGGCGGTGTTCAGGGATTACGTCGACATGCTCGTCGCACACGACGGGCAGGTGGAGGTGGTCCCGGAACACCAGCTCAACGAGTCCAGCGCCTCGACGAGCGACACCGAGAGCTTCCCCCCGAAGGTCGAGGTGCCCAAGAGCTTCGTCCGCGAGCACGAGCGCCTGGAACTCGAGGCCGAGCACCTCCGCGAACAGCTCGAAGAACACAAGCGCTACGTGACGAAACTGCGCCAGCAGCTCGACGAGCAGGACAAGGAGGACGTGGTCCAGCTCGAAGACCTCGACGGCGGCGAGGACGACGAGGAAGCCTCCTACCGCCTCGGTAACTTCGAAGAGTCGATCTAGCGCGGTCCGCTTCTTCCGTTCTCTCGCTCTCCACGTTTCGCCCGTCGCTCCCGGATTCCACACTCGCCGGCCGAGCCGTTATGTGACTCGCGAGCGTGGTGTGCTATCGTATGTCGTTCGACCCCGAGCGCGTGTCGACGCTCCTGTTCGACTCGTACAGTACGCTCGTCGACGTGGAGGCGGCCGAGCGGGCGCTCGCCGAGCGGGTGGACGACCCCGAGGCCGTCTCGGACGTGTGGCGAGCGCGGTCGCTGGAGTACACGATGGTCGCCAACCACGTCGACGCCTACCGGCCGTTCTACGAGGTGAACCGCGACGCGCTCCAGTACGCCCTCGACGCGACCGGTGCCGAGATCGACGCCGACGAGCGCGACGAGATCCTCGCCGTCTACCACGAACTCGACGTGTTCGACGACGTGCGCGACGGGCTGGAGCGGCTCACTGGGGCGGGCTACGACTGTTACGTCCTCTCGAACGGGAACCCCGAGATGCTCGACTCGCTGGTCGACCACGCCGACATCGACGACCTGATCGCCGACACGATCAGCGCCGACGAGGTGGAGCTGTTCAAACCGCACGCCGACCTGTACCGCCACACCGCCGAGCGGGTCGGCGAGCCGGTCGACGCGCTTGCCCACGTCACGGCGCTGTGGTTCGACGTGATGGGCGCGGCCCACGCCGGAATGCAGGGCGTCTGGGTCGACCGGAAGGGCGACCCGCCGGAGACGTTCGGCCCCGAGCCGGACCTGACGATCGAGACGTTTTACGATCTAGCCGCGACGTTGGGGGAGTGACTCCTCTGCACAGGGGCCTCGAACGATAACTCACGTGGAGTCAGTCTCGATCAGAGGGAGACACATCTCGGCCACGCCGTAGGAAACCCTAGTTCTCTGCTTCGGCGAGAACTTTCGAATAGAGGTCGTCAGAGATCCAGAAGCCCGCCTCACGGAGAGCATCGAGTTCCTGTTCCAACTCCACAGTACCGGTGTTGGCCCCTCGAAGCAGTATCCCGATAACTCCTGTCACAGTCAGATCGTGTCTGCGAGCGACGCGTCGACCGTCCCTCTCATCAAGAAGGACGAGATCGGCGTCTTGCTCGATAGCGTGACAAATAGCAGCAGTCTCACCGAGGTCTAGCTCGTGGAGTATCTCGGTGAAGAGATCCGAGCGGTCCACCTCAACTACCGTTAGAAACGCTTCGTCACGCAACGCACGAAGTGCATCCAGACCTTCCTCACCGTCGGCAAGCTCGTCCCAGACCAGTCTCGGGACGGTAACGCTCGAAAACTGCGACTCGATGAGGTCGAGCCGTTCGATGAGTGCGAGATTGAGAAGTGGTGAGGTATCCGAGACGACGAGTTCGTCATTCGGCATATTCGAGGTCTTCGGCGAGTTCGACTTCGGTGTAGTGACGTGGGATCTCGCGCTCTCCGAGTAGCTCCTGAAACTCCCGCTTCGACATCTCTGCCAACGCGCGTGCCTTTCCGAACGAGAGGATATCACGTGCGTACAGTGAGAGTGCCAACTCCCGCTTCATCGCCTGTGGCCGCTCCCGTTCGGGGAGCTGTAACGCCTCGTACACCTCGTCGTCGATTTCGATAGTAGCCATACGTACGGATTGGATGACCCGATTATTGAGTGTTTGGCCGGTTTGTTCGACTACGACGGGCGGTGGTACGTTACAGCGGTAGCGGGGCGAAAGCCAACCCCTTCACAACAGTTCCTCGCGCTTGCGACGGGCGTCGCTCGCGAAGTCGGAGCGACCGTCCACGTCGGCGAGGGTCTCGACGGCTTCGAGCGTGCGGACGGCGCCGTCGAGGAAGGAGAGCACGTCGCCGGGGTAGGCATACAGCATGTAGTCGTCGCCCATCACGTCGACGATGGCGTCGGGGCCCAGCCCCTGGGCGCGCAGTCCGAGGAGATATCGGACGAACTTCTCCTCGGGGTGGCCACAGTGAGGATTGGCCTCGCAGTCGCAGTCCATGAAGTCGGTCGCGAAGTCGAGCACGCGGTCCTGGGTGGTGTCGTCGAGTTTCGCGAGGTTCTCCCCCTGGAAGAGGATGTCCAGCGTCGCCCCCTTGAACGCCCCCTTGGGGAAGGAGGTCTCTAGCTGGGAGGCGATCTGCTGGTGGTTCTTGATGTATATCTTGTCCGTGATGGCCACGGTTACCCGAACGGAGACGCCGGGGAGGCAAAAACGTCTCGGACGCCGCCCGCGGGAGGTCGGTCAGCGCGGCAGGTCGGCGCGGAAGTCCTCGGCGACGGCGTCGACGATCTCGTCGGTGAGTCGCCCGAGATAGCCGCCGGGCAGGCCGCGGGTTCTGTCCCGGATGCGGAACTGGCCCTCGACGACTGCGGTGTCCCGCCCGCGTAGCTCCACGCTCCCGGACTCGCGGGCGGCCTCGTAGGTCGTCCTGTTCCAGTCGGTCGCGTAGTAGGTCTCGACTTCGAGGGTCGCGTTGTGGGCGACGATCCCGCTGTCGATCTCCGCTCGCGTCACGTCGACGACGAGGACCGGCGACGGGTAGGTGTCGTCGAGCGACTCGACCGCGCGGACGGTGTAGCCATCGTCGGCGAGTCTGGCTTCGAGGCGCTCGGAGACGCTGGCCGCGAAGCGGCTGTCGCCGTCGACGTGGAAGACCAGGTCCGACCCCGTCGCCGTGACGTTGCCGGCCTGGGACGTGACGACGGTCGACTCGACGGTCGTCCCGCTCTCGACGGCGACGACGCCCAGGCCGAGGCCGACGAGCAGGACCAGGAGCACGACGATACCGCCCACGACCAGCCGCCAGTTCCGTTTCACGACCGTCGGTTCGCCCCGCTGCGGGATAGAAGTACGTTACTCGGTAACCACGCGATACCAGTTCGGCGCGAACGCCTCGTCGCCCTCCCGAAGGAGGACGTTCGCTTTGGCGTAGTCCTCGGCCTCGGCCGCAGTCAGTTCGTCCGCCCAGTCCACTCGCTCGTCGCCCTCGCGTGCGCCCGGCCCCTCGTTGTCGTACTCGACGTACGTGACGGTCCCCTCGGTGTCGGGCCGGTCCCAGTTGTGCCAGCCCTCGGGGTGGACGTGCTCGCCCAGGTGCGAGCGGAGGACGGCGACGTGGGCGTGGTCGCGCCACGGCCGGCCGAGGTAGACCGCCGAGACATCCGGTTCGGCGGTCAGCGTGCAGTCTTCGAGGACGTACCCGAACTGCTCGCGCTCGGGCGTCGAGGCCGCCGTGACGTACGAGTCGGCCGTCGAGTGGATCCGGCAGTCCTCGAAGACGGCAGTGGCGCCGCCGAAGAGGAAGTCGGTCGTGCCCTCGACGTAACAGTCGGCGAAGTACTGGCGCGCCCCCTCGCCGGCGGCGTAGACCGTGTCCTGGCTCCCGAGGAACCGGCAGTTCTCGAAGGCCGCCCGGTCGGCTTCGGTGTGGAGCGCGACGGCCTGGCCGGCGTCGGGCCCGGCCGTGTTGCGGACGGTCAGGTTCCGCGCGCGGAAGTCGTTGCCGCGGACCTGCAGCGTGTACGTGAAGAACGTGCTGTTGCGCCCGCGCCCTATCTCGTCGAAGTGGTCGTCGTAAGTGACGACCGTGTCCTCGGCGCTCTCACCGACCAGGTCCACCTTCGGGTTCCACGAGTGGACGGACACTTTCTCCTCGTAGACGCCGTCGCGCACGAAGATAGAGACGCGTTCGCGCGGGAAGGACTTCGCGCCGTCGATGGCCCCCTGGATCGTCTCGTAGTCGCCGTCGCCACCCGCGTCGACGACGTAGTCGTAGTCCTCGCGGTCGCCTGCACTCATTGGACGGGAAGACGGCCGCCACCGGTTGTAGACGCTTCGGCTTCACCGAGTGGGACCGTCGTCATCGTCGTCTCGCGACGGGCGGCCGGATTACCGCTCGCCCGTCGGACTCAGAGGTCGGCCCGGTCGAAGCGGTAGTAGCCGACGGCGAGGGGGACGACCAGCCAGAACGCGAGGACGGCGAAACCGATCTCGGGGACCGCGTAGAAGGCGTCGATGCCCGCGCCGGCGAACGTCTGGGTGGGGAGCGAGGCGGCCACCTCGGGCAGCAGCGAGGTCAACACGGCGGTGTAGGCCGTCGAGGGGGGCACCTGCATCACGAGGAACGTCCAGTCGGGCATCTGCTGGGGGAGCGCGAAGCCGTTGGCGACGTAGACGACGCCGATCGGGACCACGTCCCAGAGGAACTCGAAGACGACGAAAAAGCCGATGGCGAGCGTCGTCGCCCGCGAGGTCGACCCCGTCGTCGCCGAGAGTCCGACGACGACGGAGACGTACACCGCGGTGAAGAGGAGGGTGGCGACCAGGAAGAGGAGGACGGTCACCACGTCGAGCGATCCGAGCATGACGAATGCGAACCCGAAGCCGACCGCCAGACCGATCGCCAGCGCCAGCGAGAGGACGGCCATCCGCCCGAGGAGCTTGCCGGCGAGTACGTCCCGTCGGCGGTGGGGGAGCGCGAGCATGAGCTTGATCGACCCGATCTCCCGCTCGCCCGCGATGGCCTTGTAGCAGACCACGATCGCCGACAGCGAGACGAACAGGCTGACGATCCCCGCGGTGAAAAAGACCAGCCCGCCGACCGACGTCTCGGTTCCCGGACTGACCAGCTGCGGGAACTCGACGTAGGAGTACGTCAGGAGGAGCGAGAGGACGACGAAGACGCCCAGCAGCGCCCACAGCGCCCGCGACTGGACGGCGTCGCGGAAGTCCTTCTTGGCGACCGCGAGCGTGCTCACTGTGGGACCTCCTGTTTCTCGGTCGTGTACTCGGCGAAGAGATCCTCCAGCGAGGACTCGTCGATCGCGAAGTCGCGGATCTCGACGCCGCGCTCGTCCAGCGCCTTCAGCACCTCGAACTTCGAGCCGTCGCGAGTCAGCGTCACCTCCATGCGGTCGCCCTCCAGGGCCGCGCTCGTGACGTAGATGCGGTTGCGGATCGCCTCGGCGTCCTCGGCGTCGGCGCCACCCGCGTCGATGGTGAGCGTCGTGACCGTCTCGGTCTGGCCGCGCAGGCCGTCGATGGAGTCGACGGCGACGAGTCGGCCGCGGTTGATGATCGCCACGCGGTCGCAGATGGCCTCGACCTGCTCCATGATGTGACTGGAGAAGAAGACGGTCGTCCCGCGCTCGTTCTCCGCCCGGATGATCTCCCGCATCTGGCGGGCGCCGTTGGGGTCCAGTCCCGTCGACGGTTCGTCGAGGATCAGCAGGTCGGGGTCGCCCAGCAGCGCCATCGCGAGGACGAGGCGCTGGCGCATCCCCTTGGAGTAGCCGCCCGCCTTGCGGTCGGCCGCCTCGGCGATCGACACCCGCTCCAGGATTTCGTCGACGTCCGCCCCGTCGATGTCCTTCGAGTCGACGACGAACTGGAGGTGCTGGCGCCCGGTCAGGCGGTCGTAGACGTGGAAGGCGTCGGGGAGGACGCCGATCCGCCGCCGGACCGCGAGGCTGTCGGCCTGGGCGTCCATGCCCAGCACCGTCGCCGACCCCGAAGTAGGCCGGACGAAATCCAGCAACACGTCGATAGTCGTCGACTTCCCCGCGCCGTTCGGACCCAGGAAGCCGAATATCTCGCCCTCCTCGACAGTCAGGTCGAGCCCGTCGACCGCCAGCACGTCGCCGTAGCGCTTGGTGAGCCCGTCGAGTTCGATCGCTGCCATCAGCTACCGCCCTCCACGCCCGCCGCGTCGCCCGCGCTCGTTGTCCCGTTCACACCACTACTGCACCACCAGGTACGATAAGTATTATTGAATTATTTACATATAACGGATCGCTTACTCAAAGATATTTGAGCGATATCGGCGCAGATCGCGCCGTACAGTGGAATTCTCGCGGGGTACTCAGGACGGCTCGACGTCGTCGACGGGGGTGACGGCGAACGAATCGTCCATCGCGAGCGCGAGCGTGTCGCCGTCGAGGTCGAGTTCGAAGCGGGCGTCGAGCGGGTCGGTCGAGCGCACGTCGGTCGTCCACGCCTCGGAGACGAACAGTTCGAACAGCTCCCACAGCGGGGTGTCGGGCAGCGGGATATCGTGGTCCCAGAGGAAGGCGACCGCCTGCGGGTGGAAGACCGCCGGGACCTCGACCGGGAGGTGGATCGTGAAATCGCACGTTCCACAGACCGCGGCGAAGGTGTACCCGCCGGCGTCACCGGGCGTCTCGTGGCCGTCGTGGGCGTCCACCCGGCGCTCGACCCGACCGTAACACTCCGGGCACACGTCGCCGCGGATCAGGAGGTAGGTGCTCCAGATGCGGGCGCCGAAGCTCGCGACCACTTCGTCGGGCGAGCGGTCGCTCGTCTGACTCCGCGGGAACGAGTCCGACAGGAGGGTGCGGTCGCAGGTGCGACAGCGGACGACGAAGCGCTCGTCGTCGAGGCGTGCCTGCAGGGCGCTCGCGCCGCAGACGACGCAGGCGCCCGCGACCGCGACCGGGTCGAACGACGGCGTCGTCTCGTACAGTCCCGACCGGACGGCCCGGACGATCTTGTCGCCGGCGTAGGTGAGGCGATACCCCGCGTCGATCTCGGCGACGAACGGCCCGACCAGCTGCGAGAGGTGATAGGAGAACTGCGACGTGCTCTCGACGGGGACGGCGTCGTACAGCTCCGAGAACGTGAGTTCGAGGCCATTGATTCGCGTCGCTACCTCGCGGTCGCCGAGTGCGAGCAGGATCGCCAGGCGGTGTTCGTTGCCCAGCGCGCGGAGGGTGTCGGCCTGCTCGTCGGCCGCACGGGATGTACGAGTCGCGTCCACTGCGTCGTCCTCCCTGTCGGCTCCGTCGGCGTCGTCCTGCGACATGACGTGCTACCGCCGGGAACGCCGCGCGGTCGGTTAAGTGTGCAGGGCGTTCGACCCAATGTGTCTCGTTACGCAACGCCGTACCGAGCTTGAGTACGGTTCCAAAGATATGCTATCTGTAGAGAGATATTCTGAGGCGAAATTACCGGGACAACACTAATATCGTTAGATGTGATACCGATACCTAGCGATGATGGAGTACGTCGACGAGACGGCAGCGAAAATCATGTTGGCGGTCCGGCCAGGCGACTCGATCCGACGGATCGCCCAGAAGATCGACGGCTCCTACTCGTGGGTCTACGACTGGATCGAACGGTTGGAGGAAGCAGGGTTCGTCCGACGTGACGACGGGATTTACATCGACGACTACACCGTTCGAGACCGCTACCGCGAGCTGATCGCGGCCATCTCTCGGTCGGTAGCCCTCTCGATCGACGAGGCCTACGTCGTCCCTCACTTCGCCGGGATGCCGTTCGCGTACACGAAGATCGATAGCGTCTACGTCTGGACGCACGGGGGCTATCAGATCGCTCGCGGGCACGACGACTACCCCATCTTCATCCAGGTCGCCGCCCAAGATATCGATCGGTGGACGGCGTTTTTCGACGAGTTCGGAGTGGCCTGGACGATCGAGGACCGGCCCGACCCAGCCGACTACGACGGGACCGTCTCGTATGTCTTGTTTCCCACCTCGGGCGAGATCACTCGCGAGTGGGTCGACGGCAACCCGACGATCCCCTTGGACGAGACGATCGACCACATGATGGAATATCGTATGAACTACGAGCCGGCGTTGGAGATGATCGCCGACGAGTACGACCGTGATATCGACGCGACTCACGACGATCCGCGCTTGAAATCATGAGCCTCGGGGAACGCGAAGCCGAGTTGTTGGAAACCCTGGAGGCCGTCATCGATGCCGAATTACCGTACGTCCTGGTCGGCGGGTGGGCGATCGCGGCGTTCAACCAGCGGTTCACGACGGACGTGGATGTCGTCATTCCCGGGCAGGCGATCGACGACTACAGTGGCCTCCTCGCCGACCGCGGCTACGAGAAAACTGCCGATGCCGAACGGAACGAGCGCTATGAGGGCCGGACCATCCGGTTCGAGAAGGACATCGGCAACCCCGTTCGATTCGACGCGATGGTCGATGCGTTGGGGTGTCGCCAGACGGAGGCTGAGTGGTCGTATCGCTATTTCGCGGAGCACTCCGTCACGGAAGAACTCCGAACTGGTCGCCCGTTGACGGCGCGGATTCCGGAGCAAGAACTGCTGTTTGCGGTGAAACTCCACAGCGGCCGCAAGGCGGATGCACGAGATCTAGTGGCGCTCGCTGCCGGTGCGGATTTCGATCGGATTGTGACCCATCTCCATCGCGGCGATCTGACGAAACTCGCGGAGCGAATCGATACCGTCCTCGAACGACTCACTGCAGAGGGGTTCGAAGATGCGTTCAAGGGTGTCTTCGAACAACAGACTGTCCCAGAGCAGGATGTCGATACTATCGTCGAGTTCCTTCGCGACCAACAACGGGATCTCGACGCTCACTCGTAGGAGGGATCTCTGCGTGATCTCCTATGGGACCCATGATCAGGCCTCCGTCGGCTCCAGTGCCGTCGGCTCGACGTTGATCTGGAGGCGATACGTGCTGTCGGTCGATCCCGTGTCAGGCTGCGTGGGGTCGAGCGGGGAGTACCCACTCGTGAACGATTCGACGAGCGTCTCGCGAGTGGGGAGATCCATCCCGAGCTGGTCGGCGAGGTAGACGATCCGCTTGGTCGCCGCCCCGTTGTCGAGTCGTTCG
>ENA-ORCR01000625-ORCR01000625.1-marine-metagenome-genome-assembly--contig:-NODE-625-length-16364-cov-3.851047_pt1 | contig 16364 bp, 15 predicted proteins | sample MGYA00237782_ERZ508514 | MGnify/ENA primary metagenome ERZ508514 (study PRJEB26185, sample SAMN06268960) | marine metagenome | isolation source: Eden Landing Ponds, San Francisco, CA, USA | place...
AGCCTATCCCGTCCGCTATCTCCACTTTCACGAAATCGTCAACGACAGTATCGACGGCGACCCGATAGCAGTCACGTGGTGTCCCCTCTGTGGCAGTGCCGTCGTCTACGGGCGCTCGCACGAGGGGCAGACCCTGGACTTTGGCGTCTCCGGGAAGTTGGCCGACGACGACCTGGTGATGTACGACCGCCAGACCGAGAGCGAGTGGAAACAATCGAGCGGCGAGTGCATCGCCGGCGCCTTCGAGGGCGATACGCTGACGATTCGCCCGGGCCCGACGATGCCGTGGCGTCAGTTTCGGGAGTCGTATCCCCATGGCGTGGTCCTCCAGCCACCGGGCGGCGAGAGCGAGGCCGCCAGCGACGACGACGAACCGGCCGGTATCGAATACGACGAGACACCATACGAGCAGTACTTCGAGATGGACGGCTTCGGGCTGGACGCCCACCGCGGCGGCGAGTCCCGCGAGTGGACCAGGGACGACGATATCTCGGCGAAGACCGTGGTGCTCGGCGTCGAAATCGGTGGGGACGCGCTCGGGTTCCCCCGACCGCGCGTCGTGGACGCTGGCGGTATCGTTCAGACCACGGTCGGCGACCGGAGCGTCCTCGTGGTCGCGAGCGAGAACGCCGGGATTCAGGGCTACGTCGATCCGGGCCACTCGTTCGACTGGTCGAAGACAGCGACGGCCGATGCGAACCGGGACCTCGTTGCCGACGGGACGACCTGGAACCCAGCGACCGGCACGGCGGAGGACGGACGCACCCTCCAGCGGCTGCCCACACGCCGGTTGTTCGCCTTTGCCTGGCAGGACGACCACGGCGCCGAGGCATTCTATCACTGATTCTGGTTGGTGTCCCGTTGACAATAGGCTCGGCCGCGGTTGGGTACCCGGCCCACCGTACCCCGGTAGCGTTTTGCCAAACCTCGCCCGATAGCGAGTCGTGCTGCTAGGTTTTTCGCCGGAACTCGCCGCCGGAGTCGTCCTCGTCGTGGTTGTCGCCGGCGCGGTGAACGGCCTGGCGGGGTTTGGCTTCGCACTGGTCGGTACGATGGCGCTGGCGACGGCCATCGACCCGGCGACGGCCGTCGTGTTCATGATCCTCCCGATATTCGCGGTGAATCTCTCGCTGGTTCGTGACCTGTCGGTCGGTGAGTTGCGGACCTGCGGCCGCCGGTTCGCGCCACTGGTGGCCGCCGCGCTGGTCGGGACCGTCGCCGGGCTCGTCGTCCTCGACAGGGTCCCGGTCGGGCCGCTCAAGGTCGGCCTCGGGCTGGTCTCGCTGGCCTTCGTCGCCAGTGCGCAGCAGACCGTGAGGGTCCCGGGCCTCGACCGTGCGAAGGAGGGCTGTTTCGTCGAGAGCACCCCCGCGATGGTCGGCGTCGGGGCGGTCTCCGGACTGCTGTTCGGCGGGACGAACGTCGGCGTCCAGCTAATCGCATACCTCCGGAGTTGTGACCTCACGCACGGCGTCTTCGTCGGTGTCGTCGCGATGGTCTTTCTGGGCCTCAACGGCGTTCGCGTCGCTGCGGCGGGCGCGCTCGGACTCTATCCCAGTCTGACAGTCGCCGTCGGGTCGACGCTGGCCGCGATTCCCGCCGTCGCCGGAGTCGCAGTCGGCAAACAGCTCAGATCCAGCGTCGGCGAACGACAGCGTCGAGTGGCGGTCTTGACGCTCCTGACCCTGATCGGCTTCAGGTTAGTTGTCGGCGGACTCGGTATCGCGTAACCGGGGCCGACGGTTGTGTGATGGTGCGGGACAGACACCCGTTCCGCGAAGGTATACGTTCAGCCTCGAACGATAGTCACGTGCGCCGGAGTGTCGGAGCAGTCTGTCGGCCGTACCCCCGAACAGAGTCCCGACGACCTGTCGCGCACACCACATGGCTCTCCACCGGTCGTGATCCGAATTCCAGGTCGGTCCTGTCCGACCGTCACGCGGGGGTTGACCCCTCACCACCCTTTCCCATCCAATAGAGATTCATCGCCACCGCACCGACGAGCGGCGCTGGACGGGAGTGAGACAGCCGTGATCGACTCGGCCGTATCGTCTCGAACGACGAGTTGAGATTCTACTCGCCGGTTCAGAACGGGTCCGAGGACTACTTCGACACCGTCGGTCACGACCAGTGCCCGAACTCAACCGGTTCCGGTGCAGTCGGTCACCCGTTGGCGGACGGGCGTCCAGTCGGGGTCACGCGATGTTCGTCGAGTGTGGCTCCTCCACAGGTCCGAACATCAAATAGAGGCTTCCGGCGACGAGGAGCACACAGGGGACCGAGAGCGCGAAGACGAGGGTTGCCGAACGGTCCAGCACGAACAGCGAGACTGGGATCACCAGTAAGAGCGTGAGCATCGTGATCAGTTGCGTGCGATCAGGTGCCATGTTGGAGGGGTTGTGCGGTTGGGACCATAAAATAGGGGTGTATTTTCACTCCCTGGGAGCCACTGACCGTATTAATTCCGCACCAGAGCCATTACCCCCCTGGACGAATAGCGAGCGTGACGCGGCCGTAGTGTGGACGAGCGAAGACGACAAGGTGGTGCGAATCGACGGGTGAACGAACGCTCTGACGGCCGTGGCCGCCGCAGCAGACAGGAGGGACCACCAGTGAAAGAGACACAGAACCCGACGCGTCCGATATCGAGGAGAACAACGCTCAAAGCTGTTGCCGGAGTCGCGGCCAGCGCCGGAGCACTCGCGACTGCAGGACGAGCGAACGCACAGGCAGACGGCCCTGACTTCGGCAGTTGGTTCGAGAAGACGGAGAATTTCGACGGCGTCGTCGACGAGACGGGGCAATCCGAAGTGACCGTCGCTGTCGGAGCGCCGGACGTCGCCGGCGGTCCGCTGGCCTTCGAACCCGCGGCAATCCGTGTGGACCCGGGGACGACCATCCGCTGGGAGTGGACTGGCAGCGGCGGGCCCCACAACGTCGTCGCGACTGACGGGTCCTTCGACAGTGGTGACCCAGTCCCCACGGCCGAGACGACGTTCGACCACACCTTCGAGTCCGAGGGCGTAAGCAGATACCTCTGTGAACCCCACGAGACCGCAGGCATGAAAGGCGCCGTCGTCGTCGGGACCCCCGGGTCCGGCGGTGGCGGCGACGGCGGGAGCGGTGACGGAAGTGGCCAGGACGGGCAAGCTGCCGACGGGAGCGAGCCCCTGTCTGGCCCGTGGGACGTCGTCATGACGGGATTGGTGATGCTCATGATGGCTGCGCCGATCGTCTACCACTACAACCGCGACAGGGTGCGCCAGCGTGCCAGCAGTGTGGTTCCAACCGTCACGGAGGCGCCCCAGACCGACGACGAGCAGGTCGAGACGCTCGGCCACGACGAGTTCGACCCGACGGGCACGCTTTCGCTCGTATTGGTGTATCTCGCCATTCTCGGCGTGATGTGGGTGTTCATGTACTTCGTCGAGTTCCTCGGCGGGCCAACGGTGGTGGGGTGAGACCATGGAGATACACAGGTTCGAACGGCTCTGGCTCGCACTGTCACTCCTGCTGATCCTCGGGATCACCGGCACGGTGGTCTACGGCGCGACCGCCGAAGGCATCAAGATGGTCGACGACTCCGGCGGGACGATAGACGCGGAAAATCTCCAGGACACCGAGTTCGGCGACCCCGGTGTCCGGAAGGTCGGTGAGAACCGATACGACGTGTACATCGTTGCCCACCGGTTCTTCTTCGATCCCGGGACCTCACAGCCGATCGAGATACCGGCCGAGAGCACCGTCACGTTCTACGTGACGAGTGCGGACGTCGTGCACGGGTTCCAGGTCGCGGATACGAACGTCAACACGATGGTGATCCCCGGACAGGTGGCGAAGCTCACTGTGGAATTCGATAACCCAGACTCGTACGGTATCATCTGTCACGAGTACTGCGGTTCCGGCCATCACTCCATGGAGGGTGAACTCGATGTCGTCCCGAAATCTGAGTACAACGCAACGGAGGCCTCCGCATGAGTACGCCAACAGCAGACGAAACGGTGACCGAGACGACGACCGGAGAGACCGCGGCCGGCCACAGTTACGACGCATCCGACAGACTCGCGTACGTCGAGCGATTCCCGGACGCGGCGTTGATCGTGAGACTGTGTTTCCTGGTAGCGTTCGGAGCGCTCGGCCTCGGTGGCCTCTTCGGTGTGATCCAGGCGCTTCACCGGACCGGCATCTACCGCGGCGTCGTTAGCTCGGCGGACTACTACACGGTCCTGACCGGCCACGGCGTCTTGCTGGCACTCGTATTTACGACGTTCTTCATCGCGGGGCTGTTCACGTGGGCCGTGACCCGCAGCATGGACAGGCCACTGTCGAGCATCCGACTGGCCTGGGCGTGGTTCGCGCTCATGCTCCTGGGCACGCTCATGGCGGCGGTGGCAATCGTCGCCGGGTTCTTCCCGAGCCTGGGCATCAGTGCAGACGTCCTCTTTACCTTCTATCCGCCGTTGCAGGCCCACCCGCTCTTTTACACCGGTGCGGCGCTGATCATCGTGGGGTCGTGGCTCGCCGGCGCGAACTACTTCCTCACCTACCGGGAGTGGCGACAGGAGAATCCCGACGCTCGGATTCCACTCCAGACGTTCATGGTCCTGACGACCATGCTACTGTGGTATCTCTCGACTATCGGGGTCGCGATAGAGGTCGTCGTCTTCCTGATCCCGTGGTCGCTGGGCCTGTTCGAACAGGTCGACCCGCTCACGATGCGGACGCTGTTCTGGTACTTCGGCCACCCGGTCGTCTACTTCTGGCTGCTCCCCGCGTACCTCGTCTGGTACACGGTGCTCCCGAAACTCGCGGGCGGTCGTCTCTTCAGCGACGCGCTCGCTCGTATCGTGTTCGTCCTGTTCTTGCTCCTCTCGACGCCGACCGGGTTCCACCACCAGTACATCGACCCCGGCATCCCGGAGGGGTTCAAGACCGTCGCGATGACCAACACCATGATGTTGCTCTTGCCCAGCCTCCTGACGGCATTCACCGTCGTCGCGAGCATCGAACACGGCGCGCGCCAGCGCGGCGGTGAGGGGCGTCTGGGCTGGCTCCGCTCACTCCCGTGGGAGAAGCCCGCGTTCTCTGGCTGTGCCCTCGCCGGGTTGATGTTCGCTGCGGGTGGCTTCTCGGGGATGATCAACGCCGGGATGAACATCAACTACCTCATCCACAACACGCTGTGGGTGCCGGGCCACTTCCACCTGACAGTCGGCACGGCCTTCGCACTCACCGTGATGGCGATTGCCTACTGGTTAGTCCCCCAGATCACGGGCAAGCGACTGCGAAACCGGTCGCTCGCGGCCGTCCAGCCGTACGTCTGGTTCGGTGGCATGGTGCTCATGTCGAACGCGATGCACCGCGCGGGACTGGCCGGCATTCCCCGCCGGACTGCCGAACCGGAATACAACGTCGCCGACGCGTCGTTCACGGGCGTCGTCGGCGGCTATCAGGAGATGCGTATCCAGATCGCTATCGGCGGGGTGTTGCTGTTCGTCTCGCTCCTCCTGTTCCTCGTCGTCATGGTGAACACGTGGCGCTCGGAGAAAAGCGAGCAACTGCGAGTCGACAGCAGGATCCCCGACCCGCTCTCGGGTCCCGAACACGGGCCGCGAGTCCTCGACAATTTGCGACTCTGGATCGCGATCGCTATCGTGCTCGTGCTGCTCACCTACGCCATCCCGGTCGGCAGTCTCTTGGCTGACGGCGTCTTCGCTCCAGGTGGACCGACCGTCCCAGTCTGATCTACCGACCGACCTCGTATCGACTCGACCACCGCATCGATTTCACCGATTTACACAGATGGACCGTCGTCGCCTCATCAAGCTAGTCATCATCGCAACGTTCGGCGTACTCATCATCGTCGAAGGCTTCACGCTGCTCTCACTGATCGGCGTCCACCTCGGGGGCGGGCCGAGCACCGCCAGCCCCGGAACGGACACCGGTGGCGCCACTGCAGACCCGGCCGAGCGCGTCGGACCAGGTGACGAACTCCTGGCCGACACGGATCGGCGAGAAACCGTCCAGACACTGTTCATCGCGGAGAGCGACGAGAATCGCACCCTCACGATGACGATAACTGTCGAGAACGCAGGTGATGCTGGATACGAACTCGAAGTCGGGCCCCTGACCACAGCAGATGGGACTACTGTCAGCGGGTCAGCGACCACCGGTCAGATAGAGGCCGGAGAGACGGCGACCGTGAGTGTCGAGTGGTCGCTCCCTGCGGGGAGTTCGCCCGACACAGTCGCCGTGACAGCGTTTCAGCATCGTAGCGACTCGACACAGATCCTCGTCTCACGGGAGGTCGCACTGGCCGACCCATCTGGGAGTGGATAGAGTCGCTCACGATTCTCGGGCCCGATCCCTCGACGTGCTTCCTTCGACTCACTCGGGAGTGGTCTCGAGGGCATCAGACTGGAACAGTGCAAGTGCGAGAACGCGTGAGTTCTCTGAGAACGCTCGGGCAGGCGTCCACTGCACGGTGCCAGGGCGGCCATCGGATGGAGGTCGCGCCCCCTATCAGACCTCGATCACCCGACCGTCAGTATCTGGTACTGTTCTTCAGCGAGTGTCGCGACCGCCGGTGCGTGTTCAGTCTGGTCGCTAAGCAAGTCGATCCCCGACTCCTCGCACGCCCCGGCGACGTCGAATGCGTTCGCACAGAAGCCACAGGCCCCGGCCAGGAGCCCTCGTTCCTCGACGGCTTCCCAGTCGCGATTGAACGGGCGGTCGGGGTTCTCCGCGAACTCCGCCGGCCACTTCGTCGCTTTCCCGTCCAGGAATAGCTGGACCGTGTAGCCAGCGTCGTCGAACTCGAGCGCGTAATTGAACGCATTGCCGGCGGTTGGCGTGTCCTCGGGACCGGCGTTCAGGAGAATCGCGTACCGCTGTTCGGTCTGGCCCACGCCACCGGTGCTCGAATCGTCGGTTCCACCGCCGAGTACGTCGGATAGCAACCCCATTGTGAGAGTAGTTGAACATGAGTGTGTGAATACAAAACGCTGAGCGAACCCGTTCCTCACCTGGTTACCAGGTTGTTACCAGTCCGGCGCACGGGCGGCTTCGTCGATGGCTCCGTCACGCTTCAGACCGCTGGGCGCACGGGCGAAGGTCCCTTTACCTTCGAAGGCCGCTCGGCGGTCCGAAAGCGCTCGCATCCCGACGCCCCGGTCGGCTGGTCTCCCGTCCTCGAAGACGACGAAGGCGGAAGTCGATTGGACGTCGTAGCGAGACGCAATCGACGGAGATTCCTCGACGTCCACAGTCGCGACAGTCACGTCCGTCTCTGGTGGGCGTTGCTCGACCGTCGGGTCTAGCAGCTTGCACGGACCGCACCAGTCAGCGTAGAAATCGACCAACACGAAAGCGTCCGCGGAGATCAGGCCCTCGAACGAATCGGCGGAATCGATCCGGTCCTGGCGTTCGGTCGCGCCGGGGGAACAGCGAGGACGGACGCCATTCCCCCTGTTCGATAGAGCGCGACCAATCGATTGTCGCACCGCTACGGGAGTCGGTGACCGGCCGCGCTCTCGGAGACAGCGGCCGAGAGCCAGGGCCGGTACCGGGAATCGACTTCGGGGGACGCGCTCACGCAGACGCGGAATCGTCTTCCGGAGCGGTGAGATACTCCGCCCCCCAGTCTCGCATCGCGAAGATCACCGGCTGGAGGGATTCGCCGTACTCGGTGAGCGAGTACTGCACGCGGAAGGGCTTCTCGCTGATTATCTCCCGGTCGACCAGGTGATTGTCCGTGAGGTCTTCGAGGCTGTCCGAGAGTACCTTGCTGGAGATACCGTCGACGTTCTCTTGCAACTCGTTGAAGCCACTCGGTCCGTGTTCGAGCAGTCGGTGCACGATGACCGGGTGCCACTTCTTGCCGATGAGCGTCGCCGTCGTCGTCACTGGACACCACTCCTCCCCTGCACACCAGACTTCGAGTTGCTCGATCGTATCGTCGCTCGGCCGATTGTCCATGGCAGGTCAACGAACTCCGCAGGCAAAACGGTTACTGTTAGTTTGTAGGTTACAAAACGTAATTCAATTCGTGGGGGCCACACGAGGACCACGTGACGACTATCATGAGGCGATTCGGGGGCGGGATCGAGACCGTCGTCAGCGGGGACCGCTGGCGACCGGTCGGACGTGAGTCCCGTCAGGCCATCGCGCCGCGACGCTTCGACGAGTCGGACTGGATCCAGGCGTCCTCGTTGTCGCTATCGTAGATGACGACCTCGCCGGTTTCGAGCGAGATGTCGGCGTAGCGGGTCAGCTCGGGCACGTCAACACCGATCGTCTGGTAGCCTGGGTCGTCGTCGTCGGTTCGAACTGGCATTGGGTTACCTCCTACAACCTACTTACGGTCGCATACCTAAATGCGTTTGCTAACCGTTCACATAGGCAGTTACCGACACGTCACCGGCAGCAGCTACTATCGTGAACTTCCCCGTGCTGTCGCCCAGATGGCCCCTATTCGGTTGGGCGCGTGGGCGGCTCGACCGCACTCGCACACGAGGGCGGTAGCTTTTCTTTCCCACCCAGTCGGCGGCAATAAAGATACCCCGGTCGTGTGTCCGTTCGGGGTTCCGAGTCAGTACCATACCACCGGTGGGCGACGGTCCGGACGCATATGGACAACGAGCGACGACGGTTTCTCAGACTCAGTGGAATCGCTGCAGTGGGCGCACTCGCGGGCTGTTCGACGGGAACCACGACTGACACACCGGATCAAGGTGGCGAGGATGACGGCAGCGGGGGAGCAGTCTCGACCGGGACGCCGACGGGAACGCCCGAACCGATGTCGGGCGGCGCCGAGTTCGACTTCGGGGGCTGGCTGGGCGACACGAGCAACTACGACGGCACGACAGTCGACGAGCGGGGAGCCGGATCGGTGACTATCGAAGTCGGAGCATCCGCCAACGGTGGCGCGTTCGGGTTCGCACCCCCGGCCGTCTGGATCGATCCCGGCACCGAGGTCACGTGGGAGTGGACCGGCAACGGCGGGACGCACAACGTCGTCGCGCAATCGGGCGCCGAGTTCAGGAGTGGGGACCCGACGGACGACTCGTCGGCGACGTTCTCACAGACCTTCGACGACACCGGCGTCGTGACCTACTACTGCAATCCCCACAGGGGAATGGGGATGAAAGGCGCCATCGTCGTCGGCGAGCCAGCGGGAACCGGTGAGTCGACGCCAGCGGCCCAGTCCTACGACTTCCAGGCCGCCTCCTTCGACGCCTACTGGTACTCGCTGTACAACATGAGCACCAACATCGCGATGAGCGGCAACGGCGTCCCCTTCCCGCTCAACGAGCAGATGGAGGAGCTGCAGGCTCGGCGGATGCCGGCGATGCTCGAACACGCCGACGTCGACCGGCCACCGATCACCGACCCGAACCTCTCGCTGGCGTCGTTCACGGAGGGCGATCCGCACTTCACCCAGCAGCCGGTGCTGGAAGACGACACGGGGCGGCCCGACGCGTCGACGCTCGCCTGGGACAAGAGCAAGTCGTCGCTGGTCGTGAGCCCGTCTTCGGTCGCGTGGACCCACCTCAAAGGTGTGACGTGGGCGAAGAACTTCCAGAACCACTTCGACCTGCTGCCCGGGGAGATCGCGCCAAAGTTCCGGGCACAGTTGCTGTCGACGCTCGCGCAGGTCGGCGTCAACGCCGCGATTCTCGTCGGTGGGTCCAGAGGTAACGGCGCGCTGACTCACGGCGACAGCTTCGAGTTCCTCTCGGAGTACCACCCGAGCGAAGGGCGGATCGTCGACGAGACGCGGCGCCCGCACCACCACTCGGCGATGCTGTGGTTCCTCTCGGACCTGACTAGCCTCGCGCAGAACGGCTGGTTCGGCTACGTCAACCCGCGGCCGCTGATCCCGAAGGAGGCCGGCGCGGACGGCGTCTTCGATCCGCCGGTCGGCATCCAGGAGATCACCGACGGGGTCGCCCAGGCGACGATGGATCTGTTCGACGCGAGCGAGGTGGCGTCGATGGAGTCGACCCGGTCGGTCGGCGAGATGCTCGGCGCCGTCGGCTACTACGGGCCGCAGGCCGGGAGCGACGAACTGCGGTCGTCCGCCGCCGACTACGCCAACGCCCTCGCCGACGTGGTCGACGACAACCTCGCCGGCAACGGTCGGGTCGAGGGCGGCGCGGACAATCAGGCTGCGACCCAGGGGATCGTCGCGCAGGGACTGCTGTGGGCCTCTCAGCTGGACGGCGTCGACCGGAGCGACACGGCGAGCGAGGTCGTCGGTTACATGACCGACGAACTGTGGGACGCCGACGCGGGCACGTTCATGTCGGGCACCGACGACTCGACGTACGCGATCACGGCTCGGGACGCCGGCGACATCACCGGTGGGCTGAACGCGGCCGACGCCGTGCTCGGCCGCTCGGGCGTCCGAGAGACGTTCGCGACGTTCTTCAACCAGACGTTCAATCGCGGGCGCCTCCAGCGGGCAGAGCGCCCGCCCTCCCGCAGCGAGAACGCCGAGCACTCGCTGCCGCTCCCGCCCGAAGCGGGCGGGGAGTTCGGCCAGGCCGCGGTGTACAACGCGGAAGTCGAGTACGATGCCGAGGCCGACGAGTGGTCGGTGACCGACCCGCGCTTCCGGACCGCCGAGGCGCTGTATCTCGCCAACCAGGACATCTGGGTGGGTAACTGGGGTGGCGACTTCTATCAGGGACGCGGCGTCCCCGGTCAGAGCGACACGCCCGAGTAGCACTCCCGTAGGGGTCCCACCCTACACACTCGAAACGTGCCACGGCGCAGATCGCTGAATCGAACTCAGAACTCGTCGTCGCCGAACCGGTCGATACGCGTGTGGACGTAACTGGTCCACTCGTCCAGCGTCTCGTGCATCAGCTCCCGCGCTTCGGCGAGTGGGGTCGCGGTGTACTGGTACACGTTTCCACCACCGGGGATGATCTTGTTGTTGCGACTCACGAGCCCCTTTTCGCGGAGCGTCGCCAGGGCGCGGTTGACGTTCGACCGGTCTCGATTCAGGCAGTCTGCGAGTTCTTCGACCGTGCTGTCCGGGTTGTCGAGTAACACCAGATACGTTCTGGCCTCGTGGTCTCTGATACCGAACACACAGACGAGAATTTCCTCGAAATCGGGCGCCTCGTCGATCATGAGATCGCGGGACTGCTCGGATACTGGACCGGCGCTAACCATCTTGATCCAGTGGTCGAACGCGAGCAACAAAAACGAATTAGTTACCCTGCCCTCACCGGGTACCTAACGGAGAATCCTCGCGCTTGAGCGTGAGGAGAATGTCAACGGTGTCTGTGACGGCCGAAACGGCGGGGACAGTCGATTCTCGGTGTCGAATCGGAATCCGAACGTCGAAATTCACGTTCACAGGACGCCCAGCTGGAGCCAGACGCCGAAGACGGCACCGTAGATGAGGTGAAACAGGAGGAAGGTTGCGACCATCGGCATCTCGGGGTCGAGGTCGAGGACGACGTTCATCCAGAAGACGGCCGCACCGACGAATAGTACGAACCCGTATGCGAGTCCGAACAGGACCGCCGTCGTCATCGACCCGATGCTGAGACCGAGCACGGGAACCGCAACCACGAACACGAGTCCGGCGATGATCCCGTACATCATGTGCAGGACCATCCCCTGCATCATGTAGTTGTCCGGTTCGCCGTCGCCGACGTACTTCGACCAGAACAGCGCGGTCGGCGGCGGCGAGTCGTCTCCTAGCGTCATCATGAAAACCGTCATGACGATCGTTGCAACCAGTCCACCAGCGAGTCCGTTGAGTATCGTGAGTTCTGCCATGTGTATCTCCTTCGGGTTACATAACCCTTCGATAGTGGGTTACGTATAGTACCCATTATCTGGCGAGGATAATAACTGTGCGCTGAGTGGTCTGAAATCCGGTTACCTGTACGTTACCCGTGATTTGGACCCTTTCATTTGATTCAATGTCAGCTCCTAAATACGATTGGGAACGATATCAGATGCACAAACGGCCAACTCTTATTTTTCGAGTAGCCCAACCGAATTTGTAGGGAGATTGTCACCCGTACCCTCCATACTTCCATGACACCCGACGGCGATTCTCTCGGTGCTTGCTCACGCTGTGGGGCTTCGATCGGACCCGCATCCATTCTGGTTTCGTACGAACGGTCGGACGACTCTACTAGCGTATTCGCAGAATGCCCCTCGTGCGGTGCCGTCATGACCCCTAAATAACTGAATTCACCCCCAAAGGTGGTTCATCACTTCGTCATTAACCGCCGTCTTTCCGGTGACTAGGTCCAGTCAACTGATTCAAGAACTATCTCTGCCTCGCTACAGATCACCGCCGACAGCTTCGGTCGACCGGACGCCGTCACCGAGTAACTCGTTGACGACGGCACAGGTCACGGATTCCTTGGGATAGACGACGCCGTTGACGAGGTCGTCATACTCCGCTGCGGTGTCCGAACTGGAAAACTATATTATTCGACAAGAAAATCTACCGAGGTGGTCACGTTCCAGGGCTACGGTTGTTCGATCAGGGTCCCAACGCAGTGTGGTTTTATATTCATGAGAACAGAGAGATCAGTATCTCGAACATGGTCGAAGAGGGAAACACCCCCGATACGAGAGTCGACGACACAGGGGGCACCACGGAGATCGAACGACGGTATCAGAAAATCTTCGAGCATAGCAACGACGCCGTCATGATCGTCGATATCGAATCAGAATCGTTCGTCGATGTCAACCCCGCCGCCTGTGAACTGCTCGGATACTCCCGAGCGGAACTCCTCGAGATGGATCCGGCATCGATACACCCGGACGATTTCGACCGAGTACGAGAGGAATTCATCAGAGACATCCTCGAAGAAGGAACTGGATTCACCGACGATCTCCACTGTCTCACGAAGGACGGGCAAGAGATTCCGACCGAGATCTCGGGAGCGGCACTCGATCCTGCGCCAGATGGAGAGCGGTCGAACCGGATGATTGCAATTCTCCGTGATATTTCCGACCGGATTGCACGGCGACAGGAACTAGAGGCCAAAGTCGAGAGACTCGATCGGTTTGCGAGCGTCGTCTCACACGACCTTCGGAATCCGCTTTCGGTCATTCGAGCGAACGTAAAACTCGCACAACAAAACGATGAGATCGAACGATTAGACAAGATCAACGAGACTGTCGACCGGATGGACGACATGATGACCAGTCTCCTCCAACTGACCAAAGAGGGGCACACGATCTCCGACCCGTCGGAAGTAGATCTCGAAGATATCGCTCGTAAATCCTGGGACGGCATATCCACAGACGAAGCAACACTCGCGATCGAATCTTCAGTTTCGTTCCAAGCAGACCCGGAGCGGCTACGTGAAGCACTGGACAACCTCTTCCGAAATGCAATTGACCACACTTCATCGCCGGTTTCGATTTCGATCGGAGCCATCGAGCGTGAGTCAGTCAGTGGGTTCTACGTGGCAGACAATGGATCAGGAATTCCGGAGGCACAACAGGGCGAGATCTTCGACTGGGGAGAAACGTTGGAAGGCGACGGGACTGGGTTCGGACTCGCCATAGTTTCCGACATCGTCGAGGCACACAGCTGGCAGATCTCAGTTGCTGACTCCAATGAAGGGGGAACACGATTCGAAATTACCGGTATCGGCCTTGTTTAGACGCGTAAATTCACGGTCGTGAGTGACTGACGCTAAGTTCGATGTTTCTGACAGCGCATTTCAGGACGAGTTCACGGAACTGACCAAACCACGTTCGAGCTCGAACGATCTCGCCATATTTGCGGCGAAGCGCGAAAAATGTGGATTCGGCGTTCGAGCGTTGATGGTAGATCGTATCATCTTGCAAGAAATTGTTGGCGATGCCGTGCCAGCCGAATTCGCGGTGCTTGACCACTGGTTTGACGCCTTCAGCTCGTAATCTTTGGCGAAGCAGCCACCAATCATAGCCTTTGTCAGCGGTAAGAATGTTCAGTTTGTCGAGGTTCCGTTTGACCATTTGCCAGCCGATCTTGGAATCGTGCAGTTGTATCGTCTAGCAATGTATATCAAGTATCGTACCGGTTTCACAATCACTGAGGAGCGTCGTTTTCACCGCTTCGAACGTGTAATTTGTCCGTTTTGCGTAGTGTTGGCTGGCAGCTATCCGATCCATGCCGGTTGCGTCGATCGCCTGTACATCACCGAGATCGTGCAACTCCGCAGACAACCGCAGCAAGACGCGCCAGATTCGCATTTCGAGATCCTGCTTGCGCGTACACACGGTGGTAAAATCAGGCAGATCAGCCACCGCTAGGTCGAGTTGAGCGACGATTCCATGCCTCTCGTGAAGCACGTCCAGCAGCCGCCGAAACGTGTGATCAAGATACTCGCGGAGACCGTGAATTGTCACGATCACCCAGTCTGCGTACCCATTTTTTCCTTCTTCGAACGTTGGATCCGGGTCGCCGACGACGGCTTTTTGAGCAAGCGAGACAACCCGATCAGTGAAGCGGGCCAGCTTGGATGACACAACCGAACGTTCCCGCTTCACTTCCTAGTTCGTTAGACAGTTAGCCGCTCTTACTAGTGTCTAACCACGGCTGAATGGGGGTCATTTGGGAGCGACCGGAGTCTTGTCAATAAGACAGACAGAATCTGTTCGATCCCGTCTCCCGAACTGCGTCTCCTCCCTCTCCGTACTGTACTGGATAGCACCGGGAAGCCGCCTGACCAAGTCCCTCACCCAAAGATAGTGAGGACGCCCGGATTAGTCGTCGATAACCTCGTCGCGGAGTTGCGCGACGGTGTAGATATCGGTAAAGCCGGGTTCGTCGATCAGCATCGACTGGGTGGGCGTCCCCTCGGAGTAGGTCTTCTCGACGCGCGGGTCACCATCGAGCGGATCGTTCAGTGCGGAAAGCACCTCGTGGGCGTCGGTGTGGGACATGACGACCCAGATCGCCTCGTCGGGGTCGCAGGCGGCCATCTTGTCGTAGTCGTCGGGGACCGCACGCCGGGTGTCGTGGTTGATGCGCTCGACCTCGATCGTGAGGACGATCTCGCCGTCCTCGTCCAGTCCAACGAGGTCCAGGCGGTGGCGCTGGAAATCGCTGGCGGCTGCCTCGACGTCTTCGTCGTCGCCGAAAAAGGCCTCGGCGTCGAGCGACCCTTCTTTGAGGTCGAAGTACGGGCGGATGGTCACCACGTCGGAGTCCGGATCCTCGGCGAACTCGCGGATGGCCCAGCGCCTTGTCACCTCGACGCCGAGGACGTGTTCGGCGGATTCGTCGAGGTCGCCCTTCCCGTGGCCGAACGCAACACCCATGCTATGGGACTCCCCGATCAGGTCGCGGCCGTCGGGCGTGACCGAATAGAGACGGAAGGGACGGTCCGTGTCCTTCGTGAGGAGGCCATCGTCGATGAGTGTCTCGACGTCGTCAGAGTCGATACCGGCATACTCCTGGATCCGGATCATCGAGTCACGGACGATGTCGTACTCCGGGCGTTCGTAGCGGTTCTGCTGGGCATTATAAACGGCCTGGAGGAAGCAGCATTCTCGGGGGCCGTAGTCGGCCGCGGCGACTTCCTCGGCGGACAGCGAGAGGTTCAACTCACAGATCGGGAAGTTGTCAGGGTCGACCCCTCGCATGTCGTAACAACACTCGACGGCTTCCATCAGGCCATGGGCGCTGGCGTTGTAGCGGTTCTCACAGCCCCCACAGCTGATGGCGTGGGTGGCTTCGTCGTAGTTGACCCACTCGGGGAGGCGTTTGGTGTACGGGAGGAGGCTATCGACGCGTGGAAGGTCGTCGGGATCGGTTTCGCTGTCTGCTTCGTGGTCGATCGTGCTCGGTTCTCCGAGTTCGATACCCGCCTGTTCGATGGTGCGGTCGAGTACGTCGGCGGCGGCGTCCTCGAAGCGGTGGCGCTCGCGACCGACGAGACCGTCGTCGCTGGCGGGGTGGCCCGGTGGCGCCGTGAGGGACTGCCCGAGGAGCGGGCGGACCGGGTCGTCGCCGAAGCCAGCGCCGGGGCGCACGAGCCACTCACCGCGGCCGAGCGCACCGAGGCGCCGTTTCACGTCACGGGGCGACATGTCGCCCGTGGCGAGCACCTCGGGCAGGTGGCGGTCGACAGCGACGTTCCCGACGACGAAGGTTGCCGTCTCGTTGAGCGCTTCTCGGTAGGTGTTGTTGTCGGGGTCGGGCGAGTCGAGCTGTTCGAGGAACTGCACGCCCAGTGTGAGCGAGAGGTCGAAGCTCCGACCCTGCGCGAGCAGCGTGTCGACCAACTCCGTGTCGGCGACGTCTTTCGCTTCCTCCAGGTAGAGGTTCACCTGTGGGTTGTCCTGACCGCTCGGCGTGCGCTCCTCGCGAGCTTTGAGCGCCG
>ENA-ORCR01000626-ORCR01000626.1-marine-metagenome-genome-assembly--contig:-NODE-626-length-16285-cov-3.822001_pt1 | contig 16285 bp, 15 predicted proteins | sample MGYA00237782_ERZ508514 | MGnify/ENA primary metagenome ERZ508514 (study PRJEB26185, sample SAMN06268960) | marine metagenome | isolation source: Eden Landing Ponds, San Francisco, CA, USA | place...
GGGGTCGACGCCGCCGGCCTTCCACAGCGCGAAGTCCGCGGGGTGACGCTTCTCCGAGAGCTCGTCCTCGTCGCCCCGGACCTCCGACTCCTCGACCGTCTGGTTCGAGAGCGTGCCGTAGTCGTCGTCGGCGGTCACGTCGAAGTACACCGACCCGTTGGACTCGTAGGCGTAGCCGCCCTCGACCAGCGTCTCGACCATCGCGATAATCTCGTCGATGTGCTCGGAGACGCGCGGATAGACGTCCGCGCGCTTCAGGTTCAGCGCGCGCATGTCCTCCACGAACGACTCGGTGTAGTGGCGGGCGACGGCCTCCTCGTCGTCGCCGGCCTCGCCGACGCGGGCGACGATCTTCTCGTTGACGTCGGTGAAGTTCTCGACGTGGCGCACGTCGTAGCCGAGGTACGCCAGCCACCGGTGGACCACGTCGGTGTGGGTCCACGTCCGGGCGTGGCCGACGTGCGCGGGGTCAGAGGTCGTCAGTCCACAGAGATAGAGGAGGACCTCGTCGTCGTGCACTGGGTCGAAGGCCTCGCGCTCGCCCGTGAGCGTGTTCGTCACCTGAAGCGTCATTATCGGTAGCTACTCCGCGGGGCGTTTGAATCCGTCGGATGGCCGTCGCGGTGTGGCACGCCCACTGGAGTGGTCCTAGGCTTCGAGTGCGTCCTCGACGGCCCTGAGCGCGTCCGGGCCCGCCCGTCGCTCCACGACGACGAGCAGCGACCCGCCCCCGACGGCGGCCGCCTCGGTCGTGACCCCGGCCGTTTCGAGGCGCCCGAGTACCGCTCTGAGCGCCTCGGCGTCGTCGGTTCCACTGGCGGCAATCGCCGTGAGCGACCCCGCGTCCGGAGCCAGTGCCAGGTCGCCGACCGCGAGCAGTGCGTCTGCCGGGTCGCCCTCGCCGAGTCCGCTCTGCATGCTCACCGGTGGGTCCGTTCCCGGTCGCTGGTACGTTGGGAGTTCGTCCGCGAACCGGCGGAGCGCGGCGACGACGGCATCGGTCTCGCCGTCCACGTCGAGAAATCGCGCGGCGGCGCTGTAGTTGACCACGCCCGCACGGAGCGCGTCGTACAGAAACGGATTGCTACGCACGGCGTCGCGGGTGTCTGCGGCGAGTGTCACGTCCGCTCCGAGGCTTGCGGTGTGCAAAAAGTTCCCGGAGGTGGCCGTTCACCCCTCGATGCCTCGCCTCGATTCGTACCGGGTAACGCCGCGGACCTCGAACCGCGCCCCGCCGTCTGCGCTCTCGGTGAGTTCGATCTCCCAGCCGTGGGCCTCGACGATGGACCGCACGATGGAGAGGCCAAAGCCCGTGCCGGACGTGGCTGTCGAATACCCCTGGTCGAACACCTCGTCCCGTTCCGCGGGGGGTATTCCGATCCCGTCGTCCTCGACAGCGAACCCGGATCCGTCCAGGTCGCGGTCGATCGAGGTGACGCGGACGGTCACCGCCTCGTCGTCGGTTGCACCGACGGGATCCCCCGTGTCTGCGTCAGCCCCAGCGCTTCCAGCGTGGTCTGTGGACGCCGGGCCTGCCGTGCCGTGTTCGACCGCGTTTCGGAAGAGATTCGCGAACAGTTGCCGAGTTCGACTGGGATCGGCCACGACAGTCGGGAGCGCGTCGACGACGAGCGACGCGTCACCGGTGTCGACCTCGCCCCAGGACTCCCGGCTGAGCGTTTCGAGGTCGACGGGAGAGGTCTCACCGACGGCCTCTCCCTGTCGGGCGAGCGTCAACAGATCGTCGATGAGTTCCTCCATCCGGTCGTGAGCGCTCGCGACGCTTTCCAGGCGATCCAGCACCTGCTCGTCGTCGACCAGGTCGATCGCCAGTTGCGTCTGGCCGGCGGCGACGTTCAGCGGGTTCCGGAGGTCGTGACTGACGACGTTCACGAACCGTTCGAGTTGCTCGTTCTGGTGTTCGAGTTTCCGCTCGTACTGTTCGCGCTCGGTGATGTCCGTGTAGATGCCATATCCCGTCGTTTCCCCGGTTTCACGGGCGATGACGACCGGCCGGAACAGAAACGTCCGAATCTCACCGTCTGCGGTACGCCGGCGCACCTCACAGCGTGGGTTGTCACCCGCAACTGTCCAGACTTCGGCGGCCCGCTGGGCGTCGGTCTGTGGGACGATGAGGTCGTCCAGGCGCTCGCCAGTGGAAGCAGCGTTGGACACTCCGAAGGTTTCCTCGAATGCTGGATTGACGGTGTCCACGACTGGGTCGACGCTCTCGAAGGAGACGACCACTGCGGGGTCTGGAATGTTCTCCAGGAGCGCGCCGAAGCGTTCTTCGGCCTGCACCTGTGCCTGAATCTCCGTCGCAACCAGCGCCAGGTAGCCGGACTCTGACTCTCGTATCACGTCACAGAGATCGTGGACCTCGCCGGTGGTGTAGCTCGAATTCGGTTCCAGGCCGACCTGCTCGGCCGCCGATTCGACGATGTCCGCGGCTTTCTCGACACCCACGCTTTGCGCGAAGTTTCCGACGAGCGTCTCGTGATCCATCATCGGTCAGGGAGGAGCATCACGACCGTCGTCGTGTTGTGAAAGCCGGTCATCTGGCCCATCTGCATCGCTATCTCACCGTAGGTGGCGAACCCCGTGAGCGGGAGGTCGAGAGTCTCGTTCATCGTGTCGACAGCCTCACCAAACCTGTCGCCGAGAATGATCTCCCTGCAGGCACAGTCGAAGATGAACCCGCCGGCCATCTCCCGGTCGCCCGCGAGTTCGAGCGCCTCGGCGACCGCTTCACGGGCCGACGCTATCTGGTCGTCGGGTTCGCCGTGCATGACCCTGAAAACCAGTCCCTCGGGGATGTCGACGGCGAACTCCAGGGCACCCGTCTCGACGTCGGCGACCCCTGGCCAGCGGATCTTGTACCCGTCGCCCTGGTCGATCCCGAACTCGAACTCGCCCATGAGGCGCCGGCTGAGCGATGTCATCTCCTCGATTTCGTCGACGTCGACGTCGAACACGGCTCTGGCGCGTTCCCGGACAGCATCACGCCAGACTTCGAACGCGGGCCGGCCGTCGAGTTCCGTGACGACGTTCCCCTCGGATTCGGTCACTTCGACCGGGTCGGAGATGGGGACGTGCCCGTGATTCACGGCGATCACTGGCCGTTGTTCGGAAGCGATGAGCGCAACTGCAAGGGCGTCTTCGGCCACCTCGTCCCCGCAAAATACCGATGTGGATTCCATCTGATAGTTGTCGGAGGCCGCCCCGCCGGCGAAGCTTACCTGCGGGCCCAGCTTTCGCTGGACAGCGAGCGCGAGTTGCTCACCGACGCCGCGGAGTCCGTCGTGCAGGACGACCGCAGAAACGTACGGGAGGTCAGTCTCCGTCGGTCGACCCGACAGCGCCTCGGTGACTGCCCCCGAGACGTCCGCCCCGATTCCTGTCCCGAGTCTCGTCTCGAACGTCATCGACTCGCTCGTGACGAGCCCGACGGCGACTCCGGGTTCGACGACGCCGGCCTCGGTGAACTCCGCCGTCGACGTACATCCGATCAGGTCCGCATCAGACCCGATCACTGCTCGAACCCCCGTGAGGACGGTTTCGGCGTCGTACGTGGAGGAGCAAAACACCTGGCAGAAATCCACGCGGTCGGCGTCGATTCGGTCGAAGGCCTGCGTCGTCGCCTCTCTCCCAGTGGCCTCGCCGAATTCTCCCGTCGCGATTCCAGTCCCAAATTGTGTGTGCATCGATTGGCGACCCAATTCACCTACAATTGCGCGTATTGGTTGATAAACATTAGCAGCAGTGGCACCGACCACAGCCGGTCCACCCGGTCCGGTCGAGCCACGGGCCGGGCAGCACGGCCGCGAGTGCGTTGGCGACGGCCAACGACACCCCTAAGGAGCGGTTTTCCCTATCAGGTGATATGGAAGCGCTCGTCATCGTCGCCCACGGGTCGCATCTGAACGCCGGGTCGAGTGCGCCGACGTTCGACCACGCCGACACCATCCGCGCGACCGGCGCGTTCGACGAAGTTCGGGAGGGGTTCTGGAAGGAAGAGCCCTCCTTCCGTGAGGTACTCCGGACCGTCGAGAGCGACGAGGTGTACGTCGTCCCGCTGTTCATCTCCGAGGGCTACTTCACCGAGGAGGTCATCCCCCGTGAGTTGCGACTCGACGGCTGGGACCCCAAAGCCTGGGACTCTGACGGCACCAGCGCGACGAACGTCACCCTCGAAGCGACGGACGTTGGCAAGACCGTTCACTACTGCGGCCCGGTCGGCACCCACGAGGCGATGAGCGACGTGATCGTCCAGCGCGCCGAGTCGGTCACCGGCGACAGCGAAGTTGGCGATGGCTTCGGCCTCGCCGTCGTCGGCCACGGCACCGAACGCAACGAGAACTCCGCGAAGGCCATCGAGTATCACGCCGACCGGATCCGTGAGATGGGCCGCTTCGACGAGGTCCAGGCGCTATTCATGGACGAAGACCCGGAAGTCGACGACGTGACCGACTTCTTCGAGAGTGACGATATCGTCGTCGTCCCGCTGTTCGTCGCCGACGGGTACCACACTCAGGAGGACATCCCCGAAGACATGGGACTCACCGACGATTACCGCGACGGATGGGACACGCCGGCAGAAGTCGACGGCCATCGCATCTGGTACTCCGGCGCCGTCGGCACGGAACCGCTCATGGCAGACGTGGTGCTCGAACGTGCCGCCGACGCCGGTGCCGACGTGACGGACGCCGTCGAACGCGTCCGCGCGGAGACCAGCGGTGCCGAACCCGCCGACGACTGAGCGCGACCGGTGCGGCGCCGAACCGGCAGACGACCGTGTCTGACTGGTCGTCGGCTCAAAAGGTGTCCGCGCGGTAGTGACAGACCAGGTCGTCGTCTGCGACGACGAGCACGCCGCTGTCCGCGAGGTAGGGGCCGTCCGTCAGCAGCCTGTTTTCCGTCCGCCAGCGGAAGCTCCCGTCAGCGGGGTCGAGCGCCGTGAGGCCGCGCGAGGAATCGACGAAGACGCCGTCCGCGTCGGCAGCCACGCGGCCCTGGTAGTCGGTATCGTCGACGACCCCTCGGCCGCCTCCGTCGGTTCCGTCCGTCGACCAGTCGCGTCTGCCCGCGTGGTCGTACGCGCGCACTTCCGCGTCGTACGCGGTGTAGATCGCATCGGTGGTCACCGAGAACGACCCGATCCCGTCCTCGACGAGCCAGCGCAACTCGCCCGACGACACGTCGAGTGCGGCCAGTCCGTGGCCGCCCGCCGCGAACAGGCGTCCGTCGACGAACGAGAACCGTCGCACGTTGATCCCCGACTGGCGCCAGCGACGCCGCCCCTCGGTGTCGAAGCCGAGGACCTCGCCGCCGACCCAACAGACGACGGTCTCGGCGCTCGCGGCGACCGCCGGTTCGAACCCGCCGGCGTCGCTGCCGAGAGCAGGGTCCAGATCCACGCGCCACCGCGTTTCTCCGTCGGCACACGCCACGAGTTCGCCCGCGTCCGAGACGGCGTAGCCCCGCCCGTCGGCGACCGCGACCGCGACGAGTGAGCCACCGACCTCCGTTTCCCACCGTCTCCCCTCGGACCCGTAGCGGACGAGTGTCCCGTCGAATCCCACGGCAGCGCCACCGTCGCCGATTGCGTGGCAGGTCAGCGACTCCGCCAGGGTGTCGCGCCAACGCTCGGACCCGTCGTCGGTCCCGTAGGCGATCACGCGACCACCGTGGACGAACTCCGCCGCGTCGTGGTCGTAGGACGTCGTCCGGTCGGCGATAGTCACGACGAGGTCGTCGGTCACGTCGACTCGGTCCGACCGATAGAGGCCACGGGGACTGTCCGCCGTCCATCGAATGTCGCCGCCGCCGGGACGGTAGCCACAGCCAGCCAGGCCGAGTCCGACGGCGGCGACGCCGCCAACCCCCGAGAGAAACCGTCGCCGCGAGGTCACGGTCGCTCACCCGCCATGGCCTGCAATCGCTCGATTCGATCCGTCGTGTCGGGGTGGGTCGACGGAAAGAGGTCGCTGCTGAGCAGGTCCCGGTCCTCGCCGAACTGGTAGGTGTCGACGGGAGCGACGTAGAGGGCTTCCAGCCCCCCGTCTATCTCGCGGAGGTCGCTGTCCGGGGCCTCCGACATCTCGTCGTCCACCGTCCGCAACGCCGACGCGAGCGCAGTCGGGTCGCCAGTGATGGCCGCGGCGCCACGGTCGGCGGCGTATTCGCGATACTGCGAGAGCACGCGAAAGAGGAGGTAACTCGCGAGCCAGAACGCGACCGAAATCGCCAGCGTGACGATGGCGCTGACGGTCAGCACGACGATGGCGACGAGGACGCCCTTCGCACCGTCACCGTCCACGTCCTCGAGACCACCGACGACGTAGAACATCCCTTTGAGGACGGCGTAGGCAGCCATCGCGACGAGGTACGTCAGCGAGGGCAGGAAATACGAGAGCGACATGACTGCCACGTCGCGATTCTTGACGTGCGCGAGTTCGTGGGCGAGCACCGCGTCGAGTTCGTCGTCGTCGAGCGTATCGAGGAGTCCTCGCGTGACGACGATGGTCGCCTGGGAGGGACGCGCGCCCACAGCGAAGCCGTTCGGAACGTCGGATCGACTGACGGCGACGTCGGGCGCCGGCGCGTCGGCGACCTGTGCGAGTCGCTCGACGCGACCGACCAGATCCGGGTGCGATTCACTGTCGACGCGCCTAGCGTCGACTGCCCGTAGCGCGACTGCGGTGCCGAACGCGAACTGTGCGGCGAAGCCGACGGCGACGGCCCCGACGACCACCAGCGGATTCGCGTAGAACTCCCCGTTCCACGGTCGCTCGGTGGCCCACTGGAGTAATTCCACGCCGATAGTGTTCGCCGCGAAGACGAAGGCGTACACGAACGCGATAGGGAGGGCGACGACGAGGGCGAGTGCGACTCCCATGCGTAGCTTCAGTCCGCGGTCGAGTTCCCATTCCATCGGGTTCACCACCCGTGAGCCGTGGGACGCAGTGGAGGGCGCTGGGACATGTCCGACGAATCCGTGCGAGGGGTCCATACGTTTTCTGGTCGGTACGTCGCGGTCCAGGGCCTGCGCTCGGAGCGACGGAGTCTGTGTCCGCCGACCGCGGACGGACGGCTTTATTCGGTTTCAGTCCCTCGCTCCGGGTATGAACGCCGCGCAGGTGGACCCGGCGCAGTTGGAAGCGCTCGCGGAGGCCGCCGCCGACGGCATCGAGTTCGACGGGTTCGCGGCCGAAGCGGAGGGCGAGGGCTACGTGCTCGCGACGGACGAGGGGTCGAAACGGGTCGTCCACGGCGACGACCTGGCGGAGGCCGCAGCGGAGTACGCCCCCCACGTCACGAACTGGTACTTCTGGCACGCCGAAGCCCCCCAGGCCGACGACCGCTGGGCCTACCTCCGCTGGCTCGAACGCGCCGAGGACGAGCGAGTCCGGGAGCGCTACGAGGCACTCGACGGCGGCATCACGCGCGAGTGGGGACAACTTCGCGTGACCGTCACCGTCGACGAATCGGGGTCTCGCACGTACGACCTCCGGCACGTCGACGACGCCGACGCCGCCCCCGAGACGCTGAGCGACCACGAGGACCCACTCGACGCCAGACAGTTGGCGAAACACGACGACCGAGACCGCTATCGCCCGCTCAAGACAGCTCCGACGCTCCAGACCGGCTGGCGATTCACCGCGCTCGGGCCCGCCGCCCTCCTCCGCGCCGTCGAGAGTTTCTACCCTGCTACCGTCGCGAACTGGCACCGCGAACGGGAGGGGGCCCTCGACGTCACTCACTGGCGCGAGACCATCAGTCGCCAGAGCGGCATCTACGGAGTCGTCGACACCTGGGACCGCGGCGAGGGCCACGAGCACGTCAACTGGGTGGCCGAAGCGTGCTGTGCCGATTCGGAGTGTCTCAAACGCCGCGAGTGGCAGTACGACGAGGAGACAGACCTGGACGTCGACGGTGGCGATGGCGAGTTCCCCTGTCGCGAGCCCTGTTCGGTCGTCATCTCCGCCGCTCGCAAGTGGACCAAACTCGAAGCCGAACAGTCCCGGACCTACGAGTTCGAACTGACGCCCAGCGAGAAAGAACAGATCGAGGCGATCATCGACGCCGTCGCGGACGGCCGCACGGCGGACATCCGCGAAGCGGACGTCTACGACGACGCGAATCGGTATCGGACCCGTTTCCTCCGTGCCAAGCGCTTCGACGACGACGGGGCCCTCTCGGGCGTCCCGACCGACCCAGCAGCGGGTGAGGACACAGGGGAGGAGGCGGCGGAATCTGACGGCGACGGATCGGCTGAGGAGGCCGAGGCCGACGAGGAAACGGCCGACTAAGGGGACTCAACCGACTCGACTCCGAGCGGACGGCCCGCTCACTCACCAGTGAGAACGATATAGATAGCGACGAGGACGCCCACGAGCACCGCGAGCGCACCGAGCACGACGACGATGTTGTCGACGACCAGTGCGACGACAGTCGCGAGGATGAGTGCGGCGACACCGAGAACCAGGACGACGAACTCGGGATTCTCGACGATGGAGGCGAGTCCGCTGCTGTCTCGTCCGGCGTCCGCGTTCATCGGCTGGGGCTGTGAGAGTGATTCGTCGACTTCGACGGTCTGTTCGGTCTCCTCCGGTTCGGTGATGCGAACCGTGACGTAGCGGGTTTCGGCTCCGTACGCCGAGGCGATTTTGAGAGTCCCCGTCGCTTCGCCGGCGCCGTTGACCGCGACGTGGACCGAGCGCTGACTCTCGCGCTCGACGAAGTGGTTACTGGCCTCGATGGTCGCTATCTCGGAGAGGTCGTCGTCGAGATGGAGGTGCACGTGGACTGACTGGCCGTGATTGACCATCGCGATGTCGAAGGACCCGTCGGTCTCGAAGGCATCGGGGACCTCCAGCGCGTGGAGTTCGTCCCGATTGACGTGGACGGGCAACGTATCCTCTGGCACGTCCCTGAGTGAGCGTGGACGGTAGAAAAAGGTTCATGTCAATCGATGCCCCACCGGGCCGCGCGACCCCGGTCCAGCGGCCTCGAAGCCTCTCCCTCGGCGAGCCCATGGCAGTGGTTCGACTGTCCAGTGTGACCGGTTCGGACGCGAAGTGCTGGCCGGGGGAGTCAGGCCGGGGCTTCGTCGCGCATGTCCGGCGGGAGCAGGTTGGGAATGCCGTCCTCGATAGGGTAGGCTTCACCGCACTCGGTGCAGGTGAGCGTCCCCGACAGGATTTCGTCGTCCTCTCGCTCGGCCACGTCGAGTTCCAGGTCGTGCTTGTCGAGCGGACAGCAGATGATGTCCATCAGGTCCTCCTTCATGCCCGAACCTCCGGAACGGGAGCAAAAAAGCGTGCCGGACGGGCGCGCTCCAGTCGACCGAGCGCCGACAGTGGTTTCTGTCTACTCTTTGAATCCTTCACCATGGCACATAGCCCGGAATTGCCCGAGCGGTTCGTCTGTGAAAACTGCCAATTAACCCACGCCGGAACGCCGGTCCACAAATCAGCCGGCAGCCACGACTTCGAGGCGCCCGCCGTCTGTGGCGGCTGTGGGGAGTCCGCGTTCGTCGAACTCAGTAACTGGGTCCACTCTCACGAGTAAGCAGGACCACCGAATCGCGACGGGCCCGTCGATAGCCGACCGGCAAATCGCTCGATGACTTAGAAGGGGTTCTCGCGGACGACGGTCTCGGAGCGGCCCGGACCGACACCGACGGCGTACACGTCGGCGTCGAGTTCCGATTCGAGGTATTCGAGGTACGTTCGCGCATTCTCGGGCAGGGCCTCGTAGCCCTCGGCGGCGACGTCGCCCCAGTCAGCGTCCTCCCAGCCGTCGAAGGTTCGGAGGGTGGCCTCGCACTCGGCCCACTGTTCGGTCGTCGCGGGCATCGTCGTGCGTTCCTCGCCGTCGAGCGTGTAGGTGTGCCCGACCTTCACTTCGTCGAGGCCGGCGAGGGTGTCGATGTGATTGACCGCGAGGCCGGTGAAGCCGTTCACGCGCGCCGCGTGCCGGAGCATCGGAAGGTCCAGCCAGCCGACGCGACGGGGTCGACCGGTGACGGTGCCGTACTCGCCACCCGCTTCGCGGATGTACGTGGCAAGTTCCTCGCGTTCGGTCTGTGGGTTCTCGGGGTCACCGTCGTAGCCGGGCGTGTCGCCCGGGACGCCGCCGAGTTCGGTCGGCATCGGGCCGCTCCCGACTCGCGAGAGGTAGCCCTTCACGATGCCGATGACTTCGCCGTCGCCGACGACGCTGGGGGCGACACCGCTCCCGACGGCAGCCCCACCGGCCGTCGGTGTCGAGGAGGTGACGAATGGGTAGTTCCCGTGGTCGATGTCGAGGATGGTTCCCTGTGCGCCCTCGAACATGACGTTGGCGCCGTCGGCCATCGCGTCGGCCAGGTAGTCACCGGCGTTGACGGTCATGTCTTCTTCAGCGAGTCGTTCGCCGTAGCCGGAGAACTCCTCGAAGAGCGCGTCGACGTCGAGCGCGTCCGGGTCCTCGAGGTCGGCGACGTCGAGGCCGTAGACGTCCTCGACGAGCGCACGCTTTTGCGGGACCGCGTACTCGAGTCGCCCGCGGAGGACCTCGCTATCGAGGAGGTCGCCGACGCGAACCCCCCGGCGGCCGGCCTTGTCCTCGTAGGTAGGTCCGATGCCGCGACCGGTCGTGCCTATCTCGTCGTCGTCTTCGCTTTTCACATCTTCCTCGATACCGTCGAGGAGGCGGTGATACGGGAGGATAACGTGCGCGCGTCGGGCGACGCGAACGTCGGGGTCAAGGCCTCGCTCGCGGAGCGTGTCTAGCTCGTCGAACAGCGTTCGAGGGTTGACGACACAGCCGTTTCCGAGGACGTTGACCTTGCCCCGGATAGCGCCACTCGGCACGAGTGAGAGTTTGTACTCCTCACCCTCGTGGACGACGGTGTGGCCGGCGTTGTCGCCGCCCTGGTAGCGAACGACGACGTCGGCGTCGTCGCCGAAGACGTCGACGATGCCACCCTTCCCCTCGTCGCCGAGTTGCGAACCGACGATGGTGACGGTCATACACCCGAGATTCCGGCCACCGGGGTAAACCGATTACGGTCCTGCGCGCGAGTCCCGCCCCCGGTTAGACGCCCGGACAGGACCGCGGTCCGCACCGGAATCGTTAACTGCTGGCACGGAAAACTCACAATTCATCAGCAGTTTCCCCGCCTCTGGGACGCACGAACGCCCTCTCTGGGGCCTCGCTGTCCCCTGATTCCTCGACCGACAGCAACCTTTAAAACCCTCAAACACAAGTTAACAATTGCCATGATAGACAGACTGGAGAAAGAAGTCGATATGCTGGAGCGCCATCTGCAGGTCCTTCGGATGGTCATTCAGAACGAACCTATCGGAATCGTGAAGATGTCCAACGAGACCGGCTACCCGCATCACAAGGTCCGGTACTCGCTCCGCGTGCTCGAGGAGGAGAACCTCATCGAGCCGTCCAGCCAGGGGGCCATCACCACGGAGCAGACGGGGGAGTTCGTGGAGGACCTCGACGGCAAGATAGACCACATCATCGAGAAACTCGAGGGCATGAAGATCGAAGAAGCGGCCGAAGTCGAAAACTGATTCTGCGCTCCGCGTCTGACCGCTCGGGCCTATAATTCCGGGACGGCCAGATGGAATTTGTCTTCTCGCGCCTCGACCAGACAGAGGTGATACCCCTGTTTCCGGGAGAGCTTCACGAAGCTCTCGCGTTTGTCGCGACTGAGGAGCCCGCCGCTCGTCGCCTCGGCCGCCGTTTCGAGCGCTTCCGGCTCGAAGAAGCTCGACGTCACGAGGAAGGACGCTCCCAGCGTCTCCGTCGACTCGCCGACGTGCGAGGAGGCCGTGACCAGCGAGGACATCATACTCTCCGTCGCGGCCTGCCTGGAGTCGTTCATGTTCGCCGTCAACAGCGCGTTACCCATTCGGTCGCGCATCACGACGTCGAACGACTCCTGTGAGCGCCGCTCCTGGCCGTCCTCGGTGTATTCCGTCGCGACCACGCCGTTGAGTTCCGCCCGGTCGATCTTCGGAATGGCGTCGTAGAGATCTCCCAGCGCAGCGACCTTTCCGGTGTCGCGAATCTCGTAGAGCAGGTCGTTGATCACCCAGGTGACAAACTGGAACTGGATCGTCTCCCGGAGGAACTCGTCGAACGGTCGGCCACCGACGGAGACGTTCTGGTGTTCGAACTGCGTGTGATACTCCAGCCCGAGGTTCTTGGCGACCTCTTCGCGGGTCGACTCCCCGGCGTGGGCCGTCTCCAACGTCGCCTTCCCCTTCGACTCGTAGCGGACGAACAGGTTCGTCTGGTCGAGTGCCTCGCCGGGACTCATCCGCCGGTCGGCGTCGACCGCAGCACCGAACTCCGCCTCGATGTCGTCGATCTGAGTCTCGAGGCGGCCGACCTCCGCCTCCAGGTCGCTGACCTCGGATTCCAGGGTGTCACGCTCCGATCGCAACTGGTCCCGCTCGGCCTCCAGGTCGTCGATCTGTGCACGCAGGTCGTCGCGTTCGGCGCGGACGTCTTGCAGTTGCGCCCGCAGATCCTCCCGGTCGGACTCCGACGCCGACAGATCGGCCTCGAGTTCCGTAATCTCCGCGTCCCGCTCGGCGAGTTCCGCCTCGAGTTCTTTCACGCGGGCGCTGGCCTCCGCGCTCGACGACTCCGTCGGCCGGGACGAACCAGCCGAGCGGTCGGGCCGTGAGTCCGCGGCCTCGGTGGCCTGCTGGTCGCGCCCGGCCGAGCGCTCGCGTTCGCGTGCGCCCGACGGTTCCGTTCTGGACCGTGGTGCGGGGTCAGTTCGTTCCTCGGCGGCCGGCGCGACGGCCGAATCCGTCGGCTCCGTGGCCGGTGGCGCGTCCGGCGTTACCGCGGCGTCTGTGTCGTCCGTCGCGGCAGTCGTTCGCGACGGATCCAGGGACGGAATCGTGTGGGTCGCCAGCTGATCTGGCGCGCCGCTCGCACCGGCGCCGCCTGTCTCACCGCTCCGACTCGGGGCCTCGGGCTCCCCGGTCCGGGACCCAGCCCCGGATTCGCGGCTCCCTCCGGCCCCACCTGCCGCTCCTGCCCCCGACCGACCCGTGGGCTCGCTTCGACCGCTCGGTCCCGATGCTCTTCCGGCCTCCTCAGCCGTCGAACCGGTCCGCTCTCGACCGGTTTCACGGGCCGTGTCCGCCGTCCTCGCGTCCGTATCCCGGGCGGATGCTCGGCGATCCGTGCGGTCCGTTCGGTCCCGATCCGTCTCGTTCGATCGGTCGCGCCGCGACTCCGACCCGCGTTCCGGGGACTGATCGGCCGAATCACGGTCACGTCGACGGGAATCGGTCGAACCCGGGCGGTCGGTCTCGCGCGCAGAGTCGTCCGTCGAGGCGCTTCCTGACCGATCGGACCGGTCCCGACCGGCATCCTCCGACCTCGATTCGGACCGGTCCCGTGTCGCCGAGTCACTGTCCGATCCCGCTGGTTCAGTCCCGACGGTGTCGGTACTCTTGCCGGCGTCAGTATCAACTGTCGCTTCAGCGTCCGAGGGCGTCTCCGAATCCGCAGTCTCGGCGTCTGCAACCTCCTCAGTCCCCGTGTCGTCCGACGAGGCCGCCGACTGATCGGCCGACGCAGACTGGGTGGCCTCCGAGGCCGCCCCGTCGCTCGTGACAGATTCTGTCGCACTGGCTTCCCCTGCTGTCCCAGCCGCTGCATCGTCTCCGGAATCGGCAGCAGCGCTATCGTCAGCAGCAGTCGTCTCCGTCTCGGTTTCGTCGGCCTCGGCCGACGCGCTATCGTCGGCCTCAGTCACCGCGCCCGCCGCACCGGCCCCCGCAGCGCTGGCCCCCGCGGCGCTAGCGTCCGAGGTATCGTCGGCCGCCCCGCCAGCAGATCCGGCGTCAGGGTCCGGAATTTCGACCGGGTCGAGTTCTGCTGGGCGGACCTCGAAGATGCCGACCTCGCCGTTCGCGCGGTCGAACGCCTCGTCGTCCGTCAGCAGTTGGCCCGTGTTCCCCACCCAGGCGACGGCCATCGAACGGCCCTGGTGATAGACGACGTAGTAGTCGCCGCTGAGAACGTTCTCGGAGAGTTGGATAAAGCCGGTAAACCCCCCGTCAGAGAGCGTCTCGTCGACGTCTGCGATCGGGGTGTCCTCGGTGTAATACTTCGCGCGGACCTCGTCGTTCCGTTCCTGCATCAGCGCCAACAGTGGGAGCGCGGGCGAGGGCGATTCGTAGGCCGTGCCCGACGCGTCCTCGAAGTCGTCGATGTCTCCGTCGAGGATGCCGACCGCAGTCCCGTTGAGCATACAGAGCTTCGCGGTGCCCGCCTCGATGATACCGGAGAAGTCCCGGTCAGCGAGCGTCTGCAGGCCGCGATAGCCGTCACTGAACCGTGACGACTCCCACTCGTCGAACTGCTCCACAGCGCGCGTGGTCATTGTCATTGAAAAGCCCCATGCGACCCAAATACTTTGCGCCCAAGACGGCGGTCAGTTCGCTGACCAGCCGTCGATTGTCAACGAATCGCCACTGGAGCCGAACCGATTGAGAGTTCGGTGTGCATATCACCGAGTAGTGCAAACCGTGGCGTATGGAAGAGCAACCGGGCCTCTCGGACCAGTATCGGACGGCCAGTCCCTGGCCGCTCCTCGTCGCAGTCGGCTTTGCCCTCTCGGAAGTGGGCGTCTTCCTCGGCATCTTCCCCATCGCCGTCGGCGGCGTGCTCCTGCTCGGCGGAAGCGTCGCCGGCATCCTGGCCGAATCCGGCTACGCGACCCGCCCCTGGCGGACGCTCGCGCTGCTCGGACTCGGGTTCGCCGCTCTCGGCGCCGCGCTGGTGGCGACCCAGTTGCCGGGCACCTCGATGGGACTCCTGGACGTCGTCGCCGACCCCAACGGCGTGGTGGGGCGCGGTCTCGCCCTCGCCGTGGCCGGCGTGATGCTCGTACTCGCGGGCGCGACCAGTCAGGCCGCAGGTCGGTCCGGCACTGTCTGAGTGTCCGACCCGCCCGTCGGTGGGGAGCACAGACCCGAATCACCAATCTATTTACCTCCTACCGCTAACTCCCGCGTATGACAGAGAAGGTCTTCGACCGCGAGACGCTCCTCGACCTCACGGTCAACTTCATTCCGCTCGGCATCCTGATCTTCTTCATCGGTGCCTTCGCACTGTTCGCGCCGTGGGGCGTCGACCCGCTTATCACCTCGCTCCAGTTCGCAATCGTCGGCGGGACGGCCGTCCTCCTCATCATCCTGACCTACTACTCCGGCAAAGCGATCTCTGAGGCCGAAAACGAACTGGATGCCGAAAACGGGCACCAATAACCCAACCGACGCCGTCGTTCGTCCGTCGGTAGACGCTCGGACGGAGCGACTCGAAGTACACCTCCTTTCTCACTGTCGGTCCCGAGTCCTGAATGATTCCCCGGCACGACCGTCACGGTTTTCCATGCCAGACCCCCGCACGCGAACGGATTCGGGAGAATGGTTTCCTAACCATTCATATGGTACCAGTCCCGAAGTCCGAGCATGGCATCAGGGCAGCTCGTGCTCACGGTGTTGATGGGGGTTTTCCTCCTCGGCACCGCCGTTTTCCTTTCACGAGTCGAAGATTGGCGCTCTTACACTCCGCTGGCGAGCGGTGGCGGCGGCTACGGGGAGGCCCCGGGCCACGTCCATCGCGAGAAGCCGGCTGGTATCACACGCTGGTTGACCACGGTCGACCACAAGGACATCGGCATCCTGTACGGCACCTACGGCGTCATCGCCTTCGCCGTGGGCGGACTCATGGCGTTTCTCATCCGGGTGCAACTCGTCACGCCCACGGGCGCGGCCGTGGAGAACGGGTTCTACAACGCCATCCTGACGAGTCACGGGATCACGATGTTGTTCCTGTTCGGGACGCCCATCATCGCGGCGTTCTCGAACTACTTCATCCCGCTGCTCATCGGCGCCGACGACATGGCGTTCCCGCGGATCAACGCCATCGCGTTCTGGCTGCTACCGCCGGGCGCACTCCTCATCTGGGCCGGCTTTTTCCTCCCGGGCATGACCGGCGCCCAGACGTCCTGGACGATGTACACGCCGCTGTCGGCCGAGCAGGCCAACGCCGGCGTCGACCTCATGCTCCTGGGGCTTCACCTGACCGGGGTCTCGGCGACCATGGGGGCGATCAACTTCATCGCGACCATCTTCACCGAGCGCGACGACGACGTGAACTGGGCCAACCTCGACATCTTCTCCTGGACCGTCCTCACCCAGTCGGCGCTCATCCTCTTCGCGTTCCCGCTGCTGGGCAGCGCCATCGT
>ENA-ORCR01000628-ORCR01000628.1-marine-metagenome-genome-assembly--contig:-NODE-628-length-16248-cov-3.674293_pt1 | contig 16248 bp, 16 predicted proteins | sample MGYA00237782_ERZ508514 | MGnify/ENA primary metagenome ERZ508514 (study PRJEB26185, sample SAMN06268960) | marine metagenome | isolation source: Eden Landing Ponds, San Francisco, CA, USA | place...
GCTGCCGTCGTCGGCCTCGTCATCGCGCTGCCGCTCGCGACCGGCATCACCTTCGACTACTTCTGGATGCCTGCGCCCGACGACGTCGACCTCCCCGAGAAGTGGGAAGACGACCGCCCGAACCGATACGAGCGCCGGCCCGGGCGCGACGAGCGCTGACCCGGGCGCGACGAGTGCTGACTCGGGCGCGACGACCGCTGAACGCGTCGGTGGCCGTTCGCCGCTTCACTCCAGCAACCGCGCGACGGTCGCTTCCACGTCCGCCAGGACGTCCTCGTGGGGTCGCTCCGCGGCGATTCTGACGAACCGATCGGGGTCGTCGGCGATCAGTTGCTCGTAGTTCTCTGAGACGGCTTCGAGGAAGTCGACCTGTTCGAGCTTGTCGGTGGCGCCGGCCCTGCGGGCGCCGGTTTCGGGCGCGACGTCGAGATAGAGAGTCGCGTCGGGGCGGCGCGTCCACGGAGCGTGGACCTCGCGGACGAACTCGAGCGGGTCGTCGGCGTCGAGGTCCGGGTGGGTCGCGAGCGTCGCGCCCTGGTAGGCGTATCGCGAGTCCGAGTAGCGGTCGGAGACGACGGGGCGGTCGTCGGCGAGGGCGGGTCTGACGGTCTCTGCGAGGTGGGCGGCGTGGTCGGCGGTGTAGAGGAACAGTTCGGCCAGCGAGTCGGCCCCGTCGTCGGCGAGCGAGCGCTGGACGGCCTCGCCGTACCACGACTCGGTCGGTTCGCGCGTGAACACCGCGTCGGGGACGCGCTCGCTCCCGCGCAACCGCTCCAGCGCGGAGGACTTCCCGCTGCCGTCGATCCCCTCCAGCGTGACGAGCATACCCGTCCCTCGGCGGGTCGGTCACTAAAACCCCACCTGTCGAGACCGGGCAGATACTGTCGGGGCCGGAGAGTGATCAGCGAGGCCGCAAAGCGAGCGGGGCAGACCGCGGGCCGTCCGTACCCGACAGGTTGGGCACGAACGTTTAGGTGAGTGGCGTGCTACTATTCTGATATGAACGTGCTAGTCGTCGGCGGGAGCGGATTCGTCGGGACGTATCTGAGCAGGGAACTGGTCGACCGCGACCACGACGTGACGGTTCTCTCCCGGGACCCCGAGGGCGAGGACCTGCCGGCCGGTGTCGACAGCTACGCCGGCGACGTGACGGACTACGACTCGATCGAGGGCGCCTTCGAAGGGCAGGACGCCGTCGTTTTCCTCGTGGCGCTCTCGCCGCTGTTCAAGCCCGGCGGGGGCAACGAGATGCACGACCGGGTCCACCGCGGCGGGACGGAGAACTGCCTGCGCGCCGCCGAGGCCCACAGCGTCGACCGCTACGTCCAGATGAGCGCGCTCAGCGCCGACCCGGACGCCGCGACCCACTACCTGCGCGCCAAGGGTCGCGCCGACGCGGCCGTCCGCGAGTCGGACCTGGACTGGGTGATCTTCCAGCCCTCCATCGTCTTCGGCGAGGGCGGCGAGTTCGTCTCCTTTACCAAACGACTGAAGAAGTGGTTCGCGCCGGGCCTGCCGGTCTACCCGCTTCCGGGCGGCGGCAAGCACGCCCTGTTCCAGCCAATCCACGTCGAAGAACTCGTCCCGATGCTCGCCGACGCGCTCACTGGCGAGGAACACGTCGGTCAGACCTACGAGATAGGCGGCCCGGAGGTGCTCACGCTGCGCGAGGTGACGAACCTCGTCTACGAGTCGGAGGGCCGCTCCGTGAAAGTCGTCGGGCTCCCGATGGGGCTGGCGAAGGTCGGACTCGGCGTCCTCGGCGGGATCGGCTTCCCGATGGGCAAAGACCAGTATCAGGGCCTGCGCTTCGAGAACGTCCCCGAGGAAAACGACCTGGGAGCCTTCGGCGTCTCGGAGTCGGAACTGACGACCTTCCGCGAGTACCTCGGGCTGTCGTGACCGAAGTGCCCAGGCGCGGGCGAGCGCGTACGGGGGGAGAGCGACCGCCAGATCGACCGTGAGGTGGGAAAATCGAGCGGTTCGGCGACGGTTCTCGTGACCGGTAATTCAGCACTGCCGACCGGAAGGGACCACCTACCACTCCGCCGTCTTGCGATCGGATGGGTTCTGGTAGTGCGCGTAACATTTTCAGGTCCGATACCCGGACAAAAAGCTTATAGTCGCCTTGGGACTCTTTATTTCTCAACGGTAACGGCAGCTATGAAACTGGCGATGATCGGCTTCGGGCAGGCCGGCGGGAAGATCGTCGACAAGTTCCTCGAATACGACGAGGCAACGCAGAGCGGGATCGTCCGCTCTGCAGTCGCGGTCAACACAGCGAAAGCGGACCTGCTCGGGCTAGAACGAATTCCGGAGGAGAATCGAGTACTGATCGGCCAAGCGCGCGTGAAGGGTCACGGCGTGGGCGCCGACAACGAGCTCGGCGCGGAGATCGCCGAGGAAGACATCGACGAGATCCAGGGGGCCATCGACAACATCCCCGTCCACGAGATCGACGCGTTCATGATCGTGGCCGGGCTCGGTGGCGGGACCGGTTCCGGCGGTTCGCCGGTCCTCGCGAAGCATCTCAAGCGGATCTACACCGAGCCGGTGTACGGCCTGGGCGTGCTGCCCGGCGGCGACGAAGGGGGCATCTACACGCTCAACGCCGCGCGGTCGTTCCAGACGTTCGTCCGCGAGGTCGACAACCTGCTCGTGTTCGACAACGACGCCTGGCGCAAGTCCGGCGAGTCGATGGAGGGCGGTTACGAGCAGATCAACGACGAGATCGTCCGGCGGTTCGGCGTGCTGTTCGGCGCCGGCGAGGTCGGCTCCGGCGACGAGGTCGCCGAGTCCGTGGTCGACTCCTCGGAGATCATCAACACGCTCTCGGGCGGTGGCGTCTCCACCGTCGGCTACGCCGCCGAGACAGTCGAGGAGCAGGACTCCGGCGGGTTGCTCTCGCGGTTCAAGGGCGACGACGACGGCCTCGACGAGAGCGGGATGGACACCGCCAACACCACCAACCGGATCACGTCGCTGGTCCGGAAGGCGGCGCTGGGGCGGCTGACCCTGCCCTGTGAGATCGACGGCGCCGAGCGGGCGCTGCTCGTGATGAGCGGTCCGTCGAACCACCTCAATCGGAAAGGCATCGAGCGCGGTCGCAAGTGGCTCGAGGAGCAGACCGGTTCGATGGAGGTCCGCGGCGGGGACTACCCCGTCCGCGAGAACAACGTGGCGGCGTCGATCCTGCTGTCGGGCGTGCACAACGTCCCGCGGATCAAGGAGCTCCAGCAGGTCGCCATCGAGGCTCAGGACAACATCGACGACATCCGGCAGCAAAGCGAAGAGAACTTAGAGGAGTTGGTGGAAGATGACGAAGATGAGCTGGATCCGCTCTTCTAAGAGCGCCGCTCTGGTCGTATTGCTCGCCCTCTCGCTGGCGGTCGGGACAGCCGGCGCTATCTCGGTCTCGCCCGGTGAGGTCCCCAACGAGACGCAGGTCGGCGAGACGGTCACGACGACGGTGACCATCGAGGACCCGTTCGTCGACATGCCCGACCAGTGGACGCTCCAGGGGAGCACCGAGCTTCGCAACGTCAGCTGGACGGTGACGGTCCGCCAGCAGGGCGAACAGGTGAGCCAGGAGACGTTCGGCGACCAGTCGTTCGAGCATCCGCTCAACGCGAGCAACAACGGCGACACGGTCGTCGTCGAACTCACCGGTGACACGCCGGCGATCGAGAACTACACCTACGAGCCGGCCGAGACCTACACGCTCTACGACTTCGAGTCGATCCAGGGTAGCTCGACGAGCGGTCTGAACACCACCTCGGTCCACCACTACACGAACGCCAGCAAGAGCGCGCGGCTGGCGATCGACAACGCCACCGAGGCCGTCAACGCCTCCGGCGGCGGCAGCGAGGCCCAGAACGACCTCGACCAGGCGATCTCGGCGTACGACTCCGGCAACTTCGACAACGCCGAGTCCAACGCCGCGGACGCGCAGGACCAGGCCGAACAGGCCGAGCAGTCCGCCCAGCGCACCCAGACCATCCTGATGGTCGTCGGTGCGCTGGTCGTCCTCGCCATCATCGGCGGCGGGATCTACTACTGGCGCTCGAACCAGAACGAACCGACGAAGCTCCAGTAGATGCGCGTCGTCGTCCCGTTCGCCCCCGACCGGCCCAAGACACGGCTCGCGCCGGTCCTCGACGAGGCCGAGCGGGCCGCCCTCGCGCGGACGATGCTGGACGACGTGCTCGACGCGCTCTCGACACTCGACCGCGAGCGACGCGTGTCTGTCGAGCCATGCGTCCTCTCGACCGCACCAGTCGACTGTGCGGCACCGGTGACCGTCGACGACCGCTCACTCTCGGTCGCCGTCAACGACGCGCTCCCGGACGGTGAGACGGACGACCCGGTCGCAGTCGTGATGGCCGACCTGGCCCTGGCGACGCCGGATGCGCTGGCGGACCTGTTCGACCCCGACGCGGACGTCGTGCTCGCACCCGGACGGGGCGGTGGCACAAACGCGCTGGTCGCTCGCGACCCGGCGTTCTCCGTGGACTACCACGGCGCGTCGTTCCGCGACCATCGCGATATCGTCAGTGCGGCTGGTGCTAGCCTGCACGTGGTCGATTCGTACCGTCTCGCGACGGACGTGGACGAGCCAGCAGACCTGGTCGAGGTGGTACTTCACGGTGAGGGAGCGACCCCCGAGTGGCTCCGCGAGGCGGGCTTCACCCTCGAGACGACCGAGGGCCGGGTCGAAGTGACCCGAAAGTAGGGCCGATCTCGAACGAAATTCGGACAACCGTTTTCACCAGCCATGTCAAAGTATGGCATGCACGGGCCGGGCCCGTGCAGTCGGGACGCGTCTCGCGTCGCGCCCCTGGGCTGTGTCGCCAACTGCCCCCGATCCAGGTCGCTCCCCAACGCCGGACGCTGGGGGACGCGCCACAGTCTGCCGTTCCACGGCCGGTGATTCGCCGGGTCACCCACCGGCCGTTCATTGTTCATCCGCCGCTGACGGCCCATCCTCCGAGCGTCCTCCCCGCTGTCCACTGCATCGGTGCACAGTTCACACCACGTGATCTGCCGGTCTGGCGCCGGCAGCGACCGACGGGCCAGCGACTTCCCGGGGGTGATCGCCGCGAGCGTCAACCCTTTGCCGGTCGGCCGTGGACCAGTGGGTGTGATTCCCGGCGCGGACGACTACGACGTGGACATCGACCCCTCCGACGCGGCCATCGAGCGACTGCTCGACGTCACCCCCGCGGACGTGAGCGCCGCATCGGAACTGACCTTCGCGCGGAACGTGTTCGTCCCGCTGACGACCGCCTGCCGGTACACCTGCACCTACTGCACCTACTACGACCCGCCCGGCCAGGCGACGCTCATGTCGCCCGAGGAGGTCCGCGACGTCGTCCGCACCGGCGCGGCCGCCGGCTGTACGGAAGCGCTCTTTACCTTCGGCGACGACCCCGACGACCGCTACACCGCGGTCCACGAGCAACTCGACGAGTGGGGCCACAACTCAATCCACACCTACCTCCGAGAGGTCTGTGAGATAACCCTCGACGAGGGCCTGCTCCCCCACTCGAATCCCGGTGACCAGACCCGCGAGCAGATGGCGACCGTCGCCGACGTGAACGCGAGCATGGGCGTCATGCTCGAAACGACCGCCGAGGTCCAGGCCCACGGCGGCCCTCGTGCCAAGAACCCGGGCCAGCGACTCAACACGATCCGGACCGCGGGCGAACTCGGCGTCCCCTTCACCACCGGGATTCTCGTCGGCATCGGCGAGAACTGGGCGCATCGGGCCGAGAGCCTGCTCGCCATCGCCGAGTTGCACGATCGCTACGACCACGTCCAGGAGGTCATCATTCAGCCAGTCCGCGAGAACGAACGCTGGCAGCACGGGTCGCCGGACGTGGAGACCCTCCGGCGGACCGTCGCGATGGCTCGCGCCGCCCTCCCGGAGTCGGTGTCGGTGCAGGTCCCGCCGAACCTGGCACCCGTGCGGGAGGTCCTCGACTGCGGCGTCGACGACCTCGGCGGCGTCTCACCGGTCACCGACGACCACGTCAACCCCGACTACAAGTGGCCGGCCCTGCGCGAACTGGAGGACATCGCCGAGTACGCGGGCGTCCCGCTCGACGAACGACTTCCCGTGTACGAGCGGTATCTGCCCACCAGACTCCGCGGCCCCGGCGTCGAACCGGCAGACCCACCCACGGACGTCGACCGCTGGGTGTCCGGCCGGATCGTGGACGCGATCGATGGACCGGACGACGCGGGCGAGCGCTACCGCTCGCTGCTCTCCGGTGGCGCGGCGGACTGACTGGGTCTCGTGAGTGCCCGTTCACCCTGGCGAGTGAGTGCCCGTTCGCCCTGGTGCCTGAATGTCCGGTTGCACCGGCGCCGGAATGTCCGTCGCAATCGGATTTTGAAACCACAGGGAGCGGCCGCCGGGGCCGCTCTCACGGCGTGTCGAGTGAGACGATCCGATACCCGGAGAACACCGCCTTGATGAGTGACCACAGGGCCGTGTCGAATCCTGTCACGCCGACGGAGACGGCGTTGTAGGTGAACTCGACGACGAGGGGGTTGGCCTCCTCTGCGACGACGAGATACTCGTTGCCGAACGAATCGTGGGCTCTGATCACCGACACTGTGGTCGGGTTGCCGTCGAGGGTGAGATCGAAATCGACGAAATCGGGCGCCGCCTCCAGGACCACCTCGTCGACGGTTTCGACGCCCTCGTGGATGCGCTCCTGGACGTCTTTGCCGACCCACGTGATCCGCGTGAGTGCGTCGGCGCTCCAGGCCGTCTCGCGCGTCTCGCGCAACTCGCGGAAGGCCTCCTGTGAGAGCCAGATGGCCGACGAGTCGGTGGTGTCGGCCCCGGGGTCCCAGAACATCGGCAGGTACGTCGAATGCGCATCGTCGAGGCCGCGTGCCCTGACCGTGCCCGACTCCTCGACGACTTCGACTGCCGGCGTCGGTGTGTCCTCGCCCACGCCGACTGTGACTGGTGTCGGCGTCCGTTCGCGTTCCACTGTCTGGCGCCACGACACCGTTACTTGCGCTCCCGGTTCGACAGCATCGAGTCTGACCAGTCGTCCGCCCCCTGGTTCGTCCGGGTCCACCTCCGACGCCGACGCCACTCCGCCGAAGGCTGTGAACGAGACGCCGAGTTCCATCCCCTGACGCAGGTCCACCCCCACCGCTGCTGGCCCCTCGGCACCGTCGGTCCCAGTGGCGTCGACAGCAGGAAGGTCCCCAGTACAGCCCGCAAACCCGGCGATTCCAGCGATACTACCGAGTGCGCCACTCTGCCGCAGGAACGTTCGTCGGTCGCGAGTGCTGGGTCTCATTGCGGGGTCATCCTCGTGGGCCGTTCGGTCGTTCTCGTGGCCATCCAGCCGTCGGGTCGACCTCGGTGTTCAGTCATGTTTCGTGGTGTGATATCATCACCTGGCCGCGTGGCACGTCGGTCGACCCCTCAGCGACGACGTCGCCGTCTTTGAAGATCCCAACGGACAGCGTCTGGTCGTCACTCTCTCGTTTCTGTGCCGATACGACGATGCTACTCACGTCCTCGGTCGAGACGCCCAGCTGGTCCTCGACGTCGACTGTCTTCGTCCCCTCGTCGTCGAACGCCTGATGCGAACTCCCCTCGGTCGTCGTTACCGAGATCGTGCCCTCCCAGTCGCCCTCGTATTCGAAGCGGACGCTGTATCCGGCAGAATCCGGGGTCACTGTCTCGGTCGGTGTCGGCTCCTCCGTCGGTGTCGGTGTGTCCGTGGGGGTCGGTGTGTCAGTTGGTGTGGGTGAGTCGGTCGGCGTCGCCGTCCCGCCCGTATCGCCATCTCCGGTCACGTGGTGGGACACCATCACCTGCCCCTGTGGCGCGTCGGTCGTCCCCTCGGCGACGACCGAACCGTCTTTCCGGATCGTGACGCGAAGTGTCGCGTCGTCGTTCGCCGCTTTCTGTGCGTTGACGACGATGTCCTGGACCGCCCCGGTGTCGACGCCCAGCTGTGGTTCGACGTTGACCGTCTTGCTACCGGCGTCCTCGAACGCCTGGTGTGAATTCCCGTCCGCCGTCGTAACCGACACCGTTCCCTGCCACGTTCCCTCGTAGGAAACTTGCACGCTCCAGCCGTCTGGCGCTGGTGTCGCCGTCTCCGTCGGCGATGGCGTCTCGGTCGGCTCCGGTGTCGGGGTTGGTGTGCGTTCGTCAGCGATTCCCGGACCTTCGTCGGAACAGCCGGCGAGAGCGATCGCCACTCCCGCGAGTACGTGTCTTCGATGCCACCTCACTTCTGTCGTCCTCATGTACGCGCTCCTCTCGTGTTCGTGCTCGTGGCCGATTTGCCGCCCTGTTCGGCCGACCTCTGGTCCTCGCGTCGCTGCTGGTGAGCGTTCTCTCCGACGGACACACCACCCCCAACCCTCCCACGCTCAGAACGCCCCCTAAAAAGTCACGTCCACATGTGTTAAGCGTTCCCACGTCAGCGGAAAATCGCCCATCTGATCACCCCGAGCCTCGGGTTTCCTGGCTCGCGACGCGCCGTGACGGTCACACGCATCGCCACAGTCACCGTCGGATACGCGGTGCCAGCAGCCACCGGCCGGTCCCCGCGCCGTCTGCGAAGTCGTGTTCGAGCGAGAGCGGACACCCGCCTTCGCCGCCGCCGACGAACTCGACTGCGACAGTGGCGCCAGGGGGAATCGCAGCCACGATTTCCGTGAGGTAATCGATTGAATAGAGCGATTCGAGCGGCCCATCCGTCCCGGGGCCCGTGTCGATCGATTCCACGTCGGCTTCGTCGAAGGAGAGGCACACCTCGTCGGTGTCGCCCGTCGCAGTGACCGTCAACGCGGGGTCCTCGGCCTCGACCACGAACGTCGCGTGGTCGGCGACCAGATCTGCGGCCTCGACCGCTCTCTGGAGGGCTCGCCCCGACATGACGACGCTCGCAGCGGTCGTCTCACCCTCGATCCACTCGACCTGTCGAACGGCGTCTGCGGCCAGCGGTGCGAAGGTGTACTCGACGGCGCCCGCCGTCAGGTCGAAGCGACCGTCGGCGGAGAGCGAGAGGTCGATCAGGTCGCCGTCGGCCATCGAACTGGCGTCGCGGAGGCGCTCGAGAACGACTCCGACCGTCACAGCGTCCGCAGAATATGTCTCGAAGGCGTCCCTGTCGAGTTCCAGTTCGGCCATCGCCACGTCCGCGGGGTCCCGGACTCGCAGGACCATGCCGTCGTCGAAGGCCATGCGACACTCGTCGGCGATGGCCAGTGCGCCCTCGACCGCACCGTCGAGTCGGTCGGCGTCGATTCTGACGTCGAGCCGTGGTGTCTGTGTAGCCGGGTCAGTCGATTCCTGCGTCTGTGCGCCCGTCGATTCGTCGATTCCGTGTCGGTGTTGGGGAGTCATGCCTGTATTTGTCTTCGCGTGCAACCGGGGGGAGAAGCGTTATCCGGCCCGTCGACGAACCGACGACCGGGCGGCCCTTCGCCCCGCGTGCTGCGCGGCCGGGGACACCTGCCAGGGAGTCCGGCCGCGCTGTCGCTACCGCCCGAGCGACTGCGTTCGGTCCCGGGCGAACTGTGCGTTGCTCGCTTCCCGGAGGACTCGGTTAAGCGTTGTGTCGAGTCACGGGTTCGTACTCGGAAATAGAGTATAATTGCTTAAATACGTTCGATATATAATCGGAAATAGAGTATGCCATCCGACGACCGCCCCCGTGGAATCCTCTCGCCGGCTGACCGCTCGTATCTCCGTGGCGACTCGGAGTTCGAGCGTGCGCAGAGCGAGCGCAATGCACGTGCGCGGATCCGCGACCGGGTGCTCGCGGGATTGCACGACGGTGCGTTGCTCGCCGACGAACTGGACGAGCACGACCGAGAACTCGTCTTCGAGAAACACGTCGCCGACGACCCGGCAGCGGTCCGGGCGCTCATCGGGACGCTCGCGTTCTGCTATCGGGGCGCCGAGGACGCTGGCCTGGAGTTCGGCGCACTCGTCGAAGAGGCAGTCAGTCGCGCTGAAGCGGACCGGAACGTCGCCGCTGCCGTCGATCTGGAGGTCCGCCGCGAACCGCTGGACGCCGACCGCCTGACCAGGAAACTCCGGCGGACTGGCTCGCTCACGCTCTCGGAGTTGGCCTACCTCCGCGAGGCCGACGACGTGAGCCTCGACCGATTGCTCGACCGCTACGCGACGGACGTCGGTGGCGACGAGGGTGACGAGGACTGGGTCCAGGCGAAGATGACGAGCTACTGACGGCCATCGCACGCGGACCCGGGCCCTCCCGGGGACCGTCTTCCTACTCGTCCGCACCGAGTCGCACGAGCGTGTCGTCCGCGAGATACCTGTCCAGGGTGTGAGCGTCCCCTTCGAGCGTCTTGAGGTGGCCCTGGAGCAGTTCGAGGGTGGCGTTGTCGCCAAGCTCCTGGACCAGTTCGATGTGGTCACGCAGCTGGACTGCGAGGGTCGCGAACCCGTCGAGGTCTCGCTCCAGTGACGACCGCATGTCGTAGAGATTCGCCGGTTCGATGAACAGTGAGGCGTGTTGGCGCACGCCCATCGGCCCGCAGACTGGCACCCCGCCCAGTGCGTGCACCCGGATTGCCAGGTCGTCTGTCATCTCGGACAGCCGATCCGCGGTCGCCTGGAGGAACGCGCGGACGTCGTTCGATTCGGCCCCCTCGAGGAGCCATGAGTGTTTCCGGACCTGGTTGAACAGGATGTAGAGGCCCGAGAGGTCCGCGTTCAGCGCGTCCACGACCTGTTCGGCGACCGCTGGCGGCACTCTGAGCTCGTTCTCACCGATTGTTCCCCACGCTCGACGAACGTGCTCCGGGCCTGGCTTTCGGAGGTGTGGCGAACTCGTCATCCTCGGGTCCCTGCACCAGTCCGAACGAGGGTGTCGGCTTCGAGGTACTGTTCGAGGACGTGCGCGTCGGCTTCGAGGGTTTCGAGGTGCTCGCGAAGCCGTTCTCCCGTTCCAGAATCCCCCAGGTCTTCGACGAGGTCGACGTGTTCGCGCACGCTCGCCACGAGCGTCGCGTAGCCCTCGAGGTCCCCCTCCAGAGAGGGCCGCAGGTCGTAGAGGTCCTCCGCTTCGAGGTGGACCGCAGCAGCCTCCTGGATCGTCGGCGGCGTGTTGGGCGGCACGCCGCCGAGTTCGACGATGCGAACGGCGATGTCGTCGTTGACAGCGCGCACGCGCTTGTAGGCCGCTTCGAGGAAGTCCGCGACGTCACCGTGTTCTGCGCCCTCGGCCGTCCAGTAGTGCTTTCGCACGAGATAGAACAGGTTGAACGATCCCGCGTGGTCGACCCGGAGGGCGTCGATTATCGTCTCGGCGTCCTCACGGTCGATCCTGAGTTCGTTGTCCACGACGGTATCCCACTCCTGGCGGACGACGCCAGTCTCGGAGTCGCGGATCAGCCCGATCTCTGTGTCAGTCATCTGACCACCGTTAGGCCCTCACCGGTTGGAGTGCAACCGCGTCGTCTTCGTTGGTACGCATCCCCTGTCCCTCGGTTGGCCACGACCAAAAATATTGTCAACATTCGCATATGTTTAGGCATGCCAAAACCCTCTGCGGTTGTGCTGTTTCGTTCGCGGCTGCAGCTATATCGGTGTCCGACCGCCTGACCTATCGTATTCTGGCTCACTCTCCCGGCTGGTCGCTTGGCCGAGGCCGTTCGCTCGTATCGTTCAGATTCGACACAATCCTGAGCGAGAGCGCTGGATCGACGTCCGAGGACCCTCTCTCTTACCCGGGAACGAAGCCCGAGAAGACGCGCGACTCGATCTTCCGGAGGTGTTCGCCGACGGTCGCCGGTGAGAGGTCCAGTGTCGCGGCGATGTCACTGTGGGTCGCTTGGCGGGGTGCGTCGTAGTAGCCAGCCTGTACAGCAACAGAGAGAACCTCTCGCTGCCGGGCGGTCAACCGGCCGAACAGCTGGCGAACGCCCGGGTCGTACGAGCCGGTCTCGACGATTTCGAGGTCGACTCCGTCCGGAATCTCCTCGAACGCACCGGTGAACGCGCTCGCTTCGCCGACGAGCGTGACGACTGTCGACCCGTCGGCGGCAGATTCGATCGGGAGTTCGACGACGAGTTCAGATCCACGGCGATACTGCAGCAGTCGTCGGGTCAGGTCGTCGAGGTCGAAGTGGACGTACGCGAAGCCGCTGTCCGCGCCCGTCGTCGTGTACTCGATGACGTGTGGCGATTCGTCGAGGATCGCTCCATACCGCTCGATACCGCTCCGGATCTCAGAGAGCGAGACACCGGTGTCGCCGTCGATCAACTCTATCTGGTGGATCGGACCCGGGGTCACCGCGGGTTCGTCGGCCACCGCGGCACCGAGCGGGTGGAAGGCCGCTGCCTCCGCGGGACTCGCCCGCACCGTTACGTAGCGCATACGGTGTCCACGGGATCGCCACAGAAAACGACTCGGTAAAAACCCACCTCGTATGACTGGCAACAGACCTACTGGCCGAGCGTCCAAACGGTTTCTCGCTGGACGGGCACGGTCTGGACGGATCCGGGCGCTCGTCCCGTGTCGCCCTGAATCACTGCCCTCACCCGGATTCGTCCGCACCTCGCTGACGCTCCTGCGTTCGGTCGGCAGCCGACTGTATCTCGACAGGACTCACCGCCTACCGACCTCAGTCCACGGCTTCGCGCTCTCGGTGCCTGTCCCGACCGTCGCTTGGCTCTGCGGTGTCACCTCGTCTGGAGTCACGAACTGTTTCTTCGGGCGCCGATTCGTTCGGTTTGGCCGCACTCGGTCCTGTGAAACTGTCTCGCTCGGCCTCGCTGGCGAGTTCGAGGGTGAACGGCCGAGCCACCCGGCGACCGAACCACCCAAGTTTTCCTGCGAGGCGGGACCCGATTCCGTCGGATTCAGAATCCGTCAGCCGAATCGCGCTCCCGTCGCGGGTGAGGACATCTCTCCGTTCGAGTTCGTCGACCGCAGCGTCGATGGCGTCGTCGTCGGCCGCCAGTTCCTCGGACAGTTCTCGCCGTGTGCGTGGCCCCCCGTCCAACGCCTCGGCGACCTGTCTGCCGACGTAGTCGTGGTACACCTCGCGACCGCTCGGTTCGGATTCAGTCGCCCCTTCGTGCCGAATCGTCTGGACGCCGTCGAGGACGAACCAGGCGCCGACGAGCAGCAACGCCACTGGGAGCCAGACCTCCTCGGCGCTGAACAGGAGCAGCGCCGTTCCGCCGACCAGTGCGTAGACGCCGAACCCACTCATTCGCACCGACTCCCGCAGATCGTACACGTCCGACGCGAGTTCGGAGAGGCCGAACAGGCCCATCGAGACGACAGTCGTCGCGAACTCGACGGGGCTCGGGTCGAGAACGTACCAGAGGAGGGCCAACACACCCATCCATTGCATGACCGAGCGGAACTCGAGGCGCTCACGGAGGGCTTCACGCAGGGACGCTGCCATTGGAAACGTGTTACGATTCCGGGAAGATAGGCGCATCGGCTCGTCACTCGGTCCGGGAGCCTGGCCGAGACACGTTCAATCGTCTGCGCTGGTCGGATCACCGGCCGTCTCGGCGAGGACATCGGGATCGACCAGCGGCGTCCCGTCGGCTTTGGGCCCGAGTTCGGGGCCGTGCGGGCCGTTTTCCGGGTCGATCCGGCGGCGCTGTCGGTAGTCCGTCGAACGCTCGACGGGCACCCGGCCGATGGCGTCGATCATCTCGACGTACTCGTCGAACGAACGGACCTCGCCGAACTCGCCGCCCGCTCGTTTCGTGATCTCCTCGGAGAGGATGGTGCCCATGAAGTCGTCCGCACCACACGAAAGCATCTTCAGGCCCTGTTCGTCGCCGTATTTCACCCACGAGGACTGCACGTGGTCGACGTTGTCGAGGAACAGGCGCGAGACGGCGATCAGCAGTTCGTCCTCGTGGGTGGTCGCACCGGCCTGGACCATCCCCTCCTCGTAGAGCGGCGTGTTCTGGTGGACGAAGGAGAGGGGGACGAACTCCGTGATCGCGCCCGTCCGGTCCTGCAGGTCTCGGATGCGTTCGAGGTGCATGGCGCGGTGCATCTCGTTGTCGACGTGGCCGTACATGATGGTCGAGGTGACGTCCAGGCCCACGTTCGCCGCGGCTTCCATCGCCTCCAGCCACTCGTCGGTCCCGATCTTTCCGGGACAGATCACCTCGCGCACCTCGTCGACGAGTATCTCGGCGGCCGTCCCGGGCACCGAGTCCAGCCCGGCGGCTTTCAACCGCGCATAGACCTCCTCGTAGGACCAGTCGGTGCCCCGTCGGCCGTGATAGGCTTCTTCGGGCGTCATCGAGTGGACGTGCACGCCGTCGACGCTCATCGCCTCGATCTGTTCGCAGTAGGTGCCCGGATTCACGTCGTACTCCGCGGGCGGCCGGTAGTTCAGGTCGCCGCGGTCGCTCGCTTCGAGCATCGCCCGATGCTCCTCGTCGAGCGCGAACGCAGGGTGCAACCCGGATACCGAGGTCACCTCGTAGATGCCGCGCTCGACCGCTTTGCGGACGATTTCGCGGGATTCGTGGGGGCGCTTGGTGAACCCACCGTGGTCCTCGTCGTTGGCGCTCCGGAACTGTTCGGAGCGGTCCTTGAAGTTACAGAACAGACAGCCCGTGTTACAGGCGGTCGTCACGTTGTTGTTGAGGTTGGCGACGAAGGTCACTTCGTCGCCGACGACGTCCTCGCGCCGGCGGTCGGCCGCTTCGAGGACGAGTTCCTTCCGCTGGGTGTCGATCCCTTCGCGCTCGCTCCCGGTCGTCAGCAGTTCGACGCCGTCGGCGACCGACAGGCGCTCGCCCGCCCGGGCTTTTGCGAGGGCGGTCTCGAACGACCGGTCGGTCTCGGGGACGTGCTCGAAGTCGAACTCCCCTCGCGGGACGTTTGCCCGCGGGTCGGCGGCGTCTGCCATTGCACGTCTCCACTGCTGCCAGCGGCATAAGCGGCCGGGAAAGCGGCCGATGGCCCCGCTGTCTGCGACGGCGACCGTCCGCCGATGGGGGCGGTCGGGCGTCGCCCCCACTGTCGGCCGCGCTCACCCGGCCGCGTTCGGCAGGAAGGTAACGACAGTCGAGACCTCTTCGAGGACGACCCAGACGACGAACAGCGCGTAGGCGACCAGGAGCGCGATCGACTCCGGGGTCGACAGCGCGAGATCCGTCCGGAGGACGGTGAAGAGAAGTATCGTCGCCAGCGTCAGGACGGCGAACAGCGGGACGGCCAGCTCGAAGTTGAACGACCACGTGCCGACGATGAGGACGCCGACCGGGATCGCGACGAGCAGGTCGAAGGTGTTCGACCCGAGGACGTTCGCCAGCGACGCCACCCCGCGGTCGTCCCGGGCTGCGCGGACGCTCACCAGCGCGTCGGGCAGGCTCGTCGCCGCCGCGGCGACGGTCGCGCCCATGATGAACTCGCCGACGCCGACCGCGGCGCCGATCGTCTCGACGGCGCCGACCAGTTCGTGGACCGCCACGAGGATCACGGCCAGCCCCGCGAGCAGGTACCCCCACTGCCGCCTGGCGTCGATCCCGTCCCGCGAGTCGGGGTCAGCCTCGTGGTCCGCGGTGTCCTGTGCCTGGATGAAGATGTACAGGCCGTACAGCGCCAGCGGCATGGCCGCGAGGTACCGGCGCATCTCACCGGTGATGAACTCGGTCCCGCCGACGGGGTGGTAGATGACCGCCATCGCGAAGGTGATCACCAGCGCCGACACCGCGAGCATGTAGAACTGGGCCTCCTTGTAGACCAGCGTCCGATTGGCCTCGATGTCTTCCTCGGTGGAGATCCCCGCGACCGCGGGGATCACGAGGACGTTGAAGATCGCCGACCCCACGATCGCACCGGTGCCGAGCCCGAGCGCCCCGCCCAGCGCCGAGACCGCCACCGTCGCCAGCTCGGGAAAGCTCGACCCGACCGCCGCGACCACCGACCCCTGGACGACCTGCGGGAGGCCGTAGTACGTCGAGAGTCGCTCGCTCGCCGCCTCCAGCCATGAACTGCCGAGCCAGACCCCGGCGGTCGTGACGACGACGATCCCGACAGCCAGCCCGACGGATTCGACCATCGGGCGCAACTCCAGAGCCGACCCGCATAGGCGTTTGGACCGCGGACAGGACGCCCGCCCGAACCCGGCGCGCCGGTCCACGCGACCCCGAGTGAGAAACGACTTTGCCCCGGGCGCGAGAGACTCCGCCAATGACCTCTGTCAAGGAGTTCCGGGTGGGCGAGTCCGCCACGGCCG
>ENA-ORCR01000629-ORCR01000629.1-marine-metagenome-genome-assembly--contig:-NODE-629-length-16195-cov-3.278757_pt1 | contig 16195 bp, 17 predicted proteins | sample MGYA00237782_ERZ508514 | MGnify/ENA primary metagenome ERZ508514 (study PRJEB26185, sample SAMN06268960) | marine metagenome | isolation source: Eden Landing Ponds, San Francisco, CA, USA | place...
CCAGCCACGTCTCGACGGCGGGCCGGTCGAAGCGGGCGGGCGTCGCCCGCTCCCACGCGCCGGTCTCAGGCCCCATACACCAGCCTCCAGAGCCCGCCCATCGTCAGGAGCGCGCCGACGACCGTGTTGAGAATCGGGAACCACCAGTAGGCGCGGTCGACGGTGACCGACGAGCGCGCGACCCACGACGTGAACAGTGGATAGACCGCAACGAGGGCGCCCAGCCGCGGGTCGACTAGACCGAAGACCACCGCCGAGGCCGTCCAGACGGCCCCGCAGTAGGCGTAGGTCCGCGCCTCGCCGAGGACGGTTGCGGTGGTCTCGATGCCCGCGCGGCGGTCCGGTTCGATGTCAGGAATCGCTGAGAAGGTGTGCATCGCCATCGTCCACAGCCAGCCGCCCGCGACCGCCAGCGTGGGCGGAAAGGTCCCCGCCACGGCCGCGTAGGCGACCACGCCGGGCAGGATGTACAGGCCGTTCGACAGCGAATCGAGGAAGGGCGTCGTCTTGAACCGGAAGGGGGGCGCGCTGTACTGCACCGAGAGCGCGAGGAAGGCGAGCATCGCGAGGGCGCCCTCGGTCGGGAGCAGGGGCAGCACCGCCACGCCGAGCGTCCCGCAGGAAAGCACCGCGAGGACGACACCGCGGCCGCCCTGATAGCGGACCTCTTTCTCGTCTTTCTTGGGGTTCTCCTCGTCGATGTCGGCGTCGAAGACGTCGTTGACGCCGTAGAGGAAGACGTTCGCGGGGACGAGGAAATACGCCGTCAGCCCGACGACGAGCGGAGCGAAGATCTCGCTCGTCGACTCGGCGGCGTAGACGGCGCCGACGGCCGCCGGACCCGCCAGGTAGAGCCAGAAGCGGGGCCGCGAGAGCCGCAGGAGATAGCCGGCTCTCGTGTCTGCGGGGGCGAGCGACGCGAGACGGGTCGTCACTGAGAGCATTCGTCGTGTCGGGAATCGGGAACGGACGCGCTTAGTTCTCCCGCTCGCCGCGCGGGGTCAGCGTCGCTCCGCGTGCGGGCGCTCAGCGCTCCCGCTCGTCCCGCAGGAGCGCGTCGGCGGTGTGCTGGCCGCTGATGAGACACATCGGGACGCCGATGCCCGGCGTCGTGAACGAGCCCGTGAAGTACAGGCCGTCGACGGCCTTCGACCGGTTGGGCGGGCGCAGGATGGCCGTCTGGCGCAGGGTGTGTGCCAGTCCGAGCGCCGTCCCCTCGGTCGCGTTGTAGCGCTCGCCGAACTCCGAGACGCAAAACTCCTCCTCGAAGACGATGCGGTCGCGCAGGTCCGTGCCCGTGTTCTCGGCCACGTCGTCGAGGATCCGCTCGCGGAAGTGCTCGCGCTGGGCGGGACTGTCTTCGAGATCCGGCGCGACGGGCACGAGGACGAACAGGTTGCTGTGGCCCTCCGGCGCGACGGTGTCGTCGGTCTTCGACGGCACGCAGAGGTAGTACGCCGGCTCGTCTGGCCAGGCGGGGTCGTCGAAGATCTCCGCGAAGTGGGGGTCCCAGTCGTCCGGGAGCACCAGCGTGTGGTGAGCCAGCTCGGGCACGTCGCCCTCGACGCCGAGATAGAGGAGGTACGCCGAGGGTGCGTACGTGCGGTCGTCCCAGTAGCCGGCGTCGTACTGTCGTTCGTGCTCGGGCAGCAGCTCCTGCTCGGCGTGGGCGTAGTCGGCGTTGACGACCACCCGATCCGGTCGGCGTTCGCCCCCTGTCTCGTCGGCGACGAGGAACCCGCGCTTGCGGCGAGTGATCTCCTCGACCGCGACGCCCGTCTCGAAGTCGACGCCGAGTTCACGGCAGAGGTCGACGAACGCGTCGACCACGACGCCGATGCCGCCGGGGTGGTTGCCCTCGTCGTCGGCCTCGTTGGCGACGGGGTAGTAGACGCCCATGTTGAAATCGACGTGGCTCATCATGTTGTACAGCGCCGGCGTGTTTCGGGGCGACCCCCCGAGGAACACGAGCGTGTACTGCATGATCTGCTGGAGCTTGGGGTCCTCGAAGTAGTTCTCGACGTGGCTCTGCATCGTCCGCATGAGCTTGATCCCGATCGGCGCCGCGCGCATCACGTCCAGGTCCACCCAGTCCCGCAGCGACGAGCGGTCCTCGTAGACGAACTTCTCCATCGCCGTCTCGTAGTGGCGCTCGCTGGTCGCCAGGTACTCGTCGAAGGCCTCGCCCGCGCCGGACTCGATGGACTCGAACAGCTCGCGGTTTTTCGCCCGGTCGGCGGCGATGTCGACGCGCTCGCCGTCGCCCGCTGCCGGTCCTTCGTTCTTAAAGAAGATCCGGTAATGCGGGTCGAGCCGTTCCAGTTCGTAGTAGTCGCCCGGGGCCTTCCCGAAGTGGCCGAAGAAGCGCTCGAACACGTCGGGCATGAGATACCACGAGGGACCCATGTCGAAGCGGAACCCCTCCGCTTCGAGCCGGCTGGCGCGGCCGCCCAGCTGGTCGTTCTTCTCTACGAGCGTCACGTCCGCGCCGGCGTCGGCGAGATAGGCCGCCGCCGAGAGGCCGCCGACGCCGCCCCCGACGACCGTCACCGACTCGCCGTCCGCCCGTCCCGATAGACCTGCCATTACCTCGGTATCGGGCCCGCCACGTGAAAAAGGGGGTGCCCAACCGATGCGGTCGGGCGATACCGGACGCGGCCGGCGGACTCGCTCCCCCGACCGCGTGCCCCCGACACGTCCACCGCCCGACATCCGCAGTCCCCGCTCCGTCGGGACGCTCATGTCGGACCCGTCCCAACGCGGCGGTATGAACGGACGGACGGTCGTCGTCACGGGCGGGACGCGGGGGATCGGACGAGCGACGGTCGAGGCGTTCGCCGACGCCGGCGCGCACGTCGTCACGTGCGCACGCGACGCCGACGCGCTGGGTGACCTCGCCGCGGCGGTCCGCGAGTCGGGCGGGACGATCACGACCCAGCGGGCGGACGTGCGCGACGAGTTCGACGCCGAGCGACTGCTCGAAACCGCCGCCCGCGAGGGCGGAGCCGTCGACGCGGTCGTCGCCAACGCAGGCGTCTACCACGGCGACGCCGGCGAGACGCCCGTCGACCGCGAGTCCTACGCGGCGTTCGACGACACGATGCGGACCAACGCCCGCGGCGTGTTCGCCACCTTCCGGGAAGCTCGCCCGCACCTCGCCGACGACGCGCGCCTGCTCGCGCTCTCGGGCGGGGTCGCCCGCCAAGCCCGTCCGGGATTCGGCGCCTACGCCGTCTCGAAAGCCGCCGCCGAGGCCGTGGTCCGCCAGTTCGCCGCCGACACCGACTGGCCCGCCGCGGTCGTCGATCCGGGCGCCGTCGCGACCGAGCTGACCGGCGGTCGCGGCACCGACCCCGAACGCGCCGCCGACCTCGTCCGCTGGGCCGCCCGCGACGCCGACCCCGACCGACTCGACGGGGGCGTCCTCGACCGCCGCGCAATGCGCGAGGCCTGATCCCGTTACGCGCGGCGCTCGCACCCCGATTCGACCGTTCCCGACCCCGAGCGACAGCCTTATTAATATCACTCCTCGTGTTGCTAAACAATGAGTATTAACGAGACTTCGGATGTTAATAACGAGGGCGAGGGGCTCTCGCTGGTCGGCGGCGCGGGCGTCGCGGTCCTGCTGGGGCTGTCGGCCGTGGCGGTCCTGGCGGACACGCCGAAGGTGCTGATCATCGGGTGGGTCGCGTTCGCGGCGATGGCCGCGGGGACGTATCTCGGCGCGCGCGCGACCGAGACGGACCCCCAGCGGCTCGTGTGGGGCTACGGGCTCGCCAGCGGCGCGATGGTGACCAGCGCGGCGATGTTCCTCGTCCCGCAGGCGATCGGGATCGCCAGCGGTGGCGGCGTCGCGCCCCAGGTCGGCGGGATCGGTATCGCCGCGGGGATCGTCGTCGGCTACAGCGGCCACGTCGTCGGCCACCGGCTCACCCACCGCGACCTGCCGATGGACGTGACGACCGCACAGATCACCGCCCACGCGCTCTCCGCGGGGCTGATCATCGGCCTCGTCTACGGCTCGATGCCGACGCTCGGCCTGCTGCTCGGGCTCGCCATCGTCTCGCACAAGGGCCCCGCGGGCTACGCCGCCGCCCGTCGCCTGCGTCGATCGGGCAAGCCCGTCTCTGCCCTGTTGCTCCCCGCGGCCGGCGTCGGCATCACCGCCATCCCGACGGCAGCGCTCCCGGTCCCCGAGGTCGCGGCGCTCAACGCCGTCGTCTTCGGCTTCGCCGCCGGCATCTTCCTCCACGTCGCCATGGACTTTCTGCCCGTCTGCGACGCCGGCTCGGAGATCGACCAGGTGTGCTCGCTCCACGAGGAATCGCACGAACTGCTGGACCGCCTGCGGATCCACGCCGTCGGCAGCACCGTCGTCGGCGCCGCGGTCGTCGTCCTCGCCTGGGTCGCCGTCTCGCCGTAACCCCGCGGACGCCCGCGCTCCGGAGATTTTCGCCATCAGACATATATCGTCGCCACCGTAACGCCGCGCTATGGTCTCGCCGCCGGTGCATCACCCGAGCGACCCGGACTACGACCGCCGGGTCGGCTGGGGCCTCCTTCTCGTGACCTTCGGCGTGCTGGCGCCGCTGCTCTACGCCCGAGCGGCCGGTGTCTCCGCACTGTGGGCGCCCTCGATCTACTGCGCCGCGGCGGAGTGCCCGACGCTGCTCCAGTGGAGCGCGTATCTGCTCTCGATTCCGCTCTCGCTCGCCGTGACCGTCCTCTGGTGGTCGGGCAGGGCTCGCTCGCGCGCGCTAGTGGGAGCGCACCTCTGCGCGATGGGCGCGCTCGTCGGCTGGGCGTTCGTCGTCCCGCTCACCCCGTGGGCCTGGGTCGCGCTCGTTCCCGGCGGCTTCCTCGTTGCCAGCGGCACGGGCGGGCTCGTCGACCGGGCGGCCCGCGACCCCGAGGGCCTGCCGAGTCGCCTGGCGACGGTCGGCGGCGTCTCGGTGTTCGCGGGCTTCGCGGCCACGGCCGTCCTGGGCTACTGGTCGCTCGTCTCGCTTCCGCTGTTCGCCGTCGCGCTCGGCGCGTACCTGCTGCTCGTCCGCGCGCCGCTGAGCTGGCTGCGGGCCCACGCCGTCTGGTTCCTCGCGGCGGCCCTGCTCGCGGTCCCGCCGTGGACGTACGTCCGCCCGGAGTCGCTCGGCGTGACGGACGTGGTGCCGCCGCCCGAAGACCTCCCCGCGCATCCGCCCGACGGCAGCCCCGTCTTCCTCGCCGACGAGGTGATCACCGCGTTCGTCCTCCTCGGCGTCGCGGCGATGGCCCTGGCCGCCGGGACACGGCTGGTCGAGTGTCTCGTCGACGACTCCTCCGGAGCTTCGCCCACCGCGCGCGATGCCACGGAGTGAGTTCCGGCGCCGTCGCCGTCGGTCGCGTCTCGGCTGTCAGTCCGGACGGTCGGGCGCGGGCCCGGCGCTCAGACGACGTCGACGCCGGTGACTTCGAACCGCGCGCCGCCGTCCTCGCTCTCGCCGACCGCCACGTCCCAGCCGTGGGACTCGGCGATGCCCGCGACGATGTTCAGGCCCAGGCCGGTGCCGTCGTCGGCGTTCGTGTAGCCCGCCTCGAACACCCGGTCGCGTTCGCTCTCGGGGATCCCGGGGCCGTCGTCGGCGACGTAGAAGCCGCCCTCGCAGTCGCCGACGGTGACCGTCAGGTCGTCGGCGTTCGCTCCGTCGGCGTCGTCCGGGGCGTCGGCGGCCGACGGCTCGACGGAGCTGTGCTCGACCGAGTTGCGGACGCAGTTTTCGAGCAGTTGCCCCAGGCGGCCGGGGTCGGCCCGGACCGTCCCCGACGCCTCGACGGCCAGGGTCGCCTCGCCCGTCTCGACGTGGTCCCAGCACTCCGCGGCGGCGGCCGCCAGGTCGACGGGTTCGGGTTCGGTCGCCCGTTCGCCTTCCCGGGCGAGCGCCAGGAGGTCCTCGATCAGCGCTTCCATCCGGTCGTGGGACCGCCGGATGGCGGCGACGTGCTCCTCGTCGTAGTCCTCGGCGAGCAGTTCGAGCCGGCCCTGCGCGACGGTGAGGGGGTTGCGCAGGTCGTGGCTGACGATCCCCGCGAATCGTTCGAGCCGTTCGTTCTGTCGTTCGAGCGCCTCGCGCTCGGCGCGGAGCTGGCGCTCCGAGCGGATGCCGTCGAGCGCGGTCGTCGCGTGGACCGCGAACGTCTGCGCCAGCGGGGCGTCCGTCGGACCGAACGCGTCGCGCTCGGTGGTGCCGGCCACGAGGACGCCGTGGTCGCCCAGCGGGAGGAGCATCGCGCTCCCGACCGCGGCGTCCCCCAGGATCCGACCCGGGGCGGCCGACACGTCGTCGTACACCCGCCGTTCGCCCGCGTCGAAGACCGTCCAGGCGACTCCCTCGCCGCGCGGGACGGTCGGGGTCTCGCCCAGCAACTGCTCGCCCTCGTCGGTCGAGGCGACCGGGACCAGTGCCTCGGCGTCCTCGTCGTAGCGATAGACCGCGTTGCTCGGCAGGCCGACCACGTCGCGGACCGCCCTGACGGCCGTCTCAGCTACCTCCTGGAAGGTCGCCGCCTGCATGAGCTCCCGGACCGTGGTGTGGATCCCCTCGATGGCGTCCTCGTGGCCCCCGCGGTCGGTCTTGTCGAAGACGCTGCAGACCAACCGCTCGCCGTCGGTCTTGGTGAGCGTGTGGTCCTCGACGAAGGTAGTGCCGTCGGCGCGCAGCCCGGTCGTCTCGCCGCGCCAGAACCCCGTCCCCTCGACGGCCGGGATCACGTCGGCCCTGACCGTCTCCAGCGCGCCCTCAGGGTAGGTGATCGCGAACGACTCGCCGACCATCTCCTCGGGCTCGTAGCCGTAGAGGGCGGCGTACTCCTCGTTGACGTACCCGAACGTCCCGTCGGCCTCGATGATCGCGATCCCCTCCCGGGCGGCGTCGATCGCGGCGAGGTGGCGCCGGCGCGCCCGTTCCTCGCGGGCGGCCGCGACAGCCGCTTCGATCCGCTCGGCCAGCACCGCGGCCCGGTCGCCGTCGCCCCCCTTCGGGATGTAGTCGGTGGCCCCCGCGGCGATCGCCTCGCTCGCCACCGCCTCGCTCCCCGAATCGGTGAACAGGAGGAAAGGCAGGTCGGGATAGTCCGCCCTGACGGCCTCCAGAAAGGCGATGCCGTCGCGTCCGTCCACGTCGTACTCCGAGACGACGCAGTCGACCTCGGCGAGGCGCTCCCGTGCCGCCTCGACGCTCCCCACCCGCTCGACGGCGAGACGTTCGGCCGCCGACTCGACGGCCGTGCCCGGCTCGGCGAACCCGGGGTCGTCGTCGACGTGGAGAACGCGGACCGGATCCCCGGACGAACCGCTCATAGGACACTCAAAGCGAAGGTACCTGAAAAACCATTTGGGTGACTATCAGCGGCAAAAATACCACGGACGCACACCTCGGCGGGGGTCGGGCCGGATCACGCTCTCCCGCCCGCGCTCGCCGCTGTGCCGCCGCTATCACTCCCGTTCCCGTTCTCGCTCGCGGTCGGCCTCCGCGTTCAGGTCGACTCCCGCGCCCGCCGAGCCGGTCAGGTCGGCGCCGTCGGGCACCTCGATGTCCTCCGTTTCGAGCAGGCGTTCGAGCCGTCGCTCGAACTCGGCGTCACCGATCTCGCCGGCCGCGTAGCGCTCGCGGAGTCGCTGGAGGGCGTCGTCCGCCTCCTCGCCGTCGTCGCTGGCTGGCTCGGACGGTCGACCGCGCCGCCGCTCGCCGAGGTACTCGCGCAGGTCGACGTGGTCGGAGAGGATGCCCAGCACCGGCACGAGGAACAGCCACCCGACGATGGCGACGACGGCGGCGGCGCTCTCACCGACGAAGATGGCCGAAAGCGCCGCCAGCGGGAGCGTCGCGACCGCGACGATCCCGACCAGCGCCTCCATCGGGTCGTCAGTCTCGTCGCTCCGTTCGTCGCTCATGCCCGACGCTACCGTGCCACCCCTCATAACTTCCCGGGCCGGCGGTCCGCGCTCGCCCCCGGGTCGCCGGCAGAGATATGCTCGCGGCCGGCGTATCGGTGCCCATGCCCATCAGTATCGACGAGTTCGAGCAGACATCGGAGCCGCAGCTCCGCCCCCCGGCCGCGGGCGCCGAGAACGCCGACCGCGTGCTCGGGCACCTCACCGATCGCTACGAGGAAGCGTTCACGCCCGCCGAGATCTGCGAGGCCACCGGCGTCCCCCGCGGCAGCGTCGGCGTCGTTCTCGCGAGACTCGAAGACAGGGATCTGGTCCGCCACCGCGGTGCCTACTGGACGGTCCGCCCGGACGCGACCGCGCGATGACGCCGCTGGCGGAACTGGCGCGGGAGTGCGGCCGGGCGGTCACCCGAGCGCGCGGACGGCCGCCGTGAGGACGCCCAGCGGCTCCAGGGTCGCGTCCGACCCGGTGAGCGCCCTCCCGAGCGGCCCGCCTGCGACGCCCGCGCCCAGCGACGCCACGGGCGCCCGCCGCACCTGTAACTCGACCGTCAGTCCCGCCTCGGTCAGCCGGTCGCCCGGCGCGAGGTCCGGCGGGAGCGCGTCCCGAACGCTTCCGAGCGCTCCCAGCGCGGCCAGCGAGGGCGCGGCGAGGACGAGCCTGTCGCCCTCGCTCCAGACGCGGTAGGTCCGCCCGCCGCGCTCGACGACCAGCTCGGCGTCGACGGTCAGCGCGCTCGGGCTCACTCCTCTTCGGTCGTGATACGCAGGGTCCCGTCGACGCGCCAGTGGGCGTGTTCGGCGTCCTCGCCCGCCTTGCTCGGCACGTCGACTTCCATGTCCTCGAACTCGTAGGTGATCGCCGCCCCGCGCCCGGTCAGTCGCTCGTAGAGGCCGATCGCAAGCTCCGGCCACGTCGTCGTCTCGTCGACCGACGCCTCCGCCGCTGTGGAATCGTTCGAACTCATCCCACACCGGCTTTGGACTGGTCTGACATATACCCTCGCACGGTCGCGTGACCCGTGCGGATCCCCGAGAGCCGACCGCTCACCGCTCGATCGTCGGCCAGCACCGGCCCGCCCGCCGCCGCCAGCCTGCCCGCCAGCACCGGCCCGCTCGCCGGTCAGTTGTACTCGCGCCAGCGATGGCCACAGTCGGTACACTTGAAGAATCGGGTCGGCGGCTCGTCGGCGGAGCCGGTCTGTTTGATCGTGTACCAGGCGACGCCGTTGCCGCAGTCATCGCAGGTGACGCTCTTGTCTTTGGGTTTGCCCTCGAAGTTGGCTCCCTCCTCGGTCTCGACGACCTCCTCCCCGGACTGTTCGGCGGTGCTGACGAACTGGTCGGCCAGCTCCTCGTCGCGGCCCGTCGTCGCACCGCAGCTCTTGCAGACCATCTCCCCGCCGTCGGAATGCATCATCGACCCGCACTCGTCGCAGAACTGCATGGTACCACGCCCGTTGACGCGCCGGCCGTAAGTATACCTCGCTCTCCGACCTGCGGTGGTTCGGGTCGATCCCGCTGCTCGCCGCCCGCCGCGTCCGATCAGGCGTCCTCTTCGAGTTCGCGGCGCTCCTCGACGACCGGGCAGTTGCTGACGCGGACGGTGTCGACGTCGACGAACTCGAGGATGTCGGTGCCCTCGTGACCGCAGGCCACGTCGGGCGGCGCCGAGAAGTACTCGCAGCCCTCGCAGTAGCCGTGTTTGGACACCTCGTCGATGTCGTCCTCGTCTGCGGGGAACTCCCCGTCGTCGCCCGTCTCGGCGCCGGCCCCGCCCTCCGGCTCGCCGGTGAGCCGGTCCCACACCTCGTCGGGGTCGATCCCCTCGACGCCCGACCGCTCGAAGGCGCTCGACGCCGACTCGAAGGGGTCGCCGTCGGACACCGTCACGTCCGCCAGGGGGTCGTCGCCGGGCCCGTCGGGACTCTCCGCGTCCCCGCCGGCGCCCTGCCCGCCCGTCTGCGGTCCGCGGTCACCCATGTACTCGAATGGGTCGGGGTCGCTCCCGGCGGCGGGATCGGGGGTCGAGCCGTCGTCGTTCCCGTCGGCCGCGCCGGACTCGTCCCGCTGGGGGTCACGCCCGTCGGTCGGACCGTCGGCGTCGCTCGCGGGGTCGTCGCCCAGCGAGTCGAAGGGGTCGCCCTCCCGGTCGCGGTAGCCGTCGAAGGCGTCGAAGGGGTCGCCGCGGTCGGCGTCGTCCTCGGAGTCGTCGGCTTCGGTGTCCTCAGCCGGGGAGTCGTCGCTCACGGTATCAGCTCCCGTCCGCGGCGTCGGGGACGTTCGAGCGGTCCTCGTCGCCGGCTTCGAGCTTGCGCGCGACTGTCAGCTTCGGTTTGCCGAACAGGCCGCCCGGTAGCGCCACGTCGCTGACGGTAGCGTCGCAGTGGGGACATTTCGGCTCGTGCAACAGCGCGATGTCGACCGCCTGCGAACAGTTCTCACAGACCGCCCGGTCCACGTCCAGCTCCGCCGCGGTGGCCTTCAGCCGGTCGATGGCGTCGGTGCCGGTCGAGCGGGCCTGTTCGGCCTCGCGGAGGTCGCTGACGACCCACGCGACCGTCCGCAGGCGCTCCTCGACCTCCTCGAGGCGGTCGGTCGCCCGTTCGACCTCGCTCACGCGGTCGTCGAGGTCCGCGACCCGCTCCTCGGCGTCGTCGGCCGCCGCGGTCGCCTCGTCGACCCGCGATTCGAGCGCCGACAGCGACGACTCCAGGTCGTCGACGGCCGTCGAGAGCGTCGCGAGCTCGCCGAACTCCGGGTGGGTGTGGTCGCCGTCGGCCTTGTCGTCGGCCTCCCGTTTCACCTGGACCACCCGGTCGCGCACGTCCTGGACCTTGTCGGTGAACTCCGACTCGACGCGGTCGATCTCCGCCGACAGGCCCTCCTCGACGGCCTCGACGTCGCCGCCGGCGTCGACGCGCTCGGCGACGGCGTCGGCGATGTCCGGGAGCCGTTCGGCGATCACGTCCCGCACCTCGTCCTCCACGTCGGTCCCGAGCGCCCCGGCCACGTCCTCGTCGCCGAACTCCTCGGCGGCGCGGTAGGATGCGAGTAACTGGACGACGACGGCTTCGCGGTCGAGGCCCAGGTCGGCGGCCTTGCGGTCCAGCCAGGCCTCCACGTCCGCGGGCAGCGACACGGACATCGCGGCGTCGTCCGACGACTCGCTCGCCATTGGTTACGTTTGACGGGAGTAGGTAGTTAAGGGTTTGCCACCGGTTCTCGAAAATCGAACTGGGAGAATCCCGCTGAACGGCCCGCACGACGACGAAATCGGGCGCGAGGGGCGTCGGTTCTCACCGGATCTTGCGCACGTCGCTGATGTCGAAGCCGCCGTCGCCGACCTCCGTCTCGAACTGGACGATGTTCTCGCTGTCGATCGCCGAGAGGACGCCCCGGAACTGCTTGACGACGAGCGTGCGCGCGCGGGTGGAGCCGCCGCTGGCCCACTCGAACTCCAGCGTGCCGTCGACGCCGTCGACGAGCTGGCCGTACTCGGTGGACGAGACGGTCTCCTGGTTCAGGTGGGCGAGGATGACGCCGTTCCACCGGTCGGCGCCCTTCTGGAGCCCCTTCACGAGGAAGGCCACGTCCGTCCAGTCCAGCGTCTGGTCGCGGCCGGCGGTGCTGATGAGGTCGCTTATCGAGTCGATGACGACCAGGTTTCCCGGGGCGTGCTCGCTCAGGCGACTCCCGAGTTCGCCGAGGATGTCGTCGCGCTCCTGGCGGGCCCGCAGGTCGCGGATGTCGGCGGTCGCGTCGGCGTACCAGTCCCGCGGGACCGGGCTCTGGTGGAAGTACTGCTCGGAGAGGTCGTGATAGCGGACCGCCTCCATGCCCGCGTCGACGATGTCCGGCTCCATGGTGGTCCGCACCTCGCGCTCGAAGCGCTCGGGGCCCTCGGTGAAGGAGATGTAGTGGACCTCCTCGGGCGGGCGCGCGTTCGCCGCCAGGTCGCCGTAGTAGAGGTCGTGTAACTCCTCGTCACCCTCGGCCAGGCCGTTCAACAGCGTGCTCGTGTGGAGAAACTCCCGCGACCCCGCGCCGCCCTCGCCCGCCACGAGGACGACGCTCCCCGCCGGCGCCCCGCCGTCGAGGGTCGTGTCGAGCTGGCGGACCCCGAAGGGTATCCGGTCCATGCGCCCACCATTCGGCCCCGTCCGCTTACCTGTTGCCCCGCCATTCTCGCTCGCTGAAACGGGCGCTCACTCCTCTTCGACCGTCGCGCCCTCGTTGCGGGGGCGACTGACGACGACGCGGCCCCCGCTCGCGGCGTCGGACAGCGCCGCCTCGGCCGCCGCGGCCACGTCCTCGGCGTAGTCGGCGTCGGTCAGCGCGTAGACCGTGGGGCCCCACGAGGACTGGCCGGCGCCCGCGACCGCCGGCTGGTCGGAGAGGGCGTCGATGATCGCCCCCGCGGGCGGCCGGTAGACGCCGCCCTGTTCGTCGGCGTACCAGGCGCCGTTGAGCCGGCCGAGCCGGGCGACCGCGTTGCCGAACGCCGCGCGGTCGTCCGTGGCGGCCGCCGGGAGCAACTGCTGGGTGACTAGCAGCGCGATCTCCTCGGCGATGCCGGGGTCGGCGCGCTCGACGACCGAGCGCATGCTCTCGTCCTCCTCGTCGCCGCTGCGGCCCGGGCCGGCGTCGGGGACCGCGAGGACGAACCGCCAGTCGTCGGGCAGGTCGTGGCGCGCGACGACCGGCGGGACCGACCAGTCGCCCTCGGCCGGCGGCGCGGTGGTGAATCGCTCGGTCGGGTGGCCGCCGTCGACGACGAACCCGCCCGACTCGAAGGTGGCGACGCCGATACCGCTGCGGCCACCGCGTCCCAGCGCCGGCGCGCACTCGCGGGGGTCCACGTCGATGCCGTAGGCGCCGGCGACGGCGACCAGCGCCGCCAGCGCGAGCTGGGTCCCGCTGCCGAGGCCGGCGTGGCGCGGCAGCCGCTCGTCGACCGCGACGCTCGCGCCGGGCACGTCCAGACACTCGACGACCCGCTCGACGTACGGTCGCGCCGCGTCGTCGTCGCAGTCGACGGTCTCGGCCCGCTCGGCCCGCAGGGAGAGTCGCGGCTCGGCCAGCGCGACGCCGACGCCGCCGTAGAGCCGTTCGTGCGCCAGCGAGAGGTTCTGAAAACCGGCGTGGAGCCGACCGCCGACCGTGACCCGGGTCATGCTCCCATCGACGGCGCCCCGCCCCTACGGCCTTTCGACAGCGGCCGGCGTCGCCGGAGTCCGCGACGCCCGGCCGGCTCGCTTGCGTCCGCCGCGCTCGCCCCGATAAGCTGTCATTTACAATCGGGCCGGGACGGTGAAGACTGGGCCATGAGTGAGCAACGACCGCCCGGTGACCGCCGCGTCGAGTCCGCTCCCGACCGCGAGGGGGAATCTCCCCGGTCGCCGACCGCGGTCGGTGGCGCCGGCCGCGACGGTGGACCCGAGGAGCCGTCGGTCGACCCGCTGACTGCCGCCGTCGAGCGGGCGACTGCGGTCGAACCGTGGACGCCCTCGACCGGCGGCGACACCGGGGCCGTTCGCGGGCACCTTCGCCGCGACGAATCGCTGGCCGTCGTCGACGGTGCCCGCCTGCTCGACGACCGCGGCGGGGCGGCGTCGGTCGGCCTCAGCGACGACCGTCTGCTGGCCGTCACCGGCGACGGCCTGTTCAGCGTCGACCTCGACGGGCTGTCGACGGTCCGCAGCGGCGTCGACTCGACGGTCGGACTGCGGGGTCGCGACGCCCGACTGCTTGGCGGGGTCGGCTACTGCTCGGCGGTCGTCGCCTTCCTCGGCGTCCTCGCGACGGCGGCCGACCCGCTGACGCCCGCGCTCGCGCTGGCGACCGTCGGCGGCGCGCTCGCGGCCCTCCACCTCCGCCGGCACGGGGTCGCCCCGAACGGTCGAACCCTGACCGACCGGCTCCGCCGCTTCGACCCGGCGGCGTCGCTGGCCGAGGCCCTCGATGCGGTCGAACGACGGCTCGGCGGCCGCGCAGGCGCCGACCCGCTCGGTCGCTGGGGAACGGGCGTGCTCGCCGTCGTCCCGTTCGCGACGCTGGTCGCGCTCGAAGGGACCGTCCTCCCGCCGCTGTTCGCGCTGGCGACGCTCGGGGGGTTCGCTCTGGTCGTCCACGCCGTGCGCAACGGCGCCGAGTTCGAGGGGATCGAAGTCGTTCGCCGGCCCCACCGCACTGTCGTCGCGACCTTCGACGACGGCACCGCCCTCAGGCTGCGGACCCGTCCGGACTCCCCGCTGGACCGCGAACTCGCGGCGCGTGTCGGCGGTCGCTCCGGTCGCCGGGCGCGCGGCGGCGACGACTGATTCGTCGACTCGTGGCAGCGACTGGCCGCCCGGTGCGGGTCGCGACGACGCCGTTGCCCGGGATCAGGCCAGCGGCAGCAGCTCCTTCGGCGGGCTTCCCGGCAGTTCGTCGCGGTCGTGGTCGGCGTCGAAGTCGAGATCCGGCCCGCGGGCGATCAGCCGCTTGGGGTTGACGTCCGGGTGGGTCGTGTAGTAGTGCTCTTTGATGTGGTCCATATCGACCGTCTCCGCGACGCCCGGCGTCTGATACAGGTCGCGCAGGTACGGCCAGAGGTTGTCGTACTCGTGGATCGCCCTGACGTTGCACTTGAAGTGGGTGTGATACACCTGGTCGAACCGGACCAGCGTCGTGAACATGCAGACGTCCGCCTCGGTCAGGCGGTCGCCGGCGAGATACCGCTGGTCGGCCAGCAGCTCGTCGTAGCGGTCCAGCGCCGCGAACAGCTCGTCGATCGCTTCGTCGTAGGCCTCCTGCGAGCCGGCGAAGCCCGCCCGGTACACGCCGTTGTTGATCGGCTCGTAGATGTCGTCGATGACCTCGTCGACCGTCTCGCGGTACCCCTCGGGATAGAGGTCCACGTCGCGCTCGGCCACCGAGTCGAACTCCGTGTCGAGCATCCGGAGGATCTCCTCGGACTCGTTGTTGACGATGGTCTCCTCCTGTTTGTCCCACAGCACCGGGACCGTCACCCGGCAGGTCGCGTCGGGGTCCGCTTCCTGATACACCTCGCGGAGGTAGTCGCTGCCGTTGACGGTGTCGGGCGTACAGCCCGCCTTCTCGGGGGTGAACTGCCAGCCGCCGTCGTCGCGGTAGGGGTCGACGATGTCGACCGAAATAGCGTCTTCCAGGCCCCTCAGCGACCGGATCAGAAGGGTGCGGTGGGCCCACGGGCAGGCGTAGGAGACGTACAGGTGGTACCGGCCGGCCTCGGGCTGGAACCGCGCGTCGGGGTCGTCCTCGACGCGGCCCCGGAAGGTCGTCTCCTCGCGCTCGAACTCACCGTCGTCGTTGGTGTAGCTCTCGATATCCGTCCGCCACTCGCCGTCGACGAGTTTGTTCATGGCTACCGCCACGTTGGGTCGCGAACGGGAAAAGGACACCAGTGACACGCGAGTAACCGGTCGCCGGAGTGACCCGACCCAAGCGTTTAGTATCACCCAGTCGATGGTATCGCCAGTCACGCGCGGTGGGGGAATGAAACACGTCATCGATGTCGCGAACGGGGACGCACAGGTGCTCACGGAGACGGGCGACGGCGGGCTGATCGGGCGGGGGCTCTTGCACGACCGCCCGCTCGCCGAGTACGTCGAACCGGCCGAGACCCCCCGGTTCGTCGTCAGGAACAGAAAGCGGGGGTTCACCGTCGAGCGGACCGACGGGACCGGAGACGGGGACCGGACCGGCCGGATCACGCCCGACGGCGACCACAGCGCGGCGGCGCTGGTAACCGACGCCCGGGTGCTGTTGGCAGTCGGGCGCGCCGAGGGGGACCGCACCCGGTCGGTGCCGCTGGCCGAGGTGGTCGACGCCCGGACCGAGGCGGGCCTGCTCAACGGGACGCTGGTCGTCGATACCGTCGAAGGGCTGCAGTACCGGGTCCCTTCGCGGGGCGACCTGGCGGCGGTCCGGGAGTTCCTCGACGCCGCCGCGGGGGTCTGGTCGCGCGCCGAACGCGGCCTCGAACGGGCCGAGGAGACCCTCGAAAAGGTCGAGCACGCCTTCGAGGCCGGCGACGTGGACGTGGTGCTGGCGGAGGTCGGCGACGTGCGCCAGACGCTCGCCGCCGCCGAGGAGACGGCGTCGGCGCTCGACGGCGCGGCCGCGTCGGTCGGCGACCGCGCCGACCGCTACCGGGAGCGGCTGGCGGGCTACGAGCGCCGCGCCTACGCCGAGCAGGCCGAGCAGGCCCGCGAGCGCGGCCACACCCGCTGGGAGGACGAGG
>ENA-ORCR01000630-ORCR01000630.1-marine-metagenome-genome-assembly--contig:-NODE-630-length-16173-cov-7.348161_pt1 | contig 16173 bp, 16 predicted proteins | sample MGYA00237782_ERZ508514 | MGnify/ENA primary metagenome ERZ508514 (study PRJEB26185, sample SAMN06268960) | marine metagenome | isolation source: Eden Landing Ponds, San Francisco, CA, USA | place...
ACCCTGCTCTTCGCGCTCGCGCTCGACGGTGGTCTCACCGTACTTGTGCCCGAGGACGGAACATTTGAGACCCATTGCCAGAACTTCCCACCGTGGCGTACTTAAACCCTGCCCGTTGGCTCGACCGTTCGTGACAGACTGTTACCTGTTTCGCGACGCTGCTATATTAATTTCAGTCTGAATTGTGAAATTTTATAACTGGTACCGATGCTACGCTACGCCAATGCAGCGGACGACGACACTCGTGGTGTCGGTCCTCGCCCTCTCGGCGCTTCTCGGGGGAACAGCGGTGGCGACCGGGAACCAGCCACCGCTTGCCGACGCCGGTCTGGACCAGTCCGTCGAGCGAGGGGCGACGGTCCAGTTGGACGCCAACGGCTCGCGCGACCCCGACGGCACAATCGAGGGGGTCGAGTGGTCTATCGAGACCCCGGACGGCACGACCCGCACGCCCGACTGCCCGATCTGCGTCCAGACGACGTTCTCGCCGGCCGAAACCGGCCAGTACAACGTCACTGTCATCGTTACCGATGACGACGGCGCGTCGCGATCGGACACGCTCCATGTCGACGTGGTGGCCGCCGGTGGGCCGTCAGTCTCCGTGTCGGCCCCGCCCGCGCTCCCCACTGGCTCCCGGCGGAATCTGACTGCCAATGCGACCGCCGGAGCCGCCGACCTCCGGACACTCGCGTGGGTCATCAACGGCACCACGCGGAAACAGACGCGGCTCACTGGCGAGAACGGGACCTCGACCATCACGCACGCGTTCAACGACTCCGGCTCCGTGTCCGTGCGTGCAGTCGCCTACGACGCCGCTGGACGGCGAGGCGTCTCTAATCAGACGGTTCGGGTCGTCGACTCGTCCAGCGGTGGTGGCGGCGGTGGGAATAGTTGTGGAGCAAACAGCGGGAACTACTACGTTGACGGCCAGAACAAAGGCTGTACGAGTGCCGCTATGAAGATCGGCGATACCTTTGTCGACACGGATGGACGCCCCGGCCTGTGGATATACGTTGACAACGAGCTCACGCAGATTATCGAACCCGGAAACATGGATGCCATGTCCGAAGACGGGCATGGTGGGGTCTTCACCCAGGAAACTGTCGATGAGAAATCCGCTGAAGTTGAACGTAGGAAAGCGCGACAGTCATCCAGCAGCAGTGGTGGCTCTTCCAGCAGTAGTTACGATGATACGACTAGCACCGACAGCAACTCCAATACTGACGGCAATACCCGGGCAGGCTCCAGCGTTCCAAGCAACGTAATGGACCCGGACGACGATACCAGCGATGATGAAGATGGTGGTGGCTATGACTGGAGCTACGATGACAACGATGATGACAGTAGTTCCAGTGGTAGTAGTAGCGACGACAGCAGTAGCGACGACAGCAGTAGTGATGATGACGACGGCGGCTGGTTCAGTGGTGGCGGTCTATTTGATGGTGGCGACGACGACAGTAGTAGCGATGACGACGATGACGGTGGCGGCGGCTGGAGCCTCTTCTAACAGCTTTAATTCTACTTTTGAACTTAGGATTTATAACAGATGACGGCTGAATTCTAAACAAGGTGGACTACAAGCGCAAGACCGGAGAGGTAGTCGCCTACCTGTTAGCGACGGTTGCAGGGACGCTCTTGCTCCCAGTCGTTGCTCCGGTTATCATGTGGACGAACGCCCGTGGGTATGCGGACGAATACTCATGACTTCTCGGTATCCAGTCAGGCGGCGGGTTCACCAGTGGCCTGACCGCGTTCGTCTACGTGGTTGTCTTCGCCGCCCTTATCCGTGGAATTGCGTTTTTCGCCTCTGGCGGTGGGACTGTGCTTGATTCACCATCGGCAGGAGCGGACGGTAGTGGGCCGGCAGTCAGTTCAACACCTGAACCAACACCGACCCCAACTGAAGCCCCGCCGCTCCCGCCTGTTGAAGAAGAAACCAGGGATGCAGACTCCAACAACGAAACTCAAGAATCATGATGAAGACTGAGACTCTCTTTAGCACTGTCGCTATCGCCCTCCTAATTATGTCCGCCGGATGCTCTGCATTCGCGGGAGGAAGTGGGCCAGCCGAACAGACATCTACGCCAACTCAGACGGTAGAAGCCACGCCAACGCCAGAGGAGACTGCAACGCCAACGCCCGCGTCGGAGGAGACTGCAACGCCAACGCCCGAACCAGTCGTCACTGAATCTGATAGTGATGAGCTGACGAAGGCAGAGAAGTTCGAAAAGTTCGATGAAAACACCCACCGCCTGTATCGTATAACTAACAGAAGCGAGGAGCGACTTAAAGAAACGAAAGCGTTCCCAGAGAACGACACGTATCATCTGACGGTTGAAATGCGGGATACCACAAACCGTACTAAAACTGTCAATGACCGGTATGACCCTCTCTGGGACTTTGTTGCTATCGTGTCTGATTACAATGACAACGATAACAGCTACCCAGAGCGGGATCACACGTACATTCCCGATAGGTACAATGTGACGTTCGTCACAGAGGACGGTGAGGTGTTCGAGACGTTCTATGTCAAATATACTTGGGCGTGGAAGTATACTACCGACGACTGGGGGATGCGGCTCCTAATAGGGAAGTATGGCTCAACCAGAACGGAGGAGCCAGGCTACCATGACAAGTGGAAGTAGAGAACCGGCTACCTCAGGATCATGAGCCACAGAGAGTTTTCTGGTGACGACCGCACCGCCCAAGAGTCAGTCAGGTTTGTGTTCTATCGGTGATGGTCAGACAGAACCGGTTACAGAATCTAAGAAAAAGGACGGCCGAAACGGCAACCTCTGCCTTCTATACCGTTGTTGTACAATCCGCTGCATAAGGCACGCATATCAGAATTTCGAGGGACAAAGATTAGACCCAGCCGGTTTTAGAGGGACATATGAGAGCGAAGCCGGAGTATCGCGACCGGGACGACACTGAGGTTGCGGTGCTCGATGCGCTCGCTGACCGCCGCGATGAGGGGATGACCGTCTTCGAGCTTCGGTCGCGGACGGAGGAGAACATCGACCGGATTGAGGACGCGCTCGCCGCTCTCAAGGCGGACGGCCTCATCGAGGTCGAGGACAACGGGGAGCGGACCGTCATTCTCCCGGGAGAGGGCGTGGTAGGTGAATCGCTGCCGGACGAAGACGAGTCGCTTCTCGACCAGATTCGAAAACGGCTCCCGTTGTAGCTGCGACTCTCTCGCGGCAGTGTCACACCGCGTCCGACGGCGCAGCCGCGCAGTTGTTCGGACCGAGTTCGAGTTCGAACGCGGCGTCGTCGTCGGCCGTCTCCGCTCCGAGGTTGATGGCGATAATCCGCTCGAAGTTGGCCGGGCGCGGCGGGATGTCGTCACAGACGTGCTCGACGAACGCCTCGCGGTCCATCCCGAACGCCGGGAGTCGGTCTCGGAGGATCCCGAGGGTGGCCGTGTACGTCCCGTCGTCCGCCAGTGTGGTCGACTCGCTGTAGTGGCCCGGCGCGACGACTGTCTCGTCGGGTAGCCCCGCGAGTCGCTCGGTCAGCGTTCGGTGGAGGTCGCGGGCGAGGTCGCGAGCGCCGTCGGCGCCGGCTTCCAGATCCGGGCGGGCGACGCTGTCGAGGAAGACGCTGTCGCCGGCCAGAAGCACGTCACCGACGGTGAAGCCGGTCATGCCGGTGGTGTGGCCAGGCAGCGGATGGGGCTCCAGTGTGGCCGACCCAACCTGTAGCGTTTCGCCGTCGGCCAGTTCGATTATGTCCTCGACGCCGCGGGCGGCCGCTCGTTCGGCAAGCATCGGTTCGGCGTCGGTCTCGACGGCGAGGCGGCGGATACCACTGACGTGATCGGCGTGGACGTGCGTGTCGATAGCGTGGGTGAGCGAGGCGTCGCGATCGGCGGCATCGGCGACGTACCGGTCGGTAAACGCTCGAAGTGGGTCGACGACGGCGGCCGAACCGTCGCTGACAACCATGTAGCCGAGACAGCCGGAGGACGGACGGCGGTACTGGAGGACGGTTACGGCATCGCAGGGGATCTCGCGGGCCTCGTAGAGCCGCGCCCACCCCTCCATGCCGTCGCTGAGGTTCTGGGCCTCGAAGCCGTGTTCAGTCAGCAGGCCGGCGACGAAGGCGCTGGCCTCGCCGCGGCCACAGACGACCGTTATCGGGCCTGTTCCGGCCACGTCGCCGACGATGTCGTCCACTTCGCCGGTCACCTTCGCCTGGAGGAACTTCGTAAATGGGAGCTGTGTCGCCGTCACCGAGTCACCGCGAATCCGCCACTGCTCGTACTCGTCACGGTCGCGAACGTCGAGTAACCGGAGCGACTCGCTGGCATCCAGTTTCGCCTGTAACGCTGCTGCCGACAGCGAAGGCGGGTCCGTCGGCGGGTCAGGGTAGTCTTCGGCCATACTGATTGTAGCGCTGCCCGGCGGATAAATCGGGCGGGGATTTCAAGCCCGTGCCGTGCCCAGCAGGCGTATGGACGCTGGAGCCACTATCGATGCCGTCCGCGACCGAACCGAGACAGAGCGAGACAGACTAGGCTCGGACAAGGTGCTCATCGCAGCGACGGACGCGACGCTGGAGGCGGAGGCGGTGCTCACAGCAGCTGCGACCCGCGAGTCAGGACTCGCGACTGTCCTCGACCGGTGGGCCGCCGAGGTTGACAGCGAGGGGGCGACGCAGTTCGGGACAGCAGCCGAGGCCGCAGCCGAGAGGGCAGACCGCATCGACGCAGATGCTGGTGACCCCGATGGTTTCATCGACCACCTCGAAACCGTCAGTGGAACTGCGCGGCGCGTCGGGGCCGGCCTCGTCGCCGCGCCGCTGGTCGCCGACCGGTTCTACCTGCAGGTAGTGAGCTTCTTCATCAACGAAGCGGACGAGCAGCGGGCCGATACGTTCCGCGAGATTCGAGGGGAGGCATCAGCACTCGATGACGGAGAGACTACCCTCGGACAACTCTCGGAATCCGAGCGCGAGGTGGCAGCGGCGGCCGCGACCGAAGCCATCGAAGCGGCGTACGACGACTACGCGGAAACGCTAGAGGCGATGGGGCTGGACCCGAAGCCCATCTGCTAGTCGAGTCGGTAGGTCGCGACGCGGTTGGCGGCATAGAGGAAGCCGGCGACTGCACCGGCACCTGCTATCGCTACCGTTGCTACTAGGCCCCCGCTGAGGAGCCACAGTGTGTCGAACGGTATCGCGAATATGTCGCGAACGGCGAGCAGGTACGCCAGACTGGCCGGCGCGACGGCCACGCCGAGGACGAGGAAGTACAGCCCGAACGCCCAGCCGCTCGGGACCACCACCTCGCGGCCCTGCACCGACGACGACTCGAACTTCGGGAACACGACGCCGGTTCCGACGGCGATGGCCGGCGCGGCGAGGGTTGCGACGAGTGCGATTGTGAGTCCGGCGGCGAGCGTCACAGGCGGTTCCCCGGCCGCGACGCCGAGGCCGACGACCAGTAGCGTCGTGACAACGACGCCGGGGAGCGCGCCCGCGAGGACGAGTCCGGTGACAAAGGCCCGACCGGAGACGTTAGCGGTCAGCGTCAGCGGCAGTACCCCTTCCTCGCCGCCGAGCGGATTGAGCGAAAACGCGGCCCCGAACGCCGCCGCGCTGGCGAGGCCGGCGCTGAGCGGGAGCGTCGGCGGCACTACCCGCTCCAGAATGACTATCTGGAGGTGATACACGAGGAAGAAAAACGGCATGACCGCGAACTGGACGGTGACGGGGGCTCGCTTGGCTCTGAGCCACGACTTCTGTGCGACTACGCGGGTCGCGGTTGGGACCCGCCCCGTCAGCAGGCGGTCCGAAAGCGTTCGCTCGTCGGCGTCGAACTCGTGGTCGGGCTGGACTGGATCGACATACCAGACCCGCCCGGCCAGCCACAGACACGCCACTGCGCCGACCGGGAGCGCGCCGAAAATCCCCGCTGTGGCGACGACGGCAGCGACCGAATTGCCGCCGGTCCCCAGCACGAGCAGGACTACGTCGGCAGGCCACGAGAGCGGTGACTGGGTCGCCAGCTGGAGGACACGAAGCTGTACCGTCGGGACAGTCGTCATCGCGACCCAGCCAAGTGGCAGGATGAGCGAGACGGCGGCCCCGACGCTCGCGCGGTGACTGGCGACGAAGGCCGAGCGGTTCGCCACCAGTTTCGTCATCAGCCCCAGGCCGAAGCCGAGAACCGTCCCCAGCAGGGCGACCGCGACCGACCCGACGAGCGCCACGAGAGCGACGAGTACCCCGGCGTCACCGGCTGCAAGCCCGCCTACTAGCGCCACAATCGGGATGGCGAGGGCGAGCGACACGCGACCGGCCTCGGCGGCGAGCAGCCCGGCCGCCGCGTCCTCGTAGGGGACCGTCGTCAGCAGGCCGTCGGCGGCGTCGGGCTCGCCGGCCGATTTCACCGTGTGCTGGAGCGTGAAGAAGCCGACGAGTCCGAGCAGTCCGACGATACCCGCCGTCGTCGCAAGCCTGACCGTGTGGGGGTCGCTGTCGGCCAGGGCACCGCCGAAAAAGAACGCCCCTGCGCCGATAGCGAGACTGTATATGCTGATGCCCAGCCCGCCGCCGAGGAATATGAGTGCGCCGCGTGTTGTCCCCTTGAGCTTGCGCCAGGTACGCCGCAGTTCCGTCCGCGCGATCAGTCGTGTCCGTCGTCCGCTCGGCCGTCTCATCGCTCTCCCGGGTGCTCGCTGGTCACGTCGAGGAACACGTCTTCGAGCGTGCTCCCGGACTCGACGCTGTCGGTCAGTTCATCGGGAGACCCTTCCGCGACGAGGTCGCCGTCGTACAGGACGCCGACGGTGTCGGCCAACTCCTCGACGACGGGCAGGATGTGTGTCGAGAGAAAGACCGTCGTATCAGCGGCCGCAACTTCGCTGATGGTGTCACGCACCGTCCGGGCTGCCCGCGGGTCCAGCCCCGAGGTGGGTTCGTCCAGAAAGAGGACGTCGGGATCGTGCAACAGCGCCTGGACGAGGCCGAGTTTCTGTTTCATCCCCTTCGAGTACGTCTCGACGCGCCGGTCGGCGTCCTCGTCGAGGTCGAACCGGTCGAGCAGCGATTCCACGCGGCCCCAGTCCTCGTGCCCGCGCAGGCCGGCGACGTACTCCAGCTGCTCGCGGCCGGTGAGTTCGTCGTACAGCGGCGGCTCCTCCGGCAGGAATCCGATGTGTTCGACCACCGCTGCGCGGTCGGCGACCGACTCGCCCGCCACCCGCGCGGTGCCGCTTGTTGGGTTCGTCAACGTCGTCAGGATGCGAATCGTCGAGGTCTTACCCGCGCCGTTGGGGCCGAGGAAGCCGAAGACGCTCCCACGCGGGACCGTGAGGTCGAGGTCCGCTATCGCCGAGACCCCACTGTAGCGCTTCGTCAACCCCTCGGTGACGATTGCGGGTGCTGGAGGGCACATACGGGCAGTGCCGTACCGACTGTGAAAAGGTCTTGCTGTTGTCGAGGACGCCCCGCGAGTGTGCCGGCGTTACTCCTCGACCGCTGCGTCGGCCGCGTCAGTCTCGGCGTTCGCATCGGTATCGTCCTCGTCATCAGGATTTTCGACGACCTCGATGCCCCGGTTGTTGACCGCCGACGGGTCCAGCCCGACCTCCTGCAGGAAGTTCTTGTACTCCCGTTCGCACTGCTCGGCGTCCTTCTGGCGGTCGCTGGCGCGGTCACACAGCGCGACGAGGTCCTCGGGCACGTCGTTGGTGTAGACGATCCAGTGGTTGATGAGGTCCGACAGGCGGCGAATCGGCGAGGTGAAGTGGCCGTATATCTCGAAGTTCAGCGCGTGGTGGCCGCCGAAGGGGTCGTTCATGTACTTCGCGCGGGGCATCACCTTCATCACGGCCCACTGGATCTTGTCCAGCTGGCGGCCCGGGGCCTGTTCGAGCGTGGCGTTGACGGCCTTCCGTGGGTCGTCCCAGGCGTCGCCGGGGATGGAGACGCCGTCGAGCTCCTGAATCTCGACCAGCGCCTCGTCCCACTCGTCAGGACTTGGCTGTGGGTGGACGCGATACATCGCCTCGACGCCGCGGTTCCACATCAGCTCGTGCGTGACGGCCTTGTTGGCCTTCAGCATGCACTCCTCGATGATGGTGTGGGCGCGGTCGCGGGCGGGGTTGAGGACGAGCGAGCCCTCCTCCTTGCGCTGCTCGTGCATCCGGTCGGCCAGTTCCCAGACGCGCTCGGTCTTCTCCGCGAGGTCGACGCTCTGGTCCTCTAGCACGTCTTCTGCGGTCTCCGGCTCGTCCAGCAGGCGCTCGGCTTCGGTGTAGGTCAGGCGAGCGTCCGAGCGGATGACGGACTTGTAGATGTTGATCTCCTCGTAGCCGAGGTTCTCCTTGTCGAGGTGCATCTCGACGGTGTGGGCCAGGCGGTCCTCGTTGGGGACCAGCGAACAGACGGTCTCGGCGAGGACGGGCGGCAGCATGTGGACGGTGTAGGCCGGGAGGTAGACGGTGTTCCCGCGCTCGACGGCCTGCTCCCACATCTTCGTGTCGGGGTTGACGTAGTGGGTCACGTCGGCGATGTGGACCCAGAGGACGATCTCGTCTTCGCGTTCCTCGATGGAGATGGCGTCGTCGAAGTCCTGTGCGTCGATGGGGTCAGTCGTCCAGGTGGTCATCTCCCGGAGATCCCGGCGTTCGTCGACCTCGTCTTCGATTTCGGCCTGAACGCCCTGCGTGCGCTCTTTGGCCTCCTCCAGTACCTCGGGCGGGAACTCGTCGGGGATGCCGAACTTCTCGAACAGTTCCTCGCGTTTGTTCTCCAGATGTCGCGCCATCTCCGGGTCAATCTCGACAGGGCCCTGGCCCTCGGCGGTCCCGGCGGCCGCCTGTGCGTCCTCTGTAGTCATGTCTCCCGGTACGAACAGGGTGCAGTTAGGGCTGTCGGGGTGAGACTTGGCCCTGACTCCCGCGTCTCATTCCCTGCGAGCGTCGCCCTCGGAGAGTTCCCGGAACCGTCTCAGGAAGGTCTCCTGGTCGGACTCGCCGGCCCCGGCAGCGTCAAGCGTCGTTTCGAGGCCGTCCCGCGGCTGCTGGCACAGTTCGGCAAAACAGGCTTTACAGAGGTGCTCGAACGTCTTGTTCCGGCGGTCCCACCGGTCGCCGTGTTTGTCGTACTCGCGGGCCTCGGACCGTGGGATGGACTCCCCACACGCAATACAGGTGACTGACTTCCCCCGGGAACTCCGGGACCCGAACATACCTACGGGTTGCGGGCGACAGCGTTTAGAGCTTTTCGCACAGGCAACAGTTCCCCGTTCCGGGCCACACGTTTATTCACCCGCCGCCATTACACAGGGTATCGGCTATTCGGAGCCAGGGACACTGAATGAAGCCACCAGAGACACTCGCTCACTCGACGTTGGACACGCTACCCATCAATATCGCTGTCCTCGACGACGAGGGGACGATCCTGTTTACGAACCGCGCCTGGCGGGAGTTCGCGGGCGACGAGGACGGGGAGATGGAAGGGACGAACTACTTCGCGACGACCGACGTCGACGCAGACGAGTACGCCGGACAGGCACTCGGCGGCATCGAGTCGGTCATCGACGGTGAGCAGGACCTGTTCACGATGGAGTACCCGTGTCACTCCCCGGAGGAGAAGCAGTGGTTTCTGATGCGGGTCGCACCGCTGCCCGACGACGAGGCCGGGAGCGCGGTCGTCGCACACATCGATATCACCCAGCGGAAGCTCGCCGAACTGGCGGCCGAGCGCCGGAGCGAGGAGCTCAAAGCCGAGCGCCAGAACCTCAAACAGCTCGTCGACCGGGTCGACGGCCTGCTGAAAGCGGTGATGGGCGACGTACTGACCGTCGACTCGCGCGAGGCGATCCAGCAGACCGTCTGTGACAGGCTGGCCGCGGTCGACTCCTACCAGTTCGCCTGGGTCTCTGAACTCGACCTGCGCGACGAGACGCTGTCGTCGACAGCCCTCTCCGCCGACCACCCGACGTCGCTGTCCATCCCGCTGGACGCCGATGACCCGGTTGCGGAGGCGGCCCGCACCGAGGAGATGCAAGTCGTGACCGGTGACATCGACGAGCAACACAGCCGGCTCGCAGACTCCGACGTCGCGTCGGTCGCGGCAGTCCCGCTCGTCTCCGGCGAATCGCTGTACGGCGTCCTCACCGTCTACGCCGACAGCGACGACGTGTTCGACCCCCGCGAACAGGCCGTGCTCGGGACCATCGGCCGGGCGACTGCGGCGGCTATCGACGCCCGCGAGACCAGCCGACTGCTGACCGCCGACAACGTCACCGAACTCGAACTGCAGGTCACTGACCCGGAGGTTTTCTATATCGACGTGGCGAGCGAACTCGGCTGCTCGATGGAGTACGGTGGGAGCGTCCCCGACGGCGAGGAGACGGTGATGTTCTTCCTCGTCGAGACGGACGACCCCTCGGCGGTCTGTGCCGTCGCCGCCGACCACCCCCAGGTGTCGGGCGTCTCGCACGTCTCGACGGCGGACTCGTCGGCACTGTTCGAATTCACCGTCTCGGACCCGCCGGTCGTCTCTGTCGTCGCCGACCGCGGGGCCCAGGCAGGCGACATTCTGGTCGAACCCGGGAGGGCGACGGTTACGGTCGCGCTCCCGGCGTCGATGGAGACCCGAAGCGTGGTCGAGCAGGTCCGCAGCCAGCATCCGGAGACGGAACTGCTCTCCGTGCGTGAACGGGACGAACCCCCCGTCTCCCGCCAGGCGTTCATCGCGAACGTCGAGGAACGGCTGACCAACCGCCAGCTGACAGCGCTCCGGAAAGGATTTCTCGGCGGCTTCTTCGACTGGCCACGCGACGTATCCGGCGAGCAGCTGGCCGAGTCGATGGACATCTGCCCGTCGACGTTCCACCAGCACCTCCGTGCGGGTGAGCGAAAGTTATTGGAAGAAGTGTTCGAAAACTGGTAACCAGTGCTTGCGAATCCCCTCGCCGGCAGCGGGCCCCTGGCACGATTCCCGAAGCAGTTTGGTAGTCCGCTTATCCCGATAACAACCGTATATACATGTAGTGATACGGAACCAGTGTCCTGTTTGTTGCCGGCGAACCGACGGGACACAGACCCCTGTGATAGCGGCGCAACCACGGGTCGACCGAACTATTACGGACCGCCTGCCCACAAGCGCGCGACGCATCGCCCGCCGAATGACCGCCCGATAGCTTTCAATGCACTCCGATAACATCCAAACCAGCAAATCGATACAGCAGGAGACCGGACGGACGTTCCACCTCGCGACGCGTCTGCTTCCGGAGCGTATCCGCCACCCGACGTACGTCATGTACGCCTTTTTCCGGGTCGCGGACGAGGTCGTCGATCAGACGGACGGGCCGCCGCCGACCGTCCAGCACGAGCAACTGGAGGTGATCCGTGAGGCCGCGCTCGGGAACGTCGACCCCGCTGAAACCGACCACGAGGCCGTTCTGGCGGCGTTTCAGGACCTCGCCGAGCGCCACGACATCTCCGAGGAGACGATCAACGTCTTCATCGACGCGATGGAGATGGACATCGCACAGGCCCGCTACGAGACGTTCGAGGACCTCCGTGAGTACATGGGGGGCTCCGCCGTCGCCGTCGGTCATATGATGACGGAGGTGATGGACCCGCCACAGAAGGAGGAGGCCCTCCCCCACGCGACGGCGCTGGCCGAAGCGTTCCAGCTTTCGAACTTCCTTCGGGACGTCCGCGAGGACATTCACGACTACGGCCGGGTGTACCTCCCACAGGAGACGCTGGAGCGCCACGGCGTCACCGAGGAGCAACTGGCCGACGCTGAAGTCGACGACGCTTTCCGCGCCGTGATGCAGGAGGAACTGGCCCGGACCGACGAACTGTACCGCGAGGGCGTCGCCGGCATCCGGTACCTGCCGGAGGACTGCCAGTTCGGCGTGCTGCTGGCCGCAGTCCTGTACGCTGATCACCACCGGCTCATCCGCGACCGTGGCTACGACGTGCTGACGGAGACGCCGGAACTCACACGTCGTCGCCGGCTGTGGTTGCTCGCCCGGACCTGGTGGCACTGGCGGCGCAACGGTGACCCCGAAGCGACGTTCTACACCGTGAGCGCTGTCTCAGAGCGCGGCCCCGGCGAGACGCCGACGGACGCCCACGGCCACGGGCAACCCGCGTGGCGTGGATGACAGCCACGCACCGGGCATCGTTTCTGACCACCGGCTGTATCTGAACTAATGTTGCCTACGCTCACGTATCTCCAGTTCCACGCCCTGTTCGTGGTGCCGGTCGTGGCTGGATTGGCACTGACGGCGACATACCGCCTCGGGAACCGCCGGGACGTACTTACAGGGACGGCAATCCTTGCAGGCCTGGCGCTCGTCTACACGACGCCGTGGGACGGCGCGCTCATCCGGCGCGGCGTCTGGTGGTACGGCGACGGCGCCGTGCTGGCGCGGTTCTGGTCGATACCCCTCGGCGAGTACCTCTTTTTCGTCCTGCAGACCGCGATGGTAGGGCTGTGGGTGGCCCGGTTTCGGGTGGACACTGAGCGCCAGCTAGCCACGCCGATGCGAACGCGGCTCGTTGGACTCGCCGCTGCGCTCGTCGTCGTTCTGTCCGGCCTCGCGCTCCTGCGCTCTGACTCAGGGCTGTACCTCGGGTCGCTGCTGGTCTGGAGCGGACCGATTCTCGCCATTCAGTGGCTGTTCGGGTGGCACTTCCTCGTCGGCGAGTGGCGGGCAGTGAGCGTTGCGACACTGATCCCGACGGCGTATCTCTGTGGTATCGACAGCATTGCTATCCGACTCGGCGTCTGGACCCTCTCGAAACAGTACACGACCGGCTACGCGATTCCCCTGCTCGATCTGCCGATCGAGGAGGCGGTCTTCTTCCTGCTGACGACGCTGTTCGTCGTACAGGGGGTCGTGCTCTACGTCTGGCTTCGGGATAGATGGGAATGAGACGCCGCAGCACCGTCGAGCCGGCGGTTCTCTACCGGGTCGCGCTGGTTCCCGGCTGGGTTACCAGCCTCGCCGTCATCGCTCCGTTTCTGGCTGGGGTCTCGATACCGTCCGCGCTCCAGTACGCCCCGCTGGTGGTCAGTGCTGTCCTGCTTGGTCTCCCCCACGGTGCGGTCGATCACCTCGCGGTCGCACGCACCCGCGGCGAGCGCCCGGACTGGCGGGCTATCGCCCGCGTGTTCGCGCTCTACGGCGTCGTCGGCGGGGCCTACGCCATCGCCTGGTTCCTCGCCCCCGCGGCGGCCTTCGTCCTGTTCATCGCAGTGACGTGGTTCCACTGGGGCCAGGGCGACCTGTACGCGCTGCTCGCGCTGGCCGACGCCGACCACCTCCGGTCGCTCCCGCAGCGAATCGGAACGGTCCTCGTCCGCGGCGGCCTGCCGATGCTGGTCCCGTTGCTCGCGTTCCCCGAGTGGTACCGCCGCGTCGCTACCGACCTGGTGTCGCTGTTCGCGCCCGACGCCGTGGCCGCCCTCGGCTGGGCGTTCCGGGCCGACGTGCGAACCACGCTCGCTGTCGCGTACGGCGCGCTCGTCATGGTTACGCTAGCTGTGGGCTTCGCCCGCGCCGACGCCCGCCAGCCGTGGCTGCTTGACGCCGGTGAGACGCTGGGCCTGCTCGCGTACTTCGCCCTCGTTCCGCCGGTGCTCGCCATCGGCGTGTACTTCTGTCTGTGGCACTCGCTACGCCACGTTGCTCGTCTCCTTCTGGTCGACGACGATGCCACTGCCGCACTCGAAAACCGCGACCCGACAGCCGCCCTGGCGGGGTTCGCCCGCGACGCTGCGCCGCTGACCGTCGCCTCGATCGCCCTGCTCGGGGGGCTGTATTTTTTGGTCCCGAATCCGCCGGGGTCGGTTCCGGAGTGGGTCGCGCTGTATCTGGTGTTCATCGCCGTCGTCACGCTGCCCCACGTGGTCGTCGTCAGTATCATGGACCGCGAACAGGGCGTCTGGACGTAGCCTTTCGACCATCGGCGCTGCTGGCGTTACGTCAAAAGCATGAGTAGCGTTCCGGAAATCGCGAGTACCGCGCCGAAAGCAGTGAGCATCGCGACCCGTTTTTCCACGTTTGACTCTGCGCCGGTCACGAGACTGTAGACGCTCACGCCGGCCAGGAGTGCTCCACCGGCTGCCATGGCAACTCCACCGACAGCACTGCCGGCGGCCCGTATTGTGACGAACCCGCTGACTCCCAGCGAGATGCCGATGAGCAGCAACGAGAGATGGTGGAGTCGCGCCGCATCCATACCCTCGGGTGACACCACTATGACAAGAGTGTTCTGCTCCGACAGGAACGACTCAGCGATACGGACGGCACTGGTCCTCTTGTCGACCTTCGGTCGGTCCTGCTCCGTCCTGTCGGACCAACCGCTCTTCGGAGTGAACTCCTAGCCGCAAAAATACTGGAGAGAACCGCTACGTCGGCGTTACTTGCCCTTGCCGCGGTTGCTGCGCAGCGACGGGCGGGTCTTCTCACTGCCCTTACCTTTGCCGCCGAGGCCGCGGTTGCGGCGGCCGGCACCGGTCAGGCCGCGGAAGACGCGGTCGGCCTGGTCGTCGGCACAGATCCACGACAGGTCGTCGTCGTTCTGGATGGCCGGGTGGTTCGGGTCGATGAGGATGACCTCGTGCCACTTCTGGCGGCCGTCCTGGCCGACGGAGTAGCTGTTGAGCACGCGCAGGTTCGGGAAGGTGCGGGAGGCGCGTTCCTCGGCGACGCGCTGGATGTCCTTCCGGCGGGTGATGCGCGTGACGCCCTGGCGCTTGGAGCGGCGACCGGCCTTGTGTCGGCGCTTGCGTGCGCCGCCCTTGCGGACGGAGACGCGGGCGACGACGACGCCCTGTTTTGCCTTGTAGCCCTGCGAGCGGGCCTTGTCGAGGCGGGTCGGGCGCTCGATGCGCTCGACGGCCCCTTCGTCGCGCCACTCCTGCTGGCGCTGCCACTGTAGTTCTGCGAGCTGTCCGTCGCCCGGGTTCTTCCAGGCGTCTCGAATGTACGAATATGCGCTTCGTGCCATATGTATTCACCACGGGCGTTGCGTGGTTCAAGTCGCGCTCGGCGCGACTCACATCCCGACCTGCACACGCAGGTGCCCGCTGGTGCCCGTCGCCCAGCGAGTTACCCGGAGTTTGCCGTTCGGACTCTTAAACAGTTCGGACCAGGCTCGCGAGTGTGAGCCGGTCACGCAGGGACAGCAGTCCGATGAAACACGTCGGATGTTTGGGGTATCCAACACAAATCGTTAAGTTGTTCCCAGCCGGAGAGTCACGTATTACCATGACAGACCTTGGTGGCTTCCAGGACCACGTGGCGCGAATCGACCTCGGGGACGGGGACGTAGCCTACGAGGGCATTGACGAGGAGGACGCGAAAAAATATATCGGCGCACGCGGGCTCGGCGTGAAGTACGTCTTCGACCAGGGACCCGACGTGGACCCGCTGGGACCGGACAATCTGCTGGCGTTCATGAACGGGCCGCTGACGGGGACACAGGTGACGATGAGCGGTCGCATCGCAATCTGTACGAAGTCGCCGCTGACGGGGACGGTCACTGATTCCCACCACGGCGGCTGGTCCGGAGCGCGGCTAAAGTGGTCGGGCTTCGACGGACTCCTCTTCGAGGGCCAGGCCGACGAGCCGGTGTATGCGCTCGTCGAGGACGGCGAAGTGGAACTGCGTGACGCCTCGCACCTCTGGGGCCAGGGCGTCCACGACACCATCGACGACCTCGAAGGCGAGATCGAGGGCGGTTCGCTGGGCAAGAACCTCTCGGTGATGGCCATCGGTCAGGGCGGCGAGAACGAGGTGAAATACGCCTGTATCATCAACGAGGACGACCGCGCGTCGGGTCGGGGCGGCACCGGCTGCGTGATGGGTAACAAGAACCTCAAGGCCGTCGTCGTCAAGTCCAGCACCCGGATGCCCAAACCGAAGGACCAGGAGACGTTCCAGGAGGGCCACAAGCAGGCGATGCAGGTCATCCAGGAGTCCGACGTGACCGCACCCAACGAGGGCGGGCTCTCGATGTACGGCACCAACGTCCTGATGAACCTCACCGAGGAGATGGACGGCCTCCCGACGAAGAACGCGAAGTACTCCTCGACGCGGTCGTATTCGGATGCCGAAGGCGACGGCGAGCGCATCATCGACTCGGAGAACGTCTCTGGCGAGAACGTCCGGGAGAACATCCTGGTCGA
>ENA-ORCR01000632-ORCR01000632.1-marine-metagenome-genome-assembly--contig:-NODE-632-length-16142-cov-2.408777_pt1 | contig 16142 bp, 17 predicted proteins | sample MGYA00237782_ERZ508514 | MGnify/ENA primary metagenome ERZ508514 (study PRJEB26185, sample SAMN06268960) | marine metagenome | isolation source: Eden Landing Ponds, San Francisco, CA, USA | place...
CGACGAACATCGGCGGGCGGGGGACGGACAAGTCCTTCGAGATCGGCCGATTGCTCGTGACGCCGGGCAAGGTCGGCTGCAGAGGCGTCAACAGCCCGTTCTCGATCGACCTGGAAACGATCGTCGACTTCTCGCGCTCGGCCGAGACGCTGATGGGGGAACGCCGTCCAGTGATCACGATCAAGTACGTCAAACAGGGGGTCGCCGTCTCGCTGAAACTGTCGCTCTCCTCGGCCCGCAAACAGCACCTCCTCGGGCGCGTCCTGCGGCGCGACTACGACCGAGTCAGGGGCAGCCTCCAACAACTCGATCTGCCGCGGCCGGCCTTCCGCGCGCTGGTCAAACTCTACTCGTTGCAGGGGACCGCCCCACCCGAAACCCTCGTGCGAAACGTGTCGGTCTCGGCCGAACCGCTGGTCCGGGGGCTCCTGAAAGCGGGGCTCGTCGAGATCAGCGACGACGAGGTGGGACTCACCCCGAGCGGCTGGATTCTCGTGACCGAGCACATCGGGAACGAGGCATCGGAACCGGATCTGGAACGCTGACAGGCGCGCTCGCGTCAGCCCCGCCGGTCGCATACGCCGGAAGCTCCAACAGCCCCCCGCGAGTCGTGGACAGTACGCCATGGTCCAGGGAGGCCTCCTCGTCCAGCTCGGAATCATCGTCCTGACAGTGCTCGGGCTGTGGGTCGGTGCTCGGCTCCTGGTCGATTCGGTCGTGCGACTGGCGCGACGCTTCGGTCTGTCGGACCTCACGATCGGACTGACCGTCGTCGCGATGGGTACCTCGACCCCGGAACTGGCAGTCTCACTCGATGCAGCGTTCAAGGGACTCGGTAACATCGCCGTCGCCAACGTCCTCGGATCGAACATCTACAATCTGGCGTTCGTCCTCGGTGTGATCTCGTTGCTCCGAGTGCTTCCGATCGCCGAATCGTTCGTCCGCCGGGACGGAGTCGTGCTGCTGGCCGGCACGGCCGCCGGCGGGCTCGCGATACTCGATCTCACCGTCACGCGACTGGAAGGGGCCGTACTGGTCGGCCTGTTGATCGCGTACACCGCCGTCCTGCTCCGGGCCAACAGCACGCAACCGACGCCCGACGCCACGTCCGTGGACGAGGCCGTGACGAGCGGGGCCACCGACCGGGTGTCGTTCCGCGGTCGCGACGGAATGCTCCTGCTGGGCGGCCTCGCGCTGGTACTCGTCAGCGGCGACTACATGGTGCTGGCGGCGTCGGACCTCGCCCGCAGTGCGGGCATCTCGGAGTGGGTGATCGGCGGCACCATCGTCGCCGCCGGTACCTCCACGCCGGAGTTCGCGGTCTCGCTGGTGGCGCTCAGACGCGGGAGTCTCGGCGTCTCGGTCGGCAACGTCGTCGGGAGCAACATATACAACATCGTCGGCATCATGGGGCTCGCAGCGCTCGTCCGCCCGCTCGCGGTGGGCCCGTCAGCGATCCAGACGCTGGGGTGGCTGGTCGTGATCACCGTCGCCCTGGTCGCGGCGCTGTGGACCGAGCGCGTCCTCTCTCGGCTGGAAGGGGCGCTGTTCACGTCCACCGAGATCCTGCGGTGGATCGTCGGACTGGTCGGGTGAGCGCCCCGGCGGGTCAGTCACCCCCCGACGACGAGGACGACGCCCGCGACCGGTTCGAACACCGGGAGCGCGGCGGTGAACTGGCGACCCAGTGCGAACACCAGGCCCGCGACGAGTGCGAGCGCTCCGAGGGAGCCGACCGCCGCCGCGCCCGCCGCGGCCAGTCCCGGGCGCTCGCGCTCGCTCTCGCGGAGGTAGAAGCCGACGTACCCCGGCAGGAGCGGGAAGGCACACGGCGCGAAAAACGTCGTGACGCCGGCGCCGCCGGCGAACGCGAGCGCACCCGCGAATCCCTCCGCGCTCATCGCTCCCCGAGCGCCGCTTCGACCGCCCGACCGATCGCGGCCGCACTGGCGACCCCGCCGTGGGTCCAGCGGACCGTCCCGGACGGGTCGAGGACCGCGAGATAGGGGATCCCGCTGGCACCGAGCGCCGCCAGCAGGTCGCTCTCCGGGTCGAGACCGAGCGTCCAGTCGCCGCCGTTGGCTCGCCACCACTCCCTGAGGTCGTCCCGCGTCAACGTCCCGCCGACGCGCTCGTTGGTCACCGACACGAACGCGACCCGGTCGCCGTACTCCGCGTGCGTCTCGGCCAGCGCCGGCATCTGTTCGCGACACGGCGGACACCACGTCGCGAACAGGTCGACGACCGTGACGGTCTCCGCGGCCGGGACCCGCGCCCCGCCCGCCCGCGACCCCCGCGCCGCCCAGAGGCTCCCGCCGGTCAGACCCGCCCCCGCCAGCGCGGTCAACACCCGGCGCCTGTTCATGCCTGCCTGACCCTCCGGAGGTCCTCGACGATCCGCTCCGGGTCGGGTGACCGGGTCCGGTACGACCGCTCGATGTACCCGTCGCCGTTGACGAGCGTCGTCATCGCGGCGTGGGTGAACATGTATCGGTCCATCTCCTCGGGGTGGGTCCGCTCGAAGGACACGCCGAACCGGTCGGCGACGACGCTCTCGGCTCGTTCCGTCGAGGCCGGCCTGAGAAAGCGCCAGTTCCCCGCCTCGAGCGCGACGTTTCGCTCCGAAGCGTAGCCCCGCAGCCGGGCCGCGTCGTCGCGTTGCGGGTCGAACGTCATCGGCAGGAAGGAGACGGCGTCGCCGTACCCCTCGTTCAGCGCGTGGGTCTGGACGTTGCGCATCGTCGCGATCAACACCGGGCAGACCGTCTGACAGTAACTGTAGAAAAACGTCAGCAGCGACGGCGTCTCGACCGCGCGCAGCGATACCTCGCGGTCGGCGGTGGCCGCCGGGAGCGTGACGTCGGGCACCCGCTCGCCCCACGCGGGATACGGGAGTTCGTCGCTCGAGAACTGCCGGTCCGGTTCCGGGAGCGCGACGTTCGAGCCGCCGCCGGACCCGGTCGCACACCCCGCGACCGCCGCCGCGCCCATCGCCGTGAGACCCCGGAGATATCGCCGTCTATCCATGCGCGTTCGTAGCGGTGCGAGTGAAATGAAGCGACTGGTACGACCGTCGAAACCACCCGTTCGGCGGCGACGCCGCCGCGTCGCGACGGTCGCGCCGCCGCCGGTTGTCCTGCGACAACGCCACTCTTAGGACGGCGAGGATCCGAGGCCGTGGCATGGACGACCTTCCGCTGTCGTGGCTCCCGCTCGTGGGGTTGCTCGCGATCCCGTTCGCGGTCGCGTTCGTGGTGGCGCTCGAACCGGTAGCGGTGCTCGCTGTTCTCAACACGGTGCTCATCGTGGTCTCGGTGCGGGTCATGTTCGGCTCGCCGGACCTCGACCGCCTCCCGTTCGGGTCGGCGTAGTCCACGATGCTAGCCCCGCCTCTCTCCGGCGGCCACGCGACCGCGGCGACCGGCGGCGACGCTGGCCTCGTCGTGTTCGCTCTCGTCGGGCTACTCGGCGGCGCGCACTGTCTCGGCATGTGCGGGCCGCTCGTCTCCCTCTACGCGGAGCGACTCGGCGATTCGGGCCCGGTCGCCTGGCCGGAAGTCCGCCAGCATCTCCTGTTCAACCTCGGGCGCACGGCGAGTTACACCCTCATCGGCGCCGTCATGGGTGCGCTCGGAACAGTGCTGTACGACGCCGCGGTCGTCGCCGCCGTCGCCGCCGACGTCCGGGCGACCGCCGGCCTCCTCGTCGGCGCCTTCATCGTCGCCACCGGGGCCAGCTACGCGCTCACCGGAACGACCCGGGGCGTCGTCGGCCGGGTACCGACCGGGAACGCGTTCCAGCGCGTCCACGGCGCCCTGCTGGCGCACGTCGACGACTGGGTCGGCGGCCCGCGGGTCCTCGGCCTCGGCGCGGTCCACGGTCTGTTGCCGTGTCCGCTCCTCTACCCGGCGTTCCTCTACGCCTTCGCGACCGGGTCGCCGACGTACGGCGGCCTCGCGCTCGCGGTGCTCGGGCTCGGAACCGTCCCGACCGTGTTCGCCTACGGCGTCGCCTTCCAGTCGCTCTCTCCCCGCGTCCGAGGGCCGCTTCACCGCGTGCTCGGGGTGGTCTTCCTCGCACTGGGCTACCTGCCGCTGTCCCACGGTCTGATGCTGTTCGGCGTCGACCTCCCGCATCCGACTATCCCCGTCTACCAGCCGCTGGGGTGACCCGTGACCGACTGCACACTCTGCGGGCTGCCGACGCCGCCGTCGCCCCACACCGCGAGCGACGTGGACGGACAGTTCTGCTGTCGCGGCTGCCTCGAGGTCGCCCGGACGGTCGACGCCCCGGCGGACGCCGACGCCGAGACGGCGCTCGAGACGGGCCCCGACCTTGACGCCGTCGACGGTGAGGAGGGCTACCTCGACGTCGAGGGGATGCACTGCGTGACCTGCGAGCGGTTCCTGGAAGCGACGGTCGCGGACGCGCCCGGCGTCCGCGCGGCCGAGGCGAGCTACGTCTCGGGCATGGTCCGGGTCGTCTACGACGGCGACCGGACGGCCCCCTCGCGCGTCGCGACGGCGGCCACGGGGCACGGCTACGAGGCGAGCCCGACCGGCGAGGACGCCGACGCGAGCGACCAGCGGACCGTCGGCCGCCTGCTCGTCGGCGGCTTCTTCGGCATGATGACGATGGTCTGGTACCTCCTCTTTCTCTACCCGGTGTACCTCGGCGTCCGGCCCGAGGCGCTGCTGGTCGACCTCTCCGGGAGCGCCGGCGGCTACCTCCTCGCGAACGTCTGGCTGATGGCGACGGTCGTGCTCGGCTACACCGGGTATCCGATCCTCCGCGGGGCCGCGGTCAGCCTCCGCGTCGGGCATCCGAACATGGACCTGCTGGTGGCCGTCGCGGCGACCACGGCCTACTGCTACAGCACCCTCGCGCTCCTGCTCGGCCACACCGACGTCTATTTCGACGTCGTCGTCGTCGTCGTGCTCGCGGTCTCGCTCGGCGACTACTACCAGGACCGGATCCGCCGCCGGGCGGCCGGACGCCTCGCCGACGCGGCGCGCGAGCGGACCGACAGGGCGCGCCGGCGGACGCCCTCGGGAACGGAGACCGTCCCGCGGTCGGCCGTCGCGGGCGGCGACGAACTGGTCGTCAGGGAGGGCGAGCGCGTCCCTGTCGACGGAACGGTCGCCGACGGTACGGCCGCCGTCGACGAGGCGCTGGTCACCGGGGAGTCGCTCCCGCTGTCGAAGTCGCCCGGCGACGACGTGATCGGCGGCGCCACCGTCACCGACGGTGGGCTCGTCGTCAGGGCGGACCCGGAGCCGACGAGCACTGCCGACCGCCTCGTCGAGACGCTGTGGCGCGTCCAGAGCGGGCGCCCCTCGGCCCAGCGACTCGTCGACCGGATCGCCGCGGTGTTCGTCCCGCTCGTGTTCGTCCTCGCGGCGCTCACCCTCGGCTGGCACCTCGCGACGGGAGCCGGCACGACCGCCGCGGCGCTGACGGGGCTGACGGTGCTCGTCGTCTCCTGTCCGTGTGCGCTCGGCCTGGCGACGCCGATGGCGGTGGCGGCCGGCGTCCGAGACGCGCTCGCGGCCGGCGTCGTCGTCACGGACGATGCGGTCCTCGAGACGGCCCCCGACGTCGACACAGTGGCGTTCGACAAGACCGGGACGCTCACCACCGGCGAGACGGCGGTCCGGGAGACGGTCGGCCACCCGGAGACGCTCGCGTACGCGGCGGCGGTCGAGCAGTTCGCGACCCACCCGGTCGCGGACGCGGTCGTCGCGGCCGGCACCCCGCCCGACGCGCCGGTGACGGATTTCGAGACCTATCCCGGTCGCGGCGTCGGCGCGACGGTGGGCGACCGGTCGGTGCTGGTCGGGACGGGGTCGCTGTTCGCGGAGCGCGGCTACGACGTGCCCGCGGACCTCGCAGCCGCCTCCGACGCCGCCGGCGGCGAGTCGGTCCCGAGCTACGTCGGCTGGGGCGGCGCGGTCAGGGGCGTCGTCGTGGTCGGCGACGAGTTCCGCGAGGAATGGGACGAGACGGTGGCCGCCCTCGCCGCCGACAGGCGCGTCGTCGTCCTCACCGGCGACGACCGGGCGGCAGCCGAGCGGATCGAGCGCGAGTCGGCCGTCGACGAGGTGTTCGCCGGCGTCCCGCCGGAGGCCAAAGCCGCGGTCGTCGAGCGACTGGCCGCCGAGGGCACCGTCGCGATGGTCGGCGACGGGAGCAACGACGCCCCGGCGCTGGGGGCCGCGGACGTCGGTATCGCGATGGAGCGAGGGACTCGACTCGCGGTCGACGCCGCCGACGCCGTCGTCACGACTGACTCGCTGACCCCGCTCCCGGCCCTGTTCGCGACGACCGCCGGCACCCGCAGACGGGTCCGGGAGAACCTCGGCTGGGCGTTCCTGTACAACGGTATCGCGCTGCCGCTCGCGGTCGCGGGCGTGTTGAACCCGCTGTTCGCCGCCGTCGCGATGGCGACGAGCAGCCTCCTGGTCGTCCTCAACTCGACCCGGCCCGTGGCGTCCGGCGAGGACCGCAGCGCTGGACCGTCCGACGGCTGATACGGTCGGCTGTACGTCATGTCCGTGATCCGCCGGACTGCACGGCGAATCACCGGTACATCGTTCCAACCGACTGTATGACGTAACGGCGCTGGCCGCGTCGCTCCGCGCTCCCTGTCCGCGTCGTTCCGCGCTCACTGCCCGCCTGCGTCCTCGGTCCGTGCGCCGCCGGTGTCGATCGGTACGCCCACCGTGTTCCCCCACTCGGTCCAGGACCCGTCGTAGTTCTCGACCGACCGGTAGCCCAGCAGTTCCGAGAGGACGAACCAGGTCAGCGACGAGCGCTCGCCGATGCGGCAGTACGCGACCACGGTCCCGTCGTCGGTGACGCCGTGGTCCCGGTAGAGCCGTTCGAGCGCCGGCCGTGGCTTGAACCGCCCGTCCGCGTCGAGGTTCGCCGACCACACGACGTTGACCGCACCGGGGACGTGCCCGCCCCGCCGCGCGTGTTCGTCGGTCACCGGCGGCGCGACGATCTCGCCGCGATACTCCGCCGGCAGTCGGGCGTCGACGAGAGCGGTCTCGCGCTCGACCGCTCGACGCACGTCCGGCAGGTACGCCCTGACCCCCTCGAACGTCCCGGGCGTAGCGTAGGACCGCGCCGTGTATTCGGGCACTGTCGTGGTCGTCGGTCGACCGGACTCGATCCAGTGCTCTCGCCCCCCGTCCAGCAGGTAGGCGTCGTCGTGCCCGTAGTACGAGAGCAGCCAGTAGAAATGCGCCGCGAACCAGTTCGAGTTGTCCCCGTAGATGACCACCGTCGAGTCCCCGCCGATGCCGTGCGCCGCCAGGAGGTCCGCGAAGGCTGCGGGGGAGACGATGTCGCGGCGGCGAGCGTGGCGCAGGTCCGAGCGCCAGTCGAACCCGACTGCGCCAGGGACGTGTCCCCGGTCGTAGAAATCGGTGTCGAGGTCCACCTCGACCAGTCGGAGCGAGGGGTCGTCCGACCCGAACTCGTCGAGGCGCTGTGCGACCCACTCCGCCGACACGAGCGCGTCCGTGGCGTAGTCGTGGTCGCGCTCGAGGCGGTCGACCGCGTCGCGTCGCCGTGTGTTCTCTGCCATGTCTAACCACGTCTCCGGTGTCTGTTCCCGTCCGCTCTACCAGCCGGACAGCGCGTTCGGAGGCCTCTCTGTTGGTCCCTTAGTACCCGTCCGGGCACTTGAAACCCCGGTTGGAACGCGCCAGTCTCGCGTCGCTCCTCCGGGAGTTGTCCTGTGACAACAGAGCATACAACAGACGGTAGACCCAGGCTGTCGGCATGAAGCGTATCGGTGGTGCGGCGGTCGGGGTTACCGTCGCCCTCGCGGGGCGGGCCGGTCCCGTAACGGACGGTGGTATCGATGGCGATTGACAGCGTCGGGACGCTGGTCGCGACCGCGTTCGGGGTGGCGCTGACGGCCGTGACCGTCGGCGCGCTGTACCTCTACGGCTGGCGCAAACCGCCCGACGTGTCGTACACCTCCGAAGGGGACGAGGACCGCGTGGTCTCGCGCCGACGGGGCGGTCCCATGTACGAGGCCGAGGTTCCCGAGGCGGAGACGGAGTCGGTCGACCACGACGCCTTCGACCCGGTCGGCACCGCGGCCCTGCTCCTGGTGTATTTCCTCGTGGTCGGGCTGATGTGGCTGTTCATGTACTTCGTCGAGTTCCTCGGTAACGGACCGACGGTGGTGGGCTAGCGATGCACGTCCACCGCTTCGAACGGCTCTGGCTCGTCGCCGCGCTCCTGTTGATCGTCCTGTTCGTCGGCACCGTGACCTACGGTGCGGTCGGTGCCGGCTTCGGGATGGTCGACGCCGAGGGCGGAGAACTCGACCCCACCGATCCCGTCGGCGACGACGGCTTCGAGGAACCCGGCGTGTACAACGCAAGCGAGTCCGGCCACTTCGATGTGTACGTCGTCGCGCGCCGGTTCGTCTTCCAGCCGGGAACGAACTCGCCCATCCGCGTCCCGGTAAACAGCACCGTCACCTTCCATGTCGCCAGCGGCGACGTGGTCCACGGCTTCGAGATAGTGGGCACGAACATCAACACGATGGCGATCCCCGGGCAGAAGGCCGTCGTCACGGCCGAGTTCGACGAGGCCGGGGAGTACGGGATCGTCTGCAACGAGTACTGCGGGAGCGCCCACCACGAGATGGCCGGGACCCTTGAGGTCGTCCCGCGGTCGGCGTTCGACGCGAGTGAGGTGAGCTAACAGTGGCACACGCACACGACGAGGAGATATCCGAGACCGACGAGGAACTGCCCGCGACCCACCGGTCCGATGTCCAGACGACCGACCGACACGCGTTCGTCGACGAGTTCCCGGCGGCCGCCCGGATCGCACGGCTCTGTTTCGGGGTCTCGTTCGCCGCGCTGGGCGTCGGCGCGCTGCTGGGCATCGTCCAGGCGCTCCACCGCACCAACGTCTTCCGCGGCGTGATCGACTCGGTCGACTACTACTCCGTGCTGACTGGCCACGGCGTCCTCCTCGCGCTGTTTTTCACCATCTTCTTCCTGACGGGCATTTTCACCTGGGGGACGACCCGGAGCCTCGACCGCGGTCTCCCGAACCCGGGGTTCTCGCTCGTGTGGTTCGGGCTCATGTTCGGCGGGGCCGTCGCCACGTCGGTCGCCATCTTCGGCGGTCTCGTGGGGCAGATCCCGTTCAGTGCCGACGTACTGTACACCTTCTACGCGCCGTTGCAGGCCCATCCGCTCTTCTACGCGGGGCTGGCCGCGTTCCTCGTCGGGACCTGGCTCGCCGGCGCCGACTGGTTCCGGACGTTCTACCGCTGGCGCCGGGACAACCCCGACGAGCGGATCCCGCTCCAGACGTTCATGGTCCTGACGACGATGCTGATGTGGTACATCTGTACCCTCGGCGTCGCGGTCGAAGTGCTCGTGTTCCTGTTGCCGCTGTCGCTCGGGCTCATCGACAGCGTCGACCCGCTGCTGACGCGGACGCTGTTCTGGTTTTTCGGCCATCCGGTCGTCTACTTCTGGTTGATGCCGGCGTACTTCGCCTGGTACACCGTGCTCCCGAAACTCGCCGGTGGACGCCTGTTCAGCGACCCGCTGGCCCGCATCGTGTTCATCCTCTTTTTGATCCTCTCGACGCCGGTCGGCTTCCACCACCAGTACGCCGACCCGGGGATCCCCGAGGGGTTCAAGTTCATCGCCATGACGAACACGATGTTCCTGTTGCTCCCGAGTTTCCTCACCGCGTTCACCGTCGTCGCCAGCATCGAGTACGGCGCGAGGCGGCGCGGCGGGAGCGGCTACTTCGGGTGGCTGCGGGCGCTCCCGTGGGGGAAGCCGGCCTTCTCGGGCTGTGCGCTCGCGGGACTGATGTTCGCCGCCGGCGGCTTCTCCGGAATCGTCAACGCGGGAATGAACATCAACTCGCTCGTCCACAACACCCTGTGGGTTCCGGGGCACTTCCACCTGACCGTCGGAACGGCGAGCGCCCTGACGATGATGGCGGTCAGCTACTGGCTCTACCCGCAGATAACGGGCAAGCGCCTCCAGTTCTACGGCCTCGCGCAGGTCCAGCCGTACGTCTGGTTTATCGGTATGGCGCTGATGTCCAACGCGATGCACCGCGCCGGCCTGGCCGGCGTCCCGCGCCGGACCGCCGAACCGCAGTACAGCCAGTTCGACTTCGCGCCGGTGTTCGGGTCGATATCCGAGATGCGCCTCCAGATCGCCCTCGGCGGGACCCTCCTCACCGTCGGGGCGCTCCTGTTCGTCGTCGTCATGGTCGGGACCTGGTTCGCCGACCGCGGCCGCGGGCGGCTACGCGTCGACAGCCACCTTCCGGACCCGATCTCGGGCTCGGACGACGCCCCGCGCGTCCTCGACAACGTCAAACTCTGGGTCGCGATCGCCGTCGTGCTCGTGGGCATCGCGTACGGGTTCCCGATCTACGCGATGGTCGCCGACGGCGCGCTCTCCCCCGGCGCCCCGCCCGTCCCGGTCTGACTGGCCGCGTTCGTCGGGTGACCGTCGTCCGTCTCCCGAACCGTCGACGTGGCGCCGCCGTCGCCGTCAGGCCGACGAGAGGAACCACTCGACCAGCGCCGCCTCCGCTCGCCGCAACCGGTAGGAAACCGTCGACCTGGGCCAGTCGAGTTCCGCCGCGAGGTCGTCCAGCGTCGTCTCGCGCGGCGTCTCGTAGTAGCCCGATTCGGCGGCCAGTTCGAGGACTCGCCGCCGTTCCGGCCGGAGCGAGCGCGACCCGAACGGGTTCAGTGGCGGCTCGGTCACGTCTTCGAGGTGCTCGAACCGGAAGGAGAGCCCGTCCCGGAGTGTGGCCCCGATCGTGTCGTAGATCATGCTGACCTTCTCGTCATCCTGCATCAGGATCCGCCACCGCTCGGTGTTCTCGCGGCGCGTGACCTCGAACAGCGCCCCGCCGGAGAGATACCGGTCCGCGATCAGCGACACGGCGTCGCAGCGACCGCCCGTGTCGACGTACGTGTAGACGAGCGCGTTCCGGGCGGTCCGCTCCAGCACGTCGGTGTAACGCTCGCCGTCACAGGGCCGGTCGCTGACCGAGAGCCCGTCGTACGCCCCATCCGTGAGCAACGACACCGCCTCGTCGACGACGGCCGACGGGCCGGTCACCCGGTCGAGCCGCCACAGCTCCGCGTCCGCCTGCGCACAGACCAGCGCGTTCGAGCGCGCCGCGGGCGCACTCGAGAGGAGGTCCACGAGCCGGTCTGCCCCCTCGTCGTAGGCGATCGTGAAGGCGAACTCTCGCATATCGTTGGGTTCGGTCGCGCTCGTGCAGTGTGTTTCGATCCACCGACGGTCGGCCCGCGTCGGTTCGCGTCGTCGATGTTCGCGACGACGCGTTGTCTCTCGACAACCGAAGATACAGACGTACCGGCGTCTATGGTCGAGTATGAGCGACGTAACCGGTTCGAACGAGTCGTTGCCCTGGTTCGTCAAAGCGATCATTGTCGTCGCAGTCTTGGTCGTCCTGTTCATCGTCGGTATCGACCTCCTGACCTTCGCCGGCGCGTTCTGACGCGCGACACCGGGTTTTTTGTGTCAGCGAGCCTATCGTCTGAACAGTTCCCCTGGGGTGGGAACGATGGACCACGTCATCGACGTCAGTCAGACGGGACCCGAACCGACGGTCCTGACCGAAACGGGCGGCGGCGGTCTCATCGGGAGCGGTCTGCTCGCCGACCGCCCGCTCGCGGTGTATCTCGACGACCACGAGACCGCCGAGTACGTCCTCCGGAACGCGAAACGCGGGGTCGAACTCGACTTTCCCGCTGCCGAGGAGACGGTCGAGCCGGGCGGCGACTACAGCGCGCTGGCGCTCGTGACCGACGTACGTGTGCTCTTCGCGGTCGGCGGCAGCGCTGACCGCGAGGAGTCGTCCGCCGACGCCGAGGACGGATTCGCTCCCGAGTCCGCGGACGCGTCGGCCGACTGGACGCGGTCGGTCCCGCTCGCGGACGTGGTCGACGTCCGAACCGTCGAGGGCGGGTTCCGCGGCGACACGTTCGTCCTCGAAACCGTCGACGACACCACCTATCGGTTCGCCTGTCGCGGCGACCTGGACCCGGTCCGGGAGTTCACCGACGCCGCGGTCGGGATCTGGACGCGCGCCGAGCGCCGTCTCGAGCGCGCCGCGGAGACCGTCGACCGGATCGGCGAGGCGTTCGAGGCCGGCGACGTCGACGTCGTGCTCGCGGCCGTCGAGGACGTGACCGACAGGCTTGCCGAGGCCCGCGAGGCCGCCTCGGCGCTGGCCGGGTCGGCGGCCGTGGTCGGCGAGCGCGCCGACGAGATCGGCGCCGACGCGGCCGCACTGGAGCGGCGCGCACACGCCGAGCGAGCCGAGCAGGCCCGCGAGCGGGCCCACACTCGCTGGGACGACCACGAGTTCGAGCGCGCCTACGACCACTTCGGGACGGCCCTCGAAAGCTACGAGCGGGCGCTGGCGACCGACGCCGACCGGCCGACCGACGACCTGCTGGAACAGCGGCGGGCCACCCTCTCGGTCGAGTGCGACCGCCTCGCCGAGGCGCCGCGCGACCGCGCCGAACACGCCGCCGACCTGGCTCGCTCGGCCGAGGACCCGGAGACGGCGGCCGACCGCTGGGGGGCGGCGGTCGAGCGCTACGAGGAACTGCTCGCGCTCGACTGGGGCCGCGAGCAGCCCCGCTTCGAGGGCGACCGCGAAGCCGCACGCGAAGCGCTCGCGACCGCTGCCAGTCGCCTGGTCGAGGCCCACTGCGACCGCGCCAGGGAGGCGCTCGAGGGGGCCGCGAACCCGACGACCGAACCGGCGGTCGCGCGTGGGGCCGTCGACCGCGCCGAGGCGGCGCTGGCCGACGCCCGCGAGGTCGCTCGCGAGCGCGCCCCCGACGCGTCGGACGAGGTCGAGGCGGTCGCGGCAGCGATCGACGACCGGCGCGAGACGCTCGCCTCCGTCGACCCGCCCACGGCGGACGCCGACGGCGGTGTCGTCACCGACAGACCGACACCGATCGTCGATCGCGACGCAGACGATGCCGAGAGCGGCGTTGCGGGTGATGAAATCGACGACGCCGAAGACGAGACCGACGGAGCCGAAGACGAGACCGACGACGTGGACGGCGAGAGCGGCGACGCCGCCGAGAGCGCGGACGCGTCGGTCGACCCGGCGGCGGTCAACCCCGGGCGGTTCCCGGCGTTCGTGGCGGCGCTGTTTCGCGACCACGGCTGGTCGACGGCGGTGTTCGACGGCGGCGGCGACCGCAAGTACGACCTGATCGCCGAGGCGGACGGGCCCGTCGGCGTCACCGTCTGCGTCTGGACGGCCCACCCCGACGAGGTGGAGGCGGTCGACGCGGCGACGATCGAGCGATACGCGGCGTCGCTCGACCGCACCGAAGAGGCCGACGTGGCGGCGCTGGTCAGCGCCGCGCCGCTGTCGGCCACCGCTCGCGAGCGCGCCACCGACCACGACGTGCGTGTCCTCGACGCCGACGGGATCGCCGCGGAGTGCGACCGCTGCGACCGCGACTCGCTGCCGGGCGTCCCGGAGTGAGTCTCGCGGCCGTTCCGGTGTGACTGGTGTCCGCGTGAGCGACGGCGTCGCAGGGCGGGGTCGGTTCGAAGCCTTTATCCACGCGCTGTGGTTCGTCTACACCAAGACTATGGCCGAGAAACCAGCCTCGATGTACCGGGACATCGACAAGCCCGCGTACACCCGACGGGAGTACATCACGGGTATTCCCGGCTCGAAGATCGCACAGCACCAGATGGGCGACAAGGAGGCCGACCCCGACGACTACCCGGTCCAGATCTCGCTGGTCGTCGAGGAGTCCGTCCAGCTCCGGCACGGCTCGATGGAGGCCTCGCGCCTCTCGGCGAACCGCCACCTGATCAAGGAACTCGGCGAGGGCAACTACAAGATGGTCCTCCGGAAGTTCCCCCACCAGGTCATCCGCGAGAACAAGCAGGCGACCGGCGCCGGCGCCGACCGTGTCTCCGACGGCATGCGCCAGTCCTTCGGGAAGATCGTCGGCACCGCCGCGCGCATCCAGTCCGGCGAGCAGCTCTTTACGGCCTACTGCGACGTCGACCAGGCCGAGGCCGTCAAGGAAGCCTACCGCCGCGCCTACAACAAGATCACTCCGCCCTGCCGCATCAGGGTCGAGCGCGGCGAAGAGCTCCTCATCAGGTAACTCCCGGTCGGCTTTTCCGCGTTCTCCCGCCTCGACTCGCGCTCGCTCGCCAGCGGAGCGGCTAAGTGCGCGTCGTCACAAGCGATGGTATGCTCCGGCTGGCGGTCGCGACCGACGCAGAGACCTACGAGCGGATGGGCGACCCGCTCGCGGCGCGAGACATCGCTGTCGAGCACGTTCAGACGCGCTACCGCACGATCCCGCTCGACGACCCGCCGTGGGGCGCCTTCGACGTCGGCTTCGTCTTCCCGCCCCGACTCATGGAGGGGGGCGTCGCCGACGCGGTGCTCGACGTGCCCTGGGTCAACGACCGCGAGGCGATCCTCCGCTCGCGCAACAAGGGCGGCGCCATCGCTCGCCTCTCGCAGGCCGGCGTCCCCGTTCCCGAGACCGTCGTCGTCTCCAACCCCGCCGACGAATCGGATCTCGTCGCCGCCTACGACCGTTTCGACCCGCCGGTCGTCCTCAAGCCCAACTCGACGACGCGGGGTATCGGCGTCGCGAAAGCCGCCGACCGCGACTCCTTTCTCGGCGTCGTCGACTACCTCGACCTGGTCCACGACTTCCAGGCGACCGGCGACAAGTCCTACCTGATACAGGAGTTTCTCCCCGGCGCGACCGACTACCGCGTGATGGTGCTCGACGGCGAGTACGTCGGCGCCGTCGAGCGACGCCTCCCCGAGGACGCCCTCGCCGCCGGCCAGTGGAAACACAACGTCCACCGCGGCGCAGAGGCGACCCGCGTCGACCTCGACCCCGAACTGCGCGAACTCGCCGAGCGGGCCGCTGCAGCGCTCGACATCCCTTTCCTCGGGGTGGATCTGCTCGTGACCGAGGAGCGGGCCGTCGTCAACGAGACCAACGCCCGCCCCACTATCGACGACGCCGCGAAGTACGTCGACGGTTTCTGGGACGACCTGGCCGAGTTGATACGGGAGACGGCGGAGTGAACGGGCGTGTGCCACGGAGCTAATCTTCCTGCCGGTACGAGGCCCCCTTCAGAGTGACCGCGACAGCACCCGCAGACAGCGTGAAAGTGTTCTAAATTGCCGGGGCTTTCACGCTGTCTGCGGTTGCTGTCACAGTTGTTCGAGCAAGGGCTATCAGGCTGTTTGCGGTCGCTGCCGCGGTCACTCCTGCGATGGATCTCACGCTGATTGCGGCGGCCGTCACGACGGTTCGACCGAGAACTGGCACGCCGTTCGCGGTCACTCCGACGAAGCACGACGAAACTGTTCACCCGACACCCTCTCAATGCGTCACTTCGTCGGCGACGCGCTCCAGGGTGGCGAACTCCGCGTCGGAGTAGGCGATGACCTGCACCTTCGGCAAGCCCTCGGGCTCGAAGTCGCGGATGGCCTTGCAGACGGCGCGGGCGCCGTCCTCGAAGTCGAAGCCAGCGGCGCCGGTGCCGAGGACGGGCAGGACGACCGACGCGCAGCCGAGTTCGTCGGCTTTCGCGAGGGCGTTGCGGGTGGCGTCGCGGATGGACGAACGCGTGGCGCGGCCGTCGCCGAAGTGGGGCATCGCGGCGGCGTGGACGACGTACTCGGCGTCCAGGTCGTAGGCGTCGGTGACGGCGACGGCGCCGAGTTCGACCGGGCCCTGTGCGATGGCGTCCTCGTTGATAGGGCCGTTCGCCGCGCGGCGGAGCGCGCCGGCGACGCCGCTGCCCATCCGCAGGCTCGTCCCCGCGGCGTTGACCAGCGCGTCCGCTCGCTGCTGGGCGATGTCCCCCTGGATCACCTCGAACTCCATACCCGCTCTTTTGCCGCCGACGGGCTAAAGATCAGGGGCGATGCCCGAACCCGATAGGCTAAAGGACCGGCGAGGAAAACCGAGGAACGCGAGGGCCCGTATCTCAGTCTGGTTAGAGAGAGCGGCTCATAACCGCTTCGTCCCTGGTTCAAATCCGGGCGGGCCCATCGCTTTT
>ENA-ORCR01000633-ORCR01000633.1-marine-metagenome-genome-assembly--contig:-NODE-633-length-16126-cov-3.378030_pt1 | contig 16126 bp, 8 predicted proteins | sample MGYA00237782_ERZ508514 | MGnify/ENA primary metagenome ERZ508514 (study PRJEB26185, sample SAMN06268960) | marine metagenome | isolation source: Eden Landing Ponds, San Francisco, CA, USA | place...
GTCGGGAGGTGCGCGAGGATCGCCTTCCCGAGCGCGGTCCAGTGCATCTCGGTGTGCTCGCCGATCGGGGCGTTGTCGTAGACCGCTTCGGTCCCTTCGGCCTGATAGAGGATGACTCGCTGTCCGTTCTCCTCGACCCCGAGGTTCGCGACCTCACCGGTCGTCTCCGCGAGGGCGTCGATCGCCGACCGGGTCGCACGATAGACGGTCCGCCGCTGTCGCTCCGTGACGCCGTCGCGGAGGAATCGACTGCTCAGGCGATACCCGTCGCTGTTCTGGACGACGTAGCCCACCGACTCGAGCGTCTTGAGGTGTGAGTGTGCCGTGCTCGTCGGAATATCCAGCGCCGTCGCCACGTCGTCGATACGAACGGTCCCCTCCTCGCGCATGACCCCGACGACCGCGAACGCACGCTCGACGGCGCCGACCAGATTGTCGTCCGACCCCGGCTCGGTGATTCCCATACCCCACGTATCAATCTCCCAGTGGTAAAATCTACTGATGCTGGAAAAATGGCCCTAAATTACACTGGTAGGTCTGTAATTTATACGCCCGTGTTCGGCGCGATATCGGAGTCCGATCGGGCGCCCTCTCCGGGAACGCTCGACCCTCGTAGCCGAGTTATTTATACGAATCGTCACTCTCGATCCGTATCCAGCGATACTGGAAATCGACGTGTGAAACGATACCGTGACTGTGGGATACAGGTTCGGTGGTCGGTCGGGGCTAGAACTCGCCGAGGCGATAGATGGCGGTCGGGATCTCGGGTCGCACGGGGACGTGTGCGACGAAGAAGGGGGCCGCGTCGATGGGGGTCGTCAGTCCTGGGCGAGCGCTTCGACGCCGGAGTCACGGGCCGCTTTCTCGGCGCGCATGGCCTTCAGCATCCCGCGGAGGTAGCCGATCGTGTAGGCGCGGCCGCGGTGTTCCCAGTCGGTGTCGCCCTCCAGATGGGGGGTGTGGTCCGGGATCATCATGCCGGAGAAGCCGACCTCGTCGAGCAGCGTGAGTAGTTCGTACTCGTCGAAGTTGCCCTCGTCGATGAACTCCTCCGAGAACTCCGGGACGGTCCCCGAGACATCGCGAAAGTGGACGTAGAAAATCTCGTCGCGCTCGCCGAAGTAGCGGACCACCTCGTCCAGCGGTTCGCCCATCTCCGACCAGCAGCCGAGACAGAGTTCCAGCCCGTGGTGGTCGGTGTCGCGGTAGTTCATCGCCCGCTTGAAGTTCTCGAAGTTGCGGAACAGCTGGGGGACCCCGCCGAGTTTCTCCATCGGCGGGTCGCTCGGGTGCAGACATAGCTTGACGCCGGCCTCCTCGGCGACGGGGAGGATCTCGTCGAGGAAGTACTCGTAGTTGTCCCACAGCTCTTCTTCGGTGTACTCCCGGCCGTGGGTGAGCTCGTCGATATCCGCCTCGTCGGCGTCGAAGACGGAGACCTCGGCGCCGCCGCGGGTAGTCGTCCAGCCGGTGCGCCAGACGCCCGCCGGCGCCCAGTGGTAGCCGAAAATGGGGATGCCCGCCTCGCCCATGTTCCGGATCGTCCGCTTCATCTTCTCCAGCTGCTCGTCGCGGTCCGGTCCGTCGAGCATGATGTCCTCGTAGAACGAGACCGGGACGTTCTCGATGGCGTTGAGTCGCAGGCCCTCCGCCTCGACGCGCTCGCGCAGCTCGCGCAGGTTCTCCGCGGACCACTCGCCGTCGCCGGTCAGCGGTACCCGCTCGTCGTCGGGCATGTGCTCGTAGTCCGGCTCGTCGACCTGATACATGTTCAGCAGGATGTCCTCGCCGCCCAGCTGCTTGATGTACCGCAGCCGCTCGGGCGCGGGATCCATGAACTGCCCCGCCCCGACTCGCATCGGCAAGTCCTCGAGCGAATCCGTCTCCGCGCTGTCGGTCACCATACTCCTCGTACCGGACACTCGGTTATAAATGTCGTCACCCGAGTCCCGGACCGGTCCGCCGCGAGGCGTGGATTGAAGGCACATCCCGCGCTTGCTGGGGCTATGCCCGACGCCGCGACAGCCCACGCGAGCCCCCACCCACAGTCGCACAGCCGCCCCGCCCGAGTGCCCACCGGCCGTCTCCGCTTCAATCGCCCCGTGGGAGTGAGCGCCTGATGGTCAGCTTCGCCGCCAACGCCGGGATCGTCGCCGAGGAGGGCGAGACCGTCGTCGACGGGATCGAGCGGGCCGCCGACCTCGGCGTCGACGCCGTCGAGTTCTTCGACTGGGAGAGCGCCGACCTCGACGCCGTCCGCGCCGCCGCCGACGAACACGGGGTCGAGATCGCCGGGATCCTCGCCGCCGGCGCCGGGTCGAACATCGACGACCGCGACGCCCCCGCCGCGGTCAACCCCTACGACCGCGAGCGCGCGGTCGACGACATCGAGCGCTCGCTCGATGCCGCCGCCGAGGTGGGCGCCGACTGCCTGATCGTCACCGTCGGTCCCGGCCAGGGCGGGTTCGCCCGCGACACACAGCGCCGCGCCCTCGAACGCGTCCTCTCGGACGTGGCGCCGGCCGCCGAGAACGCGGGCGTCACCGTAGTGATCGAACCGCTCAACACCGTCGTCGACCACCCCGGCTACTTCCTCGAATCCTCGCGCGAGGCGTTCGACGTCGTCCGCTCGGTCGGGAGCGACCGCGTGGCGGTGCTGTTCGACGCCTACCACCAGCAGATCACCGAGGGTGACGTGATCCGGACCCTCACCGAGAACGTCGACCAGGTGGGACACGTCCACGTCGCCGACAACCCCGGCCGGCTCGAACCCGGCAGCGGCGAGATGGCCTACGCAAACATCTTCGACGCGCTCGACGAGGCGGGCTACGACGGGTTCGTCGGCATGGAGTTCTTCGCGACCAGCGAGGGGACGAGCGTGGCCGAGGGTATCTGCGACACGATGGAGTTGGACTGACGGATGGCGGGACTGGATTCCGGGCCACCGACACGGGACCGGCCGACTCACGACGACCGGCTGTGGTACGACACGCCGGCGGCCGAGTGGGTCGAGGCGCTCCCGGTCGGCAACGGCCGCCTCGGCGGGATGGTCCACGGCCGGCCCGCCCGCGAGCGCGTGGCGCTCAACGACGACCGCCTGTGGGTCGGCGACCACGCCGACCGGACCGCCGACGGCGGTGCCGAGGACCTCGCGGCCGTCCGGGAGTGCCTGTGGGACGGCGAGTTCGAGCGGGCCCAGCGCCTCTGCAACGAGTTCTTCGTCGGCGACATCACGGGCGTCGCGCCGTACCAGCCGCTGGGCGACCTCCTGGTCGAGTGCCCCGGCCACGACGACCCCACAGAGTACCGGCGGAGCCTCGACCTCCGCGATGGGGTCTCGCGGGTCGAGTACACTGTCGGTGGAACGCGCTTCGAACGGGAGTGCTTCGCGAGCGCACCGGACGGCGTGCTCGCGGTCCGGATCGAGGCCGACCAGTCGGGGGCGCTCGACGCGCGGATCCGGCTAAACCGCGACCGCTCGGCGCGGTCGACGGCCGTCGACGACACCGTCGTCCTCCGCGGGCAGGTGATCGATCCGCCAGGCGACGACGAGGCGGTCGACCCGGGCGGCTGGGGCCTTCGGTTCGAGAGCCGAGCGCGAGTTCGGGCCGAAGGCGGGGCCGTCGCGGCGGCGGCCGACGAGGACGCGCCGGCGATTTGCGAGGAGGACGGGGAGGATACCGACGATGCCGACGGGGTCGTCGTCGCTGGCGCCGACGCGGTGACGGTCGTCGTCGCGACAGGGGTCGCCCCGTCGGACGGCGACCCCCGCGAGGAGTGTCGGGAAGCGCTGGCCGGCGTCGCCGACGACGACTACGCCGCAGTCCGCAAACGACACGTCGCCGACCACCGCGAGCGCATGGACCGGGTCGACCTCGACCTCGGCGAGCCGTTCGACGCACCGACCGACGAGCGCCTCGACCGCGTGCGCGAGGGCGAGCGGGACCCCCATCTCGCGCAGCTGTACTTCCAGTACGGCCGATACCTCCTGCTGGGCTCCTCGCGGTCGGGGACCCTGCCCGCCAACCTCCAGGGGATCTGGAACGGGGAGTTCCGCCCGCCCTGGGACTCCGATTTCACCCAGGACGTGAATCTGGAGATGAACTACTGGCCGGCCGAGGTGGCGAACCTCCGGGAGTGCGCCGACCCGCTCGTCGAGTTCGTCGACGACAGCCGGGCCCCCGGTCGCGAGACGGCGCGCGAGCGGTACGGCTGTGCGGGCTTCACCACCCACCTCCACAGCGACCGCTGGCACACGACCGCCCAGACCGCCGACGCCCACTGGGGCCACTGGCCGATGGGCGCAGCCTGGCTCTGTCAGAACCTCTGGGAACGGTACGCCTTCTCGGGTGACCCCGCCGACCTCGAACGGGTCTACCCGATCCTCCGCGAGGCCGCCGAGTTCCTGCTGGACTACCTCGTCGAACACCCCGAGGAGGGGTGGCTCGTCACCGCGCCGTCGGCTTCGCCAGAGAACCAGTTCCGCACCGCCGACGGCCAGGAGGCGACCACCTGCGTGATGCCGACGATGGATATCCAGCTCACGCGGGATCTCTTCGGCCACTGTATCGAAGCCGCCGAGACCCTGGAGCGGGACGCCGAGTTCGCCGCCGATCTGTCCGACGCGCTGAAGCGACTCCCGCCGATGGGCGTCGACGAGGGCGGGGCCCTCCGGGAGTGGCTGCGCGACTACGAGGAGGTCAATCCCGGGCATCGGCACGTCTCGCATCTGTTCGGCTACTACCCGAGCGACGTGCTGTTCGGGGGCGACGACGGGGCCGTCGACCACCACGGCGTCGGGAGCCACCCGGGCACTCGCGACCTCGCGCTCGACGGCGGGGAGTTCGACGAGGCGGTCCGGGCGTCGCTGGAACGGCGACTCGACAACGGCGGCGGCCACACGGGCTGGTCCTGCGCGTGGACGGTCGCGCTGTTCGCGCGCCTCGGAGACGGCGCCGGCGTCGGCGAACACGTCCACAAGCTCCTGGCCGATTCGACCTACGACTCGCTGCTCGACGCCCATCCGCCCTTCCAGATCGACGGCAACTTCGGCGGCACGGCGGGCATCGCGGAGGCGCTCGTTCAGAGTCACGCCGGGACGATCCGGCTGTTGCCCGCCCTGCCCGACGAGTGGGCCGAGGGCTCCGTCTCGGGGCTGCGGGCCCGCGGCGGGTTCGAGGTCGACCTCGCCTGGAGTGACGGGAGCCTCGACGCGGCGACGATCCACGCGGGACGGGACGGGAGCTGCCGCGTCTCGGCCGCCGTCCCTGTCGAGCGCGTCGAGACCGCCGACGGCGAGACGGTCGAACTCTCGCGGTCGGGCGGCCGCGTCGAGTTCCAGGCCTCGACCGGCCGGTCCTACGAGGTCGCGGTCGGCGGGGAGTGACGGCCCGCGGTACGTCTCGCTCGGCCGCTCGCGCGCCTGCACGCGACCCGGTTCCGCTCTCCGCGACCCCAGTTCTTAACCGTCGGCGTGAGAACCGTCAGTCGATGGCACCAGACGCGACACACGCGGAGCAGCCGATAGACTCGGATAACCTCGAAATCGCCTATATCGGCGGCGGGAGCCGCCAGTGGGCGCCGAATCTCATCCAGGACCTGGCGCTCTCGGAGTTCGACGGCCACGTCCGCCTGTACGATACCAACCAGGACGCCGCCGAGACCAACGCCGAGTTCGGCAACTGGGTCCAGGACGACCCCGACGCCACAGCCGAGTGGTCCTACGAGGCGGTCGAGGACCTGGACGACGCGCTGGCGGGCGCCGACGCGGTCATCCTCTCGACGCAGTACGACCCCCGCGACACCTTCGTCCACGACCTGCGCATCCCGAAGGAGTACGGCATCTACGGGGCCGTCGCGGCCACGATCGGCCCCGGCGGCATCTTCCGTGCGATGCGCACCATCCCGGTCTTCCGCCGGTTCGCCGCCGCGATCCGCGAGAACTGCCCCGACGCCTGGGTGTTCAACTACACCAACCCCGTCCACTTCGTCACGCGGGCGCTGTACGACGAGTACCCCGACATCAACGCGCTCGGCCTCTGTCACGAGGTGCTGGGGACCCGGTGGCACCTCGCCATGCTCGCCGAGGAGGAGCTGGGCATGGACGCCGAGCGCGCCGATATCGAGGTCAACGTCAAGGGGATCAACCACTTCACCTGGGTCGACGAGGCCCGCTGCAAGGGCGTCGACCTGTGGCCGCTCCTGGAGAAACTGAAAACCGGCGAGCGCGCGAACAAGCGCTTCACCTACGAGGACCTGGCCGACGAGAGCGTCTTCACCGACAACTGGCAGGTGACGTGGGAACTGTTCCGACGCTACGGGGTCCTCCCTGCGGCCGGTGACCGACACCTCATCGAATACGCAACGTCGTTCATCGCTGATGGACAGGAGTCCCTCAATCACTGGGGCGTCCGTCGCACCGACGCCGACTACCGCGCCAAACACTGGACGCCAGCCGAGTCGAAGCAGACCACGAACGTCGAGGCCTGGCTCTCGGGCGAGCGCGAGTTCGAACTCGAATCGTCGGGGGAGGAGTTCCTCGATATCCTCGAAGCCCTCGCCGGGGCGGGCCCCTACGTCACGAACGTCAACCTGCCAAACTCGGGCCAGGTGTCGGACATCGAGCACGGCCCGGTCGTCGAGACCAACGCGGTCGTCCGGGACGACCAGGTGAAACCGGTCAACGCAGGTGGATTCCCCCGCCCGGTTCGGAACATGGTCCAGGACCACGTCGACACCATCGAGACGATTATCGAGGCGTCCCGGACCGGTGACGTCGACTACGCGTTCCAGGGCTTTTCCATCGACTCGCAGGTCCAGACCCTGACGCCGGGGGAGTCACGGGACCTGTTCGGGGAGCTCTTCGCCGCCGAACGCGAGTATCTCATGGACTGGAACGTCGACGACTCCGCGGTCCTGGCGGCAGCCGAAGCGTTCGACCCCTGAACTCACCCACTCGTCGAACCGTTCGGCGCCGAGCCACCCCTTGTGACATCCAGCTCATTCATTTCTAGCGAACGACAACCGTCTTTCACGATCGTATTTCGCGGCGAATCCCCGATTCGAGTGAACGACGGTCGCGCTGACACGGCTGGTGTTCTTCAGTACCGAGGGTGCGTTCTCGATACCAGGCAGAAAAATTATCATTCAAAAATTAAGTCGCGACATAATAATACAATATCCAAATTTTTATATGGGCTTTGTTCGACTCCCTGAGCGCGGCACTGTGACACAATGTCACGAGATAGCAATTCCCACGGCCGAGAGGCATCGAGAGCGAAATCAAGTGGATCGATGGGGCGGCGCGAGTACATGCGTGCGGTCGGCGCAGCAGCCACAGTAGGGCTGGGCGCCGCGGCGACGTCGAGTCCCGCGGCCGCCGACATCACCGAGAACCAGACGGGCAACGACGGTGGCTACTACTACTCCTTCTGGACCAACGCGGAAGGGACGGTCTCGATGGAACTGGGCGACGGGGGCAACTACAGCACCGACTGGTCGGACACCGGGAACTTCGTCTGCGGCAAGGGCTGGGAGACTGGCAGCCGGCAGCAGGTGGACTACACGGCATCGTTCAATCCCTCCGGCAACGCGTATCTCTGCCTGTACGGGTGGACGCGAGACCCGCTCGTCGAGTACTACATCGTCGAGAACTGGGGGAGTTACCGGCCCGACGGCGACTACAAGGGCACCGTCACCACCGACGGCGGCACCTACGACATCTACGAGACCTTGCGGGAGGACGCGCCGTCCATCGAGGGGACCGCGACCTTCCCGCAGTACTGGAGCGTCCGCCAGTCGCGGCGGTCGAGTGGCACCATCTCGACGGGCAATCACTTCGACGCCTGGGCCAGCAACGGCATGGACATCGGGAACCACGACTATCAGATCGTGGCCACGGAGGGCTACCAGAGCAGTGGCAGTTCCAACGTGACCGTCGGAACCACGGGAGACAGTGGGGGGAGCGGGTCGTCTGGCTCACTCGCCGACGGCACCTACAGCATTCAGAACGTCACCAGCGGGAAGGCGATGGACGTGTCGGGCCAGTCGACCGACGACGGCGCGAACGTCCAGCAGTACGATTACTGGGGCGGCGAGAACCAGCAGTGGCAGGTGACCGACACCGGCAACGGCGTCTACAGCATCGAGAACGTCAACAGCGGAAAGGTGCTGGACGTCGCGGAAGTGTCCACGGCGGACGGGGCGAACGTCCACCAGTGGTCGGACGGCGGTGGGGACAACCAGCGCTTCGAGCTACACGACCAGGGCGGCGGAGAGTATCACATCCAGCCGGTCCACAGCGACAAGGCCGTCGAAGTCGAGAACTCCTCGACGTCGAACGGCGCGAACGTCCAGCAGAATAGCTGGACCGGGAACGGCAATCAGCTATGGACCTTCGAATCGGTCTGATCGACCTGGGGTAGCAACGACCGACTCACTGACAGAGCAGTGGATCGGCTGACTGGGTGACTGTGCTGGAGCACTTGCCACCACGGCTGTGACCCCGCTCGGCGACCCATCCGCCGACTGCGGGTTACTCACCGTCGAACTGAGGTTGAAGGTCGACCAGCGGACAGCGCCGGGACGACCGGACGGTGACTGACGAGGCTGTGAGGGTCGCGGCCCAATGACCAAGAGCTGCAGTGAGTCCGTCCGCACCGCTGCAGACATCCGTACTCTTCCGTTCGTAGAATCCACTGCGGCGATTGCGAACGCTGGACGCCCGCGCTCTGTCAGGCGTCGACGACGCGTCCGTGGTCGTCTGGAATCCCCGAGTGCTCGTAGAAGAACTCACACAGGGTGTCACGCCAGCGCCGTGCGTGCTCGACCTGTTCCTCGAAGCGCTCGGCGACGTGGCGATGCCGAGACTCGTCGATCGACCCCTCCAGGGAACGCCACTCGTCGCGGAGACGCTGGGCTTCCTCGACGCCGGCGTAGCAGTTGTCGTAGAGCGTCTGGACGACCGTTCGGCCGTCTTCGAGTTCGTAGTCCCACGGGAGGTGATGGAAGAAGAGGAGCAACTCCCGTGGGCAGGACTCGGGGTCGTCGTACAGGTCGGCGAGCGCCTGTGGGTACTGCCGGGCGTACCCGTTGCCCGACGAGTTGCGGTCCTTGCCGATACCGTCGGCCGTCGCACCGGTGTACCCGGGCCACTCCTCGGGATTCGGGTCATAGTGGTTCTCCAGCGGGGCAGAGCCGTTGTACATCATGTGCATGAGGCCGAGGCCCCCGGTGGAGTAGTCGATGACGGCCGGCCAGGAGTCGTGCAGGATGCCAGCCACCGTCTCGACGACGTCCGGGTCGTGGCCGAAGGTCTGGCGGACCCACTCGTCGGTGATATCGGCCGTGTCGAGGTCCGGATCCCAGGCGAGGCGACCGTAGCCGTAGAGATTGGCCTGTGCGAGGTAGTGACCGGTCCAGTTCCGGTCCCGGCCTGGGCCGCCGACGCCGGCCATTCCGGTCCCCTCGTCGGTGAACAGGTCCTTGACGCGTCGGCCGTGGCCCTCGGGGTCGGTGTCGAACTCGAGGACCTCCTTCCACATCGGGACGTGATAGCAGGCGTGGACGTGCTGTCCGGTGTACTCGCCGGTTATCTGGAGTTCGAGGCCCAGATCGGTCTCGGGCATCTGTCCGAAGACCGGCGAGACCGGTTCGCGCGGCTGGAAGTCGATGGGGCCGTTCTTGACCTGGATGGTGACGGCGTCGTGGAACTCGCCGTCGAGCGGTTCGAAGGTGTCGTACTGCTGAACGGCGCGGTCCTCGTGCGACCCGTAGACGAACGCGCGCCACCAGACCCGACCGCCGTGGGGTTCGAGCGCACGCGCGAGGAGGTTCGCACCGTCGACGTGGTCGGCCTCGTAGTTGTACGGCCCTGGCTGGCCTTCGGAGTCGGCCTTGACGAGGAAGCCGCCGAAATCGGGGATCAGGTCGTAAATCTCGTCGGCTTTCTGCGCCCACCACTGCTCGACCGCGGGGTGGTTGGGGTCCGAGGTGTCCAGGCCGCCGATTTTCTCGGGCGCACCGAAGTTCACCGAGAGGTAGGTCTTGATCCCGTACCGCCTGAACAGCGAAGCGAGGCCGGTCAGGTTCTCGAGATACCCGGATTCCAGCAGTCGCCAGCCTTCGAGGTCGTCCATGGCCCCGTTGGCGCTCTCACGGGCCGGGATCTGAGTGTTGACGTTGTTGAGGACGATGCCGTTGATGCCGACCGACGCGAGCAACCGGGCGTAGTCGCGGTAGCGCTCGCGGAGGTCCGGCAGCGTCTCGAAGTCGAACAGCGACTGACCGGCGTAACCGCGTTCGACCGACCCGCGGAACGGGTTGTCCCAGTGATCGATCAACCGGTCTTGCGAGGCTGGTTCCTCGACGACGTGCAGGTCAGCGATGGAGCGGTGGTTCGAGAGCAGTCGCAGGAGATGAAAGGTCCCGTAGACGAGGCCGCTGTCGGAATTTGCGGCGACGACGAGCGTATCCGCTCCTTCCCACTCGCTGGTGGTGATAACGTAGCCACCCTCGGCGAGTTCGGCGACCCGTTCTTCGTCGACGGCGTCGGCGACGACGGCCATGTCTGCGGGAGTTCCGATGGCGAGAAATCCCTCCACCGTTCGGGGCGGGTGCTGCCAGAGGTGCGGCTCCCGGCCGAGCAAGCCGCCCAGGCCACGCCGGAGTTCCTCGCGAACCGCTCCAAGTGCTCGTGCGCCGTCGGACACGTACGCGTGCGTGCAGTGGCGACGATATGACGCCAGTTGCTCATCGTCCGAGACTTCGCGATAGCGGAGCCAGCAGTCGTCGTACTCGGATTGCATACCAGAAGAGATCACCGTGCCGGGTGAAAACCCTGCCGACGTGACTGGATCGACCGAGCGAGTGCCTGACGTGGTTCCTGGAGAGAGCGCTCTGAGCCGTTCTGACACCGGTTCCCGGGAGGCACCCCGAGTGTCGTCGTTGATAGGCGGGGCGACACTGTTAATGAGGTGTATTGGTCACCATCTGGTATGGACGACACGACAACGGGCGAATCCGGATGCGGGGAGAGCGAGGGCGACATCCCTATCGCCCGGCGCTCGCTTCTCGGGACGCTCGCTGTGGTGGGGGTGAGCGGCTGTCTGAGCAGGGAGAACGATGCGAACGACGTGAGCGGAAAAGGCGGCGGGTTCCAGACGATTCCGGAGCAGACGTCGACCCCGGAGTCCTCGGGAGAGGTGAACCAGCCATCGACACAGACCCCCCTCGATTCGACGCTGCAGGATCCGACGGCCACGGCCACACCCGTGGCCGAGCAGACCCCGACGCCGGACGAGACGGCGACCCCGAAGACGGTCTCCGGACACGGCTGGCCCGACGTCGACGACTCCTATTACAGCACCCTCCAGGACGAACTCGCTGGGATGGGACTCCCGCCGGGAGCGTTCGTCTACGCGACGAACGAGGCGGATACACTCGACAAGTTCGAAATCTGGTCGGACGCGGCGAACGTGACGTCGGTCGACGTCGGCGACGACCAGCCGTTTTCGGCCGCCCAACGCGTCGAAGTGACCGAGAACACCGAAAACCCGTGGGACGTGACAATGCTGGGGAGTGCGAATACCCACAAAGTCGTGGAGGGGGACGTCCTGCTGGGAATCGCGTACTTACGCAAAGCCGCGTCGAGTCCGAAGGACCCCACGATCAGGTTCGTCGCCAAAGACGAGGACAACGTGGAGACGAACATGGTTTCGGGCACTTCGACGGTCACCCCGACGAGCGAGTGGACGCGGTATTACGTCCCGATAAAGTGGGAGTACGACTCGAAACCGGGCACCTGGTGGTGGGAACTGTTCCACGGGTTCGGGAAGCAGACCACCGACGTCGGCGGCCTCGCACTCGTGAACTTCGAGGGAAAGGTTTCCGTCGACGACCTGCCGAACGGCCCAGCAAGCGACAGTGCCTGAATGCGGGGCTCCAATTTGTCCGCCGGCGCTATCCGAGGCGGAACCGATCGGAGTGTCGATGAGCCACACAGAATGTAAACATTTTTTAATTGAGATCACACAGGGTCTACTACCCAGATGTCTGAAGAGGTAACTCCAAGTCGGAGCGGTGGGGATCAGTCGCGAATTCCGCGACGGTCGCTGCTCGGCTCATTGGCAGTGATGGGACTCGCAGGGTGTCCAGGACAGGGTAGCGAATCGAACTCGGGACCGGACGGCTCCGGTGATGATAGTTCCGGGGCCGAGACGGGCGGCGACGATGGCGGGTGGCCATCGACCGACGATCCGTACTACAGTCAACTGGTCTCGGAACTGAGCGAGATGGGGCTCCCCGGCGGGGAGTTCGTCTACGGCACCGCTGAGGCTGCGGCCATGGACGCGTTCACCCTCTCCGCAGACGTCGCGACCGCGTCGGCAGTCGAGGTAGACGCTGACCAGCCGTTCTCCTCGGCCGTCCAGGTCGACGTGACCGAATCGACGGACGACCCCTGGTCCGTGACGATGCTCGGGACGGTGTCCGACCGACCGGTCAGCGAGGGCGACGTCCTGCTGGGCGTGGTCTACCTCCGGGGGTCGGATTCGAGCGAGAACACGCCCACGGTCCAGTTCGTCGCCAAAGACGACGACAACCTCTCGACGAACATGGTCGAGATGACGCCGGAAGTCCAACCGCCGGCGGAGTGGACCCGCTACTACGTCCCGATGGAGTTCGACTACGACGCCGAAGCCGACACCTGGCGGTGGGAACTGTTCCTCGGGTACGGCCCCCAGACGGTCGATATCGGCGGGATCGCACTCGTCGACTTCGACCAGCGGGTCCCCGTCGACCAGGTGCCGAGCGGCGTTCTCGAGGACGGTGGGACGGAATCCACCGACGCGGCCGGAGACTGGGAGGCAGCGGCCGAGGAACGGATCCAGCAACACCGGACCAGTGACCTGACCGTCGAAGTGACGAACAGTGCAGGGGATCCGGTGGAGGGAGCGGACGTCTCCGTCGCGATGCAGGAACACGAATTCGGCTTCGGGACGGCCATCTCGGCGGGCCACCTCGTCGACGAGACGAGCGAGGGCGACCCGTATCGCGAACACGTCTCCGACCTGTTCAATCTCGCCGTCCTCGGCAATCATCACAAGTGGCGCTTCTGGGAGGAGAGCAGGGACACGGCCGACGCCGCGACGGAGTGGATTCTCGACCAGGGACTGGACCTGCGCGGGCACGTCTGTCTCTGGGCCAACGTCTCCGCCTGGGCCGTCCCGCCCGACGTGGTCAGTGCGATGGGGCGCGAGTGGGACGCCAACGGCGTGGAGGACCCCGAACTCGACCCCGAGTACGTCCGCAACCGCACGCACGAGCACATTCAGGACATCCTCGAGTACTACGGCGACGACATCACCGAATGGGAAGTCGTCAACGAAGTCATCCACAAACCGGGCTTCGTCAAAGCCGTCAACGGGGTGAAAGCGACGGAGGACACGACGCTGGAGGACCCCGACCCGGTCGAAGCACCGGTCCTTCGCGAGTGGTTCCAGACGGCGCGGGACGCCGCACCAGAAGGAATGCCACTCGGGTTCAACGACTACAATACGCTGACTGGCCCCTACGAGTCCACGAGGAGCCAATACGAGCGCCAGATCGAATACGTCAGCGGCGGTGACGCCGGCCTCGATTTCGTCGGCGTCCAGTGTCACTTCAACCAGAACTCGGCACTCAGTCCCCAGCAGGTCATGGCGGGCCTCGACCGCTACGCGCAACACGACGTGCGCCTGCGGATCACCGAGTTCGACATGTCCGACGAAGGATGGCCGGAGGAAGACAAGGCCGAGTTCTTCCGCAAATTCCTCAAGACGGCCTTCAGTCACCCGGCCGTCGACGACTTCCTCGTGTGGGGCATCATCGACACGCTCCACTGGCGCGACGACGCGCCATTCTTCGCCAAGGACTGGGAGGAGAAACCGGCGCTCGAGGAGTACCGAACCCTGGTCTTCGACGAATGGTGGACCGAGGAATCGGGAACGACAGACGATGCAGGAACCCTCGGCACGACCGGATTCAAGGGAACCTACGAGGTCACCGCGAGCATCGACGGCGAGACGGTGTCGAAGACGGTCACACTCGGCGACGAATCGACGACCGTCGAACTGTCTCCCGAGTAACACACCAGCAGCGCGCGCGACCCGGTTTTCGCCCTGAATCGGGGTCCTCAACGGTGGGAGCCGTCTGGCGACGCCAGTGACCCTGCCGAGAAGCGGCAACGGTAGCCGCATGTTTGGACGACCCCTGCTACCTATCCCCAATTATCAGTATTGTTTGGAAAGATTTAACAATTATAAATTAGGCAGTTACGTCTGCATTCATGGCAGATCCCAACAGCGACGGTCGTGGGGACGACCGTCTCCGGGTGGGCCGACGACCATTCCTGCAATCGGTGGGCGCGGTCGGGGCCACGGGTGGTATCGCGAGTATGACAGCGGCCGAGGCGCGTGCGGACACACCGAGTTCGTGGGCGAGCGGTGGGGACGCCTACTATTCCACCCTGGTCGACGACCTGCAGAACGACCGGGGACTTCCCGCAGCGGAGTTCATGTGGGACAACACGGAGTCGGGAACCTGGAGTGCCGACGCCGTCTTCACGTCCAATTCGGCCGGGACGGCCGATTCGCTCGACGTCAGCGGTGACGACGTCCCTTTCTCCGAGGCGACGCGATTCGACATCACATCTGCGCCGTCGAACGGGTACAGCGTCCAACTGCGAGGTGATTTCACCGAGAGCGTCGCCGCGGGCGACGTCATGCTCGGTGTCGTCTACCTGCGGTCGTCCTCGGACAGTCCACAGGCGGAGTTCCACGCCGTCGACCACGATGATTACAGCAACCATACGACGAGCAACGTCTCGCCCACTATCACGGGCGAGTGGGAGCGCCACTACTTCCCCATCGAGTGGGGGGCAGACTCGGCGGCCGGCGACCGGACCTACGTGCAGTTGCAACTCGGATTCAAGCAGCAGACGGTCGACGTCGGCGGGTTCGCGGTCCTCGATTTCGGCTCGAACGCCACCGCTGGCGAGCTCCCGGCCGGCCCCGCCAGCGGAGCGCTCGGACCGTATTACTCGACGCTCGAGGGTGACGTGACCGGGATGGGGCTGCCGGACCCGGAGTTCAAACTCGGAACCACCGAGAGCGATGTCCGTTCGTCGAGCGGCGTGTTCGCGGCGAATTCAGCAGGAACTGCCGACAGCCTGGACGTGGGTGGCGACTCGGTCCCGTTCTCCGAAGCGACCCGGTTCGACATCACCTCCGAGCCTGCGAACAATTGGGACGTTCAGTTCAAGGCGAACGTCTCGGAGTCCATCGCGGCGGGCGACGTGATGCTCGGAGTCCTCTACCTGCGGTCGTCCTCGGACAGTCCGACCGTCTCGTTCCAGGCGGTCGACGACTCCTCGTACGCGAATCGAACGACTCGAAACGCCTCGCCGACGGTCGCGAGCGAGTGGGAACGCCACTACTTCCCCATCGAGTTCCAGTCGGACTCCTCGGGGGATCAGAATCGCTACGTCCAGCTCCAGCTGGGATTCAAACAGCAGACCGTCGACGTGGGCGGGTTCGCCCTGCTTGATTTCGACGGGGAGGCCTCGGTAGACGCGCTCCCCTCGGGCGTGGCCGACACCGTCGGTCCGTACTACCGGACGCTGACGAGCGACCTGTCGGCGCTCGAACTCCCCGAGCCGGGATTCGTCTACAGCAACACCGAGTCGGACACCTGGGACGCCTTCGACTTCGGTGTCGACGACTACGGCACCGTCTCGGATCTGGACCTGAGCGGCGACGATGTCCCGTTCTCCGAGGCTTCGCGCGTCTCGATCAACGGGTCCCAGCAGAACGGGTACGACGCGAACCTCCGGGGCGATATCGGCGGCATGCCCGTCGAACAGGGCGACGTACTTCTGGGCGTCGCGTACCTGCGCGGCCCTGACGGGGACGCACAGGTCACCTACGCCGCACAGGAGACGGCCAGCACGGGCTACAACAACTGGGCGGAGCTGACCGACCCCTCGATCGGGTCCGAGTGGGAGCGGTTCTACTTCCCCATCGAGTACGGCGCGGCGGCCGACGCCGGCAACTGGTGGACGGAGTTCTGGCTCGCCTACAACGATCAGACC
>ENA-ORCR01000634-ORCR01000634.1-marine-metagenome-genome-assembly--contig:-NODE-634-length-16097-cov-3.781773_pt1 | contig 16097 bp, 15 predicted proteins | sample MGYA00237782_ERZ508514 | MGnify/ENA primary metagenome ERZ508514 (study PRJEB26185, sample SAMN06268960) | marine metagenome | isolation source: Eden Landing Ponds, San Francisco, CA, USA | place...
GAGACGGCGTGAGCCGTCGAGGCGGGTGGTACCGGATGGCACCACCGACTGCATCGGCGCTTACGGCGCCACTCGATGTCGCGTGCCCGGGTTCGCCGCGCTGTCATCGCTCCCATCCGGGTGCGCTCGGGCGGGGACTAAAGGCACGCATCTGTTCTAGCCGGTCGGCACGATTAAACACTCCGCACCGCACCCGCGAGGACGCCTTCCGACCGGCATGACAACGCATAAGTTTAGGTTTGCCTAATCGCGGGGTGATGCAACCTGGTCGGAACGTGCGTGCGGGACTGACCGACGCAGGGAGCGGTCGCTGTGGTGTTCGAGGTGGGGAACGGTGAGCGCCACTGCGTCCGAAGACGGGCGCGACCGGTCCCCCAGCGACCGAGTGGACGTCTGTGTGGTTGGTGCCGGACCGGCGGGCGCACTCGTGGCGAATCGACTCGCCAGCGCGGGCCACGAGGTGGTCGTCCTGGAAGCAGGACCGCGATTCGACTTTGCGGACCGGCAGGAACGCATGGAACGCGCGATTCGCCCGGCCCACGGCCCGCTCTCGGTCTGGGAGATGGGCGGCGAGCGTGACGCCTTCTCCACCAGCGGCGAGATGTTCTATCCGCTCAACGCGATGCGCGTGAAGGGCGTCGGCGGGTCGACGCTCCACTGGCAGGGGATGGTCTTTCGACTCCACGAGTCCGACTTCGAGCGGCGGTCGCGTGACGGCGTCGCCGCAGACTGGCCGCTCGAGTACGACGACCTCAGACCGTACTACGCCGAGGCCGAAACCGCCCTGGGTGTGGCAGGTGCCTCGGACAATCCGTTCGCACCGCCGCGGGAGGACCCACATCCCCTTCCGGCGTTTCCGCCATCCTACAGCGACTCATTGTTCGCCGAGGCCTGCGAGGAACTGGGGATCACGACCCATTCGGCGCCGAACGCACGAAACTCTGAGGCCTACGACGGCCGCGGCCAGTGCGTCGGCTACGGCACCTGCAAGCCGGTCTGTCCCTCCGGAGCCAAATACAGCGCGGACCACACGATTGGGGCAGCGGAGGACGCTGGTGCTCGCGTCGTGGACCGCGTTCCAGTCCAGCGCCTCGAAACGGATCGATCTGGAGCGCAACTCGAAGCGGCCGTCTACGCCACGCCCGACGGGACCGAACACCGTCAGGAGGCCCGACAGTTCGTGCTCGCCGCGGGGGGCATCGAAATCCCGCGACTCCTCCTGCTCTCGACGTCCGAGCGCCACCCGGAGGGACTCGCGAACGGTAGCGGCCTCGTCGGTCGGTACTTCATGGAACACCTCTTCGCGGGGATGGGCGGCACGCTCGACCGGGAGACCCGCCAGAACCACGTCGGATTCATCACGAGCGAGACCCACCAGTTCTACGACAACGACTTCGACCGCGTCGGGCCGATAAAACTGGAGTTCCTCAACTACGCCGGCCCATCACCGGTCGAACAGGCCCTCGAAGCCGAGGAGTGGGGTGACGAGTTGCTCGACTCGCTCCGCGAGGACTACGGGACTCACATCGCGATGGGTGGACTCGTCGGACAGCTACCGAGGCGGACGAACAGAGTCACGCTCGACCCGTCGACGACCGACGACCACGGAAATCCAGTCCCCGACATCCAGTGGTCGCTGGACGACCGGACGCGACGGACGCTCTCGAAGGCCAACGAAATTCAGGGCCGCGTCATGGACGAACTCGGCGTCGACGTCGACTGGACGGTCGGTCCCGACACCACCGGCCCGGCAGCTCACCACATGGGCACGACGCGGATGGGTAGCGACCCGGAATCGAGCGTCGTGAACCCCCGCTTGCGGACACACGAGGTGTCGAACCTCTCTATCGCGTCCTCGAGCGTGTTCGTCACCAGCGGAGCGATGAACCCGACGCTCACCATCGCCGCGCTCGCGTTGAAAGTCGCTGATCACGTCGATGCGGACCTCTGAGTGCCGAAAACCGAGTGAGCGGCCGAAAGAGATGGCCCGGGTCGACCCACTCAGGCGAACCCGGACGCCAGAATGCCGCCGACCGAGAGGAGGAGCACGGCGACGACGGAACTCGCGAGCAGGAACGGTCGCGCGTCGCGCGCAGGCTGGCGGACTTTCTTCTTGTCGAACCCGTCGGCGAGTTTGCTCGCCCCGACTTCGACCAGGCCAGCGAGGAGGAACCAGAGCGCGACCATCCCGAGGACGAGGTGCCCTCGCGGCGTCCCGGTCAGGGATTCGACCGTATAGCGGCCACCGGCCCCGGCCATGTGTCCGCCGGTAGCGAAGAGGACGAGCGCGCTCGTCCGGGAGACCCACCGGAGTCGTTCGACGATCACTCGAAGCGGTTCGGCGTTGGCAGTCCCGTCGCGTGCGGTCGGAAGGACGCCGAGGGTGAGAAACACGACACTTCCCGCCCAGACGCCGCCAAACAGGAGGTGCAACGTGTACATCGCAGTGTCGATGAGCGCCATGTGCGACGGGGAGGGTGCGATTCACTTGAACGTACCCAACTGTCCCGGCCAGCGACGGCTCACCGCTACAGTTCGGCGGGGTCGAGCTCGTCGACGTACTTGCCGTCCACGGCCGAGGAGAGTTCGTGGAGTTCGATCTTGTCGATGAGGTTCACGAACGCGCCGGGGTCGGGGACGAGAAAGATCCGGATCTCGAAATCGGCGTCCCGTTCGACCATGTCGACGACGGCGTCGAGGACGATAGAGAGATAATCGGTGTGGACGTGCGAGAGCGACTTGTCGGCGATTTCGTCCCCAGTCCCCTTGAACACGTCCGGCGTCCCCATATCGATCGTCGTCCCCAGCGTGTTCGCGATGCCGTCGATGAAGCCGGAGGTCATGATATTGCAGATCTCCTGGAGGGCGCTCTGGTGCATGTCGTTGAAGCCCGCGTCCGGTTCGACGCCGGTCAGGAGCCCTGCTATCTCGACTGCCGTCTCGTCGGAGAACGTGAGAAAAAACGTCCCGTACGGCGGTTCACGAAGGCGAACCCGTGCGCTGTATCGGGGGTCCGCCCCGATTTCGCCGGGGATGTCAGACGGGTCGACGAAGGCGAGACTCTTGATCTTCACGGTGGACTCGACGCCGGCCATCGTCTCCAGTGCGGCGGCCACGTTCCCGGCCCCGTCCTTGATGAGCCGGTTGATGATCCGGAGTTTCCGAATATCGATCAGAATAGGCATTGAGTGTTCTTTCGATAGTCACCTGTTATCCGTTTCGGCCGGTCTATCAGAATCGAAACTCGGCGGATCCTGCGGTGGCACTGGCCGGGGCGTGCGGTGGCACTGGCCGGGGCGTGATCCACCGACACGCGACGAGCACGCTTAAGACCCGGCGTCCGTTTCCCTCGGGTATGGACACACGGGACCTCTCCGACCACGCCGTCTATCGCGCCGGGAGAGGGATTGAAGAGGTCGCCCGCGAACTCGACATGGATCCGAACGACCTCGTCAAACTCTCCTCGAACGAGAACCCCTTCGGTGCGAGTCCGAAGGCAGTCGACGCCGTCCGCGAACACGCCGAACGCGTCGCCAGCTATCCCAAGAGTTCCCACACCGACCTCACGGAGAAACTGGCCGACCGGCACGGTCTCGCCCCCGAACAGATCTGGCTGACGCCGAGCGGTGACACCGCACTCGACAACATCGCCCGGGCGTTCATCGATCCGGGCCAGCGCGTCCTCGTTCCGACGCCGGGATTCGCCTACTACCCGATGTCGGCCCGCTACCACCACGGCGAGGTCGACGAGTATCGCCTGGAGAAAGCCGAGGACTTCGAACAATCGCCCGAGACAGTCCTCTCGGCGTACGACGGCCACCGGATCGTCTACGTCACGAGTCCGCACAATCCGACCGGGTCGGAGATGGCACTCGACGACGTGCGAACCATCGCCGAGAAGACGGACGACCAGACCCTGGTCGTCTACGACGAGGCCTACATCGAGTTCTCGGACTCGCCCTCGGCGATCGAACTCGTCGAGGAACGCGAGGACGTCGCGGTCATCCGGACCTTCTCGAAGGCCTACGGCCTCGCCGGGATGCGACTCGGCTACGCTGTCGCGCCCGAGGAGTGGGCTGATGCCTACGCTCGCGTGAACACGCCCTTCGGCGTGACCGAACTGACGTGTCGCGCGGGGCTCGCCGCCCTCGACGACGACGAGCACGTCGAACAGACGGTCGAAACGACGGAGTGGTCCCGGGAGTACATGCACGAACACCTCGATGCGAACACCTGGGAGAGCGGCGGCAACTTCGTCCTCGTCGAGGTGGGCGACGCGAGCGCCGTCGCCGAGGCGGCCAAACGCCAGGGCGTCATTGTCCGCGACTGCTCCAGTTTCGGGCTCCCGGAGTGTATTCGAATCTCCTGTGGGACCGAACCACAGACCCGCCGCGCCGTCGAAACGGTCAACGACGTCCTCGCGGAGGTATCGACGTGATCCGGAGTGGGTACCGACCGTGGCCGAACCACGGGGTGGCCTGATGCGCGTGGCCGTCACCGGGACGCCAGGGACCGGGAAGACGACGGCCGTCGAGCACCTCTCCGCCGATGACTCCCTCGTCCCTGACCTCGACATCGAGCACCTGAACGAGGTGATCCACGAGAAGGACTTCGTCGTCGACCACGACGAGGAGCGCGATTCCGCTATCGCCGACCTGGACGCACTCTCGACGTACCTCTCGGGTCGGGACGACGTGCTCTTCGAGTCCCACCTCGCGCATCACTTCGACGCGGACCGGGTCGTCGTCCTCCGGTGTCACCCCGACGAACTGGAACGCCGGCTAGTCGACAGAGGTGAACCCGCGGCGAAGGCCAGAGAGAACGCCGAGTCGGAAGCACTCGACGTGATACTCGCCGAAGCAGTGGACCGCAACGGCGAGGACTCGATATTCGAAGTCGACGCGACGGACATGGACCCTGCCGGCGTCGCGGCGGCCATCGAGGAAGTCGTGGCCGGGGACCGCGAGCCCCAGGTCGGTACTGTTTCGTTCGTGGACTATCTATGATTGCTACCACAGGATGACCCTGGACAGGTTTCGCCCCGCAGTGAAAGGCGCCATCGCCCCCTCGGTGAGCCTCGCGAAGCGCGCGGGACTGAGCCCCAACGGCGTGAGCGTCCTCGCGCTCGTCCTCGCACTGGTGGGGGGCGCCGCGTTCGCGCTCGCACCGCGGCAGGACCCACTGTTGTATCTCGGGGGTGCGATTGCAGTCGCCCTGAACGGCTGGCTCGACCTCGTCGACGGCGAACTCGCCAGGGAGTTAGGCAGCGGAAGCCCCGCCGGCGACCTGCTCGACCACGTCCTCGACCGCTACGCAGACATCATCGTCATCGCCGGCCTCGCAACGGGGCTGGAGGCCTACGGGCTCGGATTCGCTGCGGTCACCGGCGTCCTGATGACCTCCTATCTCGGCACGCAGGCCCAGGCGGTCGGCCTCGACCGGGTCTACGGCGGCCTCGTCGGCCGCGCCGACCGCCTCGCGCTCGTCGTGGTCGTCGGCATCGTCGCCGCGTTCGTCACCGGCACGTTCTCCGGCTTGACCGTCGTCGGATGGCTCCTCGTGTTCTTCGCCGTCGTGGGGCACTTCACGGCGCTCCAGCGCTTCTACTACGCGATGAAGGCACTGTGAACGTCGGGGACCGAAACAGGTATTCGGCGGACAAATTTACCGCGAGGTCATGAGCTGGCGAGACATCCGGCCGGTCGCACTCGGCATTGCGCGGCGCGGAGACGAGGTCCTTCTCAGTCGACTGCACGACGAAGCGGCCGACGAGACGTTCTACCGGCCGATCGGTGGCGGGGTCGAGTTCGGCGAGCAGAGCGACCAGGCGCTCGCCCGCGAATTCGAGGAGGAACTCGACCTGGAAGTCGTCGACGAGACGCACCTCGCGACGCTCGAGCGGACGTTCACCTTCAACGGGAACGAGGGGCACGAAATCACGTTCCTCTACGAGGTTTCGTTCGCGGAATCGTGGCCATACGACCGGGAGGAGTTCCAGGGCGAAGAAACTGAGCTAGAGGAGACGTACCGGGCCTTCTGGAAGCCGCTCGACGAACTGGACGATATGACGGTGTATCCGGAAGCACTACCGTCATTTCTGTGACCGCCTGCGTGGCGGGACTGTTCCGGCCCTCACCACTCCAGGAGCACGTCGTCGCCGACGGCGAAGTCGAACGCCTCGTCCCCGCGACCACGGTTGACCGCGAGTTCGACGTTGCCGTGGCTCCCGACGGTGACGAGTTTCTCGCCCGGGTCGCGAGCGGCGTAGGCGTCACGGACGGCAACGGATTCTCCACCGACACGGATCGTGTCCCGGTCCGAGACGGTTTCACCGGGGATGTTCGTGATGACGTTGCCGAACCCGTCGACGACGAGGACTTCCCCGCGGGCCGCCGACGCGACGACTTCCGGGTCCGGGAACGTCAGGTCGACCCATTCGTCGGTTTGCTCACAGCGCTCCAGGGCGTCGGGGCCACCAGCGTCGTGCACGTCCGCGGCCGCCGGGGCGAACACGTCCCGGCCGTGGAAGGTGTTACTGGCCGTCTCGTCGTCGGCGTAGTCGACGTCCCAGACGGAGAACGCTGGGTCGGTAGTCCCGGTTCCGGTATCAGCACCACTGCGCGCGGCGAGTTCGCGCGCGACCGGTATCGCGACGCCGTTGTCGGGTGCGACGAGGTAGTGGTCGCCGGCCTCGACGACGACGGCGGCGCGGTCCGTCCCGACGCCGGGGTCGACGACGACGCAGTGGGTCGCGGGCGGGAAGTACGGCAGGACTTCGCGGAGCCAGAAGGCCGTCGCGCGGACATCCTGGCGCGGGAAGTCGTGCGCGATGTCCTCGATGCGAGCGTCGGAGCGCGAGCAGATGACGCCGCGCATCGCCGCGGGATAGGGACTCGGGAAGTCGGAGGCGAGGGTTATCATATCCGATCGAAGGTCGATTCGGGGGTTAATTCTCCCGATATCTTCCGAAACCCTGCCGTGCCGAACGCAGCCTCGACCGAGGTTTACGCACTCACAGCACTCTGGCGTCGCTCGGGTCGAAGCCGAGCGTCAGCACGTCTCGGTCCTCGGGTTCGGGCGTCCTGAAGACGACCGTTCGGTCGCCCCACTCCGCGTAGTATCGCGTGGTCTCGCCGAGGAACTCGACAGTGTCGACTTCGACCTGGAACTGGTTCTCGGTGGCGCCGACCGAGAGCTGTTCGGGCCGCACGCAAAACGTGAGCGCACCGGTGGCCAGGTCGCCGTCTGCCACGCGAAATTCGGTGTCCTCGACCGAAACGGTCGTGGTCCCGTCGTCGCTGGTTCCGACCGCTTCGCCGCGGAAGAGATTGTTCTCACCGACGAATGCGGCGACGAACTCCGTGGCCGGTTCCTGGTACACCGCGCGAGGGGTGCCGACCTGTTCGACACACCCGTCGTTCATGACCGCGAGTCGGTCAGAGATAGCCAGCGCCTCCTCCTGGTCGTGTGTGACGTAGACCGTGGTCACGTCGAGTTCCTGCTGAATGCGCTTGATCTGGCGGCGGAGCGTCTCTCGAAGCCGCGCGTCCAGGGCGGACATCGGCTCGTCGAGCAGGAGAATTTCCGGCGCTGGCGCGAGGGCGCGTGCGAGCGCGACCCGTTGTTGTTGCCCGCCCGAGAGCTGTTCGGGTTCGCGCTCGCCCATCCCGGACAGATCCACGAGGTCGAGCAGGTCTGCGACGCGCTCCTCGACGGACTCGCCGTTCGGTGGGTCGGCGAAGTTGAGGCCGTAGGCGACGTTCTCGCTGACGGTCATGTGGGGGAACAGGGCGTAGTTCTGGAAGACGATGCCCACGTCCCGGTCCTCGGTGGGGACGCCAGCGACGTTCTCGCCGTCGAAGCGGACAGTTCCACTGGTCGGTGATTCGAGGCCGGCGATGGTGCGGAGCGTGGTCGTCTTCCCACAGCCCGAAGGCCCGACGAGGGTGAAGAACTCGCCCTCGGCGATGTCGAGGGTGACTCCATCGAGCGCGACGGTGTCCGCGAAGGACTTGCGGACCGAGTCGAGCGAGAGGCTACCCACCGAACCCACCCTCCCCGAGCCGGTCGATGACGGTGAAACTCAGCCCGGTCACGACGAGCAAGACCACGCCCATCGCCGTCGCGGGACCGAGGCGTCGGCCGATGAATCGCTCTATCGCGACTGGCATGGTGTAACTGGAGTCACCCGTCGCCAGTATAACCGTCGAATCGAACTCGCCGATGCTGATGGCGAAGACGAAGGCCATCCCCGCGAGAATGGCGGGGACGACCAGCGGGAGTTCGACGTCGAGCATCACTCGCGCACGAGAGGCACCGAGCGACCGGGCGGATTCGACGAGGGAGTCGTCGATGCCCGAGAGCGCAGGAGCGACCGTTCGCGTGACGAACGGGTAGGCGCCCACGGCGTGGGCGGCGACGATGGCGATGGGGCCAACGATGGTGAATCGATACCCGAAGGCCTCGGTGCCGAAGACGAACCCGCGGAGGAGACCGAGGCCGACGACGACGCCGCTGACGGCGAAGGGCGCCATCGTGAGCGTGTCGATGAGTTTTCGCCCGCGGAACTCACGCGTGCTGACGATGGCGAGGAAGATGCCCATCGGCACCGCGACGACGAGCGTCCCGAGGCCGAACAGCAGGGAGTTGGTGATAGCGGTGAGCGGTTTCACCTGGAAGCTGTAGGCGCTGGCCTGTCGTTCGACGAGGAATCGATAGTTTCGGAGCGTGAACCCCTCCGAACCGGTGACGCTCGCGAGGACGAGGCTCGCGATGGGGCCGACGAAGACGACGAGCGCGACGACGGCGTACCCCCAGGCGAAGAGGCGACGCTTCGTCGCAGAACCGACGAGCGGAATGCGCTCGGCGGGTCGCGCCGTGCTGGCCGCCCGCTGGCGCGCTTCGTAGCGGAGATAGGCGTACGTGAGCGCCAGCGAGAACACCATCTCCAGGACCGCGAGCGTCGAGGCGGTCTCGTAGTCGAGTTGGGTGATCTTGTGATAGACCCAGACTTCGACGGTCGCCTTGCTCAGGCCACCCAGCGCGAGGACGATGGCGAACGACATGAACGAGAAGATGAACGTGAGGACCGCTCCCGTGAGAATCGCAGGGAGCAACTGCGGGATCACGACGTCGCGGACGGCGCGGAACGGCGACGCGCCGAGCGACCTGGCCGTCTCGGTCATCTCCGAGTCGACCCCTTCCCACGCCGCGGCCGTGATGCGGGCGATCAGCGGCGCGTCGTAGAACGCGTGCGCGAGAACGATAATCAACAGCGTCCCGCGCAGTTCGAGCGTCGGGAGGCCGACCCCGCGGAGAGCGACGTTGAGGACACCGTTTTTTCCGAAGGTCGCGACGAAGCCGATGGCGACGAGAATCGTCGGCATGACGAACGGAAGCGCCGTGAGCGACCGGATGGTCCGACGGCCCGGGAACTCGAAGCGGGCGAGGACGTACGCGCCCGGGAGGCCGAGCGCAACGGCCGCAATCGTCGAGAGCGCGGCCTGATAGGCGGTGAAACCGAACAGCCCCAGCCGATAGTTCGGGAACGACCGCACGAGGACCGTCGGGTCCGAGAGCGCCTGGGCGAGCACGCCGAAGTAAAACTCGTCCGTGAGGACGTCACTGAAGGCAGTGAGGGCGTAGCGTCCGTCGATCCGAACCGATTCGATCAGGACGAGCCAGACCGGATAGAAGAACATCAGGCCGAGCAGGCCCAGCGTCACCACTGCGAGGAGGGGGGCGCCGACCCGTTCGACCACCCGCCTGGGCCGCATCTACTTACTGGCGATCTGTTTGGACCAGTTGTCGAGCCACGGTTCGACGTTGCCCATCAGCTCGTCGTAGCCGAAACTGACGATTTCCTCGGGTTCGTGGACGAGGTCGTCGTAGTCCGAGGGCATCTCGGCGTTGTCGACCGACGGGAGGCCGACGTTTCGTTCGGCGACTTCGGCCTGGACGTCGGGCTGGAGGATGAAGTCGATGAACTTCGTCGCGAGGTCCATCTTCTCGGTCCCCGAGAAGGGCGCGGCGCCTTCGAGGTAGGCGTAGCCCTGGCCGTTCGGGAAGCCGATCTGGTGTTCGGCCATGTCCTGGTCGTAGCGGTCGGCGTACACCTGGTCGGTCGAGAACGAGACCACCATCGGGGCTTCCCCACTGGAATACGCGCCGTAGGCGGTTCCCCAGTCTTTGAGGATTTCAGCCCCGTTGTCCATGAGATCGCTCCAGTAGTCGAGGTAGCCGTCCTCGCCGAACTGCGAGACGGTCCAGAAGAGGAACTCCAGGCCGGTCTCGCTGTTCTGTGGGTTCGGCACGATGAGCCCGTTCTCGTAGGGGTCGCTCACGAGGTCGTCCCAGGTCTCGGGACCGGCAACGCCGCGCTCGTCGAGCAGGTTCTGGTTGTAAACGAGACTGACGTAAGAAGCCCCAACGGGCAGCGCGCGGTCCTTCGGGTCGAATCGGTAGTCGTCGACGATGTGTCCCGTGTTCGAGAGCGCACCAGTGTCGACGCTGGTGAACAGCGACTTCCCCTCGCCGACCTCTCGGTCGGCCTTGACCAGGTTCTCCGGCGTCAACCCGAGGAAGAGATCGGTGTCGATAGTGACCGACTGCTGGCGGCGCTGGAGGAAGTAATCCATACTCCGCTCCGGCGCGAACCACTGCAGTTCCACGTCGTACTCCGACTCGAACTGCTCTTTGACCCACGCCCCCGGACTCGTGCTCGGTGCGTCCACGTACGACGGGTAGGTGCCGACGCGAAGCAGTGGCGTCCCCCCGGACATTGTCGCCGTCGGAGACGCGGTTTTCGAGTCTCCACCGCTGTCCGTCGTGTCACCGGGCGAATCGGTGGGCGTATCGCTTGCCGTGTCTGTCGACCCACTGTCTTCAGTCGGCTCTGCGCTACACCCTGCGAGCAGGCCAGCGACCCCGGCACCCGCCGCCTTGACGAACCGTCTTCGTTCCATAACCGAGGAATATAGGTGCCGAATAAAGTATCCCGCGATCCCGGGACGCCAAGATCGGACAAATACACCCGTTTCTCCCCATATCTGTCCACTGTATCGGATATTCCACCGTCAGTTCGCGGTCGCCGCTTCGGTGCGGAGGGGGCCGCCGGGACTCCCTCACCCGAGGTCGGCCGGAACTGGCGACTCCTCGGACTCCCGTTCGGCGACGAGCGCGGCCTGCTCGTCCTCGGACATCGGTTCGACGGACGACGCGGCGTCCAGAATGTCCTCGACGAGTTTCGGGTCGCCGGCGTTGGTCAGCGTGTCGACGTCCTGTGCGAGCGTGAATCGCAGACACTGTTCCAGTTCCGCGGGGTCCTCGTATGGCTCGTACCACGTGTTGTAGGGCCGTTCGTCTTCCGGGAGGTCCTCCGGCCAGGGCTGTTTCGCGAAGGTTTTGATCGCGAGCACGCCCACGCCCTGGTCGGAGAGGTCGCTCGCGAGCGAGAGGTAGTCGTGGGCCGCGTCGTCTTTCGCGGCGACAGTCGCGTTGACGGGGAACATGGCCGTCTCCAGGTCGGGGATCCGGTCGAACGCCTCGCGGATCACGTCGGGATGGCCGTGACTCGTGATCCCGATGTGGTCGATGATGCCCTCCTCCTGGGCCTCGCGGTAGGCCGCCAGCGCACCGTCGTCGGCCGTGATCTGGTCGATTTCGTCGGTCTCGGTGACTGCGTGGAACTGGTGCAGGTCGATGTGGTCGGTGCCGAGGCGGTCGAGCGATTCCTCGAGTTTCTCCCAGGCCCCCTCGTAGCCGCGTTCGAGGGTCTTGCAGCCGAGGAACACCTCGTCGCGGCGGTCAGCGAGCGTCGGTGCGAGTTTGACCTCGGCCGTGCCGTAGCCCGGTGCCACGTCGACGTGGTTGACGCCACGGTCGAGAACGGTGTCGGTGAGGTCGTTAGCCGCCTCCTGCTCGAGGAAGTCGAGTGCGATTGCACCGAACGTGAGGACAGTGCTCTCCTGGCCGGTGTCGCCGAGCGGTCTGGTCTCCATACGAGAGCGTACGCGCGACCCCGTCAAAAACCTCGGTGGCGGCGGCTGCTGTCGCTGGCGTATCCTTTATGAACAGTGGCCGGTAAGAGTTCGACATGGTTCAGTGTGAGATGTGCGGGAGCGAAACGAGTTCTCCCAACCACGTCAAGGTCGAGGGGGCGGAACTCGACGTCTGCGACGAGTGTACGGACTTCGGGACGGAGGTCAAACAGCAGTCCTCGTCGGGTGCGTCGACGAAGTACTCCACGTCGTCGACTGGGTCCTCCGGGTCGTCGGGTTCCTCGAGCGGGTCCTCGTCGTCGTCGAGTTCGGGTGGGTCCTCGCGCCCGCGCAACGACATGTTCGACGAGATGGACGAACTCGCCCAGGACTACGACGACATCGTCCGCTCCGCGCGCGAGGAGGCCGGGATGTCCCAGGAGGACCTCGCCCGCAACCTCAACGAGAAGGCGAGTCTCATCCGAAAGATCGAACGCGGCGATACGCTGCCGAGCGACGACATCCAGCGGAAACTCGAAAGCTCGCTCGACGTCGACCTCTCCGCGGGTGGCACCGCCGACGAATCGGAGTGGTCAGGTGGCTCCTCGACAGGAGAATACACGCTCGGCGACGTCGTCGAACGAAAGGACTCCTAGAGAATCGAAGCCGGGGGACGCCAGCGCGGTCGAACGCTCGTATCGCACGCGACCGCTTATGGTTTTGCTCGTATCGCACGCGACCGCTTACGGTTTTTCCCTGACGAAGTCGGTCCCAAGGTCGTCCGCCAGTCCCTGAATGGTCTCTTCCATCTCGACGATCTCGCGCTCCAGCCGCTGGAACGTTTCGCTCTCGTCGAGTTCGGAATCGGTCTTCTCGACCTTGAGGACGTTTCGTTTGAGTTTCTTCGACGTGAGGTCCCGCATCCTGTCGTTGTACTCGGAGAGTTTCATCAACCGATCGACGACTTCCGTGAGTCGCTCGCGGGTGACCGGTTTGACGACGTAGTCGTCACACCCCATGTCGATGATGTCGAAGTCGGGGTCGACGGCCGTCACCATGGCGACGCGACACTGCAGGCCGTGCTCGCCGATTTCGGCGAGGACTTCGTTGCCGGAGACGATCGGCATCCGTCGGTCCAGCAGGATGACGTCCAGGTCAGAGGACAGCATATCCATTGCCTCCACGCCGCCGTAGGCGGTTCGCACGTCGTAGTGATCTTCGAGATACTCGGAGTATAGTTCTGCGAGGTGTGTCTCGTCTTCGACGACCAGCACAGTCCCGCGCTCGTCAGTCCCCTGGGTCACAACGGAGGGTAGTAGCGCGTTGAGCGCCTTAACTTTCCCCCCGTCCGCCCTGACCTATCGAGTTACTGAGAAGCGTGCTCCGCGTCTGCAGCGTGTCCGTTCCACCTCGAACCTCGAACCCGCGTGGTCGCGGCGTTCGCCTGACTCACAATCTATATTGCCGTCGGGGTTCGCCACTCGGATATGTTCGTTCTGGTCAATCTGAAAGCGTACCCGTGTGACCCCGTCGAGATCGCAGAGGCGGCCCACGACGTGAGTGAATCGACAGGCGTTCGTATCGCCGTCGCACCGCAAGCCGCGCACCTCTCCGCGGTTGCCGAGACCGGCGTCGAGACCTGGGCCCAGCACGTCAGTCCCGTCGACCACGGGAGCCACACCGGGAGTACGCTCGCCGAGGCAGTCGCCGATGCGGGCGCAACGGGGACGCTCATCAACCACTCCGAGGCGCGCCGCAAACTCGCCGACATCGACGCGAGCCTCGACGCCGCCGAGCGCGCGGGCCTCGAGACTGTCGTCTGTGCGAACAACCCGGACCAGGTGGGTGCTGCCGCCGCGCTCGGCCCGGACGCCGTCGCAGTCGAACCGCCCGAACTCATCGGGACGGGGACGCCAGTCAGCAAGGCCGACCCAGACATCGTTACCGACGCCGTAGCGGCGGCGGAGGCGGTCGACGAGTCAGTCGACGTGTTCTGCGGCGCGGGCATCTCGACCGGCGACGACCTGGCCGCCGCCCAGGAACTCGGGTCGACGGGCGTGCTCCTCGCGAGCGGCGTCGCCAAGGCCGACGACCCCAGGGCCGCACTCGAAGCCCTGGTCGAACCGCTCGCCTAATCTTCGACCCGGAATCGGAGCGACTTGCGGCTTCGTGAGAGACAGACCCCGTGTTACCTTCGCGGCTGTTCGACGGTTTCGAGTGCGGCGTCGACGTGATCCTGTTCGATCACGACTTCGTCGGCGCGCTCGTTCGCTTCCTCGGGCGAGACGCCTGCCGCGACCTTGCTGATGGCCGCCATCGAAGCCTCGCGAATTACCGCCTCGATCTGTGCGCCGGAGAGGCCCTCGGTCTCGCTGGCGAGTTCGTCGAAGTCCACGTCCGCAGCGAAGGGCTTGCCCTCGGTGTGGACGTCGATAATGGCGCGTCGACCTGCCTCGTCGGGGTTGGGAACCTCGACGTGCTGTTCGAGTCGTCCGGGTCGGAGGAGCGCATCGTCGAGCACCTCCCGCCGGTTCGTCGCCGCGAGGACGACGAGATTGGGGTTCTCCGCCGCACTGTCCATTTCCGTGAGCAACTGGGAGACGACGCGTTCGGTGACCTCGTTGTCACCCCCGCGACGGCCGGCAATGCCGTCGATTTCGTCGAAGAAGACGATCGCTGGCGCGGTCTGGCGAGCGCGGTCGAACACCTCCCTCACCGCTTTCTCGCTCTCGCCGACGTACCGGTCCATCAGTTCCGGCCCGGCGACGCGGATGAAGTTCACGCCGCTCTCGCCGGCCACCGCACGGGCCAGGAGCGTCTTCCCGGTCCCTGGCGGGCCGTGGAGCAACACGCCCGACGGCGGATCGGTATTCGTCGCCGTGAACAACGGGCCGTACTCCAGCGGCCACTGGACTGCCTGTTCCAGCGTGGACTTGGCCTCCGCCAGTCCACCGACGTCCTCGAAGGTGACGGTGGGGGACTCGGCGACGTACTCCCGCATCGCCGACGGTTCGACTGCGCGGAGGGCCGCCTCGAAGTCCGCCCTCGTGACGTTCGGTTCGTCCCGGGTCCGCCGCAGCGCGTGCATCGCGGCCTCCGTCGTGAGCGTGTGCAGGTCAGCACCCACGAACCCGTGGGTCCGACCGGCCACGCGGTCCAGATCCACGTCGTCACCGAGTGGCATGCCCCGAGTATGGACGTCCATGATCTCCCGACGCCCGCTCTCGTCCGGGACGCCGATTTCGATCTCTCGGTCGAAACGACCACCGCGGCGGAGCGCCGGATCGATGCTGTCCACGCGGTTCGTCGCACCGATAACGATCACCTGACCGCGCGCTTCGAGGCCGTCCAGCAGCGTCAGGAGTTGCGCGACGACCCGATTCTCCATGTCCGAGTCTTCGTCACGTTCGCCGGCTATCGCGTCGATTTCGTCGATGAAGACTATCGCGGGTGCGTTCTCCTCGGCACGCGCGAAGGCCTCCCGCAGGCGCTCCTCGCTCTCGCCCTTGTACTTCGAGACGACTTCGGGCCCGGAGATCACGTCGAAGTAGGCGTCGACCTCGTTGGCGACGGCCCGTGCGATGAGGGTCTTCCCGGTGCCGGGTGGCCCGTGGAGCAACACGCCCCGTGGCGGGGAGATACCCAGCCGCGTAAACAGTTCAGGCTCGGAGAGCGGGAGTTCGATCATCTCCCGCATCTGTTCTAACTCCTCGTCCAGGCCGCCGATGTCCTCGTAGGAAACACCGGTCCGCGAGGCGGACTCGTCCGGCGTCGACGTCGACGCGGCATCGGTGGCGCGCGTCGAACCAGTCTCGCCCGTCGAGCCAGTCTCGCCCGTCGAGCCAGTACCCGACGCCGATCCACCGCCACCGGCGTTTTGCCCACTGCCTGACCCGGCCGAACTCGCGGCCCCGTCTGCAGTACCCTGGACCGATCCCGACGGTGGCCCCTCAATCGGTGGGAGCACGGTGATGTCCGTATCCTCGGTGACCCGGACGGCACCGGCCGGGTCGGTCCCGGACACCGCGAACGCACCGACGCCGTCGATGTGGACCTGTTCACCTTCGCGGAGCGGGCGGTCGAGGAGGGCGCGTCGGACCGCCGACTCCTGCTGGGCGT
>ENA-ORCR01000636-ORCR01000636.1-marine-metagenome-genome-assembly--contig:-NODE-636-length-16034-cov-3.485618_pt1 | contig 16034 bp, 15 predicted proteins | sample MGYA00237782_ERZ508514 | MGnify/ENA primary metagenome ERZ508514 (study PRJEB26185, sample SAMN06268960) | marine metagenome | isolation source: Eden Landing Ponds, San Francisco, CA, USA | place...
GTTCGAGACGGGTACCCTTTCCGGCCGCGAGGATCACTGATTGCATGGCTGAACGGATGCGACTGTGGATGAAAAAGTATCGGATACGTCACAGCGGCACCGCATCGGGAAGGTTGTTCCAAACCGTCTTGCGGAAATTCGGAGAGATCGCGAGTAGCGTCGAGAAGTAGAGTCCGGCACCGACGCTTACTAGCAGTAGTACCGTCCCGAAGTTCCCTAAGCCGAGGTCGACACCTTCGAGGAATCGCCGGAGAGATTCGATGATGATAGCCATGAACACCGCCGAACCGAACTGTTGACCGATCTCTCTGACGGGAACGTCGAAGTCAACGAGGCGACGAAGCATCCAGAACGCAATTACTGCACCGATTACCGTCGAGATGACGGACGCGATCGCGGCGCCGATCCAGCCCCTCCACATGACCAAGACAATATTGAGAACGAGATTCGTCACGATGAACGCCACGTTGACCCGAAAGGTAACGTCCGGACGGTCAATCCCGTTCAAAATACCAGTTAGCTGTTGCTGGTAGCTGTAGATCAACACGGCAAGAACGAGCAGTGAGAGAATGAGACTACCCTGCTCAAACTCCGGCCCATATATTCGCATAAGTCTGTCCCCGAGGACAAGGCTGCCGAAAAATCCGGGAATAGCGATTAGACCGATATACGCGAGAGAGTTCTTGGTGAGTCTCGAAATCTGTTCGTCGTTTTGTTGGGCTTCGGCTTGACTAATCTCGGGGAATAGAGCGGAGCGAATTGATCGGCCGAACAACGAGAGGAACTGCGAGATACTCCATGCGACAGAGTATATACCGACTAGAGACGGGTTGACAAGTGCACCGAGAACTAAAGTATCAACATCATTAAATGATTGTGATTTTAACCCGCTCATCCAAGCATATCGTGCGTAATCGAGCAGGCTCCGGAAATGCCGCCGTTTAGGGACTGTAACACCAATTGTGACTAGCGCTGTCCCCAAGAGAACGAGAGCGACCTCTCCAATAAGATAACCAATAAATAGACCAGTCAATTCCATTCCCAAGGATACGAGTATGAGCTGTGCAAAGCTGCTGATTCCTACATTCAACGGTGTAAGTACACCTGCGATATGGACTCGATTCTCTCCCTTTAGGACGGACGAAACGACGGTCAGTAACACTCCGGACAAAAATATTAACAAGATATAGAGTGAAGCATCATATCCTACGTATGAATCTATTCTATTTCCAAATGCAACTATGAATAACGCAAACACGAGAGAAGTACCTAGAATTAGCAGCAACCCAGAAGTAAGAAACGCACCTTGATCCACTCTCTCGCTAATCCGCTTCGTCATTGCAGCCGAGATACCCATACTACCTCCAAGCTTCAACCACGAGACGAGGGCTATTGCAACCGAAAAGTATCCGAGAATCTCAGCACCCAACACCCGAGCGAAATACAGAGTTGAGACGAAACCTAGTGCAGATCCGAAAAGCTTTGATACGAAGACAACTGCCGCCGTATGACCAATTCTCATAACTAGTTGTGAGTATCTACGATAAGTATCTTTGACAACACAGTTCCGACCACACTATATTTATACACATCTGGATTATAATGAATCAGGTATGAATATTGCGCTTGTTGTTTTAGATACTCTACGGAAGGATGCATTCGAAAAGCACTTTGATTGGCTACCAGGAAGATATTACAGCAACGCGTGGTCAACAAGTCACTGGACTGTGCCTGTCCACGGATCGTTGTTTACTGGGAAGTATCCAAGTGAGATCGGAGTCTATGCGGGGGCTCAGAGTTTGGATTGTGAGCAGAAAGTTCTGGCAGAACGACTCACAACAAAGGGATACACCACAAGAGCCTACTCTTGTAACGTGAATATATCTTCGCTCTACGGCTTTGATAGAGGCTTCCAGGAGTTTGAATTGCTGGGTAATCATGATCTGATGCACTGGCACGACCCAGACTTATACGATTGGTCTGAATTCATGCGGGAATTCCCTGCAGAGCATGGTAGGAAACGATATCTTAAGGCTCTGAAGGAATGTATATTTTCTGACCATTCCACAATACCATCTTTATTAAACGGAATTAAATTTAAATTTGATTTAAATAAGAAGATATTCAAAAATAAGGACATGGGTTCAAATTCTGTTTTGAAGAAAATTAACGAGACCGATTTTGGAAATCAAGAATTTCTCTTCTTGAATCTTATGGAAGCACATGCTCCATATCGTATACCGAAAAAATACAGGGACAAAGACGACTATGAGAAACCAGAAAACCCGCTTAACAGTACAGAAAACACAAATATGGAACCAGTAAAGAGGAGGTACGACAATGCCGTAGAGTACCTTTCTGATAAGTATCGAGAGATATTTAATGAACTTAAAGAAGAATTTGAATATATTATAACGATTTCTGATCATGGTGAACTTCTTGGTGAACACGGATTCTACGAGCACGCTCACGGACTGTACCCAGAGTTAGTGAATGTTCCACTGTCGATCTATGGTCCACAAACAAATACTGAAGAAAACTTGAAGATGGTAAGCTTAATAAATATACATCAAACAATACTTGACCTAGCTAGAGTAAATTCGGTGTCAGAAGAACAAAATATTCTGAGTGAACCTCTACCAAATGAATTTATATCTGAATGCCATGGTTTCCCATATCCAAATAGGCACAAAAAGAAGATGGAAGATTTTGGTATACAAAACAAAGAAATTAAAAAATATGTGGAGAATTTAAACGCTATCGCACTGTCTGATGACTACTATGGATACCAAACCGTGGATGGGTTTGTAGATGTAGGTAATTGCCCGATCGATGATCCACAAGAGAAATTAGATGAGTTAGTTGGAGAATTGACTCGAAGGACCGTTAATTGGGAAGGACAAGAAGTTCCTGAATCGGTCGAAACAAGTTTGGAGGATCTAGGATACATCTAGAAATTTAAATAGATTAATAAATTTTCCTTCACTTATTCAAGATATATGATTACCACACCCAAATCCGGAATGATTACTCAAATTTATTCTGTATGAATATTATGTATTCGTATCATTAAATATAGTATTAAATCCTATATCCGGACTATTTTGTGCTCGAAAAAGCCTCCTGTTCCACAGTACGTCCTAATTTAACGGCATCAAGACCTTGTTTCGCATCTACAAATAGTTCGTGATCTCCTTCAACTGCGCTGAGGAATGATGACAGCTCATTCTTTAGTGGTTCTGTGTTGTCTACTACCGGCCGTTCAACAACACTTTCATGGCGATATCTTACTTCTTCCTCCCCTGATACAAGCTCAGGAACAGATTCCCTATGGATCTCAATCTGTCCGTCCAAATAGTCGACCATTACGTAGCACTCTTCAGTTGAAATACGAAGCTCTCGTACTTTCTTTTGAGTAATATGGCTCGCGGTAATGGTGGCCATTTTCTCGCTATCAAACATAAACGTCGTCGTCGCGTGGGCACCCTTTTGTCCGGTACGCTCGGTGAGTCCAGTTGCCTGGATAACGTCGGGAGTATCATCTGCGAGCCATCGAATAATATCTATATCATGAATCATGAGATCCATTACCACTGAATCACGAATCCCTCGGTTAGGCGCTGGCCCGAGCCTCCGTGCCTCATAGGCTAGTACATTTTTGTCTGCCAACACGTCTTCCAACACCATCACTGCGGGATTAAAACGCTCAATATGACCAACCTGTATTAGTGTACCCTCTTGTTCGGCTAATTTGATCAGTTCTTTACCGTTATCAGGGTTAGCAACAAAAGGTTTCTCAACTAGAACGTCAACATTGGCCTCAATTGCTTCTCGGGTTATCTCGTAGTGATACTGAGTTGGTACAACGATTGAAAGAGCCTCAACCCGCTCAAGAAGTTCTTTCTTATCAAAAGCATCGGTATTGTACTTTTTCGCAGTTTCGGATGCGGCTGTTTTGTTTGCGTCAGCAACTCCTACCAGTTCAGCATCTTGAAAAGAATTATAAACGCGTGCATGTTGGCTACCCATACTTCCGACACCAATAACGCCAACTCGAGTCATTGGCCTACTCCCTCCTCAAAAGATTGAATAGCATCTGAGATCTGTTCTATGTCCTGATTAGAAACGTGTGGATGTACTGGTAATGATAACACTTCGTGAGCAGCACGCTCTGCTACAGGGGCAGTATGTTTGATGTGGTCGTAGGCGGGCTGTTTATGAATACACCGTGGATAGTATATACCAGTTCCAATATCACGCTTCTCAAGAAAGGTTTCCAGTTGATCCCGCTTTTTGCAGCGAATCGTATACTGATGATAGACATGCATCCGGTCGGAGGGGATCGATGGCAGTTCGATGCCAGTCCCTTCAAGGTTGGCGGTCAATTGATTTGCGTTTTGCCTACGTTTTTCAATTAGATCAGGGAGACGCTCTAGTTGAATTCGACCAATTGCAGCGGCAATACTCGTCATTCTGAAATTATGGCCAAGTTCAACGTGCTCGTATCCCGTTTCACTACGTCCATGGTTAATAAAGACCTCTGCTTTGTCGGCAACTGATTTACTATCAGTTGTTATCATTCCCCCTTCGGCCGTTGTCATATTCTTAGTTGGATAAAAAGAAAAGCAGCCAACATCACCAATTGACCCCACCCGTTTTCCCCCAACTTTTGCTCCGTGGGCCTGAGCAGCATCCTCAATTAAAGGAATATCGTAATCATCTGCAAGATCAACTAATAAGTTTAGATTTGCCGGTAGCCCATACAGATGAACTGCGAGTATCGCATCAATATCTTGTTTTTCGAGTATATCCTTAGTAGTTTCAGGATCAAGGTTGTAAGTCTCCGGATCGATGTCACCAAACACAGGTTCGGCACCGACGAACCGGATGGCGTTTGCACTTGCTACAAAAGAGAAAGGAGTGGTTAGAACCCGATCATCATTTCCAATACCAACGGATTTGAGAGCAGTGTGCAGAGCAGTAGTTCCATTAGTGGTTGCAACCGCCTGATCGGTCCCACAGAAGTCGGCAAACTCTGCCTCAAAAGACCGAACTTCAGGACCATCAGCAATCATTCCACTCTCCATTATGTCTTGAACAGCGGTCAATTCTTCATCACCTAACTCCGGATGTGCGATTGGGATCATCAATTAAGTATTTCTTGATATGCTAGTTTTGTGAGGTACACTTTATTTTCGCCAACCAAAGTATACGCCGGTTCAAATGGCGGAAAATCTAGTGCTCTAACCTTATCATATACTTCCGTCTGCGTATCAGGATTACAAAATTTTTCAGATGGGATTTCTTTTTTATCATCCAGACTATCTTTGTTATAGAAGTACTTTTTTCCTTCATATTCGGTTTGCGGAGTTCTCATATTGTGTATTTCTCCGGACACTATATCTGGGATTGTATTCTTGAATAGCTCGATCGAGGCTTGTTCAATCTTCTGATACAGAGTGTATGCAGTGTCTTCTTTGGTTATGTCTACAAACTTTCTCCCAATAATATCTCCTTTGTCTACATTTTTGGTCATGAAATGAAGTGTTGTTCCGTATTTCCAATAATCATCCTTACGAGCGTTCATGATTGCATGACTAAACGTATTACTTCCTCTGTATCTTGGGAGTTCTGCTTGATGAAGGTTCAGACCACCATCTTCAGCATGGTTAATAAGGTCTTCTTCGAGAATATTGAAATAAAGAGTACTAATCAGATAGTCAATTTTATAATTGTAGAGATCGCTTTCATCAACAATTGGATATCCCAAATCAGTCGCCAAATCATATAACGATCCTTCCCACCATCCCTTATGATCTGGTGGATATGTAACAATTGCTTTGACATTAATATCGTCTGATTCGTGTAGGGCCTTAAGACAAGCACGGCTTAACGGCCGGCTCCCGAGTAACGCAACAGATGTCATAGTTTCATGTACTGTACTATCCGATAAAGACTTTATTGATTTAACGATGCGAATTCGAATTGTTTTAATCTTTCTTACTTAGGTGTTTTTGAAGATTATGATTAGTATGATAACATGGTTTAGTTTACAACTATAATTACCTATACGGCTATATTAAGATCTGTTGGATCTCGAAAGTGCCAAACGGAGATTCACAATTGGGTAAAAGGCCGATTACAGTCGTAGAGTACGCGCTTTAGCATGTCGCGATTGATGAGACAACAATTCAGATCGAGTTGAATAGGCTCTGAGTATATTTTTCTGTCGATTACCAAACAAAAAGTTGTTCATTCTAGTAAGTTTTGGTTTATAATAGGTATTTTACTTGAAATTCTCCGTGATCTCAGAGAAAATCTGCGTTGACTATGGGATTTTCTAGCTAGTAATGGAGGATATTATATCCATACTCTCACAAACTCTTGATCAATTTTAATCACTCATCAATAGAGCCCGCATGCCGTCGAACGTCTATTTGAAGAAAGAAAATGGCGTATATTTTTTCTAGAAATTCAGGTACGACAACAGCAGGGTTGAGGTACTGAGCATTTGTTGTTGATTTGTGTTATAAAATATACCCAGTCTCACTCGGGATATCTTTAGCCGAACCTGATATGTATCCATCTATCCGATTAGCTATAACCTTCGCATCATGGTATTGCTCAACAAAATCACGGCTGCGTTTTGCGATCTTAGCTCGATATTCATAGTCATTTGCGAGCATCTCGATAGTCTCCGCTATCTCGTTGGGAGAGGTATCTATAACAGGTAATTCTGGTGCGTATTGCTTGTAGTTATCATCGATAGCCACTAAAACCGGCTTACCAAACGCCATCGATTCGATACAGAACATACCGTACCATCCCAATTTAAATTGATCTGCGATAATATCGGCATTCTTGTAAATTTCAATAGCTTCGTCGTGTGGAGTATTCTCCACAATCTTAAGATCAATATTTAATCCATCATTTTTGAGTTTTTGCACCGCCTCAATCACATGTTTCGTACCTTTTTTCTCCCGATCGGTTGGTGCATGAACAACAGTAATAGGATCATCAGAAGTAAGGCTGTTTACTCCAACAAATTCGTACTTGTCCGTGAATATTGGATTTAACACAAGTTCAGCCTCTGGATCCCACTCCAGAAGATCTGGAGTGGAGACTAATCTCAGATCGGCAAATTTTTTCTGTAAATATGGACATCCACGGTATCGAATGTCACTTCCGTGATGATGCATAATGACTGTCTTCCCTGCTAGTTTCCAAAAAGGAAGATCCAATCCCTGAGGGGGGCGTCTCGGAGCAACGTCTGCACCGATTATCGTGTATCCATGGAAATGCAGAACATCATATTCAGCGATCAGGTGTATGAATTGGAGAAAATTTTTAATGAGTTGGACTCCTTCGCCGATAGGAGTCGGGAATTGTCCAATCCGATTATTATGCCAAATATAGTCATGATCGTACTGTTTATCGCCTGCGCCGAAGACGAGAATATCGCTCTCATGACCGAGCTGTCTCTGTGCGTTCCGTAGTTGAGTAGCTACCCCAGCAACGTTCTTAACGTGCAAAATTCTCATGGTGATATTTGCCAACCTGTTGGTAGCCGTCCTTTGTATTAAATAACCTTTTTTGTGTTCTAGCTTTATTCGCAATCATTACTATAAGACAAATTTAGTATCACTTATTTCATCATCACGTGGTGGACTCAAATGTGGATCTGAAATCTTACTGGGATGATCGGATTGAGTCTGGAGATCGATACAGTTCAATCGGGCGAATTAGTTACCCAAAAGAAGTTAATCGTTATGCAAAAAATATAGCAAAGGAACCCATTCAACAGGCGTGTGATAATAATGACCTCGATTTAAAAGGCCAACAAGTACTTGATTCCGGATGTGGAACTGGGATCTATTCAAAATTCTATTCTGATCTGGGTGCAGAAGTGACCGGATTTGATTTCTCAGAAAGTGCTATTAGGGAAATACATAAACAGGGAATACCTGGTAACTACAGTGTTCAAAAGCTTCCAGATGTAGGATACACAAATGATCAGTTCGATTTTACTCATAGTTTTTCTGTTCTCTATCACATTTTGGATGATACTGAGTGGGAAAAAAGTATTCACCAACTCGCCCGTGTTACAAAAACAACTGGACACATTCTCCTACGAATTGAATGGACCGATGAGCCAGGACGAGCATCTGAACATTATAAACAACGGTCTCGCTCAGAGTACAAACGCGTCTTTAACGAGTTAGGACTGGAGATCGTCGATACATATTTGATAAAAGATAAGCCCTCGTATCCAAGGGTGGCCCGCTATTTCCCACGCCTTACAACATGGTTAGACCTGTTTACACAAGATCAATCAAATCAAATTGTGTTGTTAGAGTTTCGTTGATGTACTTGTACTGTATTGTTGTCGCTAGGATTCAAAATACGCTCTGAACCAGTGATAGTTTTTAGTTCATTATTCTCTATCTCAGTCCATCAAGTTTAGACAGTTTAATATCCGATTACGTTGCTAGGATGCTGTAGGCATGGATATTGCTTTCTTTGGAAGCCATCCACTCGGAGAAGAATGTTTGAATATACTTTCCAAATCAGAAGAGGTGAACGTCTGTGTCGTTGTAACTTATCCTGAAGATGAGGATCACTGGTGGTCAGGTTCAGTTCACTCCCTTGCAAAGGATCTCGGATATGAAGTACTAACAATTGAAGAAGAGCGAGATATATTAAATTACAAATTTGATTATTTATTGAGCATATATTACCCAAATATACTTGGTGAAAAATTATTACAGCATTCGGAAAAAGGTGCAATTAATCTCCACCAAGCAGAACTTCCACGATATCAGGGCTCAAATGTATTTTCTCACTCAATTATAAATGCACGCAAAGATAATTATTGGAAGCACGGAACAACACTTCACTTCATGGAAGAAGAGGTCGATACCGGTGATGTAATCGATCGAGGATTTATTGAAATCACTGAAAATGATACTGCTAGATCGCTGTATGAAAAAACAAGAGAAAGATCTATTCAATTATTTAAAGAAACTCTTCCAAAGATAGTGTCTGGCGAGATCCATGATATGCGCACACCACAATCTGAGTTTGAAGGACCGAGATATTTCTATTACAAGTCAAGTCTTGATGGTGAAAAGAGAATTCCGCTCGAACGACTAATCAACTCGAAAAATGAACTGGAGATCTATGACAAGATACGGGCGCTGGACTTTCCCCCGTTCAAACCGGCATACACGGAGATCAATGGGAAAGAAATCTACTTGACTAAATCCTCGTACGAAGACTTCAAAGGCTCTTTTGTAGGCAAAAGCACTCTGTTTGACTAGTGCAATCAAGTCTGAACCACGATCTCCTCTTCTGCAGACATCTCACACTCTTCTAGTATTTCGACTGTCTCTGCACCAACTTTTCCAGACGAATTAAACGAACCGCCGGAACGCGATGCCTCGACAAATTCGGAGATCTCGACCTTCAGCGGCTCGGCGTTGTCCGTCTCGTAGACCTGCTTCCCTTCACTTCGCGCTCGGAGATCGCCGCCCTCGTTCGTCACTCGACTATCGTACAGTTCGATGATGTTGTCCTGTAAGTAGTCCACGTACGCCGACTTCTCGGTTCCCACGACGGCTAAGTCCCGCCGCTTTCCGTGGACCGGTACCTGCCACGACTCGTTGATCACGCTCGTGGCTCCGTCGTACTCGAGGACGATCGTCGCCGTTTCATCGATGTCCTCCCGGACGAAGCTGTCGAGGTTACAGTAGACGGACTCCGGCTTCCCGTCGAGGAGATAATTGGAGATATCGATGTCGTGGACACCCAGCGAGTAGAGAGCACCGGCCGTGGCGCGCGGGACGCGGAACGAGAATCGGGTCGTATTGAGGTACTTGATCGTTCCGAGCTCGCCGCGGTCGATCCGACGCTTCAACTCGCTCAAAGCGGGGTGGAACCGGAAGATGTGTCCAACCCCCAAGACAGAGTCTGCCTCTCGAGCAGTTTCCACCATCGACCACGCGTCCTCTGCGTCGAGCGCGAGCGGCTTCTCCACGAGACAATCGACCCCGTCGGTCAGGAGTCGCGTGGCGATCTCGTGGTGCGTCGGCGAGGGAGTGGCGACCGTCGCTGCGTCAACGCCAAGTGAGGCCAGTTCTTCATAGTCGGTCGTATACTCTACGCCGTACGACGACGCAAGGTCTGCGACCCGACCCTCGTCGATATCACAGAGAACGACCGAATCGATCACATTCTCTTCAGCGAGCTCACTCGCCACGCGGGCGTGGTTCGATCCCCAGTAACCCGTTCCGATGACTCCGTACTTCATGCTTCGTAATACTCCTCGATTAGCGTACAAACTTTGTCGATGTCCGCTTCGGAGATCCGAGGATGCATCGGAAGAGAGACAATTCTATTCGTAATCCGTTCCGCGGATTTCCTCGTTATATCACCACAACGCTCAATCACTGCTGGATGCTCATGAGCCGGAGTCGGATAGTGAATACCGGTCCCAACTTCGTGCTGGTCCAGATACTCTCTGAGTCCGTCGCGGTCGGGAACTTGAATGACGTACAGATGATAAACGTGCTTGTTGTCGTCTTTCTCGATCGGGGGAGTGACTGCGTCGATATTAGCTAGTTTTCTATCGTAGATCGACGCAGCGTGACGACGTCCCTCGTTCCACTCCTGAATATACTTTAATTGCTCTTTGCCAACTGCTCCCAACATCTCGCTCATCCTGTAGTTCAGTCCTAAGTGACGATGTACGCCGTCTTCATCTCGTCCGTGATTACGTAGTGCGCGTGCGTTTTCCGCGATGTCTTTGTCGTCAGTTACAAGCATGCCCCCATCACCTGCGACGGTCATATTCTTCGAGGGGTAGAAGCTGAATGCACCCACGTCCGCAATACTGCCAGCATGCTCCCCGCCTCGCTTTGCAAAGTGAGATTGACACGCGTCGGCCACGACATCCAGCTCGTGTTCCTCCGCAAGTTTGGTAACCCGTTCCATTTCAGCCATCTGTCCGTAGAGATGGACCGGGACTACTGCTTCGGGATTCTCAGAGTTTACAATCTCTTCTGCTAGCTCATCCATATCCATCGTGTACGTTTGCGGGTCCACATCAACGAAGACGGGATTGGCACCGAGAGAGAGTATAGGGCTCACTGACGCAAAATAGGTGTGTGCGGGAACAAAGACATCATCGCCTTCACCTATCCCGACCGCTTGGAGTCCGAGGAGTATAGCAGATGTGCCGCTGTTGACACCGACGGCGTATTCGGTACCACATTTTTCCGCAAATGATTCCTCAAAGTCCTCTACGACGGGTCCTTTGACGTATCTGCCACTCCGAAGAACATCTTCAACGGATCCTATCGTTTGGTCGTCCATATGAATATCCGTAAAGGGTACTTCCTCGACCATAGATGGTTTGTCGTCTGCGGTTGATATTTAGGTTGTGATAGAGGGTCGCGTTAAGTTTGGCGTGAATTGTGGTAGACGGTAACAGCTTCAACCCAGTTTTGAGCTGTCTCTAACACTATATTGCTGAAACTATTCGCAAATAATGCTGTTCGTCGTTCCATTTCCCAAAAGACTCGTTCGATAGTATTTCGATTTCCATGTCGAATGATTTGAAATCGATAGCCGTCTTCAGCAAGAGCTGGTCCAAGATTGTCTGCGTCATCGACAAGAAACAACACGTTATCGATCTGATAGCGCCGGTGTAGCTCGGTCAGAAACTATCGTGTCATCTGTTTATTTGTGGTCGGATAGAGGTTCACGTGGTGTATTTTATTCGTATACGGATCAATTGTGCCGTACAACTAGCACTGCTGGCCGTGGCGGCGATCACCTTTTGTCAACCGCAAGTTGATTCTCCGCCACAGTCGAGATCGGCTGTAGATCGGCTTTATGAACCAGTTGTAAATAGCGATGTGGCTCCAATCGGTCCCATATTGTTCAAGAAATTTACTCACCTCCCGAAGTGATATACTGGTCAAGTGACAGCGATTACCCTCTTCAATCGCCCAGAGCGGCGTTCGATTTCGGCAATAAGTACTCTGAAGTTGAACGCCTCATCCTCTAACTTTATGCGACCACACAGAACCTACCAACTTACTTAAGTTACCTCGAGATATTCTCACTGATCTTAGAACAATATCGTCTAGAATGATGAACGATATATCGTAATGTATCTGTAGGTCCCTTACCTAACTCTCCAGAAATGGTTCATACTTCTTACGGCACAAATTGCACTGTCGACGAACACACGATCGTCGGCTACGAATACGATACCGACGTAACTCCTGCAGCAATCGGTGACAATGTCACCATTCGGGCAGGGAGCACAATTTATGCTGATGTCATACTTCATAATGGCATTCAGACGGGCCATAACGTGCTAATTAGAGAGCATACCGAAATTGGTGCAGAGACAATCGTCGGCTCAAACACCGTCATTGATGGCTACAGTAATATTGGCGCAAACGTGAGCCTCCAGACCGGGGTATACATTCCTTCTAACACGAAAATTGAAGATTGTGTCTTTGTCGGCCCACATGCAGTATTAACCAACGATCCGGCACCTGTACGCCAGGAAGTCGATCTTGACGGCCCGACTATCAGATCTTCCGTCTCTATCGGAGCAAATGCTACTATTCTACCAGATGTGACTATCGGAAAACGTTCTTTTGTTGCGGCTGGAGCTGTCGTTACAAGAGATGTTCCGCCCGATACTCTTGCGATTGGCGCACCCGCGACATTCAAACCCCTCCCAGAAGAACTTCAGGGTGAGAATAATCTCTAATGATCTCGATTGCCGACCCCGAGTTAACCAAAGACGAATTCGATCGAGTCCAATCGGTCCTAGAAAGTGGGATGCTCGCTGATGGACCCGAAGTACGTGCTTTCGAAGACGAGTTTGCTTCGTATTGCGATGTCGACCATGCCATTGCGACTTCTAACGGGACGACAGCCCTCCATGCCGCGATGGAAGGGTTGGGGCTCGGTCCGGGTGATACCGTAATCACGACGCCATTTTCCTTCATTGCGAGCGCGAACGCGATACGACTCTGTGGAGCAGAGCCAGTATTCGCAGACATCGATCCACAGACGTACCTCCTCGACCCAGACTCTGTTCGCGAAGTTCTGGCAGAGCGAGAGGATATCGATGCAATTCTCGCAGTACACCTTTACGGTCTTGCTGCAGAGATGGATGAGTTAGCAGCGATCGCAGAAGAAAACGATCTCCTATTAATCGAAGATGCGGCTCAGGCACATGGCGCGGAGTATCACGGAACTCGTGTTGGATCTCTGGGAGATGTTGCGTGTTTCTCGTTTTACCCGACAAAAAACATGACCACCGGGGAGGGTGGTATGATCACGACCGACCGTGACGAGGTAGCTGAACGCGCAAAGCGATTTGTCAACCACGGTCGTACAGATGACTACCAGCACGCAGAGGTCGGACATAACTTCAGGATGACGAGTATCGCTGCTGCGATAGGACGTGGTCAACTAGAACGACTTCCGAATCTTACCGAGAGTCGCCGCCAAAATGCAGAAATGTTGTCAGAAAAGTTACTGAAAATTCCGGTTCAGGTTCCACACGAACCAAAAAACCGCAAGCACGTCTATCACCAGTACACGATACGAACCGAAGACAGAGATGAATTGAAAGAGTACCTTTCAGACGCTGGTGTTGGTGCTGGGATTTACTATCCAAAATGTATTCACAGACAGCAAGCATACGCTGATATCGAAACAAGATCACCGAAGGGCGAATCAGCTGCCGCCGAAGTGCTTTCACTTCCCGTACACCCGAATGTAACAGAATCGGATATCAACATAATCACCAAGGCGGTGCGGGATTTTTACAGTAATGACTGACTCCCCTATTCGAGTCGGTGTAATCGGTGTCGGAAGTATGGGCCAACATCACGCCCGAGTTTATAACGAACTTTCAGACGCAGACCTGGTCGGCATACACGATGTCGACACGGCGCAAGCTGAAGAGATCGCAGAACAGTACGGGACTGACGTTTGGCCAATAGACGAACTGATCAGCAAAGTGGATGCGGTTTCAATCGCTGTACCAACCCAGTACCACCACGACATTGCAAAAAAATGTCTAGAACGAGATGTCGCAGTCCTCTTAGAAAAGCCACTCGTGGCGGACCCAGAACGAGGTGAGAAACTCGTTGAATTAGCAGCCGAGCGTGATCTACCGCTCCAGGTCGGTCATATCGAACGGTTCAACCCAGCAGTTGAAACACTCGCGGAGATTGTTCCACAGCTGGATATTGTCGCGATTGAAGCTCGACGCCTAGGACCAGATCCAGGACGCGAGATCAAAGACTCCGTTGTCGCTGATCTGATGATTCACGATCTAGACGTGGTCCTGTCGCTCGTCGATTCAGATATTGAATCTGTGCAGTCGAGCGGGACTGCCGAAGGTAGCTATGCAACATCAACGATCGGCTTTGTGGATGGAACCGTGGCTTCGTTGACTGCTAGCCGAAAGACCCAACAGAAAATTCGGGAATTGGCCGTGACAACGGAAGACCGACTTATCAAGGTAGACTACTTGGATCAATCTGTCGAGATCCACCGGCAGTCCGCTCCGGAATATATTACCGATGACGGCGATATTCGGTACCGTCACGAAAGTATTATCGAGCGACCGGTCGTCGATAACGTGGAGCCCCTAAAAAATGAACTCCGGTCGTTTTTGGAAACCGTCAGAACAGAAGACGAGCCTGTCGTGACGGGAGCAGAAGGACTCGACGTTTTACGGTGGATAAACGAGATAGATGAACAGGCGTTCGAGGAGGATCAGGCGTTCGAGGAGGATCAATAACCACATGAAACTGTACAATACCGAATCAATCCAACGAGGAGAGGTAGTAACCTCTGAAGAGGTCTCCGTGACCGTGTACGGACTCGGGAAGATGGGGCTACCCCTCGCAGCGGTATATGCTGATGTAACGGGGAACGTGACGGGCATGGATATCGATCCAAACGTTGTCGAGGCGATCCAAGCGGGCAAATGCCATATTGACCGCGAGCCTGGACTTTCCGACCTTGTCGCTCGAATGGTTAGTGCGGAACGGTTAGATGCTACAACCGATGGCGAGGAGGCCGCAAATACGGCCGACGTACACGTTATTATTGTACCGACACTCGTCGACGAGACAGATACCCCAGATCTGTCGGTGATCGAGTCGGTAGTTTCGGACATTTCGACCGGTCTCGATCCGGGCGACATGGTGATCGTAGAGTCAACAGTTCCACCACGGACATGCCAAGATATTATTGAGCCGATGCTCGCTGAGCAGAGTCGTCTCGATCGATCCGAGTTCGGTGTTGCGTTCTGTCCCGAGCGAACGTCTAGCGGCCGTGCGATTCAGGACATCAGAGGTTCGTATCCGAAAGTTGTCGGCGGAACTGATACAGAGGCAACACAGGTCGCAGAGTCGGTGTACGATCAAATAAACGAGTCTGGAGTTATCCCCGTGAGCGATGCGACGACCGCAGAGTCGGTGAAGGTGTTTGAGGGTGTGTATCGAGACGTGAACATCGCGCTGGCGAACGAACTCGGGAAACTCGCCGACGAACTGGGAATCGACGTGCTGGAAGCGATAGAGGTCGCAAACACGCTCCCGATGTGTGACCTCCACATTCCAGGGGCTGGCGTCGGTGGACACTGTATTCCGTATTATCCGTACTTCCTGATCAAGTCATTCGAGGGACCAACACCCCTCATGGAAACGGCGAGGGAGGTCAACGACTCGATGCCGGCGTTCGCCGTCGATCGGCTGGTCGATCTCCTCGAGGGGGAGGCGTTCGACGTAGACCAGTCGACGATGCGGGAGATTCGCGAACTCACTGACGAGGTGGACGAACTCACCGCGCTCGCCGTCGAGGCGGTCATCGAGCGGGATTACCTCCTGACCACCGAAATCAAGCGCCGATTCTGGGAGATCAAAGAGCGCGAGGAGACGCTGCTCGCTGACCTCCCTGAACTGCCAAACGCCGAACTGCTGGAAATT
>ENA-ORCR01000638-ORCR01000638.1-marine-metagenome-genome-assembly--contig:-NODE-638-length-16011-cov-4.237103_pt1 | contig 16011 bp, 11 predicted proteins | sample MGYA00237782_ERZ508514 | MGnify/ENA primary metagenome ERZ508514 (study PRJEB26185, sample SAMN06268960) | marine metagenome | isolation source: Eden Landing Ponds, San Francisco, CA, USA | place...
GCGACGTTGTAGACCGGCTCACACCCGCCCGTGGTGTTGCCGACCATCGACGTCGTGCCGGTCGGCGCGATGGTTGTCGTGTTGTGGTTGCGGATCGGGAATCCGTCCGCCCAGTCGTCGGCGTCCTCGCCGACGTAGTGTTCGAACCACTCGCGGTATTCGGTGGGGTCGGCGTACTTCGAATCCTCCCAGTCGTTGAACCCGCCGCGTTCCTCGGCGAGTTCGTGGCTCGCCCATTTGGAGTCGTGGTTGATCTTCTGCATGAGGTGGCCGGCGATCGCGTCGCCCTCGTCGCTGCCGTACTTCACGCCGAGCTGGATGAACAGCTGTGCCAGCCCCATGATCCCCAGCCCGATCTTGCGCATGTCCCGGACTTTCTCCTCGATCTTCTCGACCGGGAAATCGGACATCGTGACGACGTTTTCGAGGAACCGGGTCGCCATCTCGATGCGGTATTCGAGTTCCTCGACGTCGATGGCTTCGTCGAGATACGCCTCGACCGCCGCCTCGAAGTCGTCATAGTCGTCGGCGTGGCGTTCGGACCAGACCCGCCAGTCCGGGGCCCCCTCGGCGGCCAGCGTCGAGAGGTTGATGTGGCCGAGGTTGCAGGCCTCGTACTCCTCGAGGGGCTGCTCGCCGCAGGGATTGGTCGCGAGGATCTGGTGGTCGGGATTTTTTTCGACGTCGAAGGAGTGTTCCTTGTTGGCGCGTTCGAGATAGATCACGCCGGGTTCGCCGTTCTCGTGGGCACCCTCGACGATGTCGTCCCAGAGCTCGCTGGCTGGAATCGACAGTTCCTCGCCGACCTCGACGTACTCGCCGAGGCCGAACATGTCGTACAGTTCCTTGGTCTCGGCAGTGACGCAGTGGGGATCGCCCGTCCGGGGATTGGTGAACGTGAACTCCTCGTCGTTCTGGAGGGCGTCCATGAACTCGTCGGTGATGCCCACCGAGATGTTGAAGTTCGAGAGGTGGCCCTCGACGGCGTTGCGGAGGTGTTCGGGAACCCGCCCGTCGTCGTCGATCAATTCGCGGGCTTCCTCCAAGGCGTCCGAGAAGGACGTGTGGGTGAAATCGTCGGGATCGTTCAGCCGCAAGGTCCGCGCCAGGGAGACGTCCTTGTTCTTGGCGTGGATGAACTGGATGACGTCCGGATGGGAGACCCGCATGACGCCCATCTGGGCACCCCGCCGGGCGCCGCCCTGGGCGATCGTCTCGCACATCTGATCGAACGTCCGCATGAACGTTATCGGACCGGAAGCGATTCCTCCCGTCGATCCGACAGCATCTCCATAGGGCCGTAATCGCCAGAAGGCGTACCCCATTCCGCCGCCGCTCTGGAAAACCTGTGCGGCTTCTTTCGCTGTTTGATGAATGTCATCGATGTCGTCCTCGGGACTGTCGACGAAACACGCAGAGAGCTGCTGAAGTTCGTCGCCGGCGTTCATCAGCGTCGGCGAGTTCGGCATAAAGGAGAGATTCTCCATCAGGTCCTGGAACTCCGTGGCGGTCTCCTCGACGTGCTCGCGGACGTCCGCGGGGAGTTCGGGGACGACAGTCTCGTAGGCGAACTTGTTGACGTTGTAGACCGAGAGGGTCGTCTCGGCGTCGTCGCCAATGGATGTCCCTTTCCCGAAGACTTCCTCGGCGAGCTCGTCCCGTCGTGGATGGTCGGGCTTGAGCTGGTCGGGCGTGACCGTAATCTCGACGTCCTGATTTCGCGCCTCGTAGACGGCTTCGGCCAGCGCGATGTTCTTCCCGACGCGTTCGAAGAGATCCTCCTGTTGCTCGACGAGTTCGCCGTCGGCGTCCTTCCGAAGGTACCGTGCCGGCAGAATGTTGTGGTAGGCGTTGTCGGTCAGCCGGTCGGCGAGGGTGTCGCCCTCGATACGCTTGATCGGCAGCGTGACCTCGTCGACGGCGAGTTCGGCGTCGCTCACTGTTCGGCCCCCCACGACGCGGATGTCGATCCGGTACTCCGTCCCCTTGTTTTCGCTCTCGTTTGTATCATATATGGTGGAAGTCCTGTTAGCCTGGATGCCTCATAACGCTTTGGCTTGCGCGATTGTTTGCGATCCGAACCTCTGTCATAATTCGTATGTTTCGTGTCAAAGCCCGAGGCTCAAAGGGCTGGCTCACACGCTCACAGCCAACGAGATGGGGATACATAAGCGTTCGTAGACCGGAGTGAAAGTGAACGAAAGCATCCCAACCCCCTTCCCCTGTGGCAGGACGGACTCGAAAGCAGGGGGTCTTCGCTACGTCGCCGGATCGGGAATTCGTGGTAACGCCCCACGAGGATCGACAGTCCCGGTCGACGTATCCGGGGTGGTCACCGCTCGCGTTGCCCGGCGACGCGAAGTGCGGGATCCCGACGCGCTCGATCCAGGACCGCGCTTGCCCCGTCGTCGCCGTCACGGATCGCCGTCCGGTAGCCAGTCAGGAGGCGATCGAGCACGTCGCGGTTATCGTCGTGGCGGATGCGATCGTCGTACCCGACGACGGCCTCGGCGAGACCGCCCTCCAGAAACGCCGCACCGACCGACTGCGCTCGCTCGCCGTCGCCGCCCTCCGCAGCGCCATCGGAATTCTCCTGACTCCCCTCGCTCCCCGCACGCTTCCCTTCGAACGTGCTACAGCAGCAACTCAGGACGAGCCGATGTGGCTCCCCCCCGACACTGGCGACGGCAGCGGCGTCGATCCGACCCAACCCGGACCAGGCACCGGGCTCGCCGTGGCCGAAGTAGACCACCAGGTCGCGCGGGGTTGTGAGGGCGTCGAGGACGTCCTCTGGGTACCAGGTATCCGGATAGCCCTCCGTGACCGAACAGCCAACCGCCCGGAGGCGATCGGCCCACGTTCGGAGCGGGTCGACGTACCGGGGATGGTAAAACCCCAGCAGCAGGACCGATTCAGAACGTCCCATTCGACACCAGCCGGTCGGGGTCGCCCGCACCGAAGGACCCGTCGTCGGTTGGATCGTCCAGCGCGATGACGTACTCGCGCCGGTGACCGCCACTCCCGTCCGGCGTGAAGCCGTTGAGCGTCACGTTCGCTTCGGTGATCTCGACCGTCCAGACGCAGTCCTCCCACCAGCCTGCGGTCCCGCTGTTGACGTAGAATCGGCTGGAATCGGTCCCGTCCTGCATGACCTTCGGGCCGTGGGTATGACCGATTATCATGCTCGCATCCAGTTCGCGGATCGTCTCGACGACGGCGCTTTCCTCGAACATTGCACCGTCCTCGATCGAGGGGGATTTGACGCTGTTCTCCACCATCGGTCGCCACTCGCCGGGATCGTAGTACGGCGCGATAGCGTGGACCGGAATCTCGAGGTCGAACACCTCGATGGTCTCGCCCTCCAGGCTGGCGTCCTCGCCGAAGACGTCTTCGAGGGTGTTGCTGATCGCGTCGATCGACTCGGCGACGAAGTTGCTGGAGAACTTCCCGAAGTCGTTGTTCGGGTCGCAGTTCCAGGGATCGAACTGGTGGCCGTGAGTGATGAGCACGTCCTCGCCGTCGAACTGCGTGGTGACGTAGTCGTAGACTTCCAGATCCGGGAAGCCGCGGTCCTCGTAGGCGTTGACGACGTGGGGATCGTTGTAACTCGCGTCGTGGTTCCCGCGGACCTTGACGAACCGTCGTGGTGACTCGAACTTGTAGAAGTCCTCGGAGACGGTCTCGTGCACCGTGGGGTGGGTGGCGACGATCTCGTCGACCTTGTCGGCGGGTTCGCTCGACGTGAGGTCGTTGTCGACCCAGAACTCCTCGCTGTCGCCGTTGAACACGACCGTCCAGTCGTAGCCCGCCGACTCCTCGCTGGCGTACTCGGTCAGCACGGACTCGACGAGGTCGGCGTTCTCGTGGAAATGGCCCAGGCCGGCGTCGATGTCGTCCTGGTCCTCCATGTGGAGGTCGCTGAAGACGACGATCCCGCGGTCGTCGCTCGGCGGCGAGAGTTCGCGGATCTCGACGCGCTGTTCGCACTCGAAGGTCCGCAGATCGTCCGGCCAGTGTTTGTAGGTCGTCTGATCGGTGTTGACCAGCGACCCCAGCACGACGTAGGCGAGCACGAGGAAGGGGAGACTCACCGACGCCAGTGCGACGACCAGCCCGAGTTTGGCTGCCGAGACCAGCGGGACGATCACCTTATCGCGGACGAAGTCGAAGGCGTTCGAGACTCCCTTCGCGAACCAGTCGGCCAGTTGTTCGAGCACGGGGCCGCCGAGGCCGGCCGCCCACTCGATCAGGTCCAGCAGCGAGTCGAGTGCGGCCTCGACGACCTCCATCACCCAACCGAAGACGTCGAAGGCTCGGTCGGCGGCCCACAGCACGACCTCGAAGGCCGTGACGCCGATCTTCAGCAGGCCGTCGAGCAACTGTTTGAACGTCTCCGCGCCGAGTGACACCAGCGCGCCGAGCATGTCGGCCAGCGCGACGCCGATCGACTCCAGGGCACGGTAGAGTCGGCCCAGCACCTGCTGGCCGGCGTCGGTGATTGCGGTGAAGAACTCCTCGAGGCTGGTTCCGATGTCGCGCAACGCGTCGATGGCCGTCGAGAAGACGTTGCCCGGATCGGTCAACAGCGCGACGAGGATCTCGCCGAGGCCGACCCCGATCGCGAGCAGCGCGCTGAAGCCCGTCCGCATGATGTCGGCGGTCCGCCGGGCCGCCCAGGCGACGAGTTCGCCCAGTGCGACGCCGATGTCCATCAGGGCGTCGAAGACGACTTCGAGTGCGTCACCGACCCGCTCGACCGTGTCGATCACCCAGTCGAGGATGTACCAGATCGAGTGACCGAGGTCCCGGAGATGGCGGACGAACTCGCCGAGGATGTCCAGTCCCATGTCCAGCCCCGCCGCGAGCACGTCCCGGATGCGTGCGCCGACTCGCAGGAGGGTGTCGATGCCCGCCTCGAGGAAGTTCCGGGCCCGATCCCACAGCGCGTCCAGCACGTCGAGGACCGCCCCGCCGGCGTCGAGGATGCCGTCGAAGGCCGCACGGGCCGCGAGCCGCCCCCAGTCAGCGACCTGCTCGACGAGCCTGGTGAGTCCCCGACTGGCCTCGACGACAGCCTGACCGAGTTCGGCGAGCGCTTCGGTCGTGAGTTCGCCGATAGATTCGAGCGTGTCGATCACGGCCCCGATCGCATCACTGCCGGCCTCTCGCGCCCACGCGATCAGGTCGGCGACCGACTCGCCGGCGGCCGCAAGCGCCTCCATGACCGCCCCCAGCGCCCACTCGCCAAGATCCAGTGCCGCCGCGAAGAGGTCTTCGGCACGATCGACGATCTCGCCGAGCAGCGAGACAGCGTCTTCGAAGAACTGACTGGCTTCCTGATGGAGATGGGCGATGAGGTCACCTATTTCGAGGCCCCCTTCGAGCAAGCCCTGCAGGACGGACCTGGCGGTCGATCGGATGCTGTTTGCGGCCTTGCGGACCTGATCGAGAACGGCTGAGAGCCCGTCTTCGACGGCGTTTTTCGCGAGTTCGAACGCCTCGTCGACGAAATCGCCGAGGATGTCGATGATGTCCTCGGCGAGCGCCGGGAGTTCGTCTTTGATGGTATTGATGATGTAGTTGGCCCGGGACTCAGCGTAGGTCACCATGGCGACGAGCGCTCGGGAGACGACCCGGAGCACGTCGACCGACGCTTTCCCTGCCGCGACCACGAGGTCCGAGATCGCGGTCCCGGCCTGTCGGAGCGCCCGAGCGACACTCCGGAGGAATGACTCGCCGATGTCGATCGCCTCCCGGAGGATGGCACCCAGTGACTTCCCGGCCGAGATGATCGCCTTGACGATCTTCTTGATCGTCGCGTAGGCCTCCTGGGCGAGTCCCGAGATGATGTCCGCAACCGTTTTGCCGGCGTCGAGCAGGGACTCGACGATCGAGTTGACCCGACGCTGGGCGTAGTCGACGACGTCGCTGACGACCTCGGCGAAGGATTTGCCGGCCTCGACGACCGAGTCGACGACCGTCTTGACCGCTTCGGCGATGGTCTTGCCCGCGTCCTTGATCGTGTCCCAGGCGTCGCTGAACCAGCCGTCGTATTCGAGGTCGACGTTCCCACGGCGCTTCTCGCGTCGATAGCCCGGGCCGATGGCCGACAGCCACTCGGCGATCGGACGGGTGTCGCCACCGGCCTCGAAGAAGTCCTTAAAGACCTGCGTCGCATCCTCGACGGTGAGCAGGCCCGCGCCAGTCACCAGCGCGTCCTCCCGGCGAGTCTCGCGAAACGCGGCGATCACATCGCGCCGCATCTGGTCGTCGCCGCAGGCACAGGCGTCCTTGAGGAGTCGCTGGCCCACCCGGGCAGCCGATTTGGTCCGCATGAGGCCTTCGAGTACCTCCCGCCCCTCCGCCCGGTCGCGCTTCATACTCACTTCGACCGCGTCGAAGTAGTGGTCCTCGCTGAGTTCGGTCCGGCGGAGTTTCCTGGCGACAGTCTCCCGGCTCACCCCCGGCAGATCGGCGGCGACGTCGAAGTCATGAGTCATCGCGACGCACCTCCGACGGAAGCCCTGTCACGGTGCTGTTCAGTCGACGCGACCGAGTACTGGTCGGCCGATACGATCGAGTGGTGTTCAGCCGATGCGATCGAACAAGCGCGGGAGTGGGTCTGGATCATGATGTGGCGTGTGTCGATCATTCGATGAGGGTTCGCTGGACGGCGTCGTCGCTGTTCGGATCGGCGTTCTCGCCCTCCCAGTCGACATCGCCGGGAACGGCGTTGTGGTGGAACCGTTCCGGATCGTCGAACTGCAGCAGGCGGGCGGTGGCGTCGATGTCGGCCCGGCCCGCACTGCGGTGAGCGAGGATCGAGGCGTCGATCACGTCCGTCCAGGAGAGGTCGGGGTCGTTGCGGATCGCGGACTCGGTGTCATCGGGGATGAAGTCGGTGATCGTCTGGAGGAAATCCGGCGGGACGAGCTGTTTCATCCCGCGCTCCCAGTTCTTGTAGAACAGCAGGAACGCCGCGTCGAGGGTTCCGTTGTCCGCCGTGATCGATTCGATCGACGCGTCGAGCTCCAGAAAGTGCATCCCCTCGGCGTGGTCGGCCAGCTCGCCAACGGCCGCGATGAGCGCCGGGTCCCCGGTTTTCGTCAGATCGACCTGCAGTTCGGTAAAGCCGAGCGCGTTCTCGACGCTATCGCCCGTCCAGCGGTCCGGATCGGTGATCGACGCCCGGGCGAGGCCGTTGGCCTTGTGATCGGGTTCCTGTGACCGATCCCAGGTGTAGTCCGAGCCAGCGCTGACCGTCGATCCCGAGCGAACGGTCGAGTCGTCACCCGCCACCACGAGGTAGCGCACGTCGACCCCGTAGTCGACCCCGTCCTCGCGACATTCGGGCGTCCCACAGTCTCCCTGAAAGGTGACCTCGACAGGAACGTCGAGAGACGTCCCGTCGGCCGACTCGGTCGGTTGCCCCACCGACAGTGAGAGTTCCTGAAGCTTGTCGGCGTCACTTGCGGCGGCGATGTCGAAGCCGTTCAGCACCACTTCGATCGTGTCCCGGCCCTGGAGATCGCTCTCCAGGTCGATCGTCAGTGTCCGGGAGACGGTGTGTGAGACGTTCTCGTCACCGGTGACGTCGAACGGTTCAGTCACCGACTGAAAGGCCACGTCCGGGTCTTCGATCAGCGTGTAGAGGTCACAGAACTGGGCCGTGTCCGGTCCCGTGCCCGACGCCGCGGCGTGGACGCACTCCCAGTCTTCGCCGGTCCACGCGAGGTAACTCGCGAGTCGATTCAGCCGGTGGTTGTATCGCCAGGCGTGGTGAAACCCCCGCCAGACGAGGCCTGCCTCCGGAACCATACCCCTCACCTGAAATGGACAATAAGTAATTGTTGGGGTGTCGGCAAGTCACACACTCCCATACCAAAGAACGCCCAGGAAACCGAAGCGGAGCCTGCCAAATGTACACTGTGACCGCCGGCTTCGGTGAGACAACGGGCACTCAGGGGCGGAGGTCGCCGAGGGGGCCAAAGATGACATCGTAGCCCGCACTGACCAGGTCGTCGGCACCCTCGATCCCGACCATCGCGAGGACGTCGAAGACGACCAGCAGGTAGTAGATCGACACGAGGAGCATGATCGTGCCCGCAACGCGGTTGATCGCCGTCCGGTGACGGGCGAGCCAGCGGGTGGCCCGCTGACCGAGACTTTCCGACACCACCGCCAGGGCCAGCAACGGTGCGCCCAGGCCGAGGCCGAACGAGAGAAAGCCAAGCAGTGATACCAGCGCCGAATCGAAGAGGATCGGGACGCGGGCGAAAAACAGCGCGATGAATCCCGGGTTACAGGGCAGGACGATCGCGCCGAACAGGAAGCCATAGCCGAAGGCGGTCGCACTCGGATACTGGGTCTGTGGGGGTTCGACCGCCGGGATCCGACCGAAAACCTCCGCGTCGGCGATGAGGGCGATCGAAATTGCCAGCACGAACACGAAAGCAATTGGCGAGGCGACTTCGACGACCGCTGTCAGCGAGATTTCGAGCACGAACGAGAACAGCAGGCCCGCAAGCCCCATGAACGAGACGGCCCCGGCGAGGACGAGCACGCCGAGCAGCCAGACTGGTACCGTCCAGCCGGCCTCCTCACCGCGAGCGCTCTGGTCGGCCAGATAGGCCAGAAAGCCGGGGTACAGCGGTAGGGCGCAGGCGGCAGTCAGCGGGGTCCCGAGGCCGATGAGAAACACTTCGAGCAAGGCGGCGTGCGTACTCATTCGCAGGAGTCGAGCGCCGAGAGGAGATCATCGGTCGGCTTGTGCCCGTCAGGTAGCCGGGTTGTTTCGCCACCGGGGCAGATGCGGACCATCGGCACCTGCGGCGGGACGGTGATCGACCGCCCGAATTCGCCGATCAGCGATTGCGTGACTGCCGGTGGCGAGACTGCGTACCGCCAGTCGAAATCGTTTTCTTCCGCGTGATCGGCGACCGCACTCCGGTCCTCGTTGGGGTCGACGTTCAGCGCGACCGTTGTGACGTCGTCGGGTGCCTGCTCGTGGAACGTTTGCAGTTCGACCTGCTGGCGCTGACAGTTCGAACACCAGATGGCGAACGTCTCCAGCAGGACCGGGCCGTCGGCGTTCAGCTCCGCAATGGAAAACCTCTCGCCCGTTCGGGCGTCGGTCAGCTGCTCAGTGTACCACACCGGCTCGGTGTCGTTCGAACCGGCCGTGGTCTTCGCAGCCGTGGTCTCCGCGGCCGTCGTCCGGGGATCCACGGTCGGCTCCCCGGTATCCGCTTCGGTAGTCGAGGCTGTCTGATCGGTGTCTCCACCTGGCGGCGAGTCCGTCCCGTCGCTCGCACACCCGGCGAGACCGGCGACCGTCATGCTTGCAGCCGCCAGAAAGGAACGTCTCGAAGGTCGCTGCATAGCCGGAACGGGGGGAGATCCATACTTAAACCCGCGGCGGGTGTGTGTCGAGCGCGAACGCCCGCTCGTCCGGCGAGACCGCCCTCGCCGCGATCGGCCTTCGACCGCAGCAGCAACCGGTTAGACACTCACGAGGAAGTTCCGGATCACGTCGTGGCCGACGGCTGTCAGCACCGATTCGGGGTGGAACTGCACGGCCTCGATCGGGTGCTCGCGATGGCGGATTCCCATGACGAGTTCCGTTCCATCGTCGGCCGCCGTGGTCGCCGTCACGTCGAAGCAATCGGGGACGTCGCCCGCGACCAGCGAGTGGTAGCGACCGCCTTGGAATCCCTGCTCGAGCCCCGCAAAGACGCCTTTGCCGTCGTGGGAAATAGAAGCTGCCTTCCCGTGGATCGGTTCCGGCGCGTGGCCGACCGTGCCGCCGTACTCGTAGACCGCAGCTTCCAGGCCGAGACAGACCCCCAGCGTGGGCACCTCGGGACTGACTTCTCGCAACACGGCCGTCGTCACGCCCACGTCGCGGTCGTTCTTGGGATGGCCCGGCCCCGGCGAGATAATAATGGCGTCCGGATCGGCCGCCCGGACGTCTTCGAGCGAAGCCGTGTTCTTCACGACCGTCGTGTCGGCGTGCTCGGACACGTACTCCACGAGGTTGTACGTGAACGAGTCGAAGTTGTCCACGAACAGCACCTCGAGTTCGTCGGTGGGTGTCTCGGTCAGGTTCGCGCTGGTTGACTCGCTCATCGGGACACCTCCTCGACTGGGGTCTCAGCGTCCTCGTCCGGCGACTCGATCCGTTCGAGCGCGTCGATCACGCCGCCCATCTTCTGTTCGGTCTCCTCGTACTCGCTGGCCGGGTCGGAATCAGCGACGATCCCCGCCCCGGCCTGGACGGTGATGCGATCCTGCATTCGCTTCGCGCCACTGCCGTCGACGGTGTCGACGCCGTGTTCGACCGCCGCCGACCGGATGACGATCGCGAAGTCGGCGTCGCCGTTCCAGGAGAAATAGCCCACGCCGCCGCCGTAGATCCCGCGTGGATCCGCTTCGAGGTCGTCGATGATCTCCATCGCCCGGATCTTCGGCGCACCCGAGAGCGTTCCGGCCGGGAAGGCCGCCCGCGTCGCGTCGAAGCCGTCGCTATTCTCGGCGAGCGTCCCCGTCACGGTCGATTCGATGTGCTGGACGTGGCTGTACTTCAGGACGTTCATGAACTCCTCGACGCGGACGCTGCCGGGCTCGGCCACACGGCGGACGTCGTTGCGTGCCAGATCGACCAGCATCGTGTGCTCGGCGCGCTCCTTCTCGTCGGCGAGCATCTCGCCCGCGAGCCGGCGGTCCTCGACGGGGCTGTTGCCGCGCGTGGACGTGCCCGCGATGGGGTTGGACGTGATCAGGTCGCCGCCGACCGAGACCAGCGTCTCCGGGCTCGCGCCGACGATCGTGCGGTCGTCGTACCCCAGCAGGTACATGTACGGCGAGGGGTTGATCGAGCGCAGCGAGTCGTACAGCGCGAGCGGATCGACGTCGCCGTAGAGCTCTCGCTTCCGGGAGATGACTCCCTGGTAGATATCGCCGTCGAGGACGTGCTCCTTGGCGCGTTCGACCGCCTGTTCGTACTCGTCCTGTGGGCCGGCGTCCTCGTGCACCCGGTGGAATCCGCCGGTCTCGGGATCCCCCGCGTCGGCAAGCAGCGACTCGACACGCTCGGCTTCTGCGAGCAACTCGTCGTATCGCGCGCCCGCGTCCTCCTCGGGCCGAACGACCGGCGTGAACACCAGCGAGACCGTGTCCTCGGCGTGGTCGAACACCAGCGTCTTCGTCGCGAGCACGAACTGGGCATCCGGGAACCGCGAGTCCGGCCGATCGATGCCGACTTCGTCGAGCCAGAGGTCGTAGACCGCCTCGTAGGCCAGAAACCCGACGAGCCCGCCCGAGAGTGTCTGGCGATCGTGGGCCGGAAAGCCGCGGCGCTCGACGTCGGGCAGGACGGCCCGCAGGTCGTCGAGCACGTCGCCGCCGTTGGGTTCGAGCAGGTCGGCGTAGCGGTCGTCGAGGATATCCAGATTCGTCCCGTCAGATTCAACAGTCGCGACCGCGACGGGATCGTAGCCGACGAACGAATACCGGGCGTGGCGGTCGTCAGTCGAGGGCGCGAACGCGCCGTTGGGATCGCTGGAGGCAACTTTCTCGGCGCTTTCGAGCAGGAACGCATACTCGTCGGCGTTGGCGTTCTCGGAGTTACTCTCGCGACCGGTTACCGCCGCGTAGGCCGCGAGCGGATCCACGTCGGCGTCGAGTTCGACGGCAACCCTGATCACGCCCGGTTCGTCGGCATCGGCCAGGTCCACGAACGCATCGCGGGAGAGCGACGGCTCGCCCGTCATGCCACCACCCGCGGTTCCCCAGCCCGATCGACGAACTGTTCGACGGCGTCGTGATCTTTGACCCCACCGTCGCGCTCGACGCCGCTGGCAGTATCGACACCGAAGGGCCGGACGGTCTCGACGGCCTCAGCGACGTTCTCGGGCGTGAGTCCGCCGGCCAGCAGGATCGGGACGTCGAGGCGTTCGACCAGCTCGGCCGTCCGGTCCCAGTCGTGGGTTTGACCAGTCCCGCCGCCGCCGGCTTCGTCCAGCGAGTCCACGACGAGTCCGTCGGCCGCATCGGCGTAGGCGTCTAGTTCGGCGTCGTGGTCGAGTGCGACCAGGATCGGCTGGTCGATCGTCGCCGCGAGTGCTTCGACCTCCTGGGGATCGAGCGTCCCGTGTACCTGGATGGCGTCCGGCTGGGTTTCCGCGACGAGTTCCCGGGCGTCCTCGACTGTCTCGGGCATCGTGACGAGCACGCCCGAGACGAGCGGCGGCACGGCGTCGAGCAGGTCGGCGGCGCGCTCAGGAGCGACTTCCCGGGGCGTTTCGACTGGAACGCCGCTGATCACGCCGACGGCGTCCGCGCCGGCGGCGACGCTCGCCCGCACGTCCGCCTCGCGGGTGTGCCCACAGACCTTCACGCGCGTCATGCGACCACACCGCGGAGGCCGGCGAGTTTCTCGCCCGCCGCGCCCGAGTCGATCGCCTGGCGGGCGACCTCGACGCCGTCCTCGAGAGAGTCGGCTTCGCCCGCGACGTAGATCGCCGCGCCGGCGTTCGCGAGGATGATGTCCCGCTTCGCGCCGTTTTCCTCGCCGCGGACGATCCCGCGGAGGGCCTCGGCGTTCTCCTCAGGTGTCCCGCCCGCCACATCGGCGATGTCGTGGCGGTCGAGACCCAGGTCATCGGGGGCGAGCGTGTACTCCTCGACGGAGTCGCCCTGGACTTCGGCGACGGCCGTCTCGTCGTGGATGGCGATCTCGTCGAGGCCGCTGCCGTGGACGACCAGGGCGTGTTCGACGGGCATGTGCGCGAGCGAGCGCGCGACGAGGGGAACCAGATCCGGGTCGTAGACGCCCAGGACCTGCGCGTCAGCGCCGGCGGGGTTCGTGAGCGGGCCGAGGACGTTGAAGATCGTCCGCATGCCGAGTTCCTTGCGCGGGCCGATGACGGCCTTCATCGCGGGGTGGAACGCCGGCGCGTGCATGTAGCCGATCCCCAGTTGTTCGACGTGAGATTCGACGGCCGCAGGATCGCTTTCGAGCGTGACGCCCACTTCTTCGAGGACGTCCGAACTCCCCGAGGACGAAGAGACGGAGTAGTTACCGTGCTTGGCGATCGTGACGCCCGCGCCGGCAGCGACGAGAGCGCTGGTCGTCGAAACGTTGATCGTGTCGTAGTCGTCCCCGCCCGTGCCGCACGTATCCACGAGCGGCCGCCGATCGGGATTGATCGTCCGCGCGGCCTCGCGCATCCCCTGGGCGAAGCCCGCGATCTCCGCTTCGGTCTCGCCCTTCGACCTGAGGGCCGCCAGCAACGCCCCGATCTGGGCCTCGGTCGCATCCTCGAAGACGGCCGTCGCGGCCGCCCGTGCCTCTTCGACTGTCAGATCCTCGCCGTCGGTCACGCGTTCGATGTATTCCTTCATGGTGGACACCAGTGGACTAGTTCGTGTTGTAGTGTACAAATCCGTCCATTGATTTAAGCGTGTCGGGTGCGAAGCCTCGGCGCGGGCCGATCGTGTGATACGACCACAACCACCGGACGCGGCGGCCGTTTCGAAACCTTCAATTACCCGTGCCAACTATCCCAGAATGCGTTCGATCAGCGAGGGTTTGTGGTCTAGACCGGTTATGACACCTCCTTGACATGGAGGAGGCCGGCGGTTCAAATCCGCCCAAACCCATATTTTGTATTTCTGACATAAATTTCGGGTGTCACTCACAACCCATATCGGTGTATGGTGGTCGACATCTGAATCGGCTGAACTGTTTGTCAGAGTCGACGGTTTTGCCCGGTGAATCGGGATGATGTGTGCGACAGACAGTGACTAAATTCCGAAGAGAATGGGCGTCTTCAGGTGGTTTGTCCCACTGCACGAAGAGACGTACGGGGACGATGTGATGAACATCGAGGCCATGGCCGAAGCGACGACGATGCTCCTCGTCCTCGATGCCACAGACGACACAACGGTGGTCGTCCCGAATGATAGCTTGATTTCGCATCTGCCTCCAGTAAATGTTGTAATAGGAATCAGTATCGACTCGGTAATCTTCTCCCCAACACGGTAGCGAGCAGTACGTTACACCGAGTGAGGCACGCCGATAGAAGGTTTCTCCACATCCTTCACAGACGATTCCAATCCGATTGTTCCGTTGCTCGTTAGAACATTCGTTCGAGCAATACTTCCCGTCACGCACCGACGGATAGTACCGGAGATCGTCACCACATGCTCGACACTCCGAAGTTGACATTGACTCACCCTCCGTAATGCCGTGCCGAGCGAGCCAGTGGCAGATGGTCGTCTTCGCAACGTTGCACTCGGCAGCGATGTCAGACTGGTCACGCCGACAGTGAACGTACTGTTCCCGTAACCATTCGGCATTCTGATACAGAGGCTCTCGCTCAATGTCGTGAATGGTCAACCATCTGCTGATCGTCGATTCGGAGACGCCACATTCGTCAGCAATTTCGTCTCTCGTCCACCTGTTATCGACGTACTTCTTGTGTAACCACTCCTCGTCCTTATACAGAAGCTCCCGTTCGATTCCGTGTTTCTCGATCCAATATTGAATCGTTCTCTGGACAACACCACATTCCTCGGCTATATCTTGCTGGCTCCACCGCTGCTCAACGTATCGCTCCCGCAGGTACTCGGGGTCGCGATACGACCGATCCTGGTTCTCGTGCTGTTCGCCACTGCTATTAACGTCGCTGTCGTGGTTGCTCATGCTTCTCTCCCGAGAAGCGCGGTCGCCTGTCTTAGCAGGCGGCCACTTTCTCGTGACACATTCCGCGCTTCTGTCGATATCGTACAAGAACCTCGGCAAAGAAATTTACGATATGACTATAGTGTCCGTAAACTAAATATATTCACTTGTATCGACATACCGAAGAGTAAACTAGAGTCGGAGAGAAGGGGCCACCGATGACGGTCGACCTCACCGACGCCGATCACGCGATCCTCGACATGCTAGCAGTGGGTCGCTGTACCGTGGGGTATCTGGCCGACGAGACGAACTACTCACGCCAGCACGTCCACAATCGGCTCAACATCCTGCAAGCGGCCGAGTACGTCAAGAAAATCCACGATACGACCGCACTCTACGCACTCGAAGACGACCCGCGCTGATCTGGCCCCCAGATCCCGATCGATGTAGAAGCCGGGCAGCACGCCGACCTTGCAGAGAGACCCTGCACAGAGTCGTTTGCTGTACTCGGGGTCGTCTTTCTGTCGGAGCTCGGACACCCACGAAGGAGTGATAGTCTTTCCTCCCGCATCCGAGTGATTTGCTCGGCAGACGCTAACCGGATTCCGTAGCGCATGCGCCATCTCGGGATCACAGTCACATTCGATGAACCGACGAACCGAAACGAGGCGGTGAACGTCAAGACCCTTCCCGAATCGGCGAGACTGTAAATCGCAGCAGACCACCACAATTCACGACGACGAGTGAATCCGCTCCAGATCGCTCACGCGCGGCGCGTTGACGATCGTGACCGTCCGGCCGTCGCGAGAGAGTCGGAAGGCATCGGCGAATCCCCCCTCAGAGACGACGTAACGACCGTCACCGACCGCTTCGGCCTCGTGACTATCGAGGAGGTCGCGATAGCCCCTGACGAACTCCCGGGCGTCTGCCCGTGAATCCCAGCGGATACGCCAGACGTAGCCGTACTCGCCGTCGTTCCGGTAGGGGACGAGCGTGTCGCCGGCCCAGCCGTTCGAGAGCGGGTGGTCGTAATTGTACTGGGCCGCCCCCGTGCGCTCGATGACGTCGGTGGCGACGAACATGGCGTAGATCGAGCCCTCGCCGACGGTGTCGGTCCGGGGTTGGCTGAGGTTCGAAAATCGCTCCCAGCCGCCGCGAGCGCGGTCGGGAACCGAGACGTCGACTGGCGACTGTGTCGGGAAGTACTCGGGGTGGATCAGCTGTTCGGTGCTCTCGGGGAAGTTGTCGTACCGATCGTTGACGGCGTCCCAGCCGCCACGCGAGGGGAGGGGGTTCACGAAGTTCGGCCCTTCGGCGTAGGGCAG
>ENA-ORCR01000639-ORCR01000639.1-marine-metagenome-genome-assembly--contig:-NODE-639-length-15997-cov-3.541834_pt1 | contig 15997 bp, 13 predicted proteins | sample MGYA00237782_ERZ508514 | MGnify/ENA primary metagenome ERZ508514 (study PRJEB26185, sample SAMN06268960) | marine metagenome | isolation source: Eden Landing Ponds, San Francisco, CA, USA | place...
CGTCAGGGGTCAGAGGGAGTCCAATCGCGTCGCCGAGGAGACGGCGGACGTGCTCGCGACGAGTACCGCCGAAGTGACCCACACGCGCTCGGTGACCGTCGAGACGCCGAGTCTGTTGCCCGGTGGGTCGGACGAACGGACCGTCTCGGTCACTCGGACCACCCGGGGTACGTACGCCCAGTTGCTCGGGGCGGCCGCCGTCGCCGATCCCTCACTCGACGGGGCAGCGCTGTTCGGAACGGGGAGCGAACTCCGCGCCAAGAGCACGCGCGTTGCGCGCCGGGTCCTCAACACTCGCGAGGCGAACCTCCAGGTCGCAGTCGCCTGGCGACCCTACCCCGACGCCCCGCTGAAGTCCTCGTTCACTGCGGGCGATCCGCCGCCACGGGACGCCGACGTGTCGATCACGACGGTGACTGTCGCGAGCGGCGCACCGAACGTCTCCGAGAAAGCCCGACGGGCGGCCCGAACCGGCGGCTACGGCGGCGTCGCGCGCGTGGTTTCGCAGGCGTCCATCGACGGCTTGTTCCAGCCCTCGTCGATGCGTGCCGCGTTCTTCAGCGAGGGGCCCGACCGGGCGCTGGCGGCCCACCGATACGACCGAGCGTCGAGCGCTCTCTCCGTCGACGTCACCGCCCAGTTGCAACGGCGAGAGTTCGAGGCCGCGAATCGTCGGCTGGCCGCTGGGCTGGCCGAGCGACTCCAGCGCCACATGCGCCAGCGATACGACTCACCGACGGCCGCGGCCCGTGCAGTGCGCGTCCACCAGGTGCGAATCGTCGTCAGGACGTGGTCGCCGTGAGCCGGAACGGGTTCGAACTCGGGACCCGCGGCCGGGTGCCCTTCGCCCTCGTCGGCGTCCTGCTGGTCGTCTCCAGCGCACTCTTTGCCAGCGCAATCGACCAGCCACGGCCCACGCCCGAACCCGCAGTCGACCTCGCGGTCGAACGGACGACTGCCGATGCGCGGGCCGCCTTCCGGACCGCAGTCGCCGACGCGAGCGTCGATGCTGCCGAGAATCCCGTCCTCGCACCGGCACCGAACGAGTGGGGCGACGTCATCGACCCCGACAGCGCGTTCCGCGACGCACTGAAGATCCGGATCTATCTCGCTGCCCGGGAACGGATCGGATCGGTCGCTCGCAGTCATCGCGGCGTCACCGCCAACGCGACGCTCCCGGCGACGCCGACACCTGCCGACCTCGAACGAGCGATGGCCCGCGTCAGGGTCGAACCAGCGGGTCCCGACAAAACGCAACTCCGTGCGACAATATCGAACGTGACCGTCCAGGCGACCAGTAACGGCCGAGTCGTCGGCACGAAGCAGGTCTCGTTCTCGGTCATCGTCGACACGCCGGTGCTCGCGGTGCACGAGCGGGTCGAGGAGTTCCAGTCACGCCTGAAGGCCGGCGTCGCGAAGCCGGGGCTCGGGCAGAAGTTGACGGCTCGGCTCTACGCCGTCGCGTGGGCGCGTGGCTACGCGCAATACGGCGGTGCACCCATCGACAACGTCGTCGCCAACCGCCACGTCGAACTCGTGACCAACGGGGCCGTCCTCGGCGTCCAGGAGTCGGTCTTCGGCCAGAGCGACCCCGACGGGCGTCGCGCGCTCTCGACGGCGACGGCGACGGTCGGACTCAAAGACGTGCTCTCCGCCAGTTCGATCGACCCCGGTGCGAACGCACTGTTCAAACAGCAACTCGACGCCGCGGCGACGCCGTCCGAGGGCGCCGGTCTCCCGGGCCTCACGGAGGGTGGCACGGATGCGCCCCCGCCCAACGAGACGGTCGACGTGTCCGTTGGGCGGACGGCCGACACCGTGTTCCGTGAGATGGTCCGCTGGCGCGGTGTGAACCAGACCATCGACGACGTCTACACCGCGGAAATCCGGACTCTCGGGGAGTCAAGGCGTGTGAGTGGCGGGACACCGAGTCGCCCGGGGCCGCCCGAGCGACCGGTCGACGGCTGGGAACTGTGGGACGAATCGACCGAGACGACGGTTCTCGGCGTCTCGAACGCGACACGTGGGCCGGGTGTCTCGCAACCGGACGGCTACCACCGGTTCGAGACGTACGTCCGGACGGTGCGCCTCGAACACGAAACACGCGCCATCTGGATCCACAATGGGACCAGAAATACGACCACCAACACGCGAACCGAGACCAAACGCGTGACCGTCACGGTGGTCGGGCGCCACGCTCCCAGTCTGTTCGCGCCGGATCGGCCGATCGAAACGGTGCACGAACGGCCGGGGCCGCTCGGGGGGACGAACCTCGCGGACGTGCCGGAAAGGGTCAAGCGCGAGGTGGTCGATGGCGCTGGCGGCCCGGACGGGCTCGCCAAGCGGGCAGCACTTGGTTCCCTCAACGAGTCAGACCGAACTGTCGAGGGGGAGTGGTCGGATGCAGTGTTCAAGTGGATCTACCCCGGCTTCATCGAGTTACGCAAGACCGTTGGGAACACCTCGGTGTCGCTATCGCGCGGCAAGATAGGCACCCATCAGGTGAATCCGCCCGCGGAACTGGCCGACAAACTCCGCGAGCGACGCGCGGCGCTCGTGGACGCACCCGAGACCTACCATGGGGTGCCCGGGAAGGCCCGTGCGGCCGTCCGCGGTGCCTATCTCCACCTCGTAATCCGCCAGCTGGAACGACAGGCGGAGAACCGCCAACAGCGGGCCAATGCACTCTCCGATGCGCTGAAGGACGCTGGCGCGCCGTCGCTCTCGAAACTGCAGACGAGTTACGACGCGCGACGCGCGTCGGAGCGGGGGACCGACACCGGTATCGGGACAGCCGGGACCCTCGACATGCACGTCGACGGCGCGCCGCCGTACCTCTCGCTCACGAAAGTCGAGGAAGGGGACGTCGCGTCAGTCGAGGGCGAGGAGGCACCGACCTACCCACTCACCGCCCGGAACGTGAACTACTTCACCGTCCCCCACGGCGACGCGACGGACGCGATATTGACGGCGCTGATCCCGGGCGGGTCGAGTCAGAAACAGCGGCTGGACACCGCTGCGAGAGCGCTCCGGGCGGCCAACCGCACGCTCGACCACCGGCCGAACGCGACGGTCGAAGAGCGCCGAGATCGGCTTCGCGCGAAAGTCGACAAGAGCGTCGGCCGGGTAGAGCGTGACCTCGTCCGCGAGTTGGCATGGCTGAACGTCGGCAACGACACCGAAGAGCGCGAACGCATCGTCTCGGAAACGCTCTCGGAGTGGGAGCCACTGGACGCCCAGGCGCTCGCGCTGGCAAACGGGTCGGTTGTGGAGCCACTCGTTGCTGTTGCAGAGCGGCGAGGGACGGTCGACGGCTGGTCGACACGCGAGCGGGACTGGGTGCGCCTCTCGCTGAAGGCACAGCTCTACGAATCCCTGAACGAGAAGCGCGGGAAAGTCTCGGGGCCGGCCGTGACCGCGGCGACTGCCACGATCAAAGGCGCCGTCAAAGACCGCGTGGAGGCGGAGGCCAAAGACGCGTTCCAGAAGCAGTTCAACGAATCGATCGACCAGATCCCGGCCGGACTGCCGATGGCCCCGCCACTCGGGAACTGGTGGGTGACGACGAACGTCTGGTCGGTCACCGTCCGCGGCCAGTACGCCCGTTTCGCCGTGGAGACCCCGCGACGAACTCCTGGTGCAGGCGACGCCTCGCTCAACTACGTCCGCGACGGCGAGAACGCGACGCTCGACGTCGATGGCGATGGTCGGGAGGAAGTGCTGGGTCGTGCGTCGAAAGTGACCTTCACGACCCGCACCGCCGTCGTCGTAGTGGTTCCGCCCGGTGGGACCGGCGTCGGCGACGTCGACGGCGTCGCTATCGAGGAGTCACCGGGCTGGGCGATCCCAGGGCCGGTTGACCGGACCCAGCCGTGGACTGGCGAAGCGTACGTGCTCTCGGCGGACGGAACGCCCGACGAGCGGTGTCCCGGCGCTGGAGTCGGCACAGCGCCCCGACCTCGTGGGGGTGGACGGTCGGCATCCGACGGGCCACCGAACGGGAGTCGATCCGATGACGGTGCGGAACGGCCGCCCGGGGCACCGAGAAGTCCCTGTGGGCGATGACCCGAGAGGCCGGTTCCCACATCGACTGCGGGTCGGCCGGAGCGATGTGGCGACTCCAGAGTGACACTGACTTGTAGGCCGACCGCAAACGTCGGGTATGCTCAGAGGCGAGTTCGAGTCCGCGGGCGAGTCGTCACCCGAAGCGTTGCGTAGCGAGTACGGTCGCGTGTTGCAGGAGACCATCGAACCGCTCGGCGTCGAGAGCGTCGCCGAGCGCGCGGGCCTCGCGACCGACGTCGTCGAATCGGTTGCGGCCGGTGAGCAACCTGAACTGACGCTCGAAGCCGCTGCTGCCATCCTGGCGACCGACGACGAGCGCCCCGACGGCGAGACGATCAAGATGGAAGCGCTCGACATCCTCTTGATGGGGATGACGACCGCCGTCGTCGACGTCGATGCGGTCGCCGCCGGCCTGAACGGTGAGATGGAACCCAAGGAGATCCAGCAGAAAGTCGAGGGTCGCTACCCGATCACTCTGGAGGAGTACGCGGCCATCCACCACTTCCTGGAAGCCCGATAACATGCGCGTCGCAATTCTCGGCTGTGGCTACGTCGGCCTCGAACTCGGCCGACAGCTGACAGGTGATCACGACGTCGTCGGCGTCCGCCGCTCGGCGGAGGGCGTCGACCGGATCGAATCGGCCGGGTTCGAGGCCGTTCGGGCGGACGTGACCGACAGCGAGGCGCTGGCACAGGTGCCCGACGTCGACGCTGTCGTCTTCATCGCCAGCAGCGGCGGCCGCGGCGCCGAGGCCGCCCGGGAAGTCTACGTCGAGGGGTTGCGGACGGCCATCGACCACTTCTGCGGCCGGTCGGACCCGCCCGAGCGAGTGGTATACACGTCGAGTACGGGCGTCTACGGCGACCACGATGGCGCGTGGGTCGACGAGGAGACCGAAATCGATCCCACGACAGCCAAGACCGAAGTGCTCGCCGAGGCCGAACGGATCGCGCTGGAGCGACCTGCCGAATACGGCGCTGTCGGAACGGTCGCGCGGTACGCCGGCCTGTACGGCCCGGACCGCTACCGCCTCTCGCGTTACGTCGACGGGCCGGTCACTGAGGGGTACCTCAACATGGTCCACCGCGACGACGCCGCCGGAGCGGTGCGATACCTGTTGGAGTCCGGCAGGGGTCGCGACGAAGCGGTCAACGTCGTCGACGACGAACCCGTCTCGAAGTGGGCGTTCGCAGACTGGCTGGCCGCCGAGTGCGACGAACCCGAGCCCTCCAAACGAACGATCGAGGAGCGACTCGCCGCCGAGGACCTCTCGGAGACTGTCGAACGACGCCTGCGAACCAGCAAACGCGTCGCCAACGACCGACTGCGCGAACTCGGCTACGAGTTTTCGTTCCCGACCTACCGGGAGGGGTACCGCGCCGCCATCGACGCGTATCTCGACGACCGCGGCGGACCTGGCGATGGAGCTGGCGACGACAGCGGGTGACTGGCCCGCTGCCGTCGAGTGCGTCGCAGTCACTCGGCAATCACGACTCTTCGGCGGACTGAAAGCCACTGAGTCGGAATGTCGGGCAATTTGCTCGTCTGGATACCAGTAAGAAACTACTTGAGCCTCCAAGGCGACACCCCGGACATGCCACACGCAGCCGCGGGTGGCGTCGGGCTCGTTGCGCCGTCCGACGTCGCCGCGGCGGTCGCCGAACAGGACCCGCTCGTCCTGGCGGCCGCCGTCGTCGGCTTGCTCGCCGTCCTCGTCGCCCTCTGGTGGGGGATCAGGCGCCTCCGTGCCACCCCCGGCGAGCAGTTCGTCGCTCACCTCTCCGAGCACGACGACGTGACCGTCCTGATGCACCCCAATCCCGACCCCGACGCCATGGCCTCCTCGCTCGCGGTCGCCGAATTCGCCGACGAGGTCGGCGTCGAAACACACCTCCAGTACCCCGGCCAGATCCGCCACCAGGAGAACCGCGCCTTCGAAACCGTCCTCGACCTGGACTTCGACCAGGTCGACACCGCGGGCGACCTCGAATCGGACAACGTCGTCCTCGTCGACCACAACGAACCCCGTGGCTTTGCCGGCGCCGAGAGCGTCACCCCCTTCGCCGTCGTCGACCACCACCCCGGCGATGGCTCCGGCACCAACTTCACCGACGTCCGGCCCGACCACGGCTCCTGTGCCAGCATCCTCTCCGAATACTTCGAACAACAGGACTGGGAGCCCCTCTCCCCCGACGAAGAGGCCGCACTCAACGGCGACGCCGAGCGCGTTATTCCGTCGGAGACGGCGACCGGCCTCCTCTACGGCATCCAATCGGATACGAAACACCTGACGAAGGGCTGCTCCGAGGCCGAATTCACGGCCAGCGCGTTCCTCTACAAGGGCATCGACGAGGACTGCCTCGACCGCATCGCCAACCCGCAGGTCGACGCCGAAGTCCTGGACGTCAAAGCCAAAGCCATCAAGGAACGCTCGGTCCGCAACGCCTTCGCCGTCAGCGACGTCGGAGAGGTGTCGAACGTGGACGCCATCCCGCAGGCCGCCGACGAGTTGACCCGACTGGAAGGCGTGACCGCCGTGGTCGTCATGGGCCGCAAAGACGACACGCTGCATCTCTCCGGTCGGTCCAGGGATGATCGAGTTCACATGGGGAAGACGCTTCGTGCCGTCGTCGACGAGATTCCCATGAGTAACGCCGGCGGCCACGCCCGGATGGGCGGTGGACAGTTGTCCGTGGAACACATGGAAGGCCTTGGCCCCGGCGATGGGTTAGACCGCTCTGACTTTGCGGATCGACTGTTCGACGCGATGGCCGGCGAGATCTGAGTTGGCGTAGTCTGCTTGGTGGGTTGTTCTCAGTGGCTGTAGTGAATTGCTCCGCAGGTGATTGGTTTCAGCCACAGTGCTGAATACGCGGGCGGTCGCATCACTCGCCCCATCGATTTATACGCGCAAGTGTGGTAGCCTCTCGCATGGGCAATTCGAACTCGGCCGAATCGACGCTCGAGGCGGCGGCCGGTGCCGCAGGCCCCCACGTGACTGCTGCGTTCGAATTGCTGAGTAACGAGATCCGTCTGGCTATCCTGCTAGCCCTCTGGGAGGCCTACGACCCGTACGGCCCAAACAAAGCAGTCCCCTTCTCGGACGTATACGACAGCGTCGCCATCACCGACAGTGCGAACTTCACCTACCATCTCGACAAACTCACCGATCACTTCGTCGAGAAGACTGCCGATGGCTACCGACTTCGGAATGCTGGTCTCATGATTGTCCGAGCAATCATCGCCGGTACGGGACTCGACGAATCCCACGTCTCGCCGACGGAACTCGGTATTTCGTGCCATCGCTGCGGTGACGGGCGAGTGGAGATCAGGTATCAGGACGAGGCCGTGTACCTGACGTGTTTGGAATGTGATGGGTTTACGACGACTGATGAGTACCCTCGCGGCACCATCGCCAAATTTTGGTTGGACCCGGCAGGACAGGCCGAGCGAAACCCGCCAGAACTCCTCGCGGCGAGCGTGATCAGAACCCACCACCGCAATCGGATGATGGAGGAAGGGATTTGTCCGGCGTGTTCCGGAGAAATCGATGCCTCACTCCAACTCTGTGAGGGCCATCAACCCGGGCCTGGGACGGTGTGTCCTGCCTGCGGAACACGTGATAGTGCCAGAGTCAGGTATGTCTGTACCGTCTGTAAGTATCGGAACCGTCGTCCAGTCGAATTAACGGTCGTCGATCATCCCACTGTGATCGCCTTCTACTCCGACCACGATATTGATCCACGGTTGAGTATCGACGACGTACAGGGGGCCATCGAGATGCTGAAACGCCTCTGGGAGATGGAGCACACCCTCGTTTCGACTGATCCAGTCCGGATTCGCGTTACGGTTCCGTGTGACGGCGACAAACTTCACCTGACACTCGATTCGGACCGAACCGTCCTCGATGTCCGTGAGAGTGATTGAACCGAACCGGAAATTCGATCTGAGCGTGAGTGAGAGGTACCCCCGCAATGTGAGTCACGCTCGAGCGGTACCTGTAGCAGATTACAGTAACCCCGCTTACTAAAATGTGCTACAGATTATACTTTTTCCACTCGGACGCCTACCCTCTCACGGGTGCTACTGACATCCATGACTGATGCGAGCAGCGGCGAGTTGGACGTCATCTTCAGCGGATGACGGAGCAAACCACGCTCCATCGCGAGCGAACTCGGCGGAGTCGAGCGTATCGGGGGAGACGACAGAGAACAGCGGAGGACCAACACAATGCCACCGTACATCGCACAAACCGAACCGACAGCACAGCACAGCGATACCCCGGGTCGAGGGGGTGATCACCGATGAGCACGTTCGTTCTCGTCCATGGCGCCTGGCACGGAGCGTGGGCCTGGTACAAGGTGGTGCCGCTCCTGGAGTCGAAGGGCCACGACGTCGTCCCACTCGACCTCCCGGCCCACGGGACAGACACGACACCGATCGAGGAGATCACGCTGGAGGAGTACGTTGAGCACGTAGGCGAGGCGCTGGAGGCAGAAGACGAGTCCGTCCTCCTCGTGGGTCATAGCAGCGGCGGTGTGATTATCTCACAGACCGCCGAGGAGTACGCCGAACACATCGACAGGCTGGTCTATTTGTCGGCGTTTCTGCTCGACGACGGCGAGGCGCTCATCGACTATGCAGCGGCCGACGATGAGTCGGTCATCACACAGCACTACGTGCTCAACGAGGACGCGGGATACGCAACTGTGGCGGACGAGGGAATCCGCGAGGGGTTTTATGCGGACTGTTCGGACGCGGACGTGACCCTCGCGCGGTCGCTGCTCAGGCCTGAGCCGCTGGCTAGCCAGGTGACGCCGGTCGAGATCAGCACGGAGCGCTTCGGGAGCGTGCCGCGGATCTATCTCGGCTGCGAACAGGATCGGGCGATCACGCCAGCGACCCAACGGAAGATGCGCGAGAACCTCCCCTGCGAGGAGGTCCGAACGCTCGAGGCGAGCCACTCGCCGTTCCTCTCGGCACCCGATGCACTCGCGGAGCACCTCGACGCAATCGCGTCGGCCTGAGGGAGGTCAAGGCGCCTCCCAGTTACAGCGGTACGAGGAGGACGCCATCGGCCCCCAGTTCCGGGCGTGATTACCATCAGTATCTGAGGGGTTCGACGAGGCAGTTTGCTTCAGTAATATCATAAAGTAGCTGATTGATTGAGTACTCAATCAACAGACGGGGTATTTGAATGGATACTCAGTGCCTGGTACTCCCCTCCTGCACGGAAACTGTCTGCAGTGGTTCGCCCTGAGTTTCCTCGACCCGTTCTCACCGCAAGCGACGAAAGCCCTCGACTCGCTCGCTCTGAGTTGCTTCGACGGCAGCGGACACCCAGCGACGAAAGCCCTCGACTCGCTCGCTCTGAGTTGCTTCGACGGCAGCGGACACCCAGCGACGTAAGCCCTCGCCCCGCTCGCGGTCGCTGACCGGGATATCCGCGCTCGAACAACCGCACCGCGCCACACTCGCGCGGATAGTGCCCGCTCAGGCGACTAAAATTGACGCGAGCGCGCCTCGCCCTTTCAGTCCACCAGGGTCAGCGAACCAGCACAACACCGCAGACAGCCACACGCCTCCCCAGCCGATTCGCTCACTACGCTCGCTCATCCCTCGCGCAATTCCATCGCGGCCGCTCGTCCGAGGTGGACTCGCGGCCGCGACAGCGCGCGCCAAAACTGTGGAATTCCCAGCGCCGTCACTCGCTCGGAACGTCCTCAAGCGCGTCGCGGGAGGCCTCGCAGACGGCGTCCGGGTCCAGATCGGTCTCTCGCCAGGCGGGCAGCCGGTCGTCTGCGGCGGGCGAGCGGACTGACTCGGCGTAGGCGTCGACCTGCTCGCGTTCGCCCGCGGCGTCGTAGTCGAGACCGTTGAACGCCGCGTCGGTGGCGTACTGGTCGACGAATCGGCGGGCGGTGTCGCGATACCGCTCGCGCAGGGCCTCGTACTCGACGGTCACGTCGTGGTCGGCGAGCGCGTGAAAGAGCGCGGCGGCGACTTCGTCGGCCATGTCTGAGAGGCCGCCCCGGCCGCTGACGGCGCGGTGGTCGTGCTCGTGAATGCCCAGGTCGACCTGGGCGGACCCCTCGAAACCGGCGTGGTCGAAGGCGTCCCCGAGCGTCGCGACTTCGAGGCCCCACCCGCGCGGTGGCCGGAGTCGGCGGACGAGGTCGCTCGTGCCTGCAAATTCACCGGCGAGGGCGTAGCGGAAGGCGCCGAGATAGTCGACGAGCGGGGCCGAACGCTCGTCGGCGAGGGCCGCCACCACAGGTTCGTAGAACAGGCGGCACAGACGCCCGTAGAGCCGGTCGTTTTCGACCCGGGCGTAGTAGCCCTTGACGAACGAGTAGTCGTGCGCGAGCGGGAAAAGCAGGCGCGGGACGTGCTCGGGGCCGTAGGTCGTCGCGTCGGCGTCGTGGACGGCGACGAAGTCGCTCCGGGCGGCGGCGACGCCGAGCGCGAGCCACACGTCTCGGCCCTTTCCCGCCGTCCCGTTCAGCCCGTGCTCGGCCAGGTGCGAGCGGACTGTGGGTGCATTACACCACAGCAGGTCCGCGTCGACGTCGAGCGAGGCGACCCACTCGCGGACCGCGTCGACGTTCCCGTCCTCGGCGCGGAGCGCGATGACCACCGACTCCGGGTCGACGTCGCCCAGGGTCGAGAGCACCTGCTCGGCGGCGAGACTCGCGTGATCCCGGTCCGTCAGCGGCACGACTACTGTCGCGCGGTCGACCGGCGCGTCGGGATTCGCGCCGCCGAAGTCGTGCAGGGTCGCCACCCGCTCCTGGACGTACTCCATCGACCCCGCCTAGCGACTCGACTCCCATATACTCCGCTATTCGCCGCTGGGACACGTCCGCGCAACGCACCGACGCGCTCAGGCACGCGCACCGCTGGGCAGTCGACCCAGTCGCTGGGCGACCACGAGCGCGGCGAGGATGACGACGAGGCCGACTGCGAACGAGCGAAAGATCAGGTCGAACGCCATGTCGGCATCCCGCAGGAAGCCCACCGCGTAGGAGCCCCCGGCCTGGACGAACATCATCGCGCCCGAATACGTCGCGTAGGCGCTCGCCCGGTGGCGGTCCGGGAGCGACCCGAGCATGTAGGTGTCCATCGCCGGGAACAGGCTGTGGACCACGAATCCCAGCGCGAGACTGAGCGCGACGACTGCGAGCAGTCCCGAGACGGTCGTCAGCGCGACGACGATTGCGACGAACCCACCCAGCAAGGTGAGCATGTACCGGACCACGTCGAGACGGTCCGCGAGCCGTCCGGAGAGGGCCATCGCAGGCACGCCCGCACCGAAGGTGACCGAGAGGACGGTCCGTGCCGTGGATTCGGTGAGTGCCTTGGTTTCGTCGAGGTAGGTGGGGTAGAAGTTGAACAGGCCCTGCCAGACGAAGCCCGTGGCGCCGAGCATGACCACGCCGGCCGCGACGATGCGCCACTGCGCGCGGACGGCGACGAGCAGGTTCCGGTCCTCGGAGCCAGCTTCCGGCAAGTCCGTCCGCCAGGCCGTGACCGTGAAGAGGACTGTCGCGAGCGCCGTCCCGACCGCCATCACCCGGAAGGCCATCGGCCAGCGACCGACTGCGAGGACGGCCGTGACGAACAGCGGCGCGCCGACGGCCGCGAGCTGTGCGGCGGTGCCGTGGACGCCGATGACGGTTCCGACGCGCGAGGGGAACAGTTCGCTCACGAGCGGATTCGCGGCGATGAAGTAGGCGCCTCCGGCCATCCCCATCAGAAACGCGGCGATCTGGAGCGCACGGATCCCAGGTGCGATGGCGGCGAGTACGGTCGCGGCCGTCAGCGTCGCCCCCGTCGCGAAGACGACGTAGTGACGCGGGACTCGGGTGAGCAGGTAGCCGGTTGGAATTCGCGGGACAGCACTGCCGACCCAGACGAGCGATGCGAGCAGGCCGACGGCCGCCGCGTCGACGGACAGCGCGGTCCTGAGCGGGTCGAGTAGGGGGGCGAAGACCACCCGTCCGAGGTTGACGACGAAGACCATCCCGCAGAGTGACCCGAGGAGATGACGACGGCGCACACCACCCAGTGGGTCCCCGGCGAGTCAAACGTTGGGGGTGGGACCCACTGGACCGCAGGTAATCCGACTATCGCCGGACCGCGACCGTGAGCGGTCCGAATCTATGCATGGGGTTTTTGAGAGTCCGTGTCCTACCGTCGGCTATGAAATCGGTCCGGAAGGGGCTCCGTTCGGGCGAGATCGAGAAAGACGTCTACGAGCGACTCGCCTGCAGCGAGTGCGGCGAGGAGCTCTCGACCGAGAACGACCCGGACGAACTCGGCACCGTCCGCGTCTGTCCCGAGTGTGGCAGCAAGTGGAAGAAAGTCGGCTGAGACACCCGTTCCGTCGGCCGTGAGCGCTGCGAAGGGAACCCTCTTCTCGCCCGTTCGGGCTACTCGAAGACCGCGTCGAACGCGTCCGCCCCCAGTGGCTCGTGGGTCCCAGCGTCGACGTTCTCGGCCACGTGCGCCGGTGAGCCCATCCCGACGAGCGAACTCGTGACCCCCGGCGCGCTCCGTGCGAAGTTGAGCGCCCGCTGTGCGCTCGTCTCGCCAGCGACCTGCTCGGCGACCTCGGCCGGGAGGCCTGCACTCGCCAGTTTGCCCTGCGCGAGCGACGCGCTCGTGAACACGTTCAAGCCGGCGTCGTGTGCGAACCACAGCGTCGACTGAGCCCCGTCGGCCCCCTCCTGACCCTCGACGGTGAACGCGTCGGCCATGACAACGTTGAACGGGAGCTGAATCGCCCGGAAGTGCGTCGCCGCGTTGTTCGCCCGCTTTGCCGCCGCCCGGGCGCGCGAAACGACCTCGGGCAGCGAGAGATAGCTGTCGTGGTCGGGACCGACGCGAAACGCCTCCCAGGTCGCCACGCCGTACTGGCGAATGTCCCCCGCGGCCGCCCGTTCTTCCAGGCGCGTGAAGGCGTCTTCGAGCTGATCGTACACCGCCTCGGCCGAGTGCTCGGCTAGCTGTGTTTCCGGGTTGTGAACGTAGTACAGGTCGATCGTGTCGAGGTCGAGGTTGGCGAGCGAACGGTCCAGTTGGTCCTCGATGTACGCCGGCGCAATGCAGTGTTGCCCGGCGACCAGATCGGCTGGGTCGACGATGCCGGGGTCGACGTACTCGCTGTGGATCCACTGGCCGGGATTGTCTGGCCGCTCGCCGTCGAACGGGACGAATCCCCCCTTGGTCGCGACGAGGACGGCCTCTCGGTCTACGCTCGCATCTGAGAGCGCGTCGCCGACGACGCGTTCGCTGCGCTGATTCCGGTAGTTGATCGCCGTGTCGACGACGTTGATTCCCGATTCGAGGGCCTCGACGACGGCGTCGTGATAGGCGTCGTCGGCCGCGTCCGTCGGGTCGCCGAGGTAGGTGCCGACGCCGATGCTGGAGACGACGCCCTCACCGAATCGCCGGAAGTAGGTGCGGGCGAACCGGTCGCCGAACTCGTCGCGGTACGCCCACGTCGCGTCCCTGGTGACCATACGAATTGTGCGTCCGCCGCGAATAAAAGAGTGCTATCTCGGAGAGAGTGTGCGCCAACCGCCGAATTATGTCGTCGACAGCCAAAGACGGAGTATGACCGAGCGGATCAGGCCGAGCCGAGAAACCCCGTGGTACTGGGCAGACGGCGATGGGCCGCTGTTGCTCCTCGGCGGAACGGACACGGACAACCTCTTCCAGTGGACTGGCGACAGACTTCAGGACCACCTGGACGGCCTCGTCGACGCAGGCGGCAACTTCGTCCGAAACACGATGTCCGACCGAAAGGAGGAGGACGTTTCGCCGTTCGAGCGAACCGACGACGGAACGTACGACCTCGAACGGTGGAACGACGAGTACTGGAACCGGCTCGACGCGTTCCTGGACGCCACGGCCGAGCGCGATATCGTCGTCGAGTTGACGCTCTGGGACCAGCACGACCTCGCTGGATCCAGGTGGGAGACCCACGCCTGGAATCCGGGCAACAACGAGACGCTGCCCGAGGGCGCCCTGCCCGCCATGGGCGGAGACCACTGGCAGGACCGGATCGCCTTCTTCCGGACGGTCGAGGAGGGCAACGACCCCGTCCTCACCCACCAGGAGCGGTTCGTCGACGAAATCCTCGACCACACGCTCGAACACAGGCACGTCATCTACAACGTCACCAACGAGGGGTGGGCCGGGATCGAGTGGGAACTGCACTGGGCCGAACACGTCCTGGAGCGGGCCGACGAGCGCGGCGTCCGCGTCGAGGTCGCGAACATGAACATGAGCCCCGAAGAGTCCGTCGAGAAAGTCATCGAACACCCCGAGAGGTTCTCGTACGTCGAGGTGTCCCAGCACAACCAGCACTTCGCGGGTGCGGACGGGCAGGACCACTGGGACAACCTCCAGGCCTGGCGCGGAGCGGTCGCGGACGCCGTCGGCCCGCGGCCGTTCAACAACGTGAAGATCTACGGGGGGTTCGACGGCGGGAAAGAGGCCGCCGGCGACGCCGACCAGGCGGTCCGGTGGTTCTGGCGGAACGTCATCGGCGGCTGTGCCGCGTGTCGGTTCCACCGACGGGTCGCCGAGGGCGACGAAGGGTGGGGGATCGGCGGGAGCGAGCGGGCGCTGACACAGATCCGCTCGGTTCGGGCGGTCGAGGAAGTCGTCGACCTGCCCGCCCTGACGCCGCGACAGGACCTCCTGGAAAACGCCGTACCCGGCGAGGCCTACTGCACGGCCGACCCCGGCGCGGCCTACGTCGTCTACGTCCCCGATGGTGGGGAGGTCACGCTCGACGTCGAACCGGGGTCGTATCGACGCCGGTATCTCGACGCAGAGACCGCCGGGTGGACCGACGAGACGACGGTCGAAGGCGACGACAGCGTCGTGATCGACCCGCCGGAACGACCGAACCAGATCGCCGTGCTGACGGCCGAGTCGTGACAGGCGAAGCGAGCGACGACGCCGGACGCCGACCTACGCACCGTCGAGGTGCTCGCCCATCCACTCGTACTGGTCGTCGAGCATCCGGCGGCCGGCGTCGGTGAGCGCGTACTCGTCGTGGATGCCCGCCTCGCGGACCTCCAGGTGGCCGGTCTCGACCAGCGAGTCGAGCGCGCCGTAGAAGGATTTGGGGTCGATGCGCTCGTCGTAGCGGGATTCGAGCCGGGACTTCAGCGCCTGGCCGTGGAGCGGTCCCTCGTCGGTGAGGATGATACACAGGTCCCGGCGGCGGCCGCTCTGGAGCCACTTGGTCATGGGCATCGCTGTGAGCGCCATCGCCACGGTCGTTGCGGTTTCGGTCGCCGGGTGTCGGTCGTCGGCCGTCGGCGCGGGAATCGACACCTTCGACTGTCACCAGTCCCGAGCGTCGACGATGACCGACGACGCCACCGACGGAGGGGCCGAAGCGACCGCGGGCGACGGTGACGCCACCGACGCCGACACTGTCGCGACGGGCGCCGGGATCACCGCTCGCTACGAGGAGACCGACACCGAGCGGCGACTCCTGTTCGAGGCCGACGGCCGGACCGCGGCGGTCGCGCAGAACCGCGAGGGCTACGCCATGGTGAAAGTGCGACCGACCGCCGACGGCGACGAACTCGAACGCTACTACGGCTTCGACATGGCGCTGGACCACGCCGCCGAACTGCTGGGGGTCGCACAACACGACCTGCCCGTCCCCGACGCGGCCGCCGACATGGGGATGTGAGCGGCCCCGTGAGAACGGGCTCGCGTCCTCGGGTCGCCGGGACCGAACGTGCGATCGGTTCACAAGTGAACGCGCTCCTTTTACCCGCTGGGACACGTACGACGATCCGATGACTGCACCACGTGTCGCAGGGGTCGGCCTGACCCCCTTCGGGAAGTTCTCCGAGCGGACGGGCCGGGACCTGTTCGCCGAGGCGGGACTCGCGGCGC
>ENA-ORCR01000640-ORCR01000640.1-marine-metagenome-genome-assembly--contig:-NODE-640-length-15990-cov-3.525357_pt1 | contig 15990 bp, 16 predicted proteins | sample MGYA00237782_ERZ508514 | MGnify/ENA primary metagenome ERZ508514 (study PRJEB26185, sample SAMN06268960) | marine metagenome | isolation source: Eden Landing Ponds, San Francisco, CA, USA | place...
CCCCCCCAGCCGATTCGCTCACTGCGTTCGCTCATCCCTCGCACGGGTCCGTCTCGCGGCCTCACTGTCGTTCGGCACGCGAGACAGCGCGCGCCACGGTAGCTGTCTCCCACGTCGAACAGAGAGACCTGTTCGTCCAAACCTCAGCGCTCGGCTTCGAGACCCAGAATCTGCCGGGTGTACTCGTCGAGGAGTTCGACGGTGGATTCGTCGCGGGGGTAGATAGCGTGGCCGTTCCAGGTGTGGGTCCACTCGTATTCGGAGTCCGCGCGGAGGTCCCACACCATCGCGGCGTCCGTCTCGTGCTCGACGAAGGCCTGATACCACCGCTCGAACATGGCGTTGCGCTCCTGGATTTCGGTGCTGTCGTCGGTGTCGTCGGTGCGGTCGACCTCCCAGCCGAACTCGCCGCAGTAGGCGGGCTTGCCGACTTCCTCGTGGGCTTTTGCGGTGTGATTCTCGATCCACTCGACGGATTCGTCTTTCGAGAGGCCCCAGGCGTTGGGGTAGAGGTGGTACGAACAGGCGTCGATGGCGTCGAGTTCGTGGGTCTCGACGTACCGTGTCGGGTCGTGGCCCACCGGGCCGTCCGGACCGTAGAACCCTTCCATTCCGGTGGAGACGAGGTGGGTGTCGTCGATGGACTTGATGAACTCGGCGGTGGATCTCACCCACGATTTGTAGTCGGCGTAGTCGGCGGTGCCGACGCGGGGTTCGTTCGCGAGTTCCCAGAGCATGATCGTGGGGTCGTCTTTGTACTTCACGCCGGTAATCGTGTTATCGCGTTCGAGGAGTTCCTCGATGAAGCCGTGGAACCACTCGATGGCCTGGTCGTCGGTGTAGAAGGCGGCCTTCTCGTCGGCACCGATCCAGTCGAGGTACTGGGGGATGCCGCCGCGCCAGTCCCAGTAGTTTGCGAGTGGCATCACGAGGCGGACGCCGTGGCGGCCGAACTGGTAGACGACGCGGTCGAGCAACTTGAAGGCCTGCTCGTTGAACAGCCCCGGCGCTGGCTGGAGATAGTTGTCTTCGCCCTCGCCAAAGGCGGGCACGCGCATCACGTTAAGCCCCGAGACGAGGTCGGTCCACGAGGAAAGCAACGCGTCGGCGGAGACGCCGCCGTCGTAGCGGGAGACCTGCGGGTGGTTCCCGCCGCTGAAATACGCGGGCTCGCCGTCGACGGCGAAGCCGGCGCCATCCCGCACGACTGGATGGTCGAAGACGACGTCCTCGACCGAGCCGTCGACTGGCGTCATCGAGGGGACGGGCGTGGGCGTCGGGGTCGGTTCCGGGGTCGCAAAGGGCGAGGCCGTGGAGCCGTCGCTCAGCCAGGAAATCTCGACGTGGCCCAGTTGGCCGCTCCAGGGCTGGTTCCCGGCGGTGAGGACGAACCGGCAGCGGTCCACGCCCTCCGAGAACTCCCCCGAGACCTCGTCGTGGTGCCACGACCCGCTGACGGTGCCGTACTCTTCGCGACTGGTCTCGACCGGCGTCCAGGTCCCGCCGCCGTCGGACGATGCTTCGAGGCGAATGTCCCCTCCTTCACCTTGGTGCCAGTGGAACTCTGCAGTCGCCGACCGTAATTGGCCACCGAGCGGATAGACGATGGTGGCGTCGTCTGTGGTTCCAGTCCGGGTGTAGCGAACGTCGTCGGTGCTCCCGTCGGGGTGGACGAAGTACTCGACGTTCGTGTTGTCGACGCCGAGGTCGGTCTTGTCCGATTTCGGAGAAAGGTTGCCCACGTTCTCGCAGGGGTCGGTGAACGTCGATTCCGACAGCGTCCCTGTGCCCGTCCCTTCACCACCGTCCCCGCCGGAACACCCCACGAGCCCCACGCTCGCGGCCACCATCGCGTTCCTGAGGACTGCTCTCCGGCGCTGCATACGCACTGGTTTGTGGGTTGTTACAAAAGCACACTGGTGGCTGCAATATATTACGAACCTTTGATAGGTGCGAACGGGTCGGTGTCCACCGAGTACCGATTTGGCCACCGCAAACGCGCGCTGGCTGTCACCGTTCCGACACGCCCAAGACCCTCACCCACCCAGCGGCGGGTATGACGACCCGGCGGCGTGACGCGCTGGCGGTGTTCGGGTCCGGGGCGCTCCTCGGAGTCGTGGCACTGGCCCACTACGCGCTCAATCGACCGGGTACCTTCGGCATCAACTACCGCGTCTACCACGTCGCCATCGAGACGGCCCTCGCCGGGCGCGACTTCTACGCCGTCACCCCGCCAGGGAGCCGGTATCACTACCTCTACCCGCCGGTCACGGTCCTCGCGTTCCTGCCCAGCGCACTCCTCGATAGCTGGGTCCCAGGCTTCGTCGGCATGACTCTCCTCTCCGTCGTCGCGAGTGGGCTCACCACGCGACTCCTGACGGGCTACGTGGACTCGCTCGGCTACACGGTCGGCCGTGCGGAGCGAGTCGTCATCTTCAGCTTCCTCCTGTGCTCGGCACATCTCGCGCCCTCGCTCGCCTACGGGCAGGTGAACCACGTCCTGATCGCTGCACTCGCTGCAGGGCTGGTCTGGCTTGCACGGGGGCGAGCGTCCCGCGCGGGAGTCGCACTCGCGATACCGGCCTACGTGAAGGTCTTTCCCGCGCTCGTCGGGCTCTGGTTGCTCCGCCGTCGCGCGTGGCGCGCTATCGCCACCGCGGTCGGGACGGCGACTGCGCTCACGGCCGCCGGGCTGTTCACCTTCGGCGTCGACACCACGCGAACGTACGTGACCGAGGCACTGATCCCGCGCCGGGAGACGGCAGCCTTCGTCGGCGGTCTCGACCCAGGCAGAGCCTTCGTCTCGCTCCGCCGGCCCCTCTCCGTCCTCTTCCCGACCGTCGATCCGACGTGGTACGCACTCGGGGCAATCGCGATTCTCGCACCGGTCCTCGCCGTCCTCTACTGGCGCGTGGAGACGGTCACCGACCGCCACGTCGCCGTCCACGGGACGCTCGTGGCCACGGTGCTGGCCCTTCCATCGCTCCTGATCTACTACGCGTACACGACGGTCACGCTGGTCGTCCTGGTCTACGACCTCCCGCAGGGCCGCGGTCGGCGGGTCTTCCTCGCCGGCGCCCTCCTGGCGAACGTGTCGATGTCTTTCAGTGCCCTCCGGGAGGCGCTTCGGGCACTCCCGCTCGACGAGGGGACCGTCCAGCCGGTGCTGGCCGCACTCTTGCCGGTCTTCCGACTCGGGACGCCCGTGCTCTACGGATCACTGCTGATGTTGCTGGGCTGTGTGATCTATCGATTCGAGTCACGGTCGGGCCCGCGGACGCCGCTGGATACGCTGCTGGACAGAGATACCTGAGCGACCCGCTCGTCACCGAACTGGCGGCAACTCCAGGGATGTCGCCTCGCTCGGTTCGGCGTCGACCTCGGCCGGCCGTTCGCCCCACGCCAGGCCGAGATAGCCGAGTCCGAACTCCTCGTAGCCGTGCTCGGGACAGGTCGAGTAGAGTTCGTCACGCGCAGTCGCGACGCGGCGCTCCAGACTCTTGGTCGGCGAGACCCGCCCGTCGCCCGGTGCGGCCACGCGGACGAACGCCCGGAAGCCGAGGTTGAGCGCGGTGGCCACTCGCCGGTCCGAGCGCCCGGCGTTCAGCAGTGCGATGCGGCCCTCCGGCGCAAGCATGTCGACCCACCGCTCGACGACAGGTCGGGGGTCGGGGAACATCCCGACGACGAACGTCGCGAGCACCGCGTCGACGGGGCCCTCGACCGGTGGCCGACGCGCGTCTGCCTGGACCAGGTCGACGTTCTCCCAGCCCCCGCGCGCCACGCGCTCGCTGGCCCGCCGGAGCATGCCACGAGTGAGGTCGACGCCGACGACGCGACCCTCCGCGCCAACCCGCTCGCGAAGGTGTGCGAAGTTCGCGCCGGTCCCACAGCCCATCTCGACGACGGTGTCTCCGGGTTCCAGGTCGAGGGCGTCCGCGGCCCGGTCGCGCCAGGAGTCGACCCCTGGGGCGCTCGCGAGCCAGTCGTAGGCGCCGGCCCACCGACCGTAGAAGGCCTGCGTGGCGCCGACGTCGTTGGGCATTATCGCTCCCGGACGGCCCGTGCCGCGGTCGGCGCGTCCGCCGCGAGCACGTACACGATCGGTTCGACGCCGAACCCACCAGTCTGGTAGAGTACGTCGGCGTCGGGCGTCTCGTCGAGGGCGGCGTCGATGGCCGACTCCAGGTCGGCGTCGGCGTCGAACTCGACGGCGGTGAACCCCGCATCGGTCAGCGCCGCTACGACGTTTGCGTCGTAGCGGACGTTCAGCGCCGCGCGAGCGTCGCTCCCGCCGGCGCGAGCGGCCAGCAGCACGCTCGCGACGTGTTCGCTGACGCCGAACTCGGGGTCGGCGGGAATCGCCGTCGTCCCTTCAAGGTCGAGGATGCGGCCCGGTACCGCCGCGACGTCTTCGATGTCCGTCGCGTCGGGGAGACACTCGACCAGATTCGAGCCTACGTTGGGGATCATCCCCGGGAAGTCGTCAGTGTTTTCGAGGATGCGCACGCCGCGACGGAGCGAGGAGAGCACCTCTTCGGCCGCACGGACGGTGCTCTCGGGGTCGTGGATGGCGAAGCGGTCGTCGCCGTACTCCGCGAGGCCGGGCATCTCGTCCTCGTGCAGTTGCGCGAGCAGGTCTCCGCGCTCCAGGCGACGGACGAACACTTCAGCTTCGACCAGCGCCTGGACCGGACTCATCTCGCCGCTGGCCAGCCCTTCGGCCAGCCGTTCGACCAGTTCGCGGAGCCGTCGGTCCGCCATGAGTCGATCGTTTCGCTCGACCTCGCCGTGGACGTACTTCGAGACGGCGCTCTGGCTAATTCCCAGTAACTCGGCTACCTCGCTCTGTGTCAGGTCACGCTCGCGCAGCGCCTCGGCGAGCATCGATCGAAACGTCGGCAGGAACTCCTCGACGACGACTTCCTCGACGAACTTCATCGGTCGGTCACCGCGGTTGTTCGTGACATGTCATTGGTCGCCCCCGAACTCTCTGTCGCCCTGGATCTTCGACGCCTGCGGGCCCGACTGGTCCTGGTACTTCGACCCGCGCTCCTCGCCGTAGGGGCGGTCGGCGGGCGTCTTCAGTTCGGTGAAGGTCAACTGCGAGATGCGCATCCCGGGCGTGAGCGCCACGGGTGCGGTGCCGAGATTCGAGAGTTCGAGGGTGATCTGGCCCTTGTACCCGGGGTCGCAGAGACCGGCAGTCGCGTGGACGACGATGGCCAGGCGACCGAGCGAGGAGCGGCCCTCGACGTGTGCGATGAGGTCGTCGGGGATTTCGACGCGTTCGTGGGTCGTCCCGAGGACGAAGTCGCCTGGGTGGAGGATGAACTCCCCGTCCTCGTCGACGACGGTCTCTTCCACGTACTCGTCGACTTCGTTCTCGCTGTTGGGATGGATGCACGGGATGTTCGCGTGCTGGAACTCCAGGAACTCCCGACCGAGCCGCAGGTCGACGCTGGCCGGCTGGATCTGGATGTCCGGGTCGTCGAGCGGTTCGATCACCAGATCCCGCTCCTCCAGACGTCGCAGAATATCGGCGTCCGACAGTATCATACAGGTGCCTCTCCCCGCTCGCGGTAAAACATCACGGTTGTCGGCGAGCGCACCCGTCGGACCGATCCGTCGGTTCGTAGACGAACCGCTCGAATCGCGCGAGCGAATCGCTCTCGGACCCGTTCCCGGTCGCATATGGCCCCACGACGACGCCGGTGAATCCGCCAGCGACCTCCGTGGAGAGGTACTTCGGGCGTGCGGTCGCGACCGATTCGCCGTCGACCACGAACGCGTAGGATTCTGCCGTCGCATCGACGCCGAGGGTCACCCGCTGGTCGACCGGACGGCGGGCCAGTTCGTCGGTCGCGTCGCCGATGGTCACCCTGACGACCGCCGAGCGTTCGGCCGATTCGCCGCCGACGACGCCGACTTCGTAGTGGTGTTCCTCGTCCATGACCAGTGCGAGGCCCGCCTCCGCTCCGGGGTTCGGGTCGAAGGCCAGATCTGCTCGGACCCGACAGTCGAAGTTCGTCTGGCGACGGCAGATGAACGTGGTTCCCTGCTCGTCGAGGGTGGCGGGACCGCCCTGGAGGCGGAGGCCGTCGTCGGTGAACTCGTAGCGTTCCCGTGCCGGTGTTCGGCGGTACCACCACTCGTCGGTCCGTCCGGCCGAGAAATCCGTGTCGGTGTACTCGACCGCTGGGGACCGACCAGGTACTTCTCCGCTCGGGCCAGTCCCCGGCAACTCGGCGTCGATTTCGCTCGGGAGGCGCTCGTTCTCGGCGGCGGGCCAGCCATCCTCCCACGAGAGGGGCGCCAGGAACGTCTCGCGGCCGAGGTGATGCCAGCCGGGGAACCCACTCTGTGGGCGGATGCCGAGACAGACGAGCCACCAGTTCCCGTCGGCGTCGGTCACCAGGTCGGCGTGGCCGGTCGCGTGCACGTCGTGGTGGAAGTCCCGACGGTGGGTGAGGATCGGATTCTCCGGGCAGGACTCGAACAGGCCGGTGGGCGCGTCGCTACGCGCGACGACGACTGAGTGGCCGGTGTGGGTCCCGCCCTCTGCGACGACCAGGTAGTAGGTTCCCCCGCGCTCGTAGATGTGGGGCGCTTCGGCGTGGGGGTCGGTGTCGCCGGTCCACACCGTTCGTGGCTCGCCCAGGGCGCCGGTCTCGGGGTCCAGTTCCGCCTGTTCGATTCCCCGGTCGGCGTCGGTCGTGAAGTAGGTGAAATAACAGGTGTCGCCGTCCCAGAAGAGGTCTGGGTCGATGCCGGGCGCGTCGATGTAGGTGGGGTCGGACCACTCGCCACTGGGGTCGTCCGCAGTGACGACGAAGTGCCCCTCGCCGCTGGTGTTCGTCGAGGTCAGGTAGTAGGTCCCCTCGTGATGCCGGAGCGTCGGGGCGAAGATGCCACCCGAACTGCGAGCCCCGCGGGTGTCGAGTTGGTCCTCGCGCGTGAGCGCGTGTCCGATCGGTTCCCAATCGACCAGGTTCTCGCTCCGGTAGAGCGGGAGGCCCGGGAAATACTCGAAGGAACTCGTGGCGAGGTAGAACGTCTCGCCGACGCGGCAGATACTCGGGTCTGGGTGAAACCCGGGAAGCACGGGATTCTCGGCGGCCATCTCAGTCGTGCTCGCTGTCGGTGGCCGTCGCCGTTCGACCGAGGTGGCCGGTGTGTTCGTCGAGGAGCAGTGAGGCGTGGGAAGGTTCTGCGACAGGGTCGATCGGTTCGTCGTTCTCCCAGAGGAGCCAGTCGACCTCGTTGCGCCGAGCGGCGGTGACGACGCCACCGACGTCCAGGTCCCCTTCGCCGAACGTGCAGAACTCGCCCGAGCCGAATCGAATGTCCTTCGCGTGGACGAGCGTGACGCGCTCGCCGATGTCGTCGAGGAGGTCGGCTGGGTCGACGCCACCGACGCCGGCCCACCCCACGTCGATTTCGAACTTGACGGTGTCGGTCGCTTCGACGAGGGCTTCGAACCCAGTGGTCTCGCCCAGGTCAGTGAACTCGTGGGCGTGGTTGTGATAGTGCAACTGGAGGCCGTGGTCGGCCAGACGGTCGGCCTCGGCGTCGAGGCGCGTGGCCACTGCCGCGACGTCGGCGCGGGTCTCGAACTCCTCCGGACCGATCCACATCACGACCACTTTGTCGGTCTCGAAGGCCTCGCTCGCGTCGACGTGGGCATCGAGGTCCTCGTCGAGGTCTTCGAGCCCCGAGGCGATACTGGCGACGCCGAGTTCGTGCTCGGCCAGGGCCTCGCGGACGGCCTCGGTGTTGGCGTCGGTGCCGAGTTCGACGCCCTCGAACCCGGCGCGAGCGAGACGCCCGAGTTTGGAGGGGAGCGGTTCGTCGAGCGCACTCATGGTGTAGGGTTGGATGCCGATGTTCATTGTCAACCCGTCGGTGGGATCGCACAAGGTGGTTACGACCCCGGAAGCGCCGGGGCCGATGAGAAACCCTATTCCCGGCCGGTCGCCAAGCGGGGGTATGAAACAGGCCATCGTCGCCCGCGCGGACCTGGGGATGGGCGAGGGCAAACTCGCCGCACAGGTCGCCCACGCCTCCCTCATGGCCTTCGAGGACGCCGACCGCAAGACCGCCAGTGAGTGGAAAGGCAGCGGCCAGAAGAAGGTCGTCCTCCAGGCCAACGGTGAATCACAACTCTTCGAACTCGCCGACAAGGCCGAGCGCGAGGGCCTCCCCCACGCTGTCGTGCGCGACGCCGGACACACGCAACTCGAACCCGGCACCGCGAGCGCCCTCGCCGTAGGCCCCGCCCGCGACGACCTGGTGGACAAGGTCACGGGCGACCTCTCGCTGTACTGACGGCCACGCTGTCGCGGACCGCCGACCGGATCGGTCGATGCCACAGGCAGTCCGCCGAATCGGTCGGACTCTCGACTGGAGCGGCGCTCCGTCAGCCGCGGTTCCCGCCGCTCTCGGGGACGAACTGGGCGACGACGTAGCCGACGGCGGCGGCGATAGCAGCGGGGACGGCCATGACGAGGAGGAAGATGACGAAGCCGCCGACACGGTCCAGGAGTCCGCCCTCGACAGACATCACCGGACTCAACACGACGACCGGCACGAGCAGGAACACGATAGCGACCGCGTACAGCCCCCGGGAGATCGCCCCCTGCACGGTCCGGCGCCGGACGAGGTGGGCAGTCGACCCGAGCCAGACGAGTACTCCGAATGCCAGTCCCCAGACACTCCCGGTGGCGGCCAGGAACACGAAGATTCCCACGAGGCCGACGACGAATCCGGCGACGATGCCGACGACGACGGTCAGCGTGTTATCCACGAGTCCCTCGGGGTCGAGTATTTGTTCCGACCCACCGGAGCGCGCTCCCGGGTCGGGACTCCTCGAATCGACGGCCGGTGGTGCGCCGTTCCCGGACCCGAAGTCGCCGATCCCGAGCGCCGCCAGAATGCCGCCCCCGCCTTCCCGTCCGGTCGACCCGGTGTCCGCCGACTCGTCCCAGCGACCGTCGTCGTCGCTGTCGGCGGCTTCCAGTTCCGTGGTCAGATCCGCCGAACAGTGCATGCAGTAGGTCGCCGTCTGCCCGATGGGGCCACCACACTCCGGACAGCGGGGGTCGTCGTCAGCGATGGTCACTGTTTGGCCTCGTTGGTGGGCTGCCGATACCGGTCGATTCTTCACACGGGCACTTATTGTTCGTGGTAGGTTCTCACACCCGCGACGACGGTGGCGACTTCGACCAGAGTGAGCCTCGACAGGACGCGGGGCTTGATGGGAAGTGAGCCTCGACAGGACGTGGGGCTCGATGGGAAGTGAGCCTCGACGGGACGTGAGGCTCGACGGAAGGCGAAATTCGGCGGAAGGCGGAATTCGGCGGAAGGCTGAAATCGACGGAAGGCGTCGAGTCGGAGGGCGTCGAGGCGAGGAAGCGGCAAAGGTTGTGCAACGCGAGTTGTTTAAATACGACTGTCCCTAACGTCGGGTTAGTCACGCAGACTCAGTGACGAATTATGCAGGATCAGAATCAGCAGGCGTACGACCGCGGGTTGACGATCTTCTCCCCGGACGGACGCCTCTATCAGGTCGAATACGCCCGAGAGGCGATCAAACGCGGGACTGCGAGCATCGGCGTTCGGACGGCCGATGGCGTGGTGATCGCCGCGGACCGACAGGTTCGGTCGCCCCTCGTCGAGGAACAGAGCATCGAGAAACTCCACCGCATCGACGACCACATCGCCGTCGCGAGCGCGGGCCACGTCGCCGACGCGCGACAGCTCGTCGACTTCGCGCGCGAGCAGGCCCAGGTCAACCGCCTGCGCTACGACGAACCGATCGACGTCGAGTCGCTCGCGAAGGAGATCACCGACTACATCCAGCGCCACACCCAGAGCGGGGGCGTCCGCCCGTTCGGCGCGGCACTGGCAATCGGGGGCGTCGACCCCGACGGGACGCCACGCCTGTTCGAGACGGACCCCTCGGGGACGCCCTACGAGTGGAAGGCGACGACCATCGGCGGCAACCGGGAGGAACTGATGGGGTTCCTCGAAGCCGAGTATCACGAGGAGATGGACCTCGACGGCGGGGTCACACTCGCCCTCGAGACGCTGGCCCAGAGCGACGACGACATCGACCCCGAAGCCGTCGAGGTGAGCGTCATCGACACGGAGACCATGACCGTCCGGTCCCTCGAGAGCGACGAGATAGCCGCTCACCTGGCGGAGTTCGGCGGTGATGACGATGAGTAGATTCACCGACCCCCTGACGGGCGAGGACGCCGTCGGCGACCCCACTGCGCCGGAACTCGGTACTGGCGCGTTCGGGAACGGCGGTGACGGCGCGGATCAGGCACGGGCCCGCGACGACGAGACGGTCAACAAGACCGGGACGACCACCATCGGTATCTCGACGGACGATGGCGTCATCGTCGCGACGGACCGGCGCGCGTCGCTCGGCGGCCGCTTCGTCTCGAACAAGTCCGTCCAGAAGGTCGAACAGATCCACCCGACCGGCGTCCTGACGCTCGTTGGCTCGGTCGGCGGCGCCCAGTCGTTCATCCGGACGCTCCGCTCGGAGGCGGACCTCTACGAGGCTCGTAAGGGCGAACCGATGAGCATCCACGCGCTGGCGACCCTCGCGGGCAACTTCGCCCGCGGCGGGCCCTTTTTCGCCATCAACCCGATCCTCGGTGGCGTCGACGAGGAGGGCAGCCACGTCTACAGTATCGACCCCGCCGGGGGCGTCATGGAAGACGAGTACACGGTCACTGGCTCCGGGATGCAACTCGCCTACGGGACCATCGAGGGCGAGTACGACCCCGAGATGAGTCTCGACGAGGCGCGTGAACTGGCCATTCGAGCCATCGCCGCCGCGACCGAGCGAGACACTGGCTCGGGCAACGGCGTCTACGTCTCGACCGTCACCGACGAGGGCGTCGAAATCGAGGGCTTCGAGGACACCGACGAGGCGCACGCCCAGTAGGCGCGCGCTCCGTTAGTTCGTGAGGAAGTAAACCTGTTTTCGCGCGTCCTGGAAGCTGTACCGGGAGTTCACCAGATCCGATTCTTCGAGGCGGTTGAGTGCGTAGCGGACGGTCCGATCGGGCAGGAGCGACTCCTCTGCGAGTTGGCCCTGCGACAGCGGCGCGTCGGTCTCCAGTACCTTCGCCACCAGCTTCGCGCTCGGGGGCAGTTCTCGCAGCCGGTCGCGGAACTCCGCCTCACCCAGGGTCTCCTCGGCCGCAAGCTCGTCTGTCGTAGTGCTCATACTCCTGGGTCTGGTGAGGGTACTCGTAAAAGTTGGCTATATGGATGACCAAAGTATCAAAAGCATATAAGGGGCCCTTATATTTCTGGACGAACGGCCATCGAATCGCCGGACGGAACCGGTGAGCGTCCCGTATCGATAGCGGCGTCTGACCCAAATCGAAGTCTGACGCCAGCGATCACTCCGCACGTGCTGGCCGAGCGACTGTCGGCAGCGGGCCCGCTGGAATCGCGACGTGCTGGTGTCAGCAGGCCATGGCTTTTCGGTCCGGTAGCTCCATGCTAGGGTATGTCGTCGATCCCCGAGTCCCATCACGACCTGTTCGAGAAACGGACCTTCGCCCATCTCGCGACGATGACGCCCGAGGGGTTCCCACACGTGACGCCCGTCTGGGTCGATTACGACGTCGAGCGCGATCTGGTACTGATTAACACGGCTCGCGGTCGGCAGAAAGAACGGAACATGTCGGAATCTCCCAGGGTCGGGGTGAGTATGCTGGATCCGGAGGACCCCTACCGGTACTGCTCGGTGACGGGCGAGGTCACGAGGATGACGGAGGAGGGTGCACTCGCGCACATCGACGAACTGGCTGGCAGGTACATGGGCGTCGACGAATATCCGAACCACGACACCGACCGCGGTCCGCGGGTCATCGTCGAGATCAGCCCCCACGACGTGCTCACGTCGTGAGTAGCGGTCTGGCTGTGGACCGTCGCGGCAGGCCGCCGCCGCCAGTCCGGGGATTGTGTCGGCTGACCGCTGCCGCCAGCCGGGTGACCGCGTCGGCTGACCGCCGCTGCTGCCAGCCCGTGGCAGAACGGCTGGGGTCGGTCGGGGCCACACCTGCGAGCGTTTTCAGTACTCTTTTGCCCCCCGAGTGGGGAAATTGCCGTATCGTGAAGGGCCAGGAGTGGTACCAGCAGGAAACTGTCGTCGAGTCCTACGAGGACAAACGGTTCTCCAGGGGTGGCGGTCGCCTCACCGACCGGCTGGAGAAAGAGGCGGTCGGTGCGGCGCTCGCACCGGTCGAAGACAAGAAAATCCTCGAAATCGCCTGTGGGACCGGTCGGTTCTCGGTGATGCTCGCCGAGCAAGGTGCGGACGTGGTCGGCCTCGACATCTCGGCGCCCATGCTCGGCGAAGGGCGCGCGAAGGCTCACCAGTCCGGCGTGGACGACCACCTGGAGTTCATGCGCGGCGACGCCGCGCGCCTCCCGTTCCCCGACGACCACTTCGACGCCGTCTTCGCCATCCGGTTTTTCCACCTGGCCGACAGGCCCGAGGCCTACATCAAGGAGATGGCCCGCGTCTCCAACTCCCAGGTCGTCTTCGAGACGTACAACCGCTTCTCGGGCCGTTCGCTGTACAACTGGGCGCTCCCGATGGGGTCGCGGCTGTACTCCCGTCGGGAGGTCGACGGCCTCCTCGACGCCGCACAACTCCGGTTGCTCGACGAGACCCACGAGTTCGTCGTTCCCTTCGGCCTCTATCGCAAACTCCCCGGCGGCGTCGCGAAGGCGTTCCGGACCGCTGAGGAAGCGCTCGACGCCACCCCGCTCGGCGACAGTCTCGCCTCTATCTCCTACTGGAACGCGACCGTCGAGTGAGTCGCGTTTCGGAGCGGCGTCCGCCACGTGCCGCTATTGCGCTCGTCCAGTCGACCGTTCCAGTCGACTGTTCCAGCCGACATCTGACCTCTTGTCCGGGTCAATTCTCCCTCGCAGGCGGGCTGAGCGCCCGTTCGTCCCACGACTTTTATACGCATCGAGGGTGGTAGCCCAGGTATGCAGCTCTCGGTTGTGGTTCCGACGCTCGACGGCCGGGAGCAACTCGCACGGACGCTCGAAGCCCTGTCTGCGCACGTGCCCGAGGCGGAAGTGATCGTCGTCAACGGGCCGTCGACCGACGGCACGACGGGCATGGTCCGTGACCGAGCGGACGTTGACGTCCTCGTCGAAGTGGCGGATCGGACGGTGACGGCCGCCCGCAACGCCGGTATCGAACAGGCGACCGGTGACGTCGTCGCCATCGTCGACCAGGGACTCTCCGTGACCGAGGAGTGGTACGATTCGCTGGTCGCCGAGTTCGAGGACGCAGACGTCGTCTCCGGCCCCGTCCACGAGCAGTTACGCGGCGGGATGACCACCGAGGAAGTCGAGTCCGACGCCCTCGCCGGTCGCGAGATCACCTATTTCAACGGCGGGAACGTGGCCTTTTCCCGCCAGGCCCTGGACGCACTCGACGGCTTCGACGAGTACCTGGAGATCGGCAGCGCCCGCGACGGCGCCCACCGACTCGCCGCGATGGACTTCGCGGTGTCGTGGGTGCCCGGGATGGGCGTCGCCCGCGAGGTGGGCGCCGACGGCGGCGGGCCGGGAACCGACCCGGGCTGGAAGTACCGCTCGCTGGCCTACCGACTGGTCAAAAACTACGGCGTCCGCCCGCGCGTGGCCGCCCGTCTGCTCGCACACGCCGGTCGCGACGCGCTCGGCTCCTTGCGTGACGTGGCTCGCGGTGACGACACGCCGTCGGGCTGGCTCGGCACCGGTCGGACTGTGATTACAGGACTCGCGTACGGGTCCAAGGACGGAATCTGGGCGCGCCTGCTCGACAGGTCCGAGCGACGCAACCCGTACGGTCGGTCGGCTCGTTCGGCTCGCGCGGTGGCCGTGTACGACCGACGAGAACACTGATCGAGGACGGCTGCACCGCGGGAAGCGACCTCACTGGCCGCCAGCGGGTGCGAGCGCATCGAACACGCGGCCGGGATTGTTCGAGAAGACTTTTCGCATCGCGTCTTCCGGCACGTCGAGCGTCAGCACTTCCATGACGGCGACGTTCGGGTGTGCGTCCGGCGACCCGCTGCCGAACATGACGCGGTCGGGGTGTTCCATGATGGCCCGTTCGAGCGGGTCGCGATAGCGAACGAAACTCGTGTCGAGGTACAGCGACGTCGACCGGTCCAGCATGTCGATACTCGCCTCCATTAGCTCCCTGTCGAGCGGGTGACCGCCGAAGTGTGCGAGGACGACGGGGAAGTCGTACTGGAGGAGCGTCGCCTCGACGGCTTCGGGCCGAAAGCCGCGGCCGCCGTGGACGATGGTCGGCAGTCCCACCGCCGCTAGCTGTTCGAGCACTTCCTCGTCGGGGAGCCCGTCGCTCGGCGGGTGGAGTTTGAACCCCACGAACCGGTCGTCGTACGCGTACTGCTCGACGTCACCGGGCGAGGTGTGGTGCTCACCCCGACGAGCGGTGAGGTTCCGCAGGGTCGCCGCTGGCCCGTCGGACGGGTCGCGGGCGCCATTGATCCGCGCGACAGCGACGAAGGGACGACCCACCGACATCCGTGCGACCGCGTTGTTCGCCGGGAGGTAGTTCCCCTCCCGTGTACTCGGGTACACCAGCGACCGCACCACACCGGCCTGGTGCATCTCGCGCTCGAACCGTTCGGGGTCGCCCAGCCCCTCCCGCTGTCGCCGGTCCTCGTCGGGTTCGAGTCGCGCGTGCACGTCCACCACCCTGAACCCGTGTTCCAGCTCCAGCATTCACTCTACCATGTGTCCACCTCGTTAAAACGGTTGTCGGAGCGGCGAAGTACGTGGTTCGTTCCCCTTCCCGTTTGCGTGGAGGTATCTCGGCCAGGAACGCCTTCGACCTGCTCGCTCCGAGTAGCTTGGACCGCAGGTGGTTGGTGGCGATGAAAGCCCTCGGTTCGGTCGATCTGCGTTGTTTGGACCGTAGGTGGTTTGTAGCGATGAAAGCCCTCGGTCCGGTCGCTCCGAGTAGCTTGGACCTTAGGTGGTTGGTGGCGATGAAAGCCCTCGGTCCGGTCGCTCCGAGTAGCTTGGACCGTAGGTAGTTGGTGGCGATGAAAGCCCTCGGCCCGGTCGCGGTCGCTGAGCGAGATATCCTCACTTCGTTCGGATAGGGCTCGCTCAGACGACGCTCCTTCGGCGCGACCGGACCTCGCCCTTTCAGTCCACCAGGACAGCATCGGTACAGCACCATACCGCAGACAGCCTCATACCTCCCCAACCGATTGCGTTGCTCGCTTCGCTGCGCTACTCACCCCTCGCACGATTCCGCCCCGTCCGCTCGGCCGAAATGGCCTCGCGGCCGCGACAGCGCGCGCCACCACACCGCACCTCACTGAACTCACTGCCCCAAAACCCGTCCCACCGCACCGAACTGCAATCCACCACACCCCACTCCACCCCACCGCACCGAACTGCAACCCACCACACCTTACTCCACCCCACCGCACCGAACTGCAATCCACCACATCCCACAGAACCGCACTACACCGCCCCGCTCTACCGGGGTTCTCCCCGCCGATTCCGGCGGTGACGCCCGGGCCAGACCCATCGTATATAAAGGCTTCCCGAAGCTTCGACTGGGGGGACCTGACACACCGCTGGCGGTGGTTCCGGGGCCGGCTTGGAAAAGTTTATATAGAACCGCTGACCATGAATAGATGAACCTCAACCATGTCATCTGGCCAGCGACGCATGGGTGGACAGCCGATGTTCATCCTCAACGAGGACAGTGATCGCACGCAGGGCAAGGACGCCCAGAGCTCCAACATTACGGCCGGCAAGGCCGTCAGCGAATCCGTACGGACCACACTCGGTCCGCGCGGCATGGACAAGATGCTCGTCTCGGACAGCGGCGACGTCGTCATCACGAACGACGGCGCGACCATCCTGGACGAGATGGACATCGAGCACCCGGCCGCCCAGATG